>Ga0335085_10001991_pt1 | contig 39851 bp, 57 predicted proteins | sample Lox_Sample_45_FD_206712 | JGI IMG/M metagenome (GOLD analysis project Ga0335085, IMG submission 206712) | Soil microbial communities from Loxahatchee National Wildlife Refuge, Florida, United States - Lox_Sample_4.5 | ecosystem: Environmental > Terrestrial > Soil > Wetlands | place: USA...
ATGAAAAAGTAGGTTTCGTTCCCGGAGAGATACGCGGTCCCCGAGGTCGTCATCGCGCCGCGCCCGGTTCCGAGACCGTTCGCGTTCCAGCTCGGAGCGCTCGTGGCGATATAGGTCGAGTTGTCGTAACCGTTCCCGGCGCCGCTCTGGTCCGCCCACGCGGAGATCGTCGGTCCTGCGCCGAGCGTCGTCCCGGCCTCGCCGTAGAGCGCGAGAGTCCATGCGGCCGCGGGCATGAACGTGAAGCCTTCAACGAGCGTTCCCGAACCTCCCGGGCCGGTCGCGACGACGTCCGCGTTGGAGTAGGCAACGGAAGCGGGCGTCGTGCACGTCGCGGTGGTGTTGCTTGTGACGACGAGGCTCGTCGCGGCAACGCCGCCGAAGGTGATACCGGTCAGTCCGCCGCCGGCGGTGAAGTTGTTGCCGTAGACCGTCACCGCGGTCGCCGTCGATTCCGCGGCCATCGGCGGATAGACGGAGGAGACGGTCGGCGCCGGCGTCCCGATCCCGAGCGAGTACCAGGCATCGAGGAAGTCCTGGACCGCATCGATCTCGGGACCGGAGAGAGCGCGATTCCACTGGAAGAATGCCGCGATGTAGCCCGAGGTCCCGTAACCCTGGTAGCTCGCGCCGATCGCCCAGTAGTCGCCGGAGTAGGTCGGGACCGTGCCTCCGCCGAGGGCGGTGAAAACGTTTGGAGACCCGCTCGAAGCCCCATTCACGTAGACCTGCGCGGACCCCGCGGTCGCGAGGTCCATCACGAGGTAAGGGGTGTCGAGCGCGATCGACGCGGCCGCGGTTGTCGTTTGCGTGTAGACGTTCGGACCGACCGACTGAAACACGGTCTCGACGACGTCGTAGCTCCCGGAGCTGTCCCAGCCGAGCTGGTACCAGGACCCGCCGTCAGAGACGAAGGTGTCGGTGATGTACGAGAGTCCGTTGTCCGGAGGGTCGCCGGAAGCCGCGGTCGCGACGACGAACATGGTCCAGTCGGTCGCGGACGTAAAGACCGTCGGAAAGTCCGACGAGCACATGAGCGAGGAGTGCGTGGTCTTGGAGAACAGCCCGGCCGCGCGCCCGTTGATCGCGGAAGCCGTGAACGTAGGCTCCGGAAGGCCCGAGCCGTAGGTGTTCGTCGCGAAGTCGAAGTCGTTCCCGCTCCAGTCGTGCAGGCCGGTGACCGAGCTCCCCGAAGTCGTGACGCCGCCGTCGAAGTAAACGCCGACGCGCCATCCGCTCGCGGGGAGGTACCAGTACCCGTTCGTCAGCGTGTCCGAGCCCGTCGGTCCCGAAACGACGACGTCGAAGGATCCGAGCGTCCCCGAGCTCGGCGTCAGGCAGGTCGCGGTGGTATCGGAGGTGACGACGAGCGAGGTGCAGGCGACGCCGCCGATCGTGACGCCGGTGAGGCCTCCGGCGCTCGCGAAGTTCGTCCCCTGGATCGTGACGGGATACGACCCGGAATCGCCGCCGAAGGGCGGCACGATTCCGGTGATCGTCGGCGCCGCCGCGTCGTTGGTGATCCCGTACTTCGTAGCGAGATACGAGGTGACGAGGTACCTCTCCGCCGGCATCAGCGTCTTGTTCGGCCAGAAGATCGTCATCCCCATCGTGATGGTCTGGGAGGTCGTGGTAGTCCCGAGACGGCAGGATGCGGAGAAGCCGACGGTGTTCGTCGCTTCGTAGAAGGCGGAGTAACCGTTGAACCAGTCGCCCCAGGCGCCCGAGGCGCTCATCCCGTCGTAGACGAACGCGCTCCCGTTGAGATTGACGGAACCCGGAACGCTGCCGCTGAACTGGTAGGTCGCGTTCCCGAAGTCGTCGTTGACCGCGCCCGAGCCGGCGAGGAAGAACCCAATCCCTCCCCAGTAGCCGATCTCGAAGGTGCCGCTTCCCGTCGAGACCGCGACGGTGAGGAGCTCGCCGGCGGTCAGGGCGGAGAGGTCCCCGGTCGTCGCCGTATGCGGAGGAGAGTTCCCGTCGCCGGCGAAGCCCCACGCGACGTCGCTCGGATATTCGATGCACGCTCGGGTGTTGATCCCGGAACTCACGAAAGAGATCGGGAAGCTCGTAAGACTCGGCTCCGGAGTCAGCGTCCATGGAGGGGAGGCGTCGCCTTGGTCTCCCCACGTCGAATTCATCTGATCGCCTGAGACGAGTCCGTCCGCGATCGTGAGCTGGAAGGCTGGGTCGAACAGGTGGAAGCCGGAAGGGAGCACGGTGAGCCCGAGCGAAGTTCCGTTGCCGAAGCTCGCCGTTCCCCCTGGGGTCGTCACCGATACCGTCGTGAAAAGTCCTTCGTAGTTTGCGAGCGGCCTGACGGTGATCGCGGTCCCTGCCGGCGCGATGAAGTCGATAACGCCGACGTGCTCGATGCCGTTGAGGAGGATCGACGAGGGAGCCCAGAGCCCGGTCCCGTAGATCGTGATCGGCGCGCTTCCTCCTGCCGCCGATGCGTAGTCGGGCGAGAGCTGGGTGATGGTGGGCGTCGGCGCGCTCGCGCCCATCGTGATCCCGTACTTCCCGCCGATGAAGCTCTCGAGGACCGTGCGATCGCCCGAGCTCAGCGCGGAGTTCGGGTAGAAGATGAAGATCCCGAAGTAGAGCGGCGTCTCGATGCCCGCGACGTTTCCCCACTCGGGATTCGCGGGGAAGGAGACGGTGTTCGAGCCGTTCGCCTCCTGCAGCGTGCCCGAGAGCCACAGGTGCCAGCCGGAGCTCTCGGACGCTACGTGATAGACGAACGGAAGGGTCAGGTTCAGCGTCGGGCAGACCATCGCGGCTTCGCGACCCGTGCTTCCCCAGTCGTCGTAGAGCTTCCCGTCTACGGCATACGGGGGATAAGTCCCCTCGTTCCCGCTGCCCCAGAGACCGCCGCCGAAGGCGAGAATAGTGTTCCCGCTCATCGGGTGCGCGGCGAGCGTCGCGATCCATGAGGGGTCGTAGATCATCGTCACGAGCTCGCCGGACGTCAGGCCGGAGCACCCGGAGATCCCGAACCAACCGTTATCGGTGAACGTCGTCCCGAAGTTGAAGCAGGAGTGGCCGTTCACGATTGAGGCGTTGACCGCGACGTTCCCGGAGACCGTCGGCGGGAGCGGCGAGAGATCGCCTTCGTCCGAGACCGCGGTGACGAGGCCTGCGCCCGTCGTCGCGTAATGCGGATCGTAAAGGTGGTAGCCCGCGGGCAGATACGTGAAGCCCGTCGAGGTTCCGTTCCCGAAGGACGCGCTCCCCCCGACGGTGACGATGGCGACATCCGTCCATGCGCCTTCGGTCCCGGGCAGGAGCGCCGAGAGGGTCAGCGTCGTTCCCGTCGTCCCGGAGATGACCGAGAGGTGATCGACGCCGTTGATGGTCAGCGAGATGATCCCCGTCAGGTTCGTCCCGGTGATGACGGGCGGCCGAGTCCCGCCCGCCGCGGACCCGTAGTTCGGGGTGATCGCCGTGATGGTCGGCGGCGGCGGATTCTCGACCCGGAGCAGAAAGAGCGGGAAGCCCACCTGCCGAGCCTACGCCGTTACGTGACGCGCATCACCGTCGCCGTCGCGGTCACGTGCCACGGGTGGACTCCGTCGTCCTGGAACTGAATCTGGATGTGCCCGGCGGAATTGATCGCGCGCGCATTGCACGAGGAGCCGCCCCCTTGCGTCGCGGTGACGACGGCGGGGGGGCTCGGGTAGAGCACGACGGTCCCTCCGCTTTGCGTCGCGACGAACTTGCTGATGTCGGCGTCGAAGAGGTCGGAGACGTTCGCGGAGCTCTTCGCCGAGATCGTCACGAGCCAGGTGTCCTTCCCGGTCGTCGGGAGCGCGAGGTCCAGGAGCGTTTGCCACGAAGCGCTCCCGGTCGAAGTCAGGTGCTGGTAGGCGGCCCAGACCTCGAAGCCGGCGTCGCCGACCTTCACCGACCAGTTATAGGTCGTGAAGTCGGTCGCGAGCGTGTAGCCCGGTCCCGGCGGGCCGATGATTCCGGCGATGACGACGCTCGCCCCGCTCGAGATCGTGGTCCCGGAGTTGTACCAGCCGAGGTTCTTTAGAACCGGGTTCCCGCTGGAATATCCGGTGATCTGGAAGAAGCCGTAACGGCCGCCCCCGTCGATGATCCACACGTACTGAAGATCCGTCGTCCACGCAGTGTTCGCGAATTGCGCGGTCGCCGTGCTTCCGACGGAGGGAACCGAGAAGTTGGCGGTCAGCGTCGTATAGGCGGAGGGACCGGTGGCTCCCGTCGCCCCGGTCGCGCCGGTCGCGCCTGCGGGACCCGTCGCGCCTGCGGGACCCGTCGCGCCGATGATCCCGGAGTCGATGACGTTCCCGCCGGATCCGATGGTAGATCCGAAGTTCGACCACCCGAGGTTCGTCAGCGTGACGTTCGAGCCGCCCGGATAGCCGGTGATCTGGAAGTAGCCGAACCTCCCGGAGCTGTCGGAGAGGAACAGCACTTGGTTCAGCGCCGTCCACGAGATGTCGGCGAGAGCGGCGGGCGCCGAGGCCGAGACCGAGGGAACGGTGAAGTCGGCCGTCAGCGTCGAATAGCTCGACGGTCCCGTCGCTCCGGTCGCCCCCGTCGGTCCCGTCGGCCCCGTGTCGCCGGTGGGCCCCGTAGCTCCCGTCGGCCCGGTCGGCCCCGTGGCGCCTGCCGGCCCGGAGTCGCCGACGCCGCCGGTGGGTCCCGTCGGTCCGGTCGATCCGGTAGCTCCGGTCGCGCCCGTAGGTCCGGTCGGTCCCGTCGGACCGTAGGGCCCGGTGGGGCCGACGGCGCCGGCGTTACCGGTCGCCCCGGTAGCTCCCGTCGGCCCGGTGGGTCCGGTCGGGCCGGTAGGCCCCGTCGCGCCTGTGGCGCCCGTGGGGCCCGTCGGTCCGGTGACCCCTACGCCGATCGGACCGGTCGCTCCCGTCGAGCCCGTGGGCCCCGTGGCGCCCGTAGGACCGGTCGGCCCCGTAGGGCCCGTCGCCCCGGTAGCCCCCGTCGCGCCGGTCGCTCCGATCGCCCCCTCGGCGCCCGGGAGGCCGTCCGGGCCTCGCGGCCCCGTCGGTCCGGTGGGCCCCGTCGGTCCCGTGCTCCCGGTGGCGCCGGTCGGCCCCTGCGCGCCCTGCGCTCCGGTGATCCCCTGCTGGCCGGTCGCCCCCGTCGGCCCTCGAGCGCCCGCCGGACCCGTCGGGCCGGTAGCTCCCGTGGCCCCGGCGGCGCCGGTGGGTCCGGTCGCCCCGTTCGTTCCGTTCGTCCCTGCCGCGCCCGTCGCCCCGGTCGGGCCGGTGGCGCCTCGAGCTCCGGTCGCGCCGGTGGGACCGGTCGGACCCGTGGCCCCGGTCGCTCCCGTCGGACCCGTAGGTCCGGGATTCCCGGTGACGCCCTGCGCGCCTACCGCCCCCGTCGGTCCAGTCGCGCCTCGAGCGCCGGTCGCGCCCGTAGCGCCGGTGGGACCGGTGGCGCCGGTAGCCCCCGTGGCCCCGACGGGTCCCGCCGGTCCGACGTTTCCCGAGACGCCTTGCGGTCCGGTGGCTCCTCGAGCGCCGGCGGGACCGGTCGGACCTGTCGGGCCGGTGGGACCCGTAGGGCCGGCGGGGCCGGTCGGCCCCGGGTTTCCCGTGAGACCCTGCGCTCCCGGAGGTCCGCTCGGCCCGGTCGGTCCCGCGACGCTCGAAGCGGCGCCGGTCGGACCGGTAGACCCCGTGGGTCCGGTCGCTCCCGTGCTTCCGGCCGGACCCGTCGGACCCGTCGGACCCGGCGGTCCTACGACGAGCTCGCGGATGAGGGCTTGCGTGTTGCTCATCGGGTCGCCACCGGTTCGACGATCACGTCGCCTTTCAGGGCAAGCCAGGACGTCGCGTCAGGCGCGCCGTTCGGGTCGAGGTAGAGATCCCACACGCCGCGCCCGACCGCATTCGCGATCGTCGTCGCCTGCTCCGCCGTCCACGAGATCACCGCCATATTCGTCGGGTCGCCGACGACGACGGACAGAGTCGCGAGCGGATCGAGGTCGGAGTAGGCGCCCCGGATCATCGCCCGGAACCCGTAGGCCGAGAGGTCGATCGGCGTCCCGTTTAGATCCGTGACCGAGATCGTGAGTTCGTCCGCCGCGTTCAGGCGCACCTTCAGGTTCCGGACGAACGGCCCCTGGAAGCTCACTCGCCGCTCCGGTGGAGATAGTGCAGCACGCGCGCGCGCAGGTGGATCGCCCGGTTGATCATCGCCCGCCGCGCCTCGTCGTCCGGCCGAGCGGACGGATCCGCGCGCCAGGTCCGGAAGGCCTCGGCGACCTCGACGACCTCCGCGCGGAGCGCTTCGTAGGCCTGCTCGCGCTTCGTCGCCGCCTCCGCGAGCCAAAGGAGGCAGTGATCCATCGCGTCCGCGAGGACGGAGATCGACTGAGAGGGGCGCCCCGGCGTCGGGGAATCGTCGTCGGGAGTCACGGCCTTACGGTATCGCGACGTCCCTCGGCTTCAAAGGCCGGCGTCCCGTCAGTGCCGATTACCGGGCGGCGGCCCGGGTTCGTCCTTCCAGGAGAAGCGCGGCGACCCGTTCGCGTGCTGCGCCGGCGGCTTCGGCGGCCCGACGTTCCCGGGCTCGCCGAGCAAGTCGATCCTGCACTGCCAGCACAGCCGACGAACCTCCTCGCCCCGCGCCGGCTTCTCCTGCCGCGACCTCCCGCACCCGGGACACCGGACCCGGATCCATCGGTCCCGCCGAAGGGCGCGCCGGTCCCGGACCTCGAGCCACAAGAGTCGCGCGAGGAAGGCGAGCATGTAGATCCCGATCGCCACGGCCGTCACTCTCGCTACGTCCATCGCGTTTCCCCAGTACGAGTTCGGAGACGAAGGCCTCGCGCGTCCCGTGCGCGCGAAACCCGACGATGCTTTTCCGAGCCGGAACCGCGCATAGGCGGCACGTTTTGCAAGAAAGCGCCGCCGACCAGTTCACCGGCGTCCCGCGCACGCCGAGGAAGTTCGCCGGCCACGGCTGCCAGGCGAGGCACTGCGGACAGCGCTTCTCCGTTCCGTCGGCGCCTTCGCGATAGGCGGTCTCGTACCGCTTCGTCCCTCGCTTCCGGTAGCTCGCCGCTATCACTCGCCGGTTATACGGGCCGGCGACGCGGGCGTCACCTGGCTTTCGACTTCCCGGGCCCGGGCTCCGGGATTCGTCGCGGCGGGTTCTCCCGGAGAGCTTCGAGCACAGCCTCGATCGGGACGCCGAACTCCCGCGCGTCGTCGCGCACGTGCCGCCACAGATGCGCGAGCGCGCGGTTCTCCTTCCGGATCGTCCGGCGGATCTCGAGCTCGCCCGTCCTCCGCGCGCCCCAGAGGCGGAAGCGCCGACGGAGATGGTCGTGGCGCGCGACGATCCGCTCCCACCACGAGCGACGCGGCGCCGGCTCGCGCGGGCGGAAGGGCGGCTCCCGGTACGCGCTCAAGAGAGCGCCTCGGCCCGGAGCTCGGCCCGGGCCTCGAGTACGTCGGTCGCGACTTCGTCGGGGAGCTCGGACCAGTGCCGCAGAAGGAGGACGAGCGCGCGCGCCTTCTTCGCGACCTCGGAGATCGCGCCGCAGTGGCAGCACACGAAGAAGTCGCCGGGTTCGATCGGCGCGACCTCGCCCATCGTCGGCGCGATGGCGGAAAAGGCCCGCTTACACCGAGGGCAGGAAAGGCGGACGCGCAGGGGGGAAAAGCGGCGGTTCATGATGCGGGCACCTCGGCGGCGACGAGCGATTGAGCGTAACGGTCGGCTTCCTCGAAGTCGTCGAAGACGAAGCCGCCCGCGGTGCGACGCGCGGGCGGTCTCTCGGGGTCGTAGACGATCCATCGTCCGTCCGTCCGTTGGAGGGGCCGAAAGCGGCCGTGCGAGACGCCGGGATCTCGGATCGTCGGCGACTCGAGGCGGCGGGGTACGGGTTTAGGCGGCGGAGCCACGCACGAGGGCGGAGACTACCGGATCGAGGTCGGCCCATGCTCCTCGAACGGCCTTCTTCGCCATGATGAAGCGTTCCCGAACCGCATCCGCTAGACCGGTCGTCGTTCCCGACCATGGCGCGCCGCTTCCGAGCGCGATCTCGAGACTGCTCCGAATCCTGGCGACCGCCTCCGAGAGCTCCGACATGCCCTCGACGAAGGACGGCGTCGCGGTCATCGAGAGGGCGCTCCCGAGCATCCGCCGCGCGTCGAGGAGCACCTCGACGACCTGGTCCGTTCGCCGGACCTCGTCGAGGCCGAGGCCGTCCCGGCAGATCTTCTGGAGAATCCTCTCGCGTTCGCTCGCGACCGGATCGGGGCCGCCGGGCGCGTAGTGCTTTCCGACGGCGACGGCGAGATCGATGAGGGTCGGGTGATCTTCGTACGCGGTATCGCCGGGCAGGAGGGCGGCGAGGTAGCGCCGGACCTGATCGGCTTCGACGGGACGGAGCCAACCCTTCGCGCTCTCCCGGTTGTCCGGGTTGTTCGCCCGGTACTTCTCCAGGTCTTCCCTCGCGATGCGCGCTTCCTCGGCCGCCTTGATCGCGCCCCGCTCGACGATGCCGAGCGGCTGGAGAAGGCCCGGCGTCTTCGAGGCGAGCGGGCCGATCATCCGTTCGAGCATCGTGCGGCAATCGCGGATCTCCTCGAACAGGCGCCGCGTGCTCCAGGTGGTATCGAAGCTTCCCATCGCGTTCGCTAGGGCGACCCGCGAGATCGCGCCGTCGCGAAGGAGTTCGCTGCGCATCGCTTCCGGAGTGGCGGGTCCCGTTCCCGACATCGCGACTTCAAAGGCCTTCAGCCGTCGAGCCGCGGCGACGGTCGTTTCTCCTTCTACGGCTCCGAGCGCCTTGCGGATCTCGTCGATTCCCCACGCCGACGCTTGGCGTTCCGGCTCCAGGCGGAGGTCAAGGCGGCGGCGTGCGCCGAGCGTGCTCTCCCCCCGGTCCGCTCCGAGGGCTTCGCGGATCTCCTCGATCGACTCGGTCGCCTGCTCCGCTTCCTCGGCGACTTCCTTCGCCGCCTCCGCGTCCTGCCACATTCCGGCGATTCGCTTCAGCTCATCGACGTGGCGCGCGACGTCCTCGAACGGCCCGGGCTCCGAAGCATGGCCGTCCGCTTCGAGGCAGATTCCGAGGCGTTCGCAGATCGCGACCCAGTGCTTCGCGTACTCCGCGTCGCGCCTCCATGCGTGCACGTTCGCGTTCGCCCGGAGCGCCGAGAGGTCGGACGAAGCGCGCCGCAGGGATTCGAGCATGCCCGCGACCATCTCGTGGTTCGTCTTCCCCGCGGTCCCGAATTCTCGGGCGTAGGCCTCGACCGCCTCGAAGATCCTCGAGAGCTCGTCCGCCGCGGCGTTCGCCCGGGTCCTCTCCTCCTGCAGCCTCGCCCACATGCTCGCCGCGAGCGCGTGATTCGTCGGCTCCGAGACCCCGAAAAAGACGGAGTACTGGGAGAGCACGCCGAAGACCTTCCGGAGCTCCTCGTGCGCCTCCTCGCGTCCCTTCTCCGCGGAGGCGAGGGTGTCCCGGAGCTTGGCGGAATCCTCGAGCGCGTCGGCGAGCGAATCGAGGAGGAAGTCCCGCTGGGTTCGGAGCTTGCGGTCGAGGCTCATCGCACGCTCTCCTTTCCGAGCTCGAAGGTCGCCTTCGCGTAGTCGCGGGCGGCGGCGACGAGGCGGTCCTTCGCGGCTTGGAGCTGCTGACGCGGGCCGCCCGGCATGTCGCCGATCGGGACCTCCGCCAGGAGCTCGTCGAGCTTGCGGTCGAGAATGTCGAAGGCCTGGCGCGCCGGCAGGGCGGCCAGTCTCTCTGCTATCGGTTTCGTGTTCACGGGGGGCTCCTTGGGTTTCGCGGCGGCTCGGGCGAGCTCGTCGTGGGTGGGGCAATAGTCGAGAGAGTCTCCGGGCGACAGCGCCGGGGCCTGGGACCGCTTGCAGCGTTCGCACAGCGGCCGGGAGCAGGTCCGGCCGTTCTTCTTCCCGGCGAGCGGGAAGTCGCAGAGGAAGCCGGCAAGCCGCCCGCACACGACGCAGTAACGGCGCCGCCCGCCGCGCGAGCAGATGATGGCGACCCCGCCGGGAATCACGATTCGGGTGCACTCCATGGATCACGCCTTTCGTCGAACGCGGAAGTGGCCGAAGCCGAGCCACCGGAACTCGCGCCGGGGCCGAGAGGAGAAGTCGAGCTTGGACCGTCCGGTCGCCGGGTCGTCGCGGAGGATCGCGACCTCGACGCCTTCCCGATGCACGGTCCCGCACAGGCAGAGCCGGAGTTCGCGCTTCCCCGCCTCGACCCAGGCGAGCCGAGCGTCCGGGTGCCTCGCTCCGACTCGCCGGCAGCCCGGGCAGGGATATTCTCGCGCCCCCACGGCGTTCACCCCCGGAGGCGGCCGAGCTCCTCGGCCTGCTCGGCGACGAGCTTCGTCAGCCGCGCGTTCTCGAGCTCGAGGGAGTGGACCCGGCCCTTCAACCAGGCCTTGTCGTAGAGCAGGTGCCGCGTCTTCCAGCGCAGGGTCGCGGCCTCGCCTTCGGCCGCTTGCGCGCGGCGGTGGGATACGCTTGCGCGATGGGCCTCCTCTTCGCACCGAGGGCAGCGCGGCGGCTTCGGGTTCTTCATCGCTTCGTCGGCCCCTGCCCTCGTCGAACCCGATCGCGGCACGTTCGGCACACGTGGCCGGAGCTCGGGAGGCCGTCGGCGCCGGTCTCGGTCGGGATCATCTCCCGGACCGGTCCCCATGCGTGCCCCTTCTCGCCGGGTTTCATGCGCGTGGCCGCGCACAGCCCGACGCCCTCGAAGAAGGCGTGCTGGACGCCGCGCTGGCTCGCTTGGTCGCCGGCCTTCGGCTTCCGCTTCATCCAGAGGTAGAGCCGCCGGCGGACGAGCTCCGGAGCAGGCGTCGCCTGTCCCCGCACGAGCGCGCCGAGGCCGGCGACGACGGCGCCGAGGACCTGCTCGACGTTCTCTCCCTCAACGGAGAGCGAGACGGCGACGATTCGGATCTTCACCGGGTCACCTCGCAATGCTCGCCGGAATAGAGCTCGAGGGCCGCCGTCTGGCCTTCGACGACGGCCCACCGCCGCCAGCCGGCGCGCTCCGGCATATCCTCGAGCGGGCCGACGTCGAGAACCTTCCCCTCGACGACGACTTCGGGCCGGAAGAGGGAATCGACGAAGTATCGGATCCGGTCGCCGACCCGGAGCTCAGCGATCCATGCGGGCGGGCGATCGGTCACGACCGCACCGCGCGGACGACGAGTTCGACCTCCGTTCCGATCGGGAGCTCGTCGAAGAGCTCGCGCGGGACCTCGATGGTCATCGGCGGGAGGCTCGCGCGCTCTCGGCTCTGCAGGGTCACCGAGAACACCGGCGGGATGGGGGGATACTGGATTCCCGCCGTTCGTCCCCCGTCGGGGGATTGGACGGACGGGACGGAGGGACGAGGCAGGGCTCCGAGCTCGGAGCGACCGACGACGAACAGGCGGGGCGAGCGGCTCATGGGGTCTACGTATAACCCCGACGCTATAGCTTGGCTATCGACGCCCGCGGAGCGCCGGATGGGCGAGGCACCGCAGGCCGGACGGGAGCATCATCCACGGGGTCTCCCGGACGATGACGAAGACGCTCTGGACTCTATGCGGCCGGGAAGTCCCGTGGGCCGCGAAGTCCACCGCGTGGTGCGAGCAGAGCAGGGGCTCGAACGGGCCGAAACGAACCCAACGCCGAGGCCCGACGAGCTTCAGAACGGAGGAGACTTCGGGGCGCTCGATGCTCATCGGTTGTTCCCCGGGCGCGTCGAGCGCTGTGCGATCTCCCGCGCGATCTCGAGGCACTTCGCGCACGACCGGGACCGCGACGAGATGAGCCGCCCGTCCCGCGTCCACCGCTTCGTCCTCGGGACGAAGTCTCTCCCGCACATCGTCGTGCCGCCGGCGCCGCCGCTCGTCGGCGGCTTCGGGTCGCGTTCGTAGTGCACGATCATCGGCGCGGCGTATTCCCCGACGACGACGAAGCGCATCATCGGGGCGCCTCGAGCGAGGCCGGGCGCCCGTCGCCGCCGCATCGGGCGCAGAGGTAGTGCAGGACGGTGGGCGCGCGCGGAACGCCGGCGGGCACGCGCGTCGTGAAGTGGGTTCGACACTCCGGGCAGAAGACGGGCCGGACGCTTCCGCGCGTGAAGGCGCGAAGGACGCTCCCCGTTATGAGCTCGGCCCCGGCCCATGGAACGACTTCGACGTCCACTCTCACGGCTCCTCCGTTATCGGGTCGCCGGGTTCCTCCTTCGAGCACACCGCGCACCACGCCATGTGCACGGCCGTCTCCACCCGGTAGCGGGTTCGGACCATCGGAGGCCATCCCTGGACGTGCTCCTCGTACGGAACGACGAGGCCGAGCTCCGCGAGCTTCGTGCAGGACTGCCGGGTCGCGCCGTCGTCGAGGTTCACGCACACGAGATCGAGGTCGCGGCGGAGCGAGCGCGAGAGCCCGACGATCTTCGCCTCGAGCGAGCCCGCCGGCCAGGCGATCTTCTTCCGTCTCGGGAAGGCGAAAGCGTCTCGGAGCGCCATCACTTCCTCTTTCTCGCCCGCACGCGCGAGCGCGGTTCTTCCTTCGGGAACTGGTAGGTGTGCGTGTCGGCCGGGCCGGCGACCGAGGCGTGGATGTAGAGCCCGAGGCCGGCGACCCAGGGGTCGAGGAGGATCGAGAGCTGGGAGCGCCGGCGCATCGCCCGCCGGTACTCCCGAAGCATCGCTTCGAGGAACTCGCGCTCGAGGCGCGTCGGCGGCTTCACTTACGCCTCCTGCCGATGCGGAAGTCCCGAGGGCGCCGGAGCGGGTCGGTCGCCGCCATATGCGGAAGGACCCAGCCCTGACTCGGGGTCGGCTGGAGGCGGGCGTCCGGACCGAAGCGCGCGCGCCAGCGCGTCGGCCACCAAAGCGCCTCGGCGTAGGCGATGAGCTCGCGAACCTGCCTCGTCACCACTCCCGCATCCGTCTCTCCGAACGGGAAGAAGGTCTCGACCGCCGGCTTCGCCGGATGGAGGAAAGCCATGTGCAGCCCGCCGAGCGAGTCGCGTTCTTCGCGGTCGATACGGACGCTGACGCCTTCCCGCGCGGCACGCGCGCGCCAGGCGGTCGAGAGGTGGCGCCGGAACTCTTCGGCGAGCGGATCGAAGTCGTAGCGGTCGAGGAGAGCCATCCCGACCGGTATAACCGATGAGCTATGCGGTGGCTACGCGGTCACCGCGAGAAGCGGCCGCGTCCCCATCAACCGCATCGGGAGGCCGTACGTGTCGAGGAGGACGGGCCGGAACTCGGCCGAGTCGACGCCCGGGTTTCGGATCGGGAAGAGCGAGGACACGCGGCCGTGCACGATCGTCGCGATGAAGTCGCGCCCGCCGCCGTAGAGGATCTCGGCACCGACGGTCAGCGCGTCGATCGACGTCGCCTGAGCGGACCCGCAAACGAAGATCGGCCGGCGCACGTAGAGCTTTTGGGGAAGGCGATAGCCGGCGACGCGCACGGGCCGGAAGGCGCCCCGGCCTACGCCCTCGACCTCGGCGACGTCGGTGAGGACGCCGAAGACGACCGGGCCGGGCACGTATTCGCCGCCGGCGAAGTAGACGACGAAGTCTCCGAGCTCGAGGTCGAAGATCGACGACGCCTCCGCGAGATACGGCGGCGGAGGCACTTCACGCCCCGCCGGTGAGGGCGACGTTGAAGATCATCTCCTGGTCCTTCTCGGCCGAGAGGTACACGCGCTCGCCGTAGGCGAGAATCCCGTCGCGTCGGCCGGCGCCCTTGTAGCGGGAACGGTAGATGATCGACCACCCGCCCGGCCACGGTCCCGGCTTCCCCTGCGAGAGGGAGAGGATCTCGTCGTAGGAGACCGAGCCCTCTTCGACGAGGTGCTCGGCGCCGTTGACCTTGATTCGGACCGTGCTCATGGCGGCGAGACTATCGCGAAGGAGACGACGGTGCGGATCCTCACCGGGTGAGGATATTGCGGCATCCGAACCGCACGGAAGAGCGCGTCCGAGGGCGTCCCCCCCTCCTGCTCCGTGTCGTAACCCGTCGGGTAGATGATCGGGAGGAGCTCGGAGATCACGCCGTGGATCGTCGGCGGCGGCCCGTAGGTCGGGCTCTGCGGCTGGATGACCTCCTGCCCGACCTCGAGCACCTCGATCGACGGCGTGCCCGGGTTGTAGTCGGGCGGCGCGAAGCGAAGGTAGACCTTCGCGGTCGCTCCGGTCGCGAGGACGAAGAGAGGACGGCCGGCGAAGATCTTCGCTCCGTTCCGCCCGTCGTCGAAGGAGACCTCGACGTATCGGACGACGCGGGCCGGAACGCCGGGCGGCTCGGGGATGATTCGCTCGGCGATCTCGCCGACCGAGGCGAGGACGCCGGTGATGACGACGTCGGCGAAGCCGGCGGGTCCCTCGAAGCCGTCGCCGGCGAAGAAGAGAATCCCCTGGCCCGGGGCGAGCGCGTCGATGGTGGTGGGCGAGGCGAGCAGGGTCACGGCGAGGCCGGCCCTTCGGGCGAGGGCGGACCCTCGAGCGAGGGCAATTCGAGCGCCGGCTTGGGCTTCTCCGGCTCCTCGAGATCGCGCGCCCGGGTGAGCCGCGCGTCGGTCAGCGCGACGGCTTCGTAGAGCGGAAGCTCCTGGACCGTGTCGAGCTCGAAGAAGGCGAGATCTTGGGGACGATGGAAAGCGACCCGCCAGGCCATCAGGACCGTGAGATCTCTGCGGTGGGTTCGGATGATGACCTCCCTGACCTCTCGGAGTCCGAGCTCGAGGAGATGCTCGTAAAGCCCCTGGCGCGGCGGATCCTTCGACACGCCTCGGCAGAGGATTAGATCGCCGTTATGCCAGGCGACCCGGGACATGCCGCGATAGGGCTCGCCCTGGATCTCTACGGAGAATGCCCAGGCTCTCTCGAAGACGATCGCTTTTGCTCTGATGCCCATCGGTTCCTCCTACGTCGCGGACGAGGCTAGCGCCGAGGGTAGGGGCCCGGCGAGCGCGCGAAGCACGAGCTCCGCCCGGACCTTCGCCCTCTCGCGTCCGCGCTCGTCGCCGACGGCCGCCAGCATCACGTTCTCGCCGTGCTTGCGGCGGACCTCCCAGGTCCCCGAGTCGAAGGCGAGCGCGATCCACGCTCCCTCGACGGCCTCGGAGGCGTAGGCCCCGCGGTCCTTCCAGCGCATCGGGCCGACCGAGTCCGGCTCCTCGACCGAGCTCTCCGGGTCCGGTTCGGTGATGGCGTCGGGATCGACCGGCGCGCGCCCGTGCCTCATCTCCCACCCCTTCATCTGCGCCTTGAGCCACTCGACGTCGGCGGCGCGTTCGCCTTGCCCGCCGCCGGAGAAGAGGCCGCGGAGGCTCTTCCCCTCGACGGCGCATCGGAGCTCGCCGACGCCGAGGCCTCCGCGCTCCGCGAGACGCGCGAGCGACTGCCCGCCGTGATTGTCGTAGGCCTGCCGCTCGTGCGGGCGAATCCACTCCCAGGGCACGCGACGCGGACAATCGGGGAACCTGCGGCGCTCGTCGGCGGAGAGCAGGACCGGGAACTCAGCTACGAACTCGGCCATGCGAGGAACGCTAGCTATAACCGATGCGCTATTCAACGCCTCCGCGGCCGCCCGAATCCGGCCGATCGGCGGTCAGAAACGGACGACGCTCAGCCTTCGCTCTCCTGCCACGAATGCGGCGCGTCGGGGGTGCAGCGCGCGCAGTGCCCGCAGGGATTCCCCGGCTCGCATAGCCACGAATTCGTTTCGGGATTCATCGTCGAGCGAAGCGCGTTCTCCGCCCGCCGGCGCACGCCTGCCGCGAACTCGTCTACGCTCTCGTACAGCTCCGGGTCGAGGGGGAGCACGATTCGCTGACCGACGACCGGGTTCCGAAGCTGGACGAAGAGCGGGATCTCGCCGGCGCCGATCTCTTCGATCGTCCTCGGCTGGGAGAGCACGTCGGCCTGGGCAAGCAGGACGAGGGAGATCGTCCGAGGGAGCTCGGCGAGCCGGTCGCGCACGCGCTCGGGCAATCCCTCGTGTCCTTCGACGACGCCGCGGACCGAATCGCCGGGCGCGAGGGCGCGCGCGGTCTCCTGGAACGTCGAGACCATGGAGGCGGTCGCGGCGTCGATGAGCTCGACGTGCGGCGCGCCAGGAACGACGACGTTCACGAGCCCTCCACGAAAGTTTCGGACGGCTTCCTCCGCCGCCTCGAGCGACGTGGCGTGGGTGATGAGCAGCGGAGGGACCGAGGGCATTCCGGCGATCGCACGGAGGGCTTGCTCGACCGCGACGGCGGCCTCCATCCGTTCCGGCGAGACCTTCGACGTATCGCCGCCGCAGGCCTCGACGTAGGCGTTGATCGCCTCCCACACGGCGACGCGGCGCCCGTGCGGGATCTCCCGCGGCGTCGGCGCGGCTTCCTCGGGTTCCTCCGGCCGTTCCTCGACCGCGTCCGCGATCGCCGCCTCGAGCTCGTCGGTCGGAGCGCGGAGGAGCTCGCCCTCGCGCGAAGCCCGGACGAGCGCCTTCGCGGCGGCGAGCAGTCGTCCGGCCCGCAGGGGCGAGACTTCGGGAACGCGCGCGACTTCCGCGGCGAGTCGTTCCGCGGAGCGGAGCTCGCGCGCGATCCGCTCGACCTCCATCGAGTGCGCCTCGAGCGCGGCGGCGTGAACGCAATGCGCCCCCTCGTCGTGCTCGCAATGCAACCACGCCTCCTCGGCGACCTTCTCGCCGGCGCGCGCGCGCTCGAGGCGGCCGCGGAGCTTCGCGAGCTGCTCGAAGACCGGGTGGGGAGAAGCGCGCGGAGGCGCCGCGACGGGGGGCGCACTCGACCCGAGCGGGACGACTTTCATCGAGGCGAAGGGGTTCTTAGACATCTTTGCACCCGGGGAGGAAGCGAACGCCGACGGTATCGCGCGTCGAGGGCGCCCAGAGGAAGCCGCAGAATTGGCAGGCGTGGGTGCGATGCGGCTCCTCGAACGCCTCGCCTTCGTCGATGTGACGCTCGTGGCACGAGGGGCAGAAGAGGATCAACGGAATCGGCTCCTCGAGCTCCCGATCTCTATCTCGCTGCTCTTGAAGCAACGCCTGGACGTGGTCGATGGCGTCGCCGCCCTTTTGTCCGGCGGGGTGTCCTCCTCGGACCATCGGCTCGACGCCCAGCAGGGCCTCGAGCTTCTGAAGCTTTCGATGCGAGCTCGCGAGCTCTTGCACGCGATCGACGATGTCGGCGGTGCCGGTCGCAGGGAGGTCCGCGGCCGCCCGGAGGCGGCGCGAAAGGCGTCGATCGATGATGTCGGGCGGATTGGGGCGCGGGTTCTTTTTGGGCATGGCGGCGAGCCTATAACCACCCCGCGATAGTCGCTAGGCGCGATGCGTGCGCCGCCGCTTGAGGATGGGACTCCAGGCCTCGAGCTCCTCGTCCACCGGCGCGTCCGGATCGGGCTCCGCCGGTTCGGCCGCTCCGAGGACTCGAATCCCGTAGGTCGGCCGCTTCGCTTCGCGCCCCGCGTGCAGAAGGCGGGCGTTCTCCCGAGCGAACCACGCCGCCATGATGAAGTCGGACGTGTGCGCGTCGGGCGTGTAGTCGAGGAGGTCGCCGATGAACTCCTTGATCGAGTCCGTCGCGCCGACGAGCCGCGAGCCGTCCGGGACGAGCTCGGAGGGGATGACGAGCTTCCCGCGCGCGAGATCGACGAAGGTGCTCTCGACCCCGAAGACCGGGTGATGCTTGTTCGAGCCCGTGTGGTGCGGGAGCACGAACATCTCCGAGCCCGGGTCGAGCGCGTAGGCGTTGTCGAGGAGGAACTTCTGGGCGCCGTTCGACTCGACGGCGACCGTCGAGCAAAAGCGCTCTTGCTCGCCGAGGACGTTCGCGACGATCTCGCCGGCGTTCCATCGCCCCGCCTTCAGGCCGACGATCTGCAGATCGCCGTTGGGCCAACGCAAGACGGTATAGATGACCGTCTTCGCGCTCTTCTTCTTCTTCCCGACGCCGATGTCCACGCCGGTATGCGTCGTCGCCGGGACGCCGTTCTCCGCGTCGGAGAGCTCGGCGAGGATCTCGGGCGTGATGCGATCGACGAGGCCGAGGCCTTCGCCGCGCGCGAGGCAGCGGTCGATCCACTCCTGCTTGACCCGGGAGCTCTCGTCCGAGCGCGCGACGCAGTAGAGCTGACGCTTGGCTTCGACGCTCCCCTCGCCGCCGAGCTCCTCGGCCTTCTTTCGGATGCGCTCGCGGCTCCACTCGGCGGGGAAGTACGGGTCGCCGTTGTCGTTCGCGACGGGATAGCGCCGCCAGCGGAAGCCGTGCTTCGCGGCGAGCTCGTGGAGCAGGTCGTCGGAATAGTAGGCGTTCCCGATGACCCAGACGAAAGCGTCCTCCGTGAGGCGGCCGACGAGCTCGGAGAGGTACCAGGTCAGCGTCTCCTTCCGCTGCTCGGGCGTCCGCGTCGAGAGGTGGTCGAGGACGTCGTCGAGGAGGATTCCGTCGAGGCGCGCGCCGACCGGGTGCCCCCGCACGCCGATCGCCTGGAGCGTCGGGTCCTTCGAGAACACCGGGCGCTGGACGGTGATCTCCGTCTTCGTCCACTTCGTTCCGCGCTTCACCTGCGGGAAGATCTCCCGGTATTGCGGGGACTCGAGGTAGCGCGAGATCGACCCGACGACCTTCGCGGCCGCGCCCTGCGAGATCCCTACGATCGCGAAGCGGCCGTTGACGTTCCGACCGATCTCCCACGCAAGCCGCGCGATCGCCTGCGTCGTCTTCCCCGCCTCGACGTGCGACCAGATGATCAACCGCTTCTCGGCGGTCCAGAGGTCGTGCCACTCCTCGTGCATCGGCGCGAGGCGGATCCGACGGTTCGTCTTCTCGTGGCGGAGGATCCATTGCGCGCAGGTCGCCGGGTCCTTCCGCGCGGCGTCGATGACCGTGTCGCGCGCGCGCTTCGCGCCGGCGAGCTCCGCGGGGGTGAGGGAAACCGCGGCACTCACGGCGCCGTCCCGCTTCCCCGGCAGATTCCGCAGGCCGCGCCGCCTGCGCTCCGTCCGGTACCGAAGCACGGCGAGCACGCCGCCGCCGGCTTCGCTCCTGAGAAAGTAGGCCTAGACTTCACGGCTTCGAGGTTACCAGGACGGTTGTTCCAAGGATTACCGTCGCGGTGCACGACGTCGAAGCCGCGCGGTTCGTCGAGCATCCATCGGTGGAAGGCGACCCATCGGTCGCCGAGCCAGAGCTCGAAGGGCGCCCCCGAACCGGACGAGAACCTCCATCCGCGCGAACCGTGGGCGAAGCACAGCGGCCCTCCGAGAGCGAGGGAAGCACATCCGGGGACCGGGCATCCGTAGACCTGGAGGAGCGGCCATCGCCCTCCCCACTGCGCGGTCTCCCGTTCGTCCTCGAAGGCTTCGGCGGCCGTCAGCGGTCGAAGCCGGGGAAGGAGCCGGGAGACCGCGAAGAGCGCGACGGACCGAAGGTCGCGCGAACGCGCGTACCGCAGGATCGGGTGGTCTTTCAGCGTCGAGACCTTCAGGCCGGTCACTTCGGCGAGCTCCGGCAGGTGGTAGCGGAACTCCACCGGCCCGCGCTCCGCGTGGCGGGCGAGTGCCTGCCGCGGGTTCTGGCCCGGCTTGAGCGGTCGCATTCCGGTAGTTGTACGCCTTCATCGTCCGCGGCCGCGCCTCAATTCGGCTCGAACCGGGCGACGAGATGGTCCGGCGGCTGGGGGATTCGGAGGCGGACGCACGCCTCCGCGACGAGGACGGAGAACCGCCGGAACGCGCCGTAAAGCTCCCGATGACCGGGCGCCGTCGCCGCAAGCAGGTCGAGCGAGGCGTCGATCTCCATCCGCCGGCGGACGACGTCGAGGCTCATACCTTCGGCCGTTCCCCCGAGGCCGTGCGCCCGATCTCGGCGCGCGCCTCGTCGCAATCGTCCGAGACGATTCGATGCGGGTCCCCGGAAGGGTGGACCCACCCGTGGGAGAGCCGGATCGCCCCGCAGGTCTGGCAGACCCACCGCGGCCCCTCGGCGGGCGGCGGTCTCCGGACGCGGTGAGGGACCGCACAGGCCGGGTTCACTCCGGTTCGGGCTCCGGGTCGGTCGCCGGCTCGGTCGCCTCGTCCTCGGCCGGTTGTGCCGCCGGAACCTCGCTTCCCTGACCTGGAGGGGGAGCCGCCGGCGCCTCGACTGACGCGAGGGGGACGTCGCCGCCCCGGCCGCCGTTGATGATCCGCAGGCCGCGCGCCTCCATCCGCGCCGCGAGCTGGACCGCCGAATCGATCGACTCGAGCGCCTCCTCGGTCGTCAGCGCCTCGCCGGTAGCGCCCGGCGCCGCGCCCCGCTCCTTCGGGTCGCCGAGGACCATGCGCTCGAGGGCGACGCACGACTCCGCCGCGTAGATCCCCTTTTGGATGATGCCCGCCATCCTCGAGAGCGTGAGGAGGGCCTGGAACAGGGTCATCCGGTCCTTCGCGTCGAGCTTCGCCTCGTCGGCCTCGATGGTCTTCGAGACCCGCTGGGCCAATCGCATCGCGGTCGCCGTCAGCTCGGTCGTCGCGTTCAGGAAGCCCTGCACGTTCCCGCGGGCGAACCGGAGCATTCGCGCTTCGTCCGCCCGGGTCTCGATCGCGAGCTCCCGCCCCTTCGCCACCTCGGCGGCGTCCGGTCCGGCGGCGAGCGCCTGCGCCGCGGCGGCTCGGGCGTCGGCCGCGCGACGCTCATCCATGAGGATCTCCTTCATCGGCCGCTGGCCCCAGTCCCGCCCGGGGTAGCCCTCGTTCCAGAGCTTGCGAGCGGTCCGCGGGGTGCATCGGGCCTTCGCCGCCGCCCTCGAGTAGTTCCCCGGGGTCAGTCGGAAGGCGTCGAGCACGGCGGCCCAGAGCCGCTGGTCCACGAGATGATTGAGCCTTTTGGTGGTCGCGGGCATGGCTCGAACACAGCACCACGGCCCGGCATGCACGCGCAACGAGTTCCGGCCTTTTTCGAGCACGGCGCGCGCGGTTTCCGAGCAGGACGAGGTGGCGCCGAAGAGGCCTCGGAGCAGGCCGTCGGGCCGGAGCCGGTCGTCGGTTCGACTTTCCCTTGGCGCGACGCGCGGTTAGCGGACGGCGTCGCCCTGCTCTCCCGCCATCATATAAAGAACCGGCGTTTCGGCCGGGTCCCTTATATGTGGCGGCCCCGCCGGAATCCCTCGCCGGTTCGTTCCTCAGCGGCGTCGGGCGAGGAACGAGTCGAGGGCGGCGTGGGTGACCTCGAGCGCCCATCTCGACGGGAGGTCAGACGGCTCCAGGATCCTCGGCGTCGGGGGGCTCGGGGAGGGGGACGCTTCGGCCGGCGAGGGCGTGGGAGGAGTCGGCGCCGTACGAGACGACCCCGCGCGCCACCACCGAATGGCAGCGCCGGAGGAGGCGGCCGTCCGGGGAGCGGTACTCGACGACGAAGGAGGGGGCGAAGGTGGGGGCGAGGTAGTCGCCGGAGAAGGACCAGCGGCGGGAGGGGGAAGCGAATCCGTGGAAGCCTTCGCAGGCCGGGCACCACCAGGCGAGCCCGCCCCCCTCGAGCGTCCGGAGCTTCCCCCGCTTCCCCATAGGAGCATCACTCGACCAGGACGCCGTTGCGGAGAAAGCCGTGGTAGCCGGGCACGCCGATCGAACCGCCGCCGGCCGGGCACGTCTCGGCGCCCCGGCCGCCCTTTCCGACGTCCACCTTCCCCCGTTCCGGGTCGCCGGTCCGGACCCAGCATCGATGCTTCCGATCGTCCGGGCGGGCGCAGTTGGAGGCGCGCGAGTCGATGTCCCAGTCGTGGCCGTTCGGGAGCACGACGTGCAGGTGACGCCCCGGGCAGTTGGCCCAGAAGCACCCCTCGCCCGGGTGCTCCGCCGAATAGCAGGGGACCCAGTAGAGCGAGCCCGGCTCCGGGCGCCCGCTCGGCGTGTCGTAGAGCCGCTTGACGAAGACCTGCCGGCGGACGTGCGGCGCGACGTCGCCGACGCGGAGAAGGGCCGGCACCTCCGGGACCGGGGCCCCGCAGTGTTCGCAGGCCGTCGGCCAGCCCGTCGCGTGGTCCTCCGCCTTGCCCCACCGGTCCCAGGCCCCGAGCTCCTCGGTCTCGCCGAGCGGCGCGTACGCGTTGTGCGTCGAGCCGGGCTTTCCCGTGCCCCAGGAGTTCGGGCACCCGCCCGGCGCGTTCTCCGGCTCGTCCTCGAAGTCCACGTGCGCAGAGAAGCAGGTCGGACCCTTGCAAGTCCAGACCTTCGTCACCTTCCCGCGCGACCAGTAGATTCGGAGGCTCGCGCGCGTTCCTTTCTCGCGGGCGAAGCGGGTCGGGAGCGGGGGGAAGGGCATGGGGGCTCTCGGGGCAGTTTGGGGCGAACCGGAACGTTCTGGGGATAATTCTGGTCCGCCGCTAAACCCTCGGCAACCCGCGGAAAAAGCAGCTCGCGGACGAGCTCTCCCGGGACGTTCTGGGATCTATTCCGGGGCAAGTTGGGGATAACTCGGGCGGCGGCTCGCATTCGAGGCCGGGGCGGCCGCTCCGTCGGCGGCCGGGGCGGGCCGTCCTCGTCGAGCGTCTCGCATTCGAGGGAGCAGGGCTTCCCCTTTTTCGCACGGCAATGAGGGCAGGCGCCGGGCATCCGGTCGAGCGTACGCCCCGAGCTCGGCGCCGGACAAGGCGCGTCTAGGGCGCCGCCGGTAGACGAACGTATACTCCCGGGCGATGAGAGCTCGCGCCGCCGTCCCCCTCGCGTTTCTCGCCTTCGTCGCCGTCGCCTGCGGCGCGTCCCTCGTCGGGCCGCCGAGCGGAGGCGGGACCGACCGATGCGGCGGCCACCTCGATTGCGGGGCGGCCGGCTGCTGCGTCGAGGCCTTCCCCTCCTCGAACGACTGGCTCTGTACCGCCGACCCTGCCCGCCCCTGCTACTACGCCCCGCCGCCCCCCTCGCCCGACCTGCTCCGTCGCCGGGTCCGCGACGGAGGCATGCGCGACCTTTACCTCGAGCTGGAGGACGGAGACGCAGCCGGAGCAGACGCGATGGCCGGGGACGGTTCCGGCCGGAGCACAGACGCCCTCGCCCCCCTCCCAGCGAATCGCGCACCGCAGGACGCCGCAACCGCAGGACGGACACGTCGCGCGCCCTGACGCCGCGACGAAGCGACGGCAGGCCGCGATCCATTCGATCAGCCCCACCCGCACTTCGTAGCGGAGCTCGCGCCGGAGCCAGCGCGGGACGTCCTCGTCCTCCGCGTGCCCGGCGCACAGCGGGATGAGATGCGTCCCGACGTTCCGAGCTCGAGGCGCGCCGCAGGGTTCGAGCACGTCCTTCCCATCGATTCGGCGGAGGACGCGGGCCTGGCAGACGCGCGTCGACGCCACGAACCGGAGCGCCTTCTTCCGGTCCTCGGGCGAGAGACCGAGCGCCCGAGGCACGGTCGGGAAGTTCGCCGGCTTCCGGTCGCGGCTCACGGGGCGCTCGCCACGCCGATCGCGACCCGCACGTCCCGGAGGTACTCGTCCCAGACGTGGAAGGCCCACTCCTGCCCGCTCATCGGGTCCCGGACGCCCTTCGTCGAGCGCGAACGGCTCGCCACCTCGCCGACCTCCTTCGAGTACTGACCGCCCCGGATAGCCGGGCCGCCGAGCCATGCCTTGAACTCGACCCGGCCCGTGCTCCCCCATAGGGCGCGGCCGAAGGCGACGAACTCGCCCCGCTCGACGACGCATCGCTCGAGGAGAACCGGCCGGACGATCTTCGGTTCGCCTTTCATCCCTTCCCCGCTTTCAGCCGCTCGACCCGATCCCGCGCCGCGATCTTCGCCAGCCGGGCCTCGGAGTATCGCTTCTTCGCGAGCTCGTATTCGACGGCCGCCTCGGCGAGCTCCACCTCCGCCTCCGCGAGCTCGTCGCGGTGGGGGTGACAGGAGCAATTCCCCGGATCGTCGCAAACGTAGCGGACGGTCCCGCAGTTGACGCACCAGTCGAGGCACCCGTGGCACTTCCCCGGGCCCGGACATTCGATCTCCTCCTCGAAGAGCGACGAAAGGTCCGCGATCATCATGGCGCCTCGAACGTCTTCGCCGGCGACGCGCCGGTCCGGCCTTCCGTGGAATCGCGGCGGCGGTGAATCGCCTCGAGCACGCTTCCGCACCACTCGTCCCAGAGACGCCAGGCACGCGCCGAGCACAAGCGCCAATCGGCCTCCGGGTCGCACGCCTGCCACATACGGGAGCTCTCCTTCGGAGCTTCCGCGAAGGAGACGTCGAGCTCCGGCCCCTCGTACCAGAGCGTGACCGCGAGCCCGTGCTCCGCGCTCCATTCGGCCTGCCCGAAGACGGCCCACGTCGCCGCGTTCCCGGCGCTCCGCCCCTCCGGGAACCATCGTTCGGCGAGGAGGGTCGTCATCGCGATCCTGCCTTTGGGGGGAGCCCGACGAAGCCCGCGGCCGCGGCGGGAGAGACCGGGCGGGGCGCGGCCGCGCGAGGCGTGCCGCCGTAGGTGATATGCATCGACACCTCCACCCACGTCTCGTGCCCGGTCTTGTCGTGGTGCTGCGCCGCCGTGCCTTGCGCCTGCCCTCCGAACCACTGCGCGCGGTCGCCGAAGCACGTCGCGCACCCCGCTTTTACATCGCGCCCGACGCGGTAAGGCCGCGCCGCCTGAACCACCGCCCTTTTCCTCATCGTACCTCCCGTCACGGCATCTCGAGAAAAGCGTCCGTTTCCAGGTTCGCGCATCGCCCGATCGGCGAGAACGCCCGCACGAAGCGCCGCTCCCATTGGAATAGGAGCGAGGTCGAGCCGCACTTCGGGGGAAGGAAGACCACCACCCCCGCGTGCGGCGGCGACTTCTGCGGCACGAGCTCCGTTTTCCCGTCGGCGTTCACCACTTGCTTCCGGTACTTCGGCCGGCTCCTCGGAACGCAAAACGGGAACTCGAGCGGCTCGGGAAGCCCGCCGCGATCTTGCGCGACCTGGAGGATCTCGATCGAGAACCCGACGAAGATCGCCGCCTCGACCGTCCCCCGCTTCCACCGCTCGGCGAGCGACCACCACCAAGCGGCCTGCCGGCTGTCGCGCGTCGCCTCGTCCACGCCGCCGGGAGGGTTCAGGAAGACTCGGCCGCGCCAGACCTGGGCCAGGCCGTTGTGCTCCATACCGAACCATCTCGTCGCGCGGACCGCGCGGTTGAAGACTGCGTCCGAGGCCGGGTCCAAGTCGATTCCGCCGAGGGTCGCCCGCGCCGCCTCGATGATCTCCGGCGGCGTCCCGTGCTCGTTCGACGCCGAGCGATGCTGGGGAAGAGGGCTCACCGGCCCTGCTCCGCGTGCATGTACGCCGCGAGCCGGCCGAGAGCGACCGAGATGTCCGAGCCGACGCCGGCGACGGCCTGCCCGACGTCCGGCGACGGCGGGACGTTCGAGCGCTGGACGTCGCAGAGCGTTTGCTCGACCGAGTCGAGGAGGTGCCGCGCGTTCCGTATTCGTTCGCGGACCCGAACGATCTCGCCCTCGATTCGCTCTCGAACGTCGAACTTCGGAGCTCCGTGGCACGCGCAAGGGCAGGGATTCAGCTCGCAGTAAGGGCCGAGGCCTTCGCCCTTCTTCCCGGCGCCCTGCCGGCACTTCGGGCACGGGAGCGGGCACCTCGTGCACGGAACTTCGCGCCCGCCGCGCGTCATGACCCTCGTGTCCCCGCAAGTCTTGCAGATCATCGCCTTCCCTTTCCGTGCTCCTCGAGAACCCGCGCGACGTCGCCGAGCTTCGCCCCGAGCGTCGAGACCGCCTCCGAAACGTCCACCAGGGCGGCGACGAGCTCCGGGCGGAACGCCGGGAAGGCCTCGGCGACGCGCGCGATCCGTTCGCGGCGGCGCTTCGCGTCTTGCTCGCGGAGGCGTCGGCCGGCGGCCCGCACGATCGCCTGCGCCGCGGCCTCGGTCCGCGCGTCCATAGGCCGATCGCCGTGGACGACGCCGACGACGTCGCCCTCCTCGATTCGCGTCGTTACGCGGCGGGCCACGCGCGGAGCCCTCGCAGGTCTTCCGGCCACTCCTGCTCGTCGGCGCCGTGCTTCCCGTCGAGGAGGCGGAGCGCGATTCGTTGCTGGAGACCGCGTTCGTACGGCTTCGTCCGCCGTCCGTTGAAGTCCGAAGCGCGGTCGGCGAGCGGATAGGTACCGAGCTGTTTCGCGAAGAATGGAATCCCGAGCTCAGCGCACTGATCGCGCGCGCTCCGCATCCAGGCGATCTCGAAGGCCCGCGCCTCCGTCGGGCCGCCGCTCTCCCCCCCGCAGATGACCCACCGCGGGAACCATCCCGGGCAGGCGCGGAGCTCCGGGTCCTTCAGGTGCATCCGCGTCCCCTCGCCGCAGATGGCGCACCGAAGCTCGAGAGGGCCCAGCGCCGGTTCGTAGGAGACGAAGTCCACCGCCGCTCCGAGGTAGGACGCCGCCTTCGCGAGGACGGGCCACCGCAGGTCGAAAAACTTCTGGTTCTCCGCCGTCGCCCCCAACCAGATCCGACGAATCCCGAAGGCGCCGATAGCCTCGGCGTCGAGGAGCCGCACGACGTTCTCCGGCCGTTTCGTGAGGAGGAGCCAGTCGAGGGAAGGCGTCGCGGCGATGAGCCGGAAGAGCCGCGCGCGAGGCGCGACGAGGTCCGGACGGTCCTCGAAGACGTCGGCGAGCGAGGCGCAGAAGACCCGCGCTCGCCGGTTCTCCCTCCACGCCGCGCGGTCCCACGCAATCGGCTTCCGCCAGTACTCCTCGGCCATCATCTTGCGGGTGCCCTTCGGCCCCCACTCGACGCCCCAGCTTTTCCGGAAGTCCGCGAGGTCTTCGGCGTAGCAATTCTCGCAGCCCGGCGAGACGTGCGCGCAGCCGATCCACGGGTTGAAAGTGTGGTCGGTCCACCCGATCGTCGAATTCTCTCCCATCGCGGCCTCCGGGACGTTATCGCGCGGAGGTTATATCGGCTCGACCGCCGGGCGCCAGCCGCTAGAGCGTGTCCCAGGGGAGCACGACGTGGCCGGAGGCCTCGCACTTCGCTCGCATGCCGTTCGGCATCTTGGCGAGCGTCCGGCCGGTTCCGTCGTGCACGTGCGCGAGGATCGAGATCGATTCGGCCGAGAAGTACGGAGTTCCGGCGCACACGTCGAGCGCGAGCTGCTCGGCGGCGCCGATGATGTCGAGGCGCGCGGCGCCGGGTTCGGGCCGCGTGCGGCGCCAGATCTTCAGCCAGGTCTTCGCGCGGCCGCGCGTGCCTTCGGCCCCGCCGGTGAGGGAGGAGAGATGCTCGGCCCACGCTTCGTAGCGTCCCTCGGCGAGCCGGGACCCGACGCGGATGAGCCCCTCGATGAGCCGGATGGTCTCGTCGAGCGTTGTTCCGACGACGACGACCTCCCCTTGCGGCGAGCGGATCGTCTGGACGACCTGATCGGACTCGAAGTCGGCTTCGACTTCGATCGTCGGCATGCGGAGGACTCTTCGTTCCGCGAGGGAGATGACGTTCGACGGCGGCTCGGGCGGCGTTCGGTCTTCGGGGGGCATGGGCAGGACTCCGGGAGATCGTGGAGGCGGAGGAGAAGGACGTCGAGCCACCGGCGGGCGCGCGCGAGCTCGGCGTCCGCGCGAGCGGCGAGGGCCTCGGCGCCGGCGGCTCGACGTCGAGCGGACGCGAGATCGCCCTTGCGCGTGAGGGCGAGCGTGTAGGCCACGTGCGCCAGCCGCTTCCACGAAGCGTCGGCCTGACGGACGGCGGCGAGCGCGCGCCGAAGCCGCTCGTTCGCGGCCGCGATGCGGTGGTGAAGCTGCGCGCCGACGGATAGCGAGACCCTCATCGGCCGGCCTCGAAGTCGCGCTGGGCCTCGGCGAGGGCGACGCGCCCGGCCGGCGTCGCGCGATAGGCGTTCGCCCGGTTCCGCGTCCGCCCGACGAAGCGGAGCAGGCCGCGGAGGAAGTAGAGCCGGTGGGCGACGTCGGCGAGCTCGCCGCGGTACTCGCTCGGCGCGTCGTGCACGTCCCCGGCGTAGATCGTAGCGAAGAGGACGCGGCGCTCCGTCTCGGTGAGGCTCATCGTCCTTCTCCGAGGATCGCGGCGTTGAGCAGACGGAGGGCGACGATCGCCTCCTCGTGCGCGACGAGGGTGAGCTCCGACGGTCGCGCGAGCCCCCGCTCCCGGTCCCGGGACACTCGGGCCTCGTGCTTCCGCACCGCACGCGCGTACTGGTCGAAGGCGCGAAGGAGACTCGGGGAGGCGGAGAGGTTCACGGCTCTTCTCCGTCGTGCCGCATGCGGCACGCTTCGGAGCAGAACCCGCGCTCGCGGGCCGCCTTCTCGGGCGCGCTCTTCGGCTTCGGGGCGAGGACGAGGCTCGCGCGGCATTCCTTGCAGCGCGGCGAGCCGAGCGGCTTCAGACTCTTGCGGGCGGGGAGACTCATCGGGACGCTGCTTTCCGCCGGAGGCGTTCGGATTCGCGGCGCACGGAAGCGACGGTCTCGCGAACCTGCGCCAAAAGCTCGGAGCCGCCGGCGTCGGTGAGGACGTCCGGAAGCTCCGAAAGGTCGATCTCGCGCCGGACCTCGCCGGCGCACACCAAGACGATTCGCTCTCTCAAAGGCGCCTCCGCGCGGGATAGACCAACCCCACGCCGTATTCTCCCACCTCGGTCTCCTGCACGACGAAGCGAAGACACGAGCCATCGGTGAAGTAGATCGCCGGGTCGGTCGCGAGCTCGCCGCCGTTCGACGGGGCGAAGGGCGAAAGCACGACGCGGGCGACCGTCTTGCCTCGGAGGGCGAGAGCGGCCGCCCGCTGCGCGGGAGTCAGGGTCCGAGGCGTCTTCATCCGGCCGCGGCGCGGGGCGCTCGAGGTTCCCGGGTGTCGCCGGCGGCGGCCCGACGCGCGGCGCGGTCCGCGCGCTTGCCTCCGGTCTTCGCGAGCTGGGCAGTCGAAGGCGGAGCGGCCGGGGCGGTCCCGTGCGTGCTTTTCTTCGACTCCATCTTCGCGCGGTAGCTCGCGAGGTCGTCGCGGAGCATGTCCGTCGAGAGGACCTGGGCGAAGCCGTTCGGGCCCGCGATGCGGGCGAGGAGGGCCGGGACGTCGGCCTCCTCGACGGGGCAGGCGTAGCGGATCGTGGCGATGAGGATCTTCGGTTTAGCCATGGACGTTCTCCTGGGGTCGGGGTCGGTAGCGTTTCGGAAGGTAAGCGAAGGCTTCGTCCGTCCCTCCGATCCAACCCTGCTCGGCGGCGAGGTAGAACCAGCGGGCGGCGATCGTGCGCAGGCGCGCGAGCTCGTGCCTCTCCTCGTACGAGAGCGGCGGCCCGGGGGGCCATGCGTAATGGTCCTCGAGAACGTCCGCGTCGCGCGAGGCGACGAAGGCGAGCTGGAGAAAGAGGCGCCCGAGGCTCGGCGAGCTCAAGGCCGGACTCCGTACCGCGTCCGGAAGAGATCCTTCGGACCCGGGATCGACTCCTCGGAGACGACGCGGCCGCTCCGGAGGAGCGAACGAAACGCGCGCGCGTCGCCTCGGCCGAAGGAGAAGGCGCGGACGCCGGCGAGGTTCTCGATGACCGTCCCCGGCGTATTCGATGCGCGGAAGTCCTCCATCAGGACGAAGGAGGGGCCGACCGCGGACAAGAGCCGAAGGAGGCGAGCCTGGGGCAGGAACGTCGCCATCACAGCACCTCGAGATCCGCCGCGGCGCGGCGATAGCGAGTTCCGTCCTCCGTCTCGACGGCGACGGAGCGGGCGCCGATCTCGCGGACGACGCCGACGGCGAGGACGGCCGGAACGGCCGGGTCGAGGCGGAAACGGACCTGCGCCCCCTCGACGAGACCGCCGCCGCTCGGCGCGGCCGCACGCGAGGCCTCGACGACGGCGGCGGCCGCGCGTTCCTCGATCGCCCGCTCCTTCGCGAGCTTCGCGACGCGGCGGTTCTTCTCGTCGGCGAGCAGGCCATCGAGGACCCGCTTCGCGTGCGCCTGGTCGTCGCAGGGAATCGCCTCGCCCCGGCCGACCACATAGGTCTTCCCGTTCAGCATTCCGATCCGCGGGCGCCCGCGGGTGACGAGGAAGCCGCCGTTTTCGCCCCGGAGAGTTCGCGCCGCGCTCATGGCTTGTTCAATAGCCCGGTGGTTATACCGTCGCCAGCCATGCGTTTTCGTTGGAACTTCTTGGCGGGAACGGGCCTCGCTTGAGCCCGACCTACGACGCCTTCGCCGCCCGTTTCGTCTCGTCGTTCTCGACGAGACGGTCGAAGGTCTCGGCGGTCATCTCGGCGTGGGTATCGCCGCCGCCGCCCGCGAAGTGGGCGACGAGCCGCGCGGCCTGCTCCGCCCCGAAGATCAGGTCGAGCGAGGCGCGAAACGCTTCGTAGGCCGGGAGCTTCGGCCCGTCGTCGTAGCACTTCAGCAGCTTGTACCGGTTCCGCACGATGAGCGTCCCGGAGGCGTTGAGCGTGAAGGGCGACGCGATACAGCCGAAGGGCTTGTCCGGCGTCGCGTGCAGCCCGCACAGATTCGCCGGCGCCGGCGTCTTGAACGGACACCGCTTCCCGACCGACTGCAGGAGACCGGCGACGACCTTCCCGCCGCGCGCTTCGATCGCGGCCTGCTCCGAGCGATGGATCGAGATCATGGTCCCGCCGGGCGCGGAGGAGCTCTCGCAGCAGCGCGCGCCGCACACGTCCCGGATGTACTCGACGGAGCAGCCGGCGAAGCGAAGTCGCATCATCGCGGCGGATACCTTCACCCGCCGGCGCGACGGAGGCTCTTCGTCCTCGGGCTCCTCCTCGTCATCGCTCGCCGGGGCTTCTTCGCCGAGAGCGAGGGTCTCGTCGCCCAGGTGGAGCCCGCCTTCGACGGCGCCGCACGCCTCCGTCGCCTTCTTCGGGTCGCCCTTGCAGAAGATCAAGACGTTCTGGTGGACGCGCCCGAGCTTGCGAGAGCCGTTGAAGAGCCGCGCGGCGCGCGTCGAGACCGAGGCGATCATCAGGACCATCACCGCGTCGTTATAGAGCCGCGCGCCGGCTTTCTCGAAGGCCTCGACGGTGTGCCCGACGAAGTTTCGATAGGCTCCGCCGCCGGGTTCCCGCACGTCGCCTACGACGAAGACCGCGAACCGGTTGGGTCGCAGGCGAGCGACGGCGGCGGCGACGATCTCCGCGTAGGCCGCGCGGAAGTCCGCATAGTCCATGGTCGAAAGGTCGGCCGGATCGTCGGAATACCGCTCGAGATCCGCGTAAGGCGGGCAGGAGAACACGAGATCCGCGCCGTCGCCGAGATCGGCCGCCGTCACCGCCGTCCGGGAGTCGCCGGCGATCCATACCGGCGGCTCGTCGCCCTCGCCGAGAAGCGAGACCTGTTCGCGGTTCGCCGCCACCTGCTCCGCCCGCAGGTCGATCCCGAGGTAGCGGCGACCGAGCTTCGCGGCCACGATGCCGCGCACGGAGCCGCCGGCGAACGGGTCGAGGACGAGTCCGCCGCGCGGACAAAACCACCGATAGACCATCTCGCAGAGGACCGGGTCGAAGACGGACGTACCGGCGAGGGGGCCGTCCTTTACCTTGCTCCGCTCGAGGGGATTCGCGGCCCGTTCTCTCGCGCGCTTCCGCTTGTAGAAGTCGATCTCCGCGATCTGCCGCTTGTCGTAGGTCAACATCTCGGCGCGGCCGATCTCGGAGCGGAGGCCGAGGTCGAGCCACTCGCGCTTCCGCTGCTGCCAGTAGCCCTGTCGCGCGTCGAGAATCGAGAACGGCGGCACGCCGAACCGCTCGGCGAGCGTCGGGCCCCCCTTCGGGTTCTCCTCGTCGTTCGCTCCGCCGCCGTTGGAGGTTCGGATCTCGGCGAGCAGGCCTTCGAGCGTCGCCTCGGTGTGCCCGGTCCCGGCGAGACCCGAGGGCGTCGCCTTCGCTTCGGCGAGGAGCTCGGCGAGAAGCGTGCGCTCGTACGAGGCGCGATCGCTCGAGGCGTTGTCCGCGAGCATGATTCGACGCGCATGGTCGTCGTCGTCGGGCGTTACCCAGATGACCGGGACCTCGACGCCGCCCTGACGTCGGAGCGTCCGAAAGCGATGGTTCCCGACGAGCACGTGACCGTGGGTCGGACCGGGCCGATCGTCGGCGAGAACCGAGCCGAAAAACCCGTTGGCCTCCAGCGATTCGGCCAGGAATTCCTCGTCTCCGCGACGCGCGTTTCGCGGGTGCTCGCGGAGGTTTTCGACCGATTCGACCGCGTAGCGCTGGGACAGGATGCGGGGCGACATCACGTCCGAGTGATACCCCGAAAGGCGCGCGGCCCGAAGCCGGGAGACTTCGAGCCGCGAGGGGGACCGGAAAGGGAAAAACCGTCCCCGGTGTCAACCTACGAAAAACGGGGCGAAGGGCCAAGAAGTGGCAGAACGCGGCACGAAGCCGTCGAAACCACGGACCGACTCCGTAGCTCTCCGTGGCGTTCCTAAGTACGGCGGCGTTCGGTAAGCCTCGGTTTTCGCGCCGCTTTACGGGAGGAGCTACTTCGTCGTAGCCAAACCGTTTCGGAAGGAGCTATCTAGCCGGTCGCGCCCCATGAGCTCCAAGCCGCCCGCGGAGAGTTCCCTCAAGCATTTCACCCTGCGCTGGTCGAAGGACGACGCCGCCCTCGCTCGGGAGCTCCAAGAGCTCACCGGCGCGGTCTCGACGGCCGCCGTCGTTCGCGCCGCGATGCGTGCGCATTACCGCGCGATCACGCACCACCCGTTCCGCCGGTCCAAACCGAGCGAAGCGCCGCCCCCTCCGCAAGCGACCGGCACGGAGGGCTAACCCATGGGGGGGAGGACTTCGCCCCGCGCGAGCGGGGAGGGGGGACGTCCGTGACTTGGGTGCGGATTAGTGACTCCTTCGAGGACCAGCTTCCGGGATCTTCGCCGGCGGAGTGGGGCTTGTGGCTCTGGGCGAAGGCCTACGCGAACCGGAGGGAGACGGACGGTTTCGTCCCGTTCGCGGTCCTCCGTCGGTTCGGTCCCGTGCTCCCGAAACGCCTCGAAGAGGCCGGCGCCTTCCTCCGCGACGAGGCTAGGGGGGGCTACGAGATCGTAGGGCATCTCGCCGAGAATCCCTCGAAGGCCGAACTGGAGGCCTCTCGGACGGCGAGGTCGGAGGCCGGTCGCCTCGGAGGACTCGCCAAGGCTCGTAAGCTATCGGAACAACTCAAGTCGAGTCTAGCAACTGCTAAGCAAGCGCCTAGCAACCTCGAAGCAAAACCGTACCCCGATCCCGATCCCCAATCCCCCTACCCCCTTTTCGCCTCCGGGGCCTCCGCGCCCTCCCCCTCCGACCCCATCGAAAAACCTTCCTCCGTGCGGGGGGTTCCGGGGGGCGAAGCCCCCCGCTCTCCTGACCTGAAGGGAGACCCGGAGAAGCCGAAGACGGGGGAACCGGAGTTCCCCCGGACCCCCGCACCGATCGTTCCCCTTACGCTCGTTCCACCCTCGACCGGAGATCCGCCCATGCCGCCCCGTAAACCGGCCTCCAAGAGCTCGAAGCCGCGCGAGACGACCTTCCCCGACGGCTTCGCGGTCAGCCCCGCTATCGAGGCGATGGCGCGCAAGGAAGCCCTGCCCGATCCCCACCTCGTCTTCCGCGACTTCCGAGACTGGGCGCTCGCGAAGGGGAAGAAGTTCGTCGATTGGGAGGCCGCGTTCCGGAACTGGATGCGGTCCGACATCACGCGGCGGTCCTATCCCGCGTGGAAAGAGTCCGCGCGCAGGGTGAACGCCTCGACGGTTCCGCCGACGAATCGGATGGCCGACCTCGTCGCGGCGACCGGCGGTATCGAGGACGAGAGCGAAGAGCGGTTCGTGAAGCGAATGGACGACGTGCTTCCATGAACGGCCACACCGCGAACCGCCGCGACTGGACCGAACGCGAACCGATCCCGGTCGAGGGCGTCGCCCCCCCGCACGATCCGAAGGCGGAGGCCCTCGTCGTCGAGGCGTCGGTGGGTCTACCGGGCTTCCTTGAGCGCGTCTCGCCGCCGCTGACGCACGAACACTTTTACATGGGCCCGCTCCGCGCGGCATTCGAGGCGATCGTCGAGGTCACCCGCGAGCGCGGAGTCGCCGACGCGCTCTCGGTCATGGAGTGGCTGAAACCGCGAAACGCCGTACTACCGGGGGTGACGTCCTCGCTCGTCTCCCGTCCCGAGTGGGTGGCGCACGAGGTCACGCAGGCGACGAGCGCGGCCCGGATCGTTTACGAGCTCGCCCAGGAGCGCTCCCTCGCGCTGCATTGCCAGCAGGCGCTCGCCGCGATCTACACGAAAACGATCGAAAACCGCCGCACATTCTTCGAGACCTTCGAGACCCGTTCGCAAGAGATCGTCCGTTCGGCCACCCGAAGCGCCGAGACCATCGGGGCGAAGGAGTCCTTCGAGCGCGCCGTCCGCGGAGTGCATGCGCGGACCGAGGACGTCGGCATCTCCTCCGGGATTCGCGAATACGATCGGATCGCCGGCCTGCTCCGGCCCGGTCAGCTCAGCATCATCGGCGCTCCGACCGGGAACGGGAAAACCTCTTGGGGTCTCGGCGTCGCCGGCGCCGTCGCGAGTCGAGGCGGCGGAGTTCTCTACGCCGCGGTCGCCGACATGCAGGCCGAGGAGCTCGCGCTCAAGCTCGGGTGCTCGTTCGCCGAGATCTCGGCGCGGAAGCTCTTCGACGGCGTCGCGAGCGCTGAGGATCACTCGAAGCTGCTTTTCGTGAAGAGCCGCATGGATCGGCTGCCGCTCGAGTTCTTCATCGGCCACGGCCGGAGCGTGCAGGAGGTCGAGACCGAGCTTCGACGGACGAAGAGCAAGCAGGGCGACAAGGGCGTCCGGACGCGCCTCCTCGTCGTCGATTACGTCCAGCGTCTGACCTACCTCTCGCCTTCGCGCTCCTGGAACGAGGAACACACGCTCTACCAGATCTCCGAATACCTGAAGGGCATGGCGACCCGTTACGACGTGCACGTCCTCGGTCTCGTGCAGACGAAGAAGGCGGCGCCGACGAAGAAGGGCGAGACTCCGCCGAAGCCGACGACCGAGGACATCGAGCGGTGCAAGTCGATCGCGAAGCCCGCCGAGATCGTCGGCTTCATCAACCGGTTCCGCGACGACCACGGAAAGTTTCCTCCGCGAGGTCGCGCCGAGATGGTCCTCGACAAGGCCCGATGGCGCGGGGCCTCGGACGTGCCGCTGATCTTCGACGCCCGTTACGGACGATTCGAGGACGATCCCGAGGCGACGAATGAGGGGGAGGACTAGCGCATGGGATTCCTGAAAGGCCGCGGCTGGCTTCGGACGGAGGCGCGCGTCGCGTGGGAGGTCGAGACCGTCGCCCGCATGCGTCGCGTCGGCGACCATCCGGATTGGGAGGTCGCGGTGAAAGCGTTCAACCTCGTGCTCGCGCGCATGGCCGGCGAGCTCGACGCCGACGCGAAGGACCGGCCGCCGCCGCATCCGACGGTCGCGACTTCGATCCGCCAGATTCTCGCCCCCCTCGAGAACGGCGCCGGCGACGCCGGGCTCGGGAAGGTCTTCGCGTCCCGCGAGGACGCGCAGGTCGCGCTGACCGCGTGGCTGGACGACGGCGAGTGGTCCTGTCGGTGTCCGCCGAATCCGGGCGGGCTGACGGACCCGAGTCGGAACGACCCGCGCATGCTCTCCTGCTCCCTCTGCGGAGCGACGAAACCCGAAACGCAACCCACGTAACCCGAAGGAGTCACCCCCGATGAGCGCCACCACGACCTACATGAAAAAACTCAGCGTCCCCCTCTCGGAGGTCGAGATCCGGGAGCGCGGGCAGCAGCTCGCCCACCTCCGCATCGAAGTCGAAAAGGAGAAGCTCGCCGCGAAGGAGGCCGCGAGTCAGCGGGCGGCGAAGATCAAGTCGCTCGATTCGCGCGTCATGGAGCTCGCGCACGCGGTCGAGAATAAGCGCGAGGATCGCGACGTCCAGGTCCGGGATCAGGTGAACACCCGCCTCTGGCGGATGGAGACGATTCGGCTCGACACCGAGGAGGTCGCCGAGGTTCGGCCGCTGACGGACGCCGAGCTCGAGGAGGCTCAGCAAGCCTCGCTCCCGTTTTCGGGACCGGAGGGGGACGTCGCCCCGAGCGGCGACGGTTCCTATCCGGACCACCCGGAGCTCGCGGAGGGCGTTCGCGCTCCGGACGCCCGCGTCGCCTGCCCGGGCCCCGAAGGCTCGGAAGGGTGCAAGGGCGAGGAATGCACGCGGTGCGCGGGCATGCTCTGGATTCCCTCGGACTCGGTGAAGGAGCCCGAGCCGGAGCCGACGGCGACCGAGGCGCTGGACCCGGACGCGACCTCGGACGGAACCGAGATCGACGACCCGTCCGCCGTGCTGAAGGCGGCCGAAGCCGCCGCCGTCTCGGTCCCGGAGGAGAAGGGCCGCAAGGGCCGCAAGGGCCATCAGCCGCCGGCCGGAGCGCACTGATGCTTCCCCGGCGCGCGCTTTCCCTGCACCAGCCCTACGCTTACTTCGTCGCCGATCGTCGATGCGAGTTTCCGAAGCGCGTCGAGAATCGGCCCCGGCTCATCGCGACGTGGCGGAACTGGGAACCCTCGGGCGAGTTCTGGATCCACGCCTCGAAGGGCGGCGGCGAGGCGTACTGGGCCGAGGCGGTAGAGTACGCGCGCCGGGCCTTCGGGCCGAAGCTGACCATCCCCCGCTTCGGCGACGTACCGCGCGGAGGCATCGTCGGCCGCGCGCGAATCGCCGGCATCGTCATGCCCCACCGCGGCGTATCGATCGCGAAGGCCGCGGACGAGCCGCTCCGGCCCGCTCTCGACCTGCGCTGGCACTTCCTCGGGTCCTGGGGATACGTCCTCGTCGACGTCCGTCCGTGCGAGTTCGTCCCCTGCCGGGGCGCGCAAGGTTTCTTTTCCGTCCGCCCCGACGTTCTCCGCGAGCTCGAGAGGGTCGCCGCGTGAGCATCGAAGCCGCGATCTCGTCCCGATGCCCTTCGCCCGAGTGGGCGTTGTTCTTCGAGCTCCAGGACAAGACCGGCTTCGGTTCCCGCCGCAGGGCGGACGCCGTCGCGATGAACACGTGGCATTCGCGCGATCGCGGTCTTTCTCTGCACGGCTTCGAGATCAAGAAGTCCCGCGGCGACTGGCTCCGGGAACTCCGCGACCCGGAGAAGAGCGTCGCCGTGCAGCGCTACTGCGATCGCTGGTGGCTCGCGGTCGCGAACGACAAGATCGTCAAGGACGGCGAGCTTCCGGAGGCCTGGGGACTCCTCGTGCTCCGCGGCCGCGTCCTCGTGCAGGCGAAGGAGGCCCCGAAGCTCGACCCGGTTCCCGTCGATCGGGAGTTCGTCGCCGCCCTTCTCCGCGCCGCCTCCGTCCGGTTTGTGGATAAGGCCGTCGTAGACGCGAAGGTCGAGGAGCAGCTCGAGGCCCGGCTCCGGGCCGAAGGGCTGCGGGACCACCGCCAGTTCGAGATCGATCGCCTCGAGCGCCTACTCGTCGAGGAACGGAAGAAATGGGCCGAGTTCTCGGCCGTCGTCGGTCCGTCGATGATTCACGACCTCACCTCCGCCTATCGGCTCGACTCCGAGCGCGAACGGCTGCGGAATGCGATTCGCTTCGTCGCCGCCGGAGGACTCGACGGTCAGCGCGACGAAGTCCGAACGCTCGCCCTCCGCCTCCGGGAGATGGCGGCCCGTCTCGAAGAGCTCGAGGAGCCCGCGAAACCGTGACCCAACTTCCGCGCCGCGACCTGCGGCTGATCTACACCCTGCTGAACGGCTCGCGCGACCCGGAGGTCCCGCGTCTACAGGACGAGCTCCGTCGGATGATCGCGGAGCGCGCCGGCGAGCAGGAGCGAGGGGCGAAGGTCTTCGAGATCCGCCTCCCGCTCTACATCCCGCGGACCCTGGTGAAGGGGAAGCGCGCGGGCAAGGTGGTCAAGGACTCCCTGGCGCCGACGATGAACGTTTACTCCGAGATGGAGCCGTGGGCGAAGGAGGCGCTTCGCGAGGCGCTCGACTTCCGGATCCTCGCCGAGACTCCGAAGTGGCCGAAGGCCTCGCTCCAGGGGTCCGAGCGAAAGCGCGCCGTCCGCGTCACGCGCTACTCCTCCGCGATGCCCGACGAGATCACCGTCGATGTCCTCGGCGGAAAGGCGATCATCGATCGGCTCGTCCAGGCCGAGATCCTCGCCGGCGACCATGCCTCGAAGCTCGCCCGCGAGGCGCGGTGGGAGAGCGCGCCGCCGCTCCACGGTTCGCTGCTTGTCGAAGTCTTCGAGCTCCTCCCGCCGGGGTGACTCGACTGGTCCCGCTATAGCTCACCCGTTATTGTCCGAACCGCTCCGCCGCCCGCGGAGCCGCTACCGAAAGAGAGAGCCCGCCATGGAAGGAAGAAAGATCGTGCGCCTTCGGATCCGCGACTACCGCGGAATCGAGGAACTCGACATGGCCGTCGCGCCGGCCGGGATGGTGATCAAGGGACCGAACGGCGCCGGAAAGACGTCGGTGCTCAACGCGATCCGGGCCGCGCTCGCCGCGCGCGACATCGGCCAGGACGCCATCCGCATCGGCGCGGACCGCGCGGAGATCCTCGTCGATCTCGATTGCGCGAGCGCGAAGCGCGTCATCACCGAGAAGACGTCCTCCCTCGACGTTCGGTCCCCGGAGGGGAAGGCGATCCCGGCCCCGCAGAAGTGGCTGAAGGAGCTCCTGGGAACGGCCGCTCTCGATCCGGTCGAGTTCTTCGCGGGAAAACCGGAGGAGCGCCGAAAAGCACTCCTCGCGGCCCTGCCGGCGGACTTTGACTCTCCGGCCGCGGAGAAGGCAATCCCCACGGACCTCGGGAACGAATTCGCCTCGGTCCTCTCGCCGCTGATGAGCGCCGGCGGGCACGCGCTCGCCATCTCCGCCGCGATCGCGAAGGTCTTCTTCGACGCGCGGACGGATACGAACCGGCAACTGAAGGCCGCGGAGAACGAGCAGGAGGCCGCGATCGCGGAAGGACCGATTCCGGCGCGCACGGAGCCGCCGGGGAACTTCCAGGCGCGGGAAACGGAGGCCCGCGCGGCGCTCGCCGAGCTCGAGGGACGGGCGAAGCGCGCCGCCGCGCACGCGGAGGCCCGCGAACGCTCGGCCGCGAAGATCGTCGAGCTCCGGAAGCGCGCGAAGGAGGTACTCGACCCGACGCCGCCCGACGGATCCCACCTCATGCCGGGCGAAGAACCGGCGCCGACGCTCGAGGACCTCGAATCCGCGCGCGCGGACGTCCTCGGGAAGACGGAGTCCTGCCGCATCGCCCAGGAGGCGCTCGACGACGTCGGCGCGCGCCTCGAGAACCTCCGGAAGGCCTTCGAGAAAGCCGCGCAGGACAAACGCGCGGCGGACGAGTATCTCGCCCGCTCCCAAAACGCGCGGCGGGACGCCGAGGCGCTCGTCGAGAGGACGATCGCGGCGATCGCCCAGCGCGATCGGGATGCGGAACGGAACGCCCGCGAGGCCCGGGACTGGCTCGGGCAAGCCGACGAGCTCCAGAAGACCCTCGAGCTGACCGAAGCCGCCCCGACGGCGACGGAGCTCGAGGCGGCGAAGGAGCGCGTCGCCGTCGCCGAGAAGCGGGCGGCCGAAGAGACGCGCCACTACGCCCGCCGGGTGGCGTTCGAGGGCGCCGCAGAGCGCGCGAAGGAGCTCCGCAAGCGCGCCGAGCGGCTCTCGAAGCTCGTCGATCACTTCCGCGAGGTCTACCCGAAGGCGGTGATCGCCTCCGGGTCCGCGGCGATCGCGGGCCTCGCGATCGAAGGGGACCGGATCCTCCTCGACGGCGTGGACGTGGACGCCTGCTCCGGTCGCGAACAGCTCCGGTTCGCGGTCGAGATCGCGCGGCG
>Ga0335085_10001992_pt1 | contig 39847 bp, 43 predicted proteins | sample Lox_Sample_45_FD_206712 | JGI IMG/M metagenome (GOLD analysis project Ga0335085, IMG submission 206712) | Soil microbial communities from Loxahatchee National Wildlife Refuge, Florida, United States - Lox_Sample_4.5 | ecosystem: Environmental > Terrestrial > Soil > Wetlands | place: USA...
AAAGACCCGCTGACACACCTGGTGCGCAATTCAGTGGACCACGGTATCGAGACGCCGGAGGCCCGCGCGGCCGCTGGAAAGAACCGCGAAGGGCTGCTGCATCTGCGCGCGTACCATGAGGGCGGCCAGGTGAACATTGAGATCCGCGACGACGGCGCCGGGCTGAACACCGACAAAATCAAAAAGAAGGCCGTCCAGCGCCGGTTGATCAGCGCCGAGCAGTCTGCGCGCATGAGCGACCACGAAGCTTGCAACCTGATTTTCCTGCCGGGATTTTCCACTGCGGACATCGTGACCAATGTATCCGGCCGCGGCGTCGGCATGGACGTGGTCAAGACGAACATCGAGAAAATCGGCGGAACGGTAGAAATTCAGACCCGTACCGGCGCAGGCACCACGGTCAAGATGAAAATTCCGCTGACGCTGGCGATTATTCCGGCTCTGCTGGTGGCCAGCGGCGGAGAGCGATTTGCCATTCCGCAGGTGAGCCTGCTGGAGTTGGTGCGAATCGAAGAAAAAAACGTGGCAACGCATCTCGAGCGCGTGCAGGGCGCTCCCGTTTACCGGTTGCGAGGTCAATTGCTGCCGTTGGTACACCTGAACGAGGAACTGAAGCTGGCGCGCGACAACGCGCAAGAAGACGCGGGCGTCAACATCATCGTCCTGCAGGCCGACGGGCGGCAGTTCGGGCTAATCGTCGACCAGGTGAACGATACCGAAGAGATCGTGGTGAAACCTCTCAACAAGCAGCTCAAGAGCATCCACGCGTTCGCCGGCGCGACGATTCTCGGAGACGGCCACGTAGCGCTGATCCTGGACGTGCGCGGCCTGGCACAGTCGGCGGGCCTGGTGGACGTGCGGGATGAAAAAGAAACCGTCGCCGACCGGTCCGAGGAGAAAACCTCCGAAAGCGCCGATGGCAAACTGTCGCTGCTGGTCTTCGAAGGCAAGCAAGGCGGCCGGATGGCCATCGAGCTGGACATGGTGTCGCGCCTCGAGGAGTTCCCCTGGGAAAACATCGAGCGCACCGGCCAGCGCGAGGTGATCCAGTATCGCGGCCAGATTATGCCGCTGATCCGCGTGTGCGACGTTTTGGATGCCGGGCCCCCGGCGGAATCCGCCAGGGAAAAGGATACGCCGATGCAGGTCGTCGTTTATAAGAACGACGGCCGGAACATCGGGCTGGTGGTCGAGCAGATTCTGGACATCGTCGAGGAAGGCATCGCGCTCCAGCAACCTGTCAAGCGCACCGGCGTGCGCGGCACCATGGTGATCCAGAAACGCGTGACCGACCTTCTGGACGTCAAGGAACTCGTGCGCATGTTCGAAGGCGGCGAATCGGCTGCGCCACCGGCGCAACCGCGGGACGAAGAGCAACCCGCTGCCGGGCCGGCCGAAGAAGAAGAGGCCGTACATGATTGAGCGGCGGCAATTCTGCACTTTCTGGATGGGCCAGCGCCTCTATGGCATGCCGGTAGAAGAAGTACAGGAAGTCATCCGCGAGCAGCACATGACACGCGTGCCGCTCTCTGGGCGCATGGTGCGCGGATTGATCAATTTGCGCGGCAAAATCGTCACCGCGATTGACCTGCGCAAAGGATTGGGCCTTGGCGAGCAGGAAGGCAACGGCCCGCTGATGAACGTGGTGGTGAACAGTGGCGAACAGGTGGTGAGCTTCCTGGTCGACGCCATCGGCGACGTACTGGACGTCGAAGAAGAAGCCTTTGAGGACGTCCCGGACACGCTGCAAGGCGCCGCCGGGGATTTGGTCCTAGGAGTCTACAAGCTTGGCAGCGGGCTTTTGCACGTGCTGGACGCGTCGAAATGCGCGCAGCTCGGCGAGGCGTAGGGCGCCTCGCTCAGGGTAAGGGCAGCTACAGAAACCACGAATCGATGGCAGCGGGGGGAACTCGGAATCATGGCGACCATGTACGACGTGAAAGAAGCGGAAGCGAAGCGCGACGACGCGGCGCGAAAACGCCGCGAGGACCGATTCAGCGATGGACCCGCGAACGGCAACGGGAAGCCGCAACGCGGCCCGGATGAATACGGCACGCGCGACGGGGCGAAGGGCGTGGGCGGGATTCTGCGAAACATCCGCATCGGCAAGAGGCTGGCGTTGGGCTTCGGCGTGCTGATGGCGTTGCTGCTCTGCGTCGCCGCCACCGGATACGTCGGCACGCAAAGGGTGGCTTCCGAAATGGAGAACATGCTGCACCGCGACGCCGCCGCCATCGAGCTGTACGACACGGCGTTGGATCGGATCAAGGATATGCGCAAGGACGAGCGCGACTTGTTTTTTTCGCGTGACGACGCCCATGAGAAACAGGTGGCGCAGGATGAGTGGTCCGCGCTGTCTCAACGCCTGGGCGAAGACCTGAAATCGGAGGAGCCGCTGACCTTCACAAACGACGAGCGCGACGATCTGAAGTCCATGGAGCTCGCTCTGGGTGACTACCTGAAAAACTTCCAGGCCATGAAAGACAAGCTGGACTCCGGCCAATTGAAGACCATCAAAGACTGGCAGGCCGCGGACCAGCCCGTCAAGGAAGCGCGGGGATTCCTCGAGGAGCATCTCCACACCCAAGCCGCGGAGCACCGTTCATTGATGACAGACCGCGAGCAGAAATCCCAGAAGCTGGTCCGGCAAGTGAGCCGGCTGATTCTGGGGGTCGTCATAGTGGGATTTCTCGCGGGCGGTGGTATCAGCCTCGCGATGACCAAGTCCATCGCCGAACCGGTGACCCAGGCGGTGGAAGCCACGCAGAAAATCTTGCGCGGGGAACGCGACGTCGCGGTGGACACCGAACGAAAAGACGAAATGGGTCAGCTGATGAACTCGGTGAAGCAGATGTCCGAAGAGTTCGGCAACCGCGTCGAAGAGATGAAAAAAGTCGAGAGCGCGAACAAGGAGGTGGCGGAAAACGTCCTCGCCGTGAACCGTGTGCTCGAAGCGGTCATGAAGGCTCAAACCACCAGTGAGGCCGCGCGGTTGGCGCTGGATACGGTGAAAGATGCTTTTGGCTGGGCCTACGGTTCCTACTGGACGATCGATCCCAAAGAAAGCGCCCTCCGGTTTTCGGTCGAGAGCGGATCGGTCAGCGAGGAATTCCGTCGCGTAACCATGGAAGCCAGCTTTCGCGAGGGTGAAGGCCTGAGCGGTCGTACCTGGAAGAGCCGGGATCTCTACTTTGTGGAAGACCTCGGCGAGCTGAAGGACTGTGTGCGGGCCCCGGTAGCGAAACGTGCGGGGGTGAAGTCCGGTATCGCTTTCCCCGTCGTTGTGGATGGCAAGGTCGCTGGCACGATGGATTTCTTTGCCATGGAGACCCTGCACCCTTCGCAGGAACGGCTTGAAGCCCTGAAGAACGTTGGGCGACTGGTATCCAGTTCATTTGAACGGATCACGGGCGAAGAGAAGGAACGCCAGGCACAAAAGGATCTCCGCCAAAAAGTGGACGGCATCCTCAGCGTTGTGCAGGCCGCGGCAAAGGGCGACTTGACTCAGGATGTGAGCGTCAAGGGCGAAGACACCATCGGCCAAATGGGCGAGGGCCTGCAGGGATTCTTTTCCAATTTGCGAGGGAGCGTTTCGGCCATTGCGCGCAACGCCCAGGGACTCGCCTCGGCCTCGGAGGAGTTAAGTTCCGTAAGCCAGCAGATGAGCGTCGCGGCCGAGGAAACCTCCAGCCAGGCCAACGTGGTGAGCGCGGCCGCCGAACAAGTGGACAAAAATCTGCAGACTGTCGCCACCGGCACCGAAGAAATGAGCGCCAGCATCAAGGAGATCGCAAAAAACGCCACGGAGGCAGCGAAAGTGGCCGGCTCCGCGGTCAGCATGGCGGACCGCACCAACCAGACGGTCATGAAACTTGGCGAATCGAGTGCGGAAATCGGTGAAGTCATCAAAGTGATCACCTCGATCGCGCAGCAGACCAACCTGCTCGCGCTCAACGCCACCATCGAGGCGGCGCGCGCGGGCGAAGCCGGAAAGGGCTTCGCCGTAGTGGCCAACGAAGTTAAGGAACTCGCCAAGGAAACCGCCAAGGCCACCGAAGACATCAGCCGCAAGATTGAAACCATCCAGCACGACACCAAGGAAGCCGTCGAGGCCATCGGCTCCATCAGCACCATCATCAACCAGGTCAACGACATTTCCTCCACGATTGCGTCCGCTGTCGAGGAGCAGAACGCCACCACCAACGAAATGACCCGCAATGTTTCCGATGCGGCGCGCGGCTCGGGCGAAATCACCAAAAATATTTCCGGCGTGGCCGAGGCGGCGCAAAGCACCACGCATGGTGCCGGCGATTCCCAGCAGGCCGCACAGCAGCTGGCCAAAATGGCCAATGAGTTGAAGGAGCTGACCATGCGCTTCAAGTATTAGCGGCACGCGAAACGCGGCATAAGTTTTAGGGCATTCAGAAAGGCGGAAGGCATGCCACCGATCCGGATACTGGTGGTGGACGATTCGGTTGTGATTCGAAAAGTGCTGGGCGAAGCGCTGGCCGCGGACCCGGAAATTGAAGTGGCCGCAACCGCCGCGGATGGCAACATCGCCCTGGCGAAAATTCCCCAGATCCATCCCGATCTGGTGACCCTCGACGTGGAAATGCCGGGGCGGTCGGGCATCGAAACGCTCGCAGAAATCCGTAAGCTCTATCCCAAGCTGCCCGTCATCATGTTCAGCACGCTGACTGAGCGCGGCGCATCCGTGACGCTCGACGCGCTTTCCCTGGGCGCGAGCGATTACGTCACCAAGCCCAGCAACACCGGCAGCGTCGAGCAGACGCGCGCGAAAATCCGCGCGGAGCTGATCCCCAAAATCAAAGGGCTTTGCCGCCGCATGCCGCCGCCGGCGCCTCCTCAGGCAAAACCCCGGACTTCCGCGCGCCCGGTCGTGGTCCCCCGCTTTGCGTCTACCTCGAGAATCGAATTGCTGGCTATCGGCACGTCCACGGGTGGCCCGAACGCCCTCGCTGTCGTGCTGCCACGGCTTCCGAAGGATTTGCCAGTTCCCGTGGTCATCGTGCAGCACATGCCCCCGCTGTTCACACGGTTCCTGGCGGACCGGCTCGACAAGCAGTGCGCGATTCGCATCCGGGAAGGTAGCCCCGGCGAACTGCTGAAGCCAGGCGTAGCGTGGATCGCTCCGGGAGATTTTCATATGACCATTGCCAAGGGCGACAGCAAGGAATACCGCCTGCGTATGAACCAGGACCCACCGGAAAACTCTTGCCGCCCGGCAGTGGACGTGTTGTTCCGCTCGGTGGCGCGCAGCTTCGGTCCGAACGTGCTCGGCGTGGTGCTCACCGGGATGGGCAGCGACGGAGTGCGCGGCTCGGAGGACATCAAGGCAGCGGGCGGCCAAGTGCTGGTCCAGGACGAAGCCACTTCCGTGGTCTGGGGCATGCCCGGGCAGGTGGCCGCAGCGGGGCTGGCCGACGCAATCCTCCCCTTGGAGGAAGTGGCGGTCGAGATCGATCGCCGCGTGCGCTCCAGCCGGCTGGGGCTGGACTGGCCGGGGCGCGTCCACGGAGTGGAGTCCCCGGTGAAATCCAGCAACTGAGAAGCGAGGCGGAAAACACTATGCCAGGCGAAGTGCTGAACACCACCACGTTAGCGCCTGCGGCCGGCCACGAAAGAGTGGACGCGGGCGACCCGGTGTTTTTGCGCATCCGGGATCTTGTCTACCAGACGTGCGGTATCTACCACTCGGACGAGAAAATGTACCTGCTGGTGGCGGCGTGCAAGCGCCGCATGGCCAGCGGGCAAGTTAAAGCCACGAACGGCAAGGAGTATCTCGACGCACTGATGAGCATTGCATTCAAGGAAACCGAAACGCGGGCCCTGCTGAACGAAATCACCATCGGCGAAACCTGCTTGTTCCGCAGCATGCCGCAAATCAACGCGCTGAGAAACGTCATCCTGCCGGAGTTGGCGCAGGAGCGCTCCAAAATCGGCTTGAAAAAACTGAAGGTGTGGAGCGCCGGATGCTCGACCGGTGAAGAGCCCTACACCTTGGCGATGTTCCTGCAGGAGCAGAAAGAAACGCTCCTCAAAGACTGGACTTTTGAAATCCAGGCCACCGACCTCAATGACCGTTCGATCGAAAACGCGCGCGCGGGCATTTATGGCGACTATGCACTCCGCAACACTCCCGAAGCGTACAAGCGCAAGTATTTCCTTCCCGGAGAAGGCAATAAGCTCAAGATCCGCGACGAGCTGAAAGCGCGCATCACGTTTCAGCGCCTCAACCTGAATGACGACACGCGGATGGTGTTCATGAAAGGTATGGACTTGATCTTTTGTTGCAACGTGCTGATTTATTTCGATATGACTTCGAAAAAGCGCGTGGTGCAGCATTTTTTCTCGAACCTCATGCCCAACGGCTGCTTCTTCCTCGGGCATGCGGAATCGCTCTACCAGGTGAACGACCAATTCCGGCTGGTCCACCTGCCGGGGACTACGGTGTATCGCCGGCCGGGGCCGGAGCCGGCGAAAGCAGGGCCGCGATGAGCGCCGGATTGCGTGATGGTTTGCAAAAGCGTGTCGATAAGCTGCGTTCGATGCCGTCTTCCCCGGCGGTCCTGACGCCGCTGCTGGAGTTGCTGCGTTCGGACTCGGTGGAAATCGACATCAAAAAGGTCGTTGAACTGGTCTCCTACGATAAAACGATTGCCGCGCAGTGCCTCCGCATGGCGAACTCCCCGCTCTACGGCAGGTCGCGGGCTACCGAATCCATCCAGGCTGCCGTCCTGGCGCTCGGCATCCAGCGCGTGGAAGACATTCTGTTGACCTGCTGCCTCCACCAATTCAGTTCCGGCGCCAGGTGGGCAACCGACAGCGCCGTCTACTGGAGGCATTCGCTGGGCTGCGCGGCCGTCTGCCGCGAACTCGCCGAGCGCATCGATTTTCACGAGCCGGAAAAGGCCTATCTCGCCGGCCTGCTCCATGACCTCGGAATTCTCGTCAACTCGCTGGCCTATACCAAGGAATACACCGCCGTGGCGGGGCGCGCCGCAGAACGCGGAGTTCCCCTGGCCGAGCAAGAAATAGCCGACCTCGGATTCACCCACGCGGAGAGCGGAAGCATGTTAGCTAAATCCTGGCAGTTGCCCACCGCGGTTATCGAAGTGATTGCCTTCCATCACGACGTGGAGCGCGCCCCGCAGGATCATCCCCTGGTGGCCCTGGTGCATATTGGCGATCTTCTGTGCCGCTACCGCGGCCTGGGGTACGGCTATGACGAGTGGCGGAGCCTTGACCTGGTGACTGATCCCGCTTGGCAGCAGTTGGCGAAGCACGTGCCGCGTTTGTCCAGCATGGATCTGGCGCGCTTCACCATGGATCTTGACGCCTTCCTCCCACGAGTGCAGCAACTCGTCAACAGTGTGTTCGGCACCAAAAAGGAACACTCCGCCGTCGAAATTTCTCTCTAAAGTTCTGCGACCAATTGCCGATAACCAAAGTGCACGCCGCGAACGCGCGAATTCGGGCGTTTTTGCGGACGAAGAAGTGTCGTAGGTTGCGTTTCCTGCGCCCCGTGTGGGCAGGAACTGCGTAGTACTTTCTGTTTGCATGCAGCACCTTGTGCCGCTCTGGCGCAGTGGGTGTCTCTTGCCATTTCTTAACTCCTGATTTTTCAATCCAACACAGCTCTGCACTTTGGCGATGAACTCGCAATCATCTGAAGTTGTGTACATGGGGAAGAGATTTCCCAGTGGTGCGAAACATCGAATGTCGGACCGCGTGGGAAGCGGCACACGCGCGAAGCGGAGGAATCGATGGCGGCGGGAGCGGCGGTCAACTGGATAAGGACAACTGGACGCATCCTGGTTGCGAGTTCTGACCCCGAAGTGCGAAGGCGCGTGCTGGAAGCGCCGGAGCTGTTCGGCAGGGAAGGGCTGGAAGCGCATGGCGGAGCCGCGGCACTGGCCAAGCTGCGCGAACTGGCGTGCGACAGCGTGCTGCTCGACCGGAACCTGGCGGATCTGGACGCCGGCGAAGTGGCGGAAACGATTCAGCGGGATTATCCGCAGGTTAGCGTTTCCTGGATCGAGCGCGGAATGGGAATGGGCGAGGAGGCTGCGGAGCGCGCTCCAGAAAACCCAGCCGGCCTGTCCGCAGGGTGCGAACCCCTGCGGGAAGAAAACCAGCAGGTGGGACTACCGGGAATGATTGGCGAAAGCGACGCCATGCAGCAGGTCTACCGCCTGGTGCGCATGGTCGCGCGGCGGGACACGACGGTGCTGATTATGGGCGAAACGGGCACGGGCAAGGAGCTGGTGGCGGAAGCCGTCCACAAATTGAGCGCGCGCGTGAAGCACCCGTTTGTGGTGGTCAACTGCGCGGCAATCCCGGAAGCGTTGCTGGAGGCCGAACTCTTCGGCCACGCGCGCGGCGCGTTTACCGGCGCGGTGCAATCGCGCCTGGGACGCATTCATGCGGCGCAGGGCGGCACGCTGTTCCTGGACGAGATCGGAGAACTGCCGCTGGGGATGCAGGCCAAACTGTTGCGGTTTCTCCAGAGCGGTGAAGTGCAGCGCCTGGGCAGCACGGACGTGCACCGCTTGGATGTTCGCGTGATATGCGCCACCAATGTCAATCTTGGCGCGCTGGTCGAAGCCAGGCAGTTCCGCATGGACCTCTACTACCGCCTCGAAGTCTTTCCGGTCGCGCTGCCGCCGCTGAAAGAAAGAACCGAAGACATTCCGAAGCTCGCGGAGCATTTTCTCAGCTTGTTGTGCGAAGAGAGCGGATCGCCGGCGAAGCGGTTGGGCGGCCGGACGCTGGAAAACCTGAAATGTCGCGCGTGGCCCGGCAACGTGCGCGAACTCCAGCATGCCCTGGAACGCGCTTTCATTTTGAGCGGGGACGAGCCATTTTTGCGGGAGGAGCATTTCCCGCCGCCGATGATGGAGTTGAGCTGCCGCGAGCGGCCGCGCAGCGCCGTGGCGTAAGTCCGCGCGGCCGTCGAACGAGGAGAACGCATGGCATACCTGATTTTAAAACCCGGAAAGCGTCCGCCGACGCGCGAACGCCGCGCCATGGAGAGCGGCCTCGCCCAGGCTTTTCTCACCTTCACGCAAGCGGCCGGTTCGCTCGAAAAGTCGTACACGCTGCTGCAGAGCGAAGTCGAGCGGTTGCGCGGCGAACTCGAAAGAGCCAACGCCGAGCTGGACCGCAGCCTCGAGGAGAACACCCGGATGCGCGCCTATCTCGCGCAAGTGCTCGAAAATCTGCCCTGCGGCGTGGTGGTCACTGGCGGCGCCGGACAATCCGTCCAGTTCATGAACCCCCTGGCGCGGCGCTTCCTCCAGATTCCGCCGGATTGGAATGAAGAAGCCGGCGCGGCGGAACCCGAGCTTCTGGCGCGCCTGAAGGGCGAAGCGGTTGCGGAGTCCGCTCCTTCCGAGATTGAGTGGACGGAGCGCAGGAAAGACGCCAATCGGTATATCGGCATTTCCCGCGCGAACTTGAGCGCGAATTCCGGCGACCGTGCGCCCGCGGACCGCGTCTGGATCATCCGCGACGTCACCGAAGAGAAGCGCCTCGCTGCCGAACGCGAGGCCGCGCGGGAGTCTATGGCGCTGGCGGAAATCGCCACGTTACTGGCGCATGAGATTCGCAACCCGCTTGGCAGCATGGAACTCTTCACCGGATTGCTCGCCGAAGCTGTCTCCCACACACCCGAAGCGCGCCAGTGGGCCACGCACCTCCAGGCCGGGCTGCGGTCGCTTTCCGCCACGGTGAACAACGTCCTGCAGTTTCATGCCAAGGCGGCGATTCAGGCCGCGCCGGTGGACCTCGATCGCGTTCTCGCGGAAATCACGGAATTCCTCCAACCCGTGGCGCGCCAGCGTGGCCAGCAGATCCGCTTCGAAAACGGAATCGGCAAGGTCCTTGCGCAGGCCGACGTGAACCGTCTGAAACAAGTCTTCCTGAACCTGGCAATGAACGGCTTTCGCGCCATGCCCCCGGGCGGGGCGTTGCGCATCCTCCTGAAATGGGCGCCGCAGTTTCCCGGAGGCCTCGCACAAATCGAAGTCCGCGACGAAGGCCGGGGAATTCCCGAAGAGCTGCAACAAAAAATTTTCGAGGCGGGCTTTACTACCACTCCTGGCAGCCCAGGCCTGGGTCTCGCGGTCTGCAAACGGATTGTGGATCAGCACGGCGGCGAAATCACCGTGCACAGCCGCCCGAACGAAGGCACGCGCTTCACGATTTTTCTGCCGGTTTCAGGAGCGAAAGCATGAAAGAAGTCCTGATTGTGGATGATGAGGCGGCGATGCGGACGGCGCTGGCCGCGAGCTTTCAGCGCCACGGCTGGAAAGTGCAGAGCGCGAGCGGCGTCAACGAAGCGCTGGCCACCTTCCGCCAAACGCCCACCCGCGTGGTGATTACGGACATGCGCATGGCAGACGGCGACGGCTGGCAGGTGATGGAAGGTGTGCGGCAGTTCCTCCCGGAAACACCGGTGATCCTGCTTACGGCCTATGGCAGCGTCCCGGACGCGGTGCAGGCCATGCGCGGCGGCGCCTGCGATTACCTGGAAAAGCCGGTATCGTTCGAAGAACTAGAAAGCGCGGCGGAACGCTTTCTGACCGAAGAGGCCGCGCCGGGAGCATCCGGGAAGTCCGTCGAGGCCGTCGGCGATTCGGCGAGCTTCCGCCGCGTCCTCGATCAGGCGCGCCGCGTGGCGCGCAGCGGCGCCGACATTCTGATCGAAGCGGAAAGCGGCACCGGCAAGGAAGTGGTGGCGCGGCTCATCCACGAGCACAGCGCGCGGCACGGCGGCCCGTTTGTGGCCGTGAATTGCTCGGCGTTCCCGGAAAATTTGCTGGAAAGCGAGCTTTTCGGTCACGTGCGCGGAGCGTTCACTGGCGCGCAATCCGCGAAGGCTGGAAAGTTCGAACTGGCGCAGGGCGGCACCCTGCTGCTGGACGAAATCTCTGAGCTGCCGCTGAACCTGCAGCCGAAGCTCTTGCGTGTGCTGCAGGAACGCGAAGTAGACCGCCTCGGTGACACGAAATCGCTGCGCGTGGATGTCCGCATCATCGCCACCACAAACCGTTCGCTGCCCCAGATGGTAAAGTCCGGCGCCTTCCGCGCGGACCTCTTCTACCGCCTGCATGTCGTGCCGCTTTCGATTCCGCCGCTACGCGAACGCCGCGAGGACATTCTGCGTCTGGCGGAGTATTTTCTGCGCAAGTACGAACCCGGCGACGCACGCGGAAAATATTGCATTGGCGCGCAACTCGCGGATCAGCTGCGCCTCTACGACTGGCCGGGCAACGTCCGCGAACTCGAAAACGCCATCCGCCGGGAGCTCGCCTTCGCCGTGGGAACCACCCTCGAAGGTCATGGCGGCGTGCTGGGCTTCGATCTCGAAACCCCGGCGGGCGCCGACGAACTCAAACCCGGAACAACCCTGGAAGAGATGGAGCGGCGCCTGCTCGAGTCCACGCTGCAAGCCACTGGCGGCAATCGCACGCGCGCCGCGGCCCTGATGGGCGTCAGCCTGCGCACCGTGCGCAACAAAATTCGCGAATACGGCCTGGCCGCCAGGGTCGCCTCATGAGCTGGCTGAATTCCCCCGACATGCGCGTGCTCGAACGCTTTCTGGACGTGGCTTCCATGCGTCAGACGTTGGTGAGCACCAACATCGCGAACGTGGACACCCCGGGCTACCACACGCGCGATGTGGATTTCCGCGGCGAACTCCAGCGCGTCCTCAACACCAGCTTGGACGCGCCCGACCCGATGAGCCCGTTTGTCCTTCCCGTGCGCGGCTTGCTGGCGCGCCCCGACGGCAACAACGTCAACCCCGAACGCGAAGCCCTGCTGCTCGCGCAGGTCCAACTGCAATTCAAGGCCGCCACCGCGATTCTCCGCGCGCAGTTCGCGGAAATTAACAACGCCATCCGGGAGGGACAATAATCATGAATCTTTTTCGCGTACTGGAAATCAGCGGGTCCGCCCTGCTCGCGGAGCGCGTTCGCGCCGAAGTCACGGCGGCAAATCTCGCCAACGCCGAAACCACCAAGACCGAATCCGGCGGCCCATACCGGCGCATGGACGTGGTTTTTGGCGCGCGGCCCGTGCCGTTCGGGGGCTTTAACGGCATGATGCTGGCTTCGCTCGCCGATCTTCACGCAGAGGACGTCCGCGTCGTGGGCCTCGCGGCGGACAACACACCGCCGATCCGCCGCTTCGAACCCGGGCATCCCGACGCCGACGCGCAGGGCTACGTTTCCTACCCGGCCATCAATCCCGCCGAGGAAATGGTCAACCTGATGGGCGCGGCGCGTTCCTACGAAATGAACGCCTCGGCCGTCGCCAGCACGAAAAACATGATCCAGTCGGCGATCACGATCTTAAGCTGAAGAAAGCGGAGAAAAGACCATGGGCAATCCAATTTCGGGAATACCCGGCGGCGGTGCGAATTTCGGCGTCGGCTCTAACTGGAGCCAGAGCGGCGAATCCCCGGCCGGCAGCGATTTTGTGCAGACGCTGCAGGACGCCATGTCGCAGGTCGGCAGCCTGCAAAGCGAAGCCGACACGCGTGTGAATCAACTCCTGACCGGCAACGGGCAGGACGTCCATTCCGCGATGATCGCCGTGGAAAAGGCGAGCCTCGCCTTCGAAATGATGGTCCAGGTGCGCAATAAAATCGTGCAGGCCTATCAGCAGGTTTCCAGCATGCAGTTCTGACAAATCCCTCGGCGGGTTTTCCCGGCATAGGACATGGAAAAATTCCTCAGCCAAATCCTGGGCTTTGTTCGCGCGTTAAGCGTCCGCCAGCGCGCGATGCTCGCCGCCAGTGCCGTGCTGGTGGGCGCGATCGTGTGGGGCTTCGCGTCGTTCGCGGCGCGCGGCGACTACAAGCCGCTTTATACCGGAATGTCGCCCGCGGACGCGCATGCACTGTCGCAGCGCTTGCTCAGCGCCAACCTTGAAGCGGAGCTTTCGACCGACGGCACGGCGGTGCTGGTACGCGCCGACGAAATTGACAAGGCGCGTCTTGTCTCGGCCGCTGCCGGCCCCGTGGCCAGCGGCCGCATGGGTTTCGAACTCTTCGACAAGCCGAACTGGTCGGGAAGCGACTTCTCGGAAAAAGTGAACTACCAGCGAGCGGTCGAAGGGGAACTCGAGCGCACCATCCAGACTATGGATGGCGTCGAGTCTGTCCGCGTGCATCTGGTCCTGCCGCGCGATTCGCTGTTCCTGGACAAGGAACGCCCCGCAAAGGCCTCCGTGGTTCTCAAGCTCCGCGGAACGCGCCTGACCGATCAATTGGCGATTCCGGTCGCCAATCTTGTGGCCAGTTCCTGGGATGGCCTGACGCCGCAGAACGTGACCGTGGTCACCACCGACGGCCAGATTCCCTCGCTCGGCCAGGGGCGTCCGATTCCCGGCGGCGGCGCCAGCGGCGACCTCGAAACGCTTCTCGCGGAACGCCTGGTGCAGACACTCGCGCCGGTCGTCGGCAGCGACCACATCAAGACCAGCATCACTCTCGACTACGATCCTTCCTCGGGCGAGAGTACCGAGGAAACGTATGATCCCAAAAACAGCGCGGTCCTCAGCTCCCAGGTTTCACAGGAAATCGTCGGCGATCTCGAACCTGCGGGAATCCCCGGTACACCCAGCAATACACCTAACTCCACGGCGAATCCTACGGCAGCCGCGCAAGCGAAGTCCAACACCACCACGCAGGGCATCCACAGCGAAAGCCAGACCTTTGCCGTCAGCCACACCACCCGGCACTTGATCGAGCCCCCCGGCCGCGTCAAGCGCATGGCCGCGGCCATCCTGATCGACGACGCCGTCGAAACCAAAACCGAAAACGGGAAAACCGGCGAAGTCCGCCGAAAGCGCACGCCGGAGGAGATGAAGCAGATCGAGGACCTCGCCAAAGCGGCGATTGGCTTCGATGTGCAGCGTGGCGACTTGTTCTCGCTGCAGAATATTTCGTTCGTGCAGACGCCAACGGAAACACCAGCGCCCAGCGGAAAAATCCAGCGGGTGATGACGTTTGTCGAACGCTGGACGGGTGTGTTGCGGTACGCCGTGCTGTTGATCCTTTTCCTGCTGGTCTATCTGCTCATCCTGCGGCCGGTGCAGAAGCAAGTGATGGGAATTCTGAAGCAGCCGGCGCTGGCGGGCCTCCCGGGGGGCGCGGCCGCGGGGTTGCTTCCCGAGGAAATCGCAGGGCGAGCGGCCGCCGGCGGCATATCAGGAGAGGCGCCCAGCGGCGAAGTCTCCGACACCATCCGGTTGAAGAAGGAACTGGTCACCAAGGTGAAGGCCGACCCGGAATCCGCCAGCCGCCTGTTGCAGAGTTGGGTGCGTGAAACGGAGGCCAAATCGTAATGGAGGCCAACAACCTGCCCGGCAAGCGCAAGGCCGCCATTCTCATGGTGCTGCTCGGCGACGACGTCGCGGCCGCCGTCTACAAAAATCTGCCGGACAGTGAACTTCGCCTGATCACGGAGGAAATCGCGGAACTTGACTACATCTCTCCGGAAATCGCCTCCTCCGTGCTGCACGAATACCACCGGCTGACACTGACCCAGGAGTATCTGGCGCAGGGCGGCCAGGAGTACGCCAGCAAATTGCTGGTGAAAGCCTTCGGCCAGGAGGCTGCCGACCAGTTGCTCGAAGAGGTGGGCAAGGCGCAGGAAGCGAACGCGCAGAATCTGGACACGCTGCAAAAAACCGATCCCAACCAACTGGCGAAGTTCATCCAGGGCGAGCACCCGCAAACGATCGCTCTCGTGCTGGCGCACTTGAATACGAAAGTGGCGCGCTCCGTGCTCATGACCCTGCCGGAAAAAGTCCGCGGCCAGGCCGTCAAGCGCCTGGCGCAGATGCAGCAGTTTTCGCCGGAAATGGTGAAGAAAATTGCGCTCGTGCTGCACAAGCGATTGCTGACTTTGGGCTCGCAGAGCCGCCGAGCCTATGGCGGCGTAAAAGCCGTCGCGGAGCTCCTGAACCAGATCGATCAGGAGGCCACCGGCACGATTCTGGAAACCATCGAGCAGGATAACGCGCAGCTCGCCACCACCATCCGGAATCTCATGTTCACCTTCGACGATTTCCTCGAAGTCCCGGATATCGGCATCCGCGAACTGCTGGGCCAAGTAGACAAGAAGACGCTGGCCACCGCGTTGAAAGGCGCTTCGGAAGACTTGAAGAATCATATCTTCAAGTGCATGTCTTCGCGCGCCGTCGAAATGCTGAAAGAAGATATGGACGTGCTGGGCCCGGTGCGCGGCCGCGACGTGCAGAACGCCAAGCACGAAATCGTCGCCGTCGCGCGGCGTCTGGAAGGCGAAGGAAAACTCGTGTTGAAACAGGAACAGGAGGACTCGTATGTCGTATGAGTCCGCGGTCAAAGTTGGCGAAACGCTGCAGACCGAGCCATTTCATTATTCCACCAACGCCGGCGGCAACGACATCGGCGGAGAGCACGACTCAGCCTGGACCGCGGAGGAACGTAAGCGCGCCGCTGAGCAGTTGCAGCATGAAGCCTTCAACCGAGGAATCAGCGAGGGCGAGCAGCGCTCCCGTGCCGCGTTTGAAGCCAGGGCCGCGAGCCTGCAAGCAGGCATCCTGCAGTCTTTGAGCGCGTTTCGCAAGGAACGCGAAGAGTATTTCAGCCGTATCGAAACGGAAGTCGTGCAGCTGGCCCTGGCGATTGCGCGAAAAATCCTGCATCGCGAATCGCAGATCGATCCGCTGCTGCTGACCGGCCTTGTTCACGTCGCGCTCGAAAAGCTCGATGCCGGCACGCGCGTCCGCCTGCGCGCCAATCCCACCGACGTTCATTTCTGGAACGAATATTTCGCGCAATCCGGGTCTCCCGGTGGTCCGGAACTCATCGGCGATCCCGCGCTTAAGGCGGGCGAATGCACGCTGGAAACCGAAGTGGGCAGCACGCAGATCAGCCTGGATACGCAACTCAAGGAAATCGAACAGGGATTTTTTGACCTGCTGGAGCAGCGTCCACGGTCACGCTGATGCCCGAAGAACGCAATCTCAAGCCGTTTCTTCGCCGGCTGGAAGATTTCTCCACGTTGCGCTGGACCGGGCGGGTCACCAAGGCGGTTGGCCACCTGGTGGAGTCCGACGGACCGTTCTGCAGCGTCGGCGAAGGTTGCGCGATCGTCACCGAAGACGGCAACGTTTTTTCCGGCGAGATCGTGGGCTTCCGCGGTCGCTCCGTGCTTTCAATGCCGCTCGAACGGCCCAGCGGCATCCGCTATGGCGACCGCATCGTCACCCGCGGCACGCACCCGTCCCTGCGCCTCGGCCCGGAAGTCCTCGGCCGGGTGATCGACGGCTCCGGCAAGACCCTGGATGATTTGCCGCCGTATCGCGCGCGCGAATATTGGCCGCTTCACGGCGATCCTCCGCTCCCGCTGCAACGTCAGCCGATTCGCGAGCCGCTTGGCTGCGGGATTCGCGCCATCGACGGCATGCTGACCTGCGGGCGCGGGCAGCGCGTCGGAATCTTCGGCGGCAGTGGCGTGGGCAAGAGCACGCTGATTGGCATGATGACCCGCGGCACCAGCGCCGACCTTACCGTACTGGCGCTGGTCGGCGAACGCGGGCGCGAGGTCCGCGAATTCCTGGAAGACGCCATTGGGAAGGACGGGCTGCAGCGCTCGGTCGTCGTCGTGTCTACCTCGGACCAGTCCCCGCTGCTGCGGATTCGCGCGGCGCTCGCCGCCACTACGCTAGCGGAATATTTCAGCGCGCAGGGGAAAAACGTTTTGCTCGTGGTCGACTCGCTCACGCGCTTTGCGATGGCGCAGCGCGAAATCGGTTTGGCCGCGGGAGAGCCTCCCACCGCGAAAGGCTATACGCCGTCCGTTTTCACGCTGCTGGCGCGCCTCATCGAACGCGCCGGCAACTTCGGCCAGGGCAGCATCACCGCCTTCTACACCGTGCTGATGGAGGGCGACGACCAGCAGGATCCGCTCGTGGACGCCGTCCGCGCCCTCCTCGACGGCCACGTCATGCTCGACCGCAAGCTCAATTCGCGCGGCCACTACCCCCCCATTTCCGTGCTGGACAGCCTGAGCCGCCTGATGTCCGCGGTTTGTGCCAAAGACCATCTCGAAAAAGCGCGGCGGCTGCGTGAACTGCTGGCGGCCTACTCGGCTTCGGAAGATCTGGTTCGCATCGGCGCGTATCAGAAGGGGCTTGACGCAACGCTCGACCGCGCGCTTGCAGCGTTGCCCGCGATCACCGCATACCTGCAGCAGCGCAAGGGTGAAAGCGCCACCTTCCCGGAATCGCTGAAGGCGCTGCTGGCGCTGCCGGAATAGGGCCATGGCCTTTCACTACCGCCTCGAAGCGGTCCTACGGCTGCAGCGCAGCATCGAAAATCAGGAAGAGCATCGTCTGCTGGCATGCGTCGTGCGCGTCACCGCTCTGCGGAACCAGATCGCGGAGTGGGAGCGGGAACGCTCCAACCGCCAGCGGATGGCGGCGGCGGAAATGCAAGCCGGCACCACCGGCGTCGCGCTGAGCGTTCTCGCCGATTGGGACCGCGGCGCGAAACGCAGGCAGGCGGAAATTCTCCCGCAATTCGAACAGGCGGAGCACGCCCGCCGCGCGCAGGTGGCCAGGCTGCAACAGGCGCGGCAAAAGCGCGAAGTGCTGGAAAGCCTGAAAGAGCGTCTGGAAACCGCATACGACCTGGAAGAACTCCGCCGCGTGCAACAAGTGCTGGACGACATGTTTTTGACCCGCGCGTTCTATTACAAAGCCAGATAGAACTTGCCGCCCGGCTGGGCAAAGCTTGCCGGGCGCAGAAGTTCTCCACGCCAGGCCGCGATGAGAATCGCCTTATCGCTCGGGGGAACTTGCAGTGCCAAAAGCAGATAGCGCCCGCTGTGGGACGAACTGAATTTGGCCCGCGCGGTGCATGGTTGGTTGCGTCGGAGCGTGACGCAACACCATGAACGCACTGCCCATCTCGGTAAATCCGCAGCCCGCGTTGCCTCCCTGCGGCGTCGCGACCGCGGCCAGTGGAAAAGCGGCAAGCGGGCCGGGATTCGCGCAGGTGCTCGCGGACAAGCAGTCCGCCACAAATACGCTGGTAGCGCATGCGCCTGCTTCGCAACCGGATTCGAATCGCAAAGCCCCGACTCCGCCGGAGACGCAAAGCACCTCCGGCAATGATTCTTCTTCCGCAAGTGCCGCCGGTCACGACGCAAACCCGACCGCCACACCGTCGGCGGCCGCCCACGGCACGGCGACCTCACGAAAAGGCGCGCTGAAGGAAAAGGCTGTCGTCACGGCGTCCGCCATCCAATCTTTCGCCACGCAGCCCGCCGCAGCCTCCGCGATTCCGTTGAACGCCTTGGTCCCCGTGACTTTGCCCTCCGGCTTGCCGGATGCCGCCCCTGCGAGTTCGAACACCGCGAATGCCTCGGGTTCGGCGGGTCCGGCGACCGCGTCGCCGTCGCAAGCCGGCGTGGTGCCCGCGGTGCCGCCAGTGGCGCAGGTGCCGCAGCAAACCGCAATTCCGCTCGCCTCGCCTTCCGCTAATGCCGGGGAACCTTCCGCGGATCCCGCACCCGACGCACTGCCGCCGCTAACGGCGCTTCCCGCAGAAATGGCCGGTACACAGGACGCGCAGGCTGCGGCAAACGGCGGTGATTCCCCGGTGCAAGCGAAACCGAATCCTCCCGCCCCGACGACGCTAGACGCGACAACGCCGCCACCTTCACCTTCGCCCTCGGGTGCCGCTGCCACGCTGGCTGCGGAGCTCAATGCAAACTTAGCAACCCATTTAGCCGCCCCGGTAGACGCGCCGGCGCTTGCGAATGCGGCCAATCCGAGTTCAACTCCCGTGGAACTCTTGCCGCCGGCTGAGCCGGGCACCCAGTCGGATACGGGACCCGGAAAAGCGGAGACGCCACCGCGCCCAGGCGATAAACACGATTTCCTCGAAGCATTGCGTGGGCTGACCTCAGGGTTCCGCAAGGGCGTGCAGTTGGTCGCGCACGGCGCCGAAGCAGTGGCGAAAGACGCTGCGGATGCGGCGAAACCCAACAACGCGCCAGATGATTCTGGCCCGGCGACTGGATCCCTGCATGCGGTCGATCCAAGCACATCGTTGCACACCAGCGTCAAGACTGACGCCGCCACCCCGCCGGCCGCGCAACCCGCCCCGCCGCAGCCTGCCGCAAATCCCAATGGCGCAACGGACGCGGCCCTCGCCGGCAATAACTCGAACGCGAAGGACTCCGCGAATTCGGACGACGACCCCGGCGCGAGTTCCGATTCCGGTGCAAACGATCTCGCTCCATCGGTCCAGGCTGCTTCGAACCACACCAGCCTGCAGCCAAACCAGATCGATCCGGGAAATCCCGCTGGCGTGATGGCCTCGCATGGCGCCGCAACAATGTCGGCCGCTGCCGCTCGAGAAGACGGCGGAGCCGCGAAGCCCGCCAACACGAACGCCACCGATTCATCCTCTGCCGCGCCGCAGGACGCCGAAGCGCCCAGACTTCCGGCGCTCGACTCCAGGGCCGTGAACGCTGCGCAGCTAACCGGCAACGACGCGCATTCCGAAGTGCGCATCGCCATGCAAGCCGACCAACTAGGCCAGGTGCAACTTCACGCCACCCTCAACGGCCAGCAGGTTGGCGCGGCAATCACCGTGGAGAAAAAAGAAGCGCACGCCGCAATGGCCTTGGAACTCCCATCGCTCCAGCAGGCGCTCGAGGAGCACCACCTGCGCGTGAACGAAGTCGTGCTCACGCAGGGCGCGCTGCACTCGTTCTCGGGCAATGCCGGCAACCCCGGCAATCCAGGGCATTCCGGTAATGCTCCTGCGGGACAAGGGAGAGGGAACGCCGCCATGCAATATCGGCAAGGTCCAGGGAACAGTGCGTATCGGGTGGCGCCCCCGCATGTCTTGGAGAGCACCGCAATGTTCGATAACTACGGCCGCCTGAGCGTCCGGGTCTGAAGTTCGAAGGAGGATGAAATGAGCAGTGCAGCAAATCCTGTCTTTGGCTCGCAGGGAAGCTCCAGCACTTCCTCGACGGCAAACAACTCAACGAACTCGATCTCCGGGCTCAATGCGAACTCGTTCATTTCGCTCCTGACGGCGGAACTGCAGGCGCAGGATCCCACCAACCCCATGAACCCGCAAGACATGATGAACCAGCTCGTCTCGATGAATTCGCTGCAGACCCTGCTGAATATCCAGCAGATTCTGTCCGTGGCCACCGGAGTGACGCCGGGCGATACCAGCACAAGTTCCAGCAACGGCTCGAGTGCCCCGAATTCCAGCGCGGTGCCCGCTGCCAACCAGGTGGCCGCCCGCAGCACGCCCGGGCCGAGCCCCTCGAATCACGACGCGATTTTCCAAAGCAATCAGTTCGCGGCCTCCACGCCGTCGAATCAATAAAAGGAGAGGGTCATGCCATCATTTTCGATTCCATTGTCGGGGCTGGACGCGAGTTCCACCGGCTTATCGGTGATCGCCAACAACCTGGCGAACTTGAACACAGTCGGGTTCAAGGGGCAAACCGCCCAGTTCCAGGATCTGTTCTACCAGCAGATCGGCACCAGCGGCGATGGCAACGCGGTCCAGGAAGGCGTCGGCGCGTCCGTCTCAGGCATCAACTCGACGCTCACGCAGGGCAGCATTCAGACGACCGGAGTGCCGACTGACGTGGCCATTCAAGGCGTGGGATACTTCATCGTCAACCAGGACGGCGAAACCCTCTATACGCGTGCCGGCAATTTCAGCGTCGGGCCGAACGGGGACTTGCTGACGCAGGATGGTGGGACGGTGCAGGGCTACAACGCGGTCAACGGCGTGATCCCGGCCAACGCCACGCTGGCCGACCTTTCCATTCCCACGGGCCTGGTGAATCCGCCGAAGTCCACCGACAACGTGCAATTGGCGCTGAATCTCAACGCCGCGGGTGGCTTGCCGGTCAGCGCCGCAAGCCAGCAGACGGGAACCGGAATCGCCGCGGGCACAGCGCTCGCCACGGGTAGCCAGATCGCCTTCAATGACGGCACGAACAATTTCACGTATACAACCACCGCCGGCAACACCCTGGCGGACCTGGTCAATGCCATCAACGGGAACGCGAACTTCACGGCCTCGTTCAGCGGCAACAATCTGGTGATCAACGCGGCCAACGGCAACCCGATCACTTTTACCGGCAACACGCTTACCGATGCCGCCACCGGCACACAGGCGGAGTCGTTCACCCCTACCGGCACCACCACCGCGGCGGGCACATTCAGCACTTCGGCGGTCGTCTACGATTCCCTCGGCGCCAGCCACGTGCTCACCTACAGCTTTACCAAGACCGCGGCGAACACCTGGCAATATCAAATCTCGGTCCCGGCCGGCGATCTGGCGGCGGGCGGAAATCCAGTAATCGGAACCGGCACGCTGCAGTTCAACGGCAGCGGGCAGCTAATTTCGCCCACCGGCAACGTCGCCGGGCTCACTATCTCGAATCTGGCGAACGGCGCGAATCCCCTGACCTTTTCCTGGAATCTCACCGACGCCAACGGCGGAGCGCTGCTCACGCAGAATGCCGCTCCCTCCGCCACCTCTTCCACGCATCAGGACGGCTATTCGAGCGGCACCCTGCTGAGCTTCACCATTGGTAGCGACGGCACCATCCAGGGCATATTCAGCAACGGGCAGACCAATCCGCTCGGCCAAATCGCGCTCGCTTCCTTCACCAATGAACAGGGCTTGATTCGCAACGGTTCGAATGAGTTTCTCGCCAGCCTCTCTTCCGGCGCTGCAAACGTGGGCGATCCGGGCACCGGCGGCCGTGGCAGCTTGAGCGGCGGGGCGTTGGAACAATCCAACGTGGACATTGCCACGCAGTTTGCGCAACTCATCCTGATGGAGCGCAGTTATCAGGCCAACGCCAAAGCGGTCACCACGTTTGACGAAGTCACGCAGACGGCCATCAATTTGAAGCAGTAGCCAGAGCAGTACCAATCGCGGAACGCAGAGCCTCGCTCTCGGGCGAGGCTCTCGTTTCCGTGAGAGTTTTTTTAGGAATTGATTCGGAAGTTGCTCGCTGTTTCAATCTTGCACGATTTGTCACTGCGCTCATTTTTCTTGAAAAATCGGCTCAACCTTTTCAGCGAGTTGCCGATAGAGCGTTCTGGAAAACTCGCGCCGCGCGCAATTGGACGGCTCTTAAATTGCATACACGTGTTCTCGATATGGCTGAGAACACTTCCTCCGCGTCCGCTGAAATTGCAGGAGCTTCATCCCCCGTTCCGCGCATCGTGGTGCCGAGGCGCTCCTCGACTCTCACGATTCTCATCGTAGTGCTTCTTTCGCTCGCCGCAGGCGGCGGCGCTGTGTGGATTGTCTCGCAGTCAAGAGCCGGCGGGGGCGAAAACGCCGGAATCGTCCTTGCTACGCCCGAGGTATTTCACCTCGACGGTTTCACCGTGAACCTGGCCGATCCCGCCGAAGACCATTTCGTGCGTGTCACCATGGATCTCGAGCTGGATCGCATGCCGAAACCACCGGACAAAGAAAAGCCCGCGAGTGGCCTGCCCATGGCGCGTATCCGCGATGCGATTATCTCCGTGCTGGCCGCCAGCAAGGCCGATTCGCTGCTCACCTCCGACGGAAAAAACCAGCTCAAAAAGCAGCTTCGCGAAGCGCTCAATCGCCGTGTGCCGGAAATCGACGTGCGCGAAATCTACTTCACTGAATTTCTGGTGCAAAGGTAAATGATGGCGTCCTTGCAACTGGTGCCCATACAGAAAAAAACGGAAGTGCCGCCGGAACTCTGGCTGGAAGCGGCGGTGCTGCCCTGCGTGCTCAGCGTGGACGTGCCCCTGCGGCAATTTACCGTGCGTGATCTGCTGCAACTGGAGCCGGGTTCGGTGGTGGAATCGAAAAACGTAAACGGGGCGGACGTGCCGGTATTGGTGAATACGCGGCTGATTGGCTGGGCGGAATTCGAAGTGATGGGTCACCGCCTGGCGATTCGCGTGACGGAACTTGCGTGAGGGAGCAATCGGTGAGGGACCAGGAAGACATGGCGATGGGCGCGTTGGCGCGGACGGAGCGCCATGGCGCGTCCCTTCTGGAAAGTCTGCGGGCGGCGCTCGGCAGCGTGAAAATTCGCCGCAATGTGCGCACGCTGCGCGTGGCAGAAACACTGTCGCTCGGCGATCGCCGCATGCTCGTGGTCGTCGAATGGAGCGGCGAAAAGCTGTTGCTCGGCGTGACTCCGCAGCAAATCAACCTGCTGGACGCCCGACAATTGCCAGCCGCTGCGGCCGGCCAAGCCGGCGAGGGGCGGGACGAATGACTGCACGTTGGCGCAGAACGCTGTGTCTGTGCGCACGGGGTCTCGGCCTGGCCTTGGGCGCGAACGCGCACGCCTCGGCGGTGCTCGCCGCGGGACAGCAGAGCGTCGTCCAACTACCTGGCCTGACTGTGAAAAGCGAATCCGCGCCGCTCACCATCATCCTGCTGCTGACGTTCCTGACCCTCCTGCCCGCGATTCTGCTATCCATGACGCCCTTTGTGCGCATCCTGGTGATTTTTCATTTCCTGCGCCAGGCGCTGGGCACGCAGACCGCTCCCACCAACCAGACGCTCATCGGCCTTGCGCTGTTCCTCACCTATTTCCTCATGCAGCCGGTGATTGGCGCTGTGCAGAAAGATGCCCTTGCCCCCTATGAACACGGGAAAATTACCGCGGTGCAGGCGCTTGACCGGTCCGCGATTCCCATGCGCACCTACATGCTGAATTTTACCCGGCAAAAAGATCTCGCGCTCTTTCTCGAAATGAGCAAGCAGCCGCGCCCGGCCAAACCCGAAGACTTGTCCATGAGCGTGGTGATCCCTGCGTACGTGATTTCCGAGCTGAAGACCGGCTTTCAAATCGGCGCGGTGCTCTTTCTGCCATTTCTGGTGATCGACCTGGTGACCGCTTCCGTTACGACTTCCGTCGGCATGTTTCAGCTGCCCCCGGTCGTGATTTCCACGCCGCTGAAGATTCTGCTCTTTGTCGTCGTAGACGGCTGGAATCTGGTGGTCGGCTCGATGCTGCGAAGTTTTCATGTGTGAGGCGCCCATGACCCCGGAACAAGTTGTACAACTCAGCCGACAGACGATTGAAGCCGCGTTTTGGGTGGGCATGCCGATTTTGCTGTCGGCGATGGCCGTGGGGATGGTGATCAATATCGGCCAGGTGCTTACGTCGATCCAGGACACCACGGTCTCGACGGTGCCGCGCCTCGCCGCCGTCGGAGTGATCGTGTTTTTGCTGACGCCGTGGATGCTCCACCACCTGGTGGCGTTCACGCGCGAGCTGTTTGCCGATTTCCGGCTGTATACGCAATAAGGAGCGTACGTGCCTCTGTCCCTCGAACTGATGATCCTGCGCGGCGTGGCTATCGGCATGCGCCTCAGCGCGGCCATCGTGTTTCTGCCGTTTTTCAATAGCGTTGGCATTCCGGCGCAGGTCAAGGCGCTGCTCGTCCTGGTTTTGACCGCGGCGCTGTATCCGGTGATTCACATACCACTCGCGGGCATCACCGTTTTTTCCGTGGCGGGGATGGCGCTCAGCGAAATCATGCTCGGCCTCGCGATGGGGCTCTGCCTGCAATTTGTCTTTGAAACCGTGCAGATGGCGGGCCAGGTGATCGGTTTCCAGCTCTCGTTTTCGCTGGTCAACGTGATTGACCCGCAAACCAACGTGGACACGCCCGTGCTCTCGAACCTCTACCAACTCGCCATGCTCATGATTTTCCTGCAACTCAACGTGCACCACTGGGTCCTGCGCGCGCTGGCACAGAGTTTCGAGCGCGTTCCCCCGGGCAGCGTCGCGTTCGACCTCGACCACGTGAAATTCCTGTTCCACGCCGGTTCCAGCATGTTCGTTGCGGGCGTACAGCTGGCCGCGCCGGTGATTCTCGCCACGGTCGTGCTCGACGTGACCGTCGGCTTCATCAGCAAGGCTGCGCCACAGTTGCCCGCGCTGTTCCTGAGCGTACCGCTGAAGAGCCTGCTGGGCCTGATCGTGATCGCCCTCGCGCTCGGTGTGTGGCCGTCGTTTTTTGAACGGCAATTCGCCCACGCGCTCGGCTGGAGCTGGCGGATGCTCGACCTCGCGAAATAAAGGGAGACTCTTTTTGTCGGACAATCGCACAGAGAAAGCCACGCCGAAGCGCAGGACCAAAGCGCGCGAGCACGGGCAGGTGCTTCGCAGCCGAGACTTGGTCTCCGCCATGACGCTGCTGGGCGTGGTTGGCGTGATGGCCTGGACCCCGACCGTGTGGATCGCGCACTGGCAGCGTTACTTCAACAATCTGCTGGACGTCGCCTCTTCGACGCGCTGGGACGCCGTTGACATTCCGCTCCTCCCCGCGACGGGAAGCCTCGTTCTGCTCTGGGCCGGGCCGCTTCTGGCTGCCGGTTTCGTGGTGGCCATCGGAAGCACGCTTGCGCAAGGTGCGCCGACCTTCGCCACTGAGGCGCTCACTCCGAATTTCAACCGCCTGAATCCCGCCTCGAACCTCCAGCAACTCTTCTCCCTCGCGGGCATCAGCCGCGTGCTTCGTTCGCTGGTGCCCACTTCCATTATTTTGTATCTGGCCATCAAGCTGATCGACGCCCGCGCGGAAGCGATCCTGCACGCCACGCGATTGTCCGGCGCCGGGCTGCTCGCTCTCCTCGGCTCGCTTTGCATGGGCCTGGCCTACCGCTCCGGCATGGTCTTTCTCGCGTGGGCCGCCCTCGACTATTTCCTGCAGTGGCGCACCTACGAAAAGTCGCTGCGCATGACCAAGCAGGAAGTTCGCGACGAAGGGCGCGAAAACGAGGGCAATCCGGAAATCCGCGGACGCATTCGCCGTCTGCGCCGTGAGATGGCGCGCAAATCGTTGCAGAAGGCCATGCAGCGCGCCACTGCCGTCATCACCAACCCGACGCACTATGCCGTGGCGCTCGAGTATCGCGCGGCCACCATGGCCGCGCCCGTAGTGGTTGCCAAGGGGCAGGACCTGCTCGCGCAGCGCATCAAGGAACTCGCGCGCTGGAACGACGTTCCCATCGTCGAAAATCCGCCGCTGGCGCAGGCCCTCTATAAGGCCACCGACGTGGGACAGATGATTCCGCCGAAACTCTATGCGGCGGTCGCGGAAATTCTGGCGTTTGTCTATCGCGCGCAGATGCGCATGGGCGGCGCGGGCGCGCGGCGGTAAAGGGAGACACGAATGGCGGCAGAGATGAAAAAGACCGGAGGCGGCGGGGTTACGGAATGGCTGATTCCCGTGGCGGCAGTGATGCTCGTGTTCGTCATGCTCGTGCCGGTGCCTTCCTTCATCCTGGACGTCTTGCTGGCGCTCAGCATCACGCTTGGCGTACTTGTGCTGCTCTCCGCTCTCTATATTTTGAAACCCGTACAATTCTCCGTCTTCCCCACGCTGCTCCTGTTTCTCACGTTATTCCGCATCTCGCTGAACATTGCCAGCAGTCGCCGCATTTTGCTCCACGGCAACGAAGGCATGAGCGCCGCGGGCAGTGTCATCCACGCTTTTGGCCAATTCGTCGTCGGCGGCAACTACGTAGTTGGCTTCGTGATCTTTCTGGCCTTGATCGCCATTCAGTATCTGGTCATCAACCACGGCGCCGTGCGCACCGCGGAGGTTGCCGCGCGCTTCACCTTGGACGCCATGCCCGGAAAGCAGATGGCCATCGACGCGGAAATGAACGCCGGGATGATCGACGAGCACCAGGCCCGCGCGCGCCGCGAAATGATCGGCAAGGAAGCGGAGTTTTACGGCGCGATGGACGGCGCCGCCCGTTTCAGCCAGCGTGACGCTCTGGCCACCATCCTCATCACGGCCATCAACATCATTGCGGGCTTTCTAATCGGGGTTTTGCAGCTCAACATGCCGCTCGCCGACGCGGCAAAGACCTATACAGTGCTGACGGTCGGCGACGGCCTGGTCACCCTCATCCCATCGTTGCTGGTTTCCGTCGCCGGCGGCATTGTCGTCACGCGCACGTCGAGCGAAACCACCGTCGGCGTCGAATTTGGCCGGCAGCTCTTCGGCCGCGGCGTGCCGCTGCGCATCGCGGCGGGCGTCATGTTCATGCTCGGCCTGATCCCCGGATTGCCCAAGCTCTCATTTTTCATGTTGGCAGCGGTGATGGCCTATCTGGCTTCACGTTCGAAGGCCAGGGCCGGGGATGAAGTAAAGACCGCCGAAATCGTGGCCGCGGAGAAAAAGAAGGTCGATCCCCAACAGCAATTGGAAACCCTCCTGCGGCTCGACGAACTCAGCCTCGAGGTTGGCTACGCGCTCGTGCCCCTGGTGGACCAGGCGCAAGGAGGGCAACTCCTGCAACGCATTCGGGCGCTGCGCAAACATCTCGCGCTGCAACTCGGGTTCCTGGTGCCGTCGGTGCATATCACGGACAACCTGAAGCTCAAGCCGCGCGAATACGTTGTTCTGTTGCGCGGCGTCGAGATCGCGCGCTGGGAGTTCCAGCAGGAGCGCTTGCTGGCCATCAGCTCCGATCCCGACGCGCCGCCCATCGAAGGATTGCCGACGCAGGAGCCGGCCTTCGGCGCTTCCGCGCTGTGGATCGTTTCGGGCTTGCAGGAGCAGGCGCTGGCCCACGGTTACGCGGTCGTGGACCAGACTTCCGTGCTTGCCACGCACCTCGCCGAAATCGTCCGCCAATTCGCGCACGAACTGCTCACGCGCCAGGAAACCAAGCGACTGCTCGACGCCATCGCCGACGCGCAACCGAAGCTGGTGGACGAACTCGTGCCCCGCCTTCTCAGCCTCGGCGAAGTTCAGAAGGTGCTGCAGTCGCTCTTGCGCGAGCAGGTCTCCATCCGCGACCTCACCACGATTCTCGAATCGATGCTGGACACTGCGCCGACCAACAAAACCCAGGTGGCGCTGGTCGAAGCCGCGCGGCAGGCGCTGGGCCGCTCGCTCGTCCAGCCGCTGCTCGGCGACGACCGCAAGTTGAAAGTGCTGACGCTCGACCCTGGCCTCGAACACGAATTGCAGCGGCAGATCGAGCCGCAAGCCCCCGGAGAAAAAGCCGCGGGAGGCATCGGCGCGACGCTGCGGCAGATTCTCGAAAGTCTCCAGCGCCTCGTCGGCGACAAAGTCGCGCTCAGCTCCACGATTGTTCTGTGCAGCAGTCCGTCGCGCTACCACCTGCGCCGGCTCCTGGAGCCGTTCGTGCCCCGCATCGTGGTGCTCTCGCCGGGCGAAATTCCCGCAAGCGTTGCGGTGCAGACGCTGGGAGTCGTGCGATGAACCCGCGCGCCGATGGCGGGAAGTTTAAGGAAAGGCGCGGATGGTGACGACGGCTTCCAAAAGCGATGACCGCGCGGGCGCGCTCGAACCCATCGAGCGCGAGCGCCTGCTGCAGGAGAACCTCCCGGAGGTGCGCTACATCGCGCGCCGCATCCACGATCGCTTGCCTTCGCACGTGCCCTTCGACGATCTGGTCCACGCCGGCATTCTTGGCTTGATCGACGCCGTGGACAAATACGATCCCGCGCGGAACGTCCAGCTGAAATCCTACGCGCGCTTCCGCATCCGCGGCGCCATTCTCGACAGCCTTCGCCAGATGGATTGGAGTCCGCGCGCGCTGCGGCGGCAGGCGCGACGCATCGAAGAGGCGCACCGCAATTTGGCAGCGGAACTTGGCCGCGCTCCCTCGGAAACCGAAACCGCGCAATATCTTGGCATCAAGCTCGAAGAGTACCAGCAACTCCTCGGCGATCTCCGCGGACTCGACCTCGGCAGTTTGCAGGCTGGGACGAGCGAGGAAAGTCCGGAAAACCCGCATGTTTCGGTGACCGCGAAGGAAGAGGAAAGCCCCTTTGAACAATATTCCCGTACCGAAATGCGCGCGTTCCTCGCCGGCGCCATCGAGGAACTCGACGAGAAGGAACGCCACGTCCTCGGCCTCTATTACCTCGAAGAACTCACGATGAAGGAAGTCGGCCTGATTCTGGACATCGGCGAATCGCGCGTCTCGCAGATCCATACCGCTGCGATTCTCCGGCTGCGCGCGCGCCTGCGCGACCGTCTCCAGTCAAAAAAGAAAAAGGAGCGCGACCCCAGCGTCGCCTGAGCGCAACCATGAAGAAAATCCTCTCCCAGGACGAAATTGACGCGCTATTCGATGCGGCCAAAAGCATGCAGCGCGGTGCCGCCGGCCGCTCCATCAAGCCGTGCGACCTGCGAAAACTCGGCGCGCTGACCGCCGACCAGGTCCGCGTTGTGACCACCCTTCACGAATCTTTCGCGCGCCGCCTCGGCGGGTCGCTCGGCGCGTACCTGCGCGTCGGCTTCGAAATGAATCTCGTCTCGGTCGAGCAGATTCTCTATTCGGAATTCCTCAGCCGCGTTCCGGAGTTGACCTATCTCGCATCCCTGCAGGTGATGCCTCTCGACGCGCGCGCCACCATGCAGGCCGACCTCACACTGGTCTTCCCGATCGTGGACCTCGTCCTCGGAGGTTCCGGCGCCGACCCCATCGATCCCCGCGACTTGACCGAAATCGAGGAACAGATCTTCGAGACCGTCGTGCGCCTGATTGCGCGCGACCTGCAGACCACCTGGGTGCCCGTCCTTGCGTTGGAAATTCAATTCGACCAGCGCCAACAGCTCACGCAGGTCCAGGGGTTGATGCTGCCAACGGAAAAGGTCATGTCACTGACCTTCGAAATTCGCCTGCCCGATTCGCGCGGCACCCTGAATCTGGCGTTTCCTGCCGTCATCTCCAACGCGCTCCTCCGCAAGCTTTCCGTCCAGTGGTCCTACGCGGAGCGCAGCCCGTCAAAAGAAACGCAAAAACAATTGCAGGATCGCCTCCTCGAGAGCCGCTTCGAGGTGAACCTCAGTTTGCCGCCGAGTCCGCTGACCATCCGCGAACTGGTCGAACTTGAACCTGGCCGGGTGTTGATCCTGCCGAAGCGCGCGCAGGAGCCCATCGATCTCAACGTAGCCGGCAAGCCCATGTTCCGTGCCTATCCAATTCGCCAGGGCACCCGCCGCGGCGCGCGCATTGACCGGCGCGTTGCTCTGCTCAACGCCGGACGGGAGGGCACGTGAGCGGCACACCCGTTAGCGAAGCGACCGGCGCGTTCGTGCAAGTTTGGAAGAACGCCTTCATCCGCGTGCTGGAATCGTTGGGAGCGCCCGGCTCGACAACCGAAGAAGCCGACGGCGCCGCGTTGCAGCCCGTCGGAGAAGCCCAGGTCGGTATCCTCACGGTCAAATTTTCCGGCGGTGGCTGCCTGAAAGGCGAAATGCTCTGGACCTGTGAAAAAACCGCGGCGCTGCAATGCGCGCAGTTGCTCATGTCCGAGGATCTGAAACCGGAGGCGGAGTTCACCGCAACGCACACCGACGGCTACCTGGAATTTATCCGCCAGGTGGCGGGCGAAGCTGCAGTGGGCTGGAAGCAGGAGCGCGGCGAGCCCACCGAAATTGTGTACCAGCCTGAAACGGGGTCGAAATTCGAAACGCACTCCTCCGCCTCGTTCCGAATCGCTAGCGAGAAATGCAAGAGTCTGGCCTTCCGGCTGGACGTTGACTCCTCCCTGGCCGAATCGCTCGCTGTGAAGCCGCAGCCGGAAACAAACGCTGGTGCGGCGGCAGGAAGCGAGCCGGATGCGCTGCTTAGAGCCGATCTGCCGTTGAATCTCGACCTCATCCTCGACGTTCAGCTGGACGCCACGATCCGCTTCGGCGAAAGGGAGATGCTCTTGCAGGATGTTTTTGGTCTGATGCCGGGTTCCGTGGTGGAACTGAACCAGTTGGTGAGCGAGCCGGCCGAGTTGCTGGTGGCCGGGCGGCTCGTCGCCAGGGGCGAAGTCGTTGTCGTGGAAGGGAACTTCGGTTTGCGAGTTACGGAAGTGATCAGCGGAAATCAACGCGCGGCGGTGATGGATGTTGCGTAAGGGGCTTGGGATGAAAGAAGGACGCATTCTTGATTCGAACGATACCGGCGATCGGAGGCGGCTTCCGCGCCGCGCCGCGTATTTGTGGCAGCGATGGACGGTGCGCTGCGGCTCTCCGGAGTGCCGCGCGGCGGCGACTCCCAAGCCCGCGCTCGTCGCGCGCTATTCGGGCATTCATTACAACAATCGCTGGTATCACCACGCGAGTTGCCTCAAAGCGGCGCTGACTTCGCGTTTGAGCCAGATGCTGCACACTTTTGCCGAGCGCCGCGAGCGCATCCATCGTCTGCCGATCGGCCTGCTGCTGATCAACCGCGGCGTCATTTCCGCGCAGCATTTGAAAGAAGCGCTGCGCCTCCAGCGCCAGGCGGGCTACGGCAAGCTAAGCCACTGGCTTCGCCAAATCGTCCCGCTCGATGAAGCCGAAGTGACCGCGGCGCTTGGCCAGCAGTGGGGCTGCCCCGTATTCCGTATCACCCAGCAGAGTCTTTACGCCGGCACGCAAAATCCCGTCCCGTTCCCGATCCTGGCTGCCGCAAAGGCCGTGCCGGTGCACGCCTCACAAACCGGTAAGCAACTCCACATCGCGTTTTGCGAACGTGTGGACCACACGCTTCTCTATGCGGTTGAGGCCATGCTCGGCTGCCGCACCATCGCGTGCGTTTCACCGGATTCCACCGTGCGCGAAGCGCTAGAGCGCTTGCGCCGCGAGGATCCCGGGAACGAGATCTCCTTTGATACCGTCCGCGATCCCGGCGAAATGGCCGCAACCATCTGCAACTACGCCGCGCAAATGGACGCGCGCCGCATCCAGGCCGAACGCGCCGGTTCCTACATCTGGGTGGCGTTTTTCCGCAGCGACACCCGCCGCGAACTCTTGTTTCGCCTGCGCGGCAGCCGGCCCGACGAAGCCGAAATCGGCCGCGAACGCGTTAAAGCTTTTTCGCCTTTGGCCGATACCGGAAAGGATGGCGTCTCGGACGCCTCGCCATGCGCATGAGCCACCCTCTGAATACCGCAGGGACGTCTTCACGCGTCAACGACCCCTTTGGCGCCAACGTGGAGCGACGGAAAAATCGTCTGCTCGCCTTATTGAGCAAGGGGCTTCCAACCCTGCCCGCGTATCTGCTCGACTTGAACGCCTTGCTGAGCGCCCCCGTGGTGGATTTGAAAAAAGTCGGCAAGGTCATTCGTACCGATCCCAGTCTGACTGCCCAGGTCCTGCGGCTCTGCAACTCTGCACTCTTCGGGTTGCGCCGCCGTGTGCTCAGTATCGAACAAGGCGCCGTCCTGCTGGGCACCGAACGCTTGCGCACGCTGGTCCTCACCTGTTCGGTGATGCAGTTCGCCGGAAAAAACGTCCCCGTGAAACAGCTTCTGGCTTTCTGGCAACACAGCTTCCTTTCGGCCTTGCTGAGCGAGCGCATCGCGCGCCTCGTGGATTATCCCGAAAAAGAGCAGGCCTATCTCGGCGGCTTGCTGCACGACATCGGCGAACTTCCACTGTGGATGATCGCGATGGAAGAGCAGGCCAAAGAGCGGCCGCTGCCACCGCCCGGTTGGTGCGACAACCTGCAACTCGAACGCCAATACTTCGGAATGGACCACGGCAAGGTCGGGCGCTGGCTTGCGGTTTCCTGGAATTTTATGCCCTCCTTCCTCGATGTCTTCGAACATCACCACGACCCGGAAAACGCGAAGCACGACCCGTACCTGGTGGGCGTGGTTTCCGCCGCCGACCAGTTTCTGCAGACGCTGGTACTGCCCGACGAAGGTGTCGCGGAGTCCTGCGTCGCGACCGGCGCCGCGATCGGCCCAGAGACTTCCGCTGAGACCGAGGGAGCTCCTTTCTTGTTGAAGTGTTTTCCGCGTCTTGCGGAGGAAGAGCGCAGCGGCATGCTCGAAATGCTGCAGACCGAGTACCTGCACGTCCTTCCGCTGGTCGAACTGAGCATGTCGGCGATCGCACCGGAGGGTTTCAGTGGAGCGAATTCAGTAGAGGAGCAAAAACGTGAGCAAGCTACGAGTACTCATCGTGGATGATTCATCGGTGATGCGCAAAATCGTCGAGCGATCCCTGCGCCAGGCGGGGCTCGATATTGGCGAGGTTCTGGAGGCCAGCAACGGCGCCGAGGCACTCGCCGAGGTCAGCAAGAGCAAATTCGATCTGATCCTGAGCGACATCAACATGCCGGCCATGGATGGGCTCGAATTTTTGCGCGGCCTGGCCGGCGTCGAATCGGCCAGGGGCGTCCCGGTGGTGATGATCACCACCGAAGGCAGCGAAGCGCGCGTCGTCGAAGCGCTTTCCGTTGGCGCGAAGGGTTACATCCGCAAGCCGTTCACGCCGGAGCAAGTGAAGGAACGCGTCGCACCGCTGTTGGGAGGTGGCCAGTGAGTTCTACGATGGGGAAATCCATGGAATCGACCTCACAAATCGATGCGCACTGGAAGGGAATTCTGGAATGTGCCGCCATTGAAGTGTTCGCCATGATGGCCAGCACGGAATTGCGCGCCATGGCCGAGCAGCCGGATCACCCGGGCGGCGAGCAGACCGCGATGGTCGGGCTGGCAGGCGCGCTCTGCGGCATGATCACCATTCGCTGCAAGCCGGAAACCGCCGTGAAGCTGGCCACGCAAATGCTCGGCGAAGATGCAAGGTCGAATCCCTCGATGGTCGGCGACGCGCTCGGCGAACTCTGCAACATGGTGGCTGGCAACTTCAAATCGAAGATCACCGGCCTCGCCGACCACTGCATGCTCAGCGTTCCCACCGTGATTTGGGGCGAAGACTACGTGATGCAGACCGTGCAGCCGAACTCCGGGCTGCAATTCGCGCTCGCGTGCGATGGGCTTCCGGTCTGGTTCGCCCTCGTTACGCACGGATGAACCGATAAACTCATCCGCCCCGCGGCTGATGTAGCCGCGAATCGCTCCTCTCCGGGCACTTTTACACCGGCAGTCTTTGCCTAACTCCGCAGAAAGCGGGCAGAGATTGCCGGTTCGTTCTTTGCCTTTCCCCTCAGCTGCCGCTCGCCCGGCGAACTCGCCACAATCCAACAGGATACGCGCGTCACAGAATTCTTATTTGGCAGCCGCCGTGCACTTCCCATCGCTGGAGAACTCGTATGGACAGCGGCTTCTACTCGGCCTTCACCGGATTTTCAACGCGCCTCGACGAGCTCGAAATTGTCGCCAACAATCTCGCCAACGCCAACACGCCTGGTTACAAGGCGGAACTTTCCTTTTATCGTGCGCTGCCGGCATGGCTGCAGCAATCGCTCACTACCCCGCTAAACCAGGTCGTCAACCAGTTCGGCGTGCTGGGCGGAGCGCGGCTCGATATGTCGCAAAGCAACCTGGAAAAAACCGGCAACGCCACGGACCTCGCCCTTCAGTCGCCCGGGTTTTTTACGCTGCGAACCAAGGCCGGAGTCCGCTACACGCGCGACGGAAATTTTCAATTGAACGCCAAGCGGCAACTGGTCACCACCCAGGGCGACCTGGTGCTCGGCGAAAGCGGTTCGCTGCAACTCCCTTCCGGGGAAATCACGGTCAGCGGCGACGGCACCGTTTCCGTGGACGGCGGCGTGGTGGCGAAACTCAGGATCACGCAGTTCGCCTCCGCCGCGGACCTCAGGCCCGAGGGCAACACGTATTTCGCGTCGCAGGGCGGGCCGGGCAAAGCGGCCAAAGACACGCAAATCGTTCAGGGCTCGCTGGAAACCTCCAACAGCAATCCGGTGAAAGCCACCGTTTCGCTGATCGAGCTGCAACGGACGGCGCAGATGATGGAAAAGGCCTTGTCCATCTTTCACAACGAATTCAATAAAACCGCGGCGCAGGACTTGCCGCGCATTTAATCGCGAACTATCGAGGAGAACAGCATGTATCGGGCACTCTACACGGCAGCCAGCGGCATGGAAACGCAGCAGCTCAATCTCGAAAACGTCGCCAACAATCTGGCCAATGCCAGCACCGCGGGTTTCCGCCGCCGGCGGCTGCAGTTTCAGGACCTGATCTACCAGAATCTCGTGCTGCCCGGCGCGGCCAGCACGCAGCAGACCACCTTCCCCACCGGCTTGCAGATCGGGCTCGGGGCGCGCACGGCGGCCTCGGAGATTATTCAGGCTCAGGGGGATTTCAACACCACCGGCAATCCGCTCGATTTAACGATTCAAGGCCAGGGATTCTTTCAGGTGCAGATGCCCGATGGCTCGATCGGCTACACGCGCTCTGGTGCATTCCATCTCGACCCCACCGGCATCATCGTCACCTCGGACGGCTACCAGTTGCAGCCGGCGATCACCATTCCTTCCAGCGCCACCAACATCACCATCGGCAACGACGGCACCGTCAGCGTGCAGCTTCCCGGGCAGCAACAGGCGCAGCAGGTCGGCGTGATTCAGCTAGCTACGTTCGCGAATCCCGGCGGGCTCAACAGCATTGGGAACAACTTGTATTTGGAGACCACCGCATCCGGCAATCCGATCGTCGGAACGCCAGGTGGACCGGAGGGCCTCGGGAACATCCTGCAAGGGTCGCTGGAAAACTCCAACGTGGACGTGGTCGGAGAATTCATTCAAATGATTCTGGCGCAGCGTTCCTACGAAGCGAATTCGCGCGTCGTGCACGCCGCCGATCAGATGTTCCAGACCATCAACGGGCTGACCTCGTAGGCGCAGCGATGAAATGTCTATCAGCACTGACGCTGTGTGTGGCGATGGCCGCTCTTCCGGTGATGCGGCCCCTCGCTGGCGAAGGCGTTCCGCGCGCCAAGCTTCGTGCCGCGGTCGACGCGGCGGTTGCCTCACGCCGTTACGCCCTTCCAGCAGGAACCTGCGATGGCGCGTTGAGAACGGATGTGTCCATAAACGCCGAGAATTCGGCGAGTCTCGTCGTGACACAAATCAAGTACGATCGCGCGCTGGGCCAGGCGATGTTCCTGCTGCGCCCCAACAACGATCCAGCCGTGCCGCCGTTCTATGTGCGCTGCACCTTTCGCGCCGCGAGTCTTCCCGCCACGCAGATCGCCCACGCTCCTGTGCCGCCTCCAAACGCACCCGAAGAGAAATCCCTCGGGGCGGTCCTGGTAAATGTACGCCGCACGGCTCGTCTGTATCTCGTCTCGGAAAATAGCCGCGCGGTGGTCACCGTGCGCGTGCTGCAATCGGGCCACAGGGGAGAGCGTGTGCGCGTGCGCCTCCCTTTGCACGGCAAAACCTTGGCAGCGCGCGTCGTGGGCCTCGACGCATTGGAAGCGTCCTTCTAAGGAGGCATTGGTGAAACGTATCCTAACCATGTTCGGTCTCGCCGCTTGCCTGGCAGCCGTCGCCCCGGCCCGGGGCCTGCCAAAATCCAAAAAGCCGAAAAGTCCCCAGGTCTCCCGCGCCTACGACGAATACATCGAACGCGTGCGCGCCATGAATCTGCCAACGCCCGCCACGCTCGGCAGCCTCTGGGTGGATGCCAGCCCTGTCAGCACCATGGCCGCCGACTACAAGGCACGCCTCCCAGGCGATCTCGTCACCATCCACCTAGTGGACAATTTTTCCGCCACCGCGAACGCAGAGAACAAGCAGTCACGCCAGTTTTCGCTGGCCTCGGCGGTCTCCGCTCTCTTTGGCGCGCTCGGCAGCAACAATCGCTTGCAGAATCTCGCCAACGCCAACTCCAGCCACAGCCTCGACGGCAAGGGCGCTTCGACGATGAGCTCCAGCGTGGAGTTGAACCTCGCCGCAACGGTCATGGAAACCCTGCCCAACGGCGTGCTGGTAGTCCAGGCCGCGCGCGACATCACCCTCGGCAACGACCGCCAGACCGTCTACATCCGGGGCCTCGTCCGGCCGGGAGATCTCGCGCAGGACAATTCCGTTTTCTCCAGCCAGCTTTCGGACCTGCAAGTGGAAATCAAGGGCAAGGGCGCGGTTGCCGACGCGTCGCGCCAGCCGAATTTCATTGTCAACACGCTGATCAAGTTGTTGTCCTTCTAGGAGACCCCTCGTGCCGAGAAACGCTGCCGCCATTGTGCTGATTGCCGTCGCCGCCTCGCTGCTCCCGGCGACCGCGCGGCCCGACGAAGACGCGCCCGCCCCGGTCATGCGCGTCGCGCGCCTCAAGGACATCAGCGACTTCCAAGGCATTCGCGACAACCAATTGATCGGCTATGGACTGGTGGTCGGGTTGAACGGCACCGGCGACAAACAGCAGACCTTTTTCTCTGTGCAGACACTCGCCAACATGCTGCAGCGTGCCGGAGTGAACATCGAAGGCCAACTCTCCACGATCCAGGTGCGCAACATCGCCGCCGTATTCGTCACGGCAACGCTTCCGCCGTTCACCCGCCCTGGGATGAAAATTGACGTCACCGTCTCATCGATCGGCGATGCAAAAAATCTCTCCGGTGGAACGCTGCTTCTCACACCGCTCTCCGCCCCCGACGGCAAAATCTATGCCGCCGCCCAGGGGCCGCTGGTGCTCGGCGGCTACAGCGCCGGCCCTGCCACGAATGCAAAAGTCGTCAATCATCCCACCGTCGGTCGCATCCCCGAAGGCGCGCTGGTCGAGCGCGACGCTTCCATCGATCTTCACCAACTCCACGCCGTCAACATCCTGCTCCGCGATGCCGACTTCGAAACCGCCGAGGAAACCGCCGCCGTCATCAACGAAAAACTCGGTGGCAAACTCGCGCGTGTCGTGGACAGCCGCCGCATCGAAATCGCCGACGTGCAGGCCGCCGGGGGAGACATCCCCGCGCTGCTTGCCAAGATCGGCGAACTTCCCGTGCACACTAAACCCCCGGCCCGCGTCGTCGTCAACGAAAAGACCGGCACGGTCGTGATGGGCGGCAACGTCACCATTGGCCCCTGCGCGATTCTCCACGGCAATCTTTCCATTCAAGTCACTACTCAATTCAATGTCTCGCAGCCTGCTCCCTTCTCGAAAACCGGCGAAACCAAGGTCGTTCCGGAAACCAACGTCGAGTCGCAGGAAGCCCCCGTGCAGGTCGTCCAGCTGAAGGAAGGCGCCACCGTCGAAGAGTTGATCCGCGGCCTGCAAACCATGGGTGCCAGCGCCCGCGATGTCGTGGCCATCCTCCAGGCCATCAAGCAAGCCGGAGCGCTCAACGCCGATCTGGAGGTCTTGTAATGGATACCGTAAGCGCAGCCGCTAATTCGGCGGCTCGCGCCGCGTCCGCCGCCTCCGCTTCGGAATCCTCTGGCGCGTTCCAAAAATTGTCACCCGTGCAGCAGGCAAAACTCCGCAAGGCCGCCGGCGATTTTGAATCTATCCTCCTCTCCACTTTTTGGAAATCTATGAAGGACAGCTTTGGTGACGGCGACGAAGACTCCACCGACCCGGCGCACGATACCCTTGAGGAAATGGGCATGCAGGCAATGTCCGCCGCAGTCGGTAAAGCCGGCGGCTTAGGTTTGGGGAAGCTGATTCTAAAGCACATAGCGCCAGAACTGGAGCTCCGGCCGGGTGCCCCGTTGGCCGAAGCGCCTAAACTTCCTGGCGCCTCTGCCGATACTAAGGGTTGAGGTGCCAAGGAAAGGTCCCTGGGAACTTAAAGTTTTCTCAGTAACTGCCGATCGGTACTTCAAGAGCAGGGAATTTCCTTTGGTTCTCCCCTGACGGGAAGGGAAGGAGATTGGTCATGAAAATCGACCCGAAAATACCGGCCAACGGCGAACTGGAATCCAGCCAGGTACAGAACACTGGCGTAACGCCCGCTTCGGTGCAAAATCAGCCGCGGCCCGCAGCCACCGGTGCCTCGCAAACTGAAGATACCTTCCAGCCATCCAGCCGTCACGCGGAAGTGCAGCAGCTCAGCGCCCAGCTGGCCAACGTCCCCGAAATCCGCTCCGCCAAGGTCGCGCCGCTGCAGGCCAAGTTGCAACGCGGTGCCTATAAGCCGGACAGCCAGAAAGTTGCGGACTCGCTGCTGGCCGATCAGAACTTCACCTCCCCCAAGCGCTGACGCCGCTAGCGATGGAGCGCAACGATGGACAGCATGGGACCCGCACCGGCCTCGCGACTTGAGCCCACGCGCCTCGAGGACCGGCAGTCCCGCGATCGGGATCCACAAAACCAGAAAGGCAATGCGGCGCCATCTAGTCCGCGAACAGCGGGCAGGCTGGAGCAAGACGGTGCGGAAGTTGCTGCCACCGAGCCGGAAATCCACGAACTGGACGAGCGAGCCTGAACAATGACGCAGAGCACAAGAGCCTATCGCGAATTCGTGGAGCGGCAGATCCAGTTGGTGGACACGCTCTCCGATGCGCTTCGTACCGGGCAGGCTGCCATCGTGGCTTTTCGCATCGCGGATCTCGAGGAAAGCCTCGCGCTCCAGCAGCGCCTCTGCGTGGAACTCGCCGCTTCCGCCGACCAGCTTCACCACGCCGGTCCCCTTGCCCCGATCACGGGAACGCCTTCGCGTGCGTCGCAGGACTTGCAGGCCTGCTGGCAGGACGCGCGGCGCCGCCTGGCGAAATTGAACCAAGAGTACCAGGCGCTGCTGTTGCGCTCGCGCCGCACGGTGACCGCGGTCCTCAACGGATTTCGATCGTTTGAGGGAAATTACGCCGTCGAAGCACGCCAACAAACCGCAGGCGGCGCCGTCCGTCAGGAGCCTAGCTGACCATGGGAAGCCTCTCTTCCAGCTTGAATATTGCCGTGGGCTCCTTGCTCGCCGAACAAGGCGCGATCGAGACCACCAGCAACAACATCGCGAACGTCAACACCCCGGGTTATTCCCGCCAGCGCGCCAATCTGCAGGAGACCTCTCCGATCGAAATCGGCAACGTCACCTACGGCACCGGCGTGGAGTTGCAGGGCATCAGCAG
>Ga0335085_10001993_pt1 | contig 39835 bp, 32 predicted proteins | sample Lox_Sample_45_FD_206712 | JGI IMG/M metagenome (GOLD analysis project Ga0335085, IMG submission 206712) | Soil microbial communities from Loxahatchee National Wildlife Refuge, Florida, United States - Lox_Sample_4.5 | ecosystem: Environmental > Terrestrial > Soil > Wetlands | place: USA...
CGATGGGACGCTCGCGCCGAGATTGCCAAGGCAGTGCCGTGGCCTCGGATCGCGCGCCTCGCGATGCTTGCTCCGTGGATCGTCGCGCTCGCGGCATTGCTGCCGTGCCACGGCGCCGCCGCTCAATCCTCGGGAGCCGGCGCCGCGGCCGCGGACGACGCAACCGAGCTTGCGAAGAAACTACAGAACCCCATCGCCGATCTCATCAGCGTGCCGTTCCAGAACAACGCCAACTTCGACTACGGTCCCAACCATGGCACGCAGAACATTCTCAACATTCAGCCGGTCGTTCCGTTTCACATCACCGAGAATTGGAACCTCATCACGCGCACGATCCTGCCGCTGGTGTCGCAGCCGTCCCTGCAGCCGGGCGGCGGAAGCACGTTCGGCACCGGACCAACGGTATTTACGGCTTTCTTGTCGCCGAAGGAGACGGTCAACGGCTGGCTCTGGGGCGTCGGGCCGGTGTTTCAGATACCGACCGCCAGCAGCAGCAAGCTCGGATCGAATGTCTGGGGCGGCGGACCCTCCGCCGTGGCGGTTCGAACGGACGGACCATGGGTCTATGGCGCCCTCATCAACAACATCTGGTCGTTCGGGGGCACCTCGGGACCGGGCGGCAGCCGCTACAGCGTCCTCACGGCCCAGCCCTTCGTGAATTACAACTTCGGGGGCGGTTGGTTCGTCGGGACGTCGCCCATCATCACCGCCAACTGGTACGCTTCCGGCGGCAAGTGGACGTTGCCTCTCGGCGCCCAGGGCGGCCGCCTCGTCAAGCTCTTCGACAAGCTGCCGGTCAATTTCTCCGCCGGCGCCTACTACAACGCGATACAGCCCGAGGTCGGCCCGAACTGGCAGCTACGGACGCAGGTCACCTTCGTCTTCTGATCCTCGCGGGAAGGAATCCGAGAAATGCTTGGTCCGGCCGCCGGAAACCGTCCGCCGACGCCGTCGAGCGGTTCGCGCTCGCTGGATGCGGCAGCGGCGGGCTATGCTCGATGTCATGTGAGACCGAGCATCCACGGAGCCGAGCGGACATAGCGTCATGAATTGGCTGCTGATGCTCATCGTCGCCATTGCGGCGATCCTCGGCAGCCTCGCGCGTTACGCTACGATGTGGCACGGGGCTCGCCTCGATCTGCGTCGCGTCGCGGGTGCGCCGGTGGCGCGCATCGGGTGGGTGCAATTCTCCCGAACCGCAATTCATCCGCCTTTCTACGGCGGCCTCGAGGGGCAAGCGGCGTTTGCCGAGATCCGGCGGATAGCGCCGCTCTGCCGCTAGCGGAATTCATGGCCAAGCCACGCAAGCAGAGATCCGGAACCCGCAGGCGGCGCAATGCGCCGGCGACCGCGCCAAAGGCGCAGCCGCCGGCCCGCAGTCCTCCCCGCCGCTCGAGGATCGGCTTGCTGCTTGCCTCCGCTGCGGCCGCCGTCGTCGTTGCCGGTGGGCTCTTGGCGCATTTTCTCGGGATCGGCACGATCGGGGGAGGAACGCTCGTGGGATCGGAGCAGCCGAGCTTCGTCGGCAGCGAGACCTGCGCCGGCTGCCATCACCCGCAAGCCAGCTTCTGGCGCGGCTCGCACCACGCGCGCGCGATGGCGCCCGCGACGGACGAGACGGTGCTCGGCAACTTCGACGACGCGCGCTTCGAGAAGGATGGCGTGCAGTCGCGCTTCTTCCGCAAGGACGGAAAATTCCTGGTCGAGACCGATGGGCCCGACGGCAAGCCCGGAATCTTCGAGGTGAAATACACCTTCGGCGTCGAGCCTCTGCAGCAATACCTGATCGCGTTTCCCGACGGCCGGCTGCAGGCGCTCTCGATCGCCTGGGACAGCCGACCGAGGGAGCGAGGGGGGCAGCGCTGGTTCCATCTCTATCCGAACGAGAGGATCGCGCACGACGACGTGCTTCATTGGACGAAGCTCGGCCAGAACTGGAACTTCATGTGCGCGGAGTGCCACTCGACCGGCGTGCGCCGCAACTACGACGCCGCGACGGACCGCTTCGCAACGACCTATTCCGAGATCAGCGTCGGCTGCGAGACCTGCCACGGCCAAGGCTCGCGCCACGTCGCCTGGGCGCGCGAGCGGCAGCGTTGGCATCCGTTCGGGCCTGCCGACGATGCCACGAAGGGACTTCTGGTGCGTTTCGATGAGCGCGCCAACATCACCTGGAGCCGGGACCCCGCGAGCGGCGAGCCCCGACGGAGCGCTCCGCCCGCGACGCTGCGCAAGGAGGTCGAGACTTGCGGCCTCTGCCACGCGCGCCGCGACGAAATATCGGAGGACTGGATTCCCGGGCGGTGGCTCGCCGACACCCACGTCATCACTCCCATGAGCCGCGACCTCTACACGGCGGACGGCCAGATGCTGGACGTGGAGGAGACCTATAACTACGGCTCGTTCAAGCAGAGCCGAATGTTCGCGGCGGGCGTCACCTGCAGCGATTGCCACGACCCCCACAGCGCGGCGCTGCGGGTGCCCGGCGACGGCGTCTGCCTGCAATGCCATTCGGCCGAGAAATACGACGTCGCCGCCCACCGCCGCCACGAGAGCGTCATGCCGCCCCTCGCCTGCGCCTCCTGCCACATGCCCCAGCGGACCTACATGGCGGTCGACCGGCGGCACGATCATGGGTTCCGCATTCCGCGGCCGGACGTCTCGGCTCGTCTCGGGACGCCGAACGCCTGCAACGACTGCCACCGCGACAAATCCCCGGCTTGGGCCGCTTCCGCCGTCGAGTCCTGGTACGGGCCCGCGCGCGAGGGATTCCAGCACTACGCCGAGGCCTTCCATGCGGCGTGGACCGAGAGGCCCGGCGCCGGCGCGCTGCTCGCGGCGCTTGCCGCCGATGCGAATACGCCCGCCTTCATCCGCGCGAGCGCCATGACGGAGCTCGGCGCCGAAGGCGTCGCCGCCATAACCGACGTGGCACGACGCGGGCTCGCCGATCCCGACCCCATGGTGCGCATAGCTGCAATCGACATGCTCGAGGGCATTCCGCCGGCGCAGCGCTGGCAGCAAATCGCGCCGCTGCTGTCGGACCCGATCCTGAGCGTGCGGCTCAGAGCGGCCTCGGCACTCGCCCCGGTCCCGACCGCGAGCCAGCCGCAGGCGGATCGCGCCCGCTTCGAGCGCGCCGCCGCCGAGTTCATCGCGGCGCACCGGCTCAGCGCGGACCGGCCGGAGGCGCGGACCGCGCTCGGCACCTTCTATGCCGAGCACGGCCTCGCCGCGGAGGCCGAGGCGGAGTACCGGGCGGCTTTGCGCCTCAGCCCGCAATTCGCCGCCGCGGCGATCGATCTCGCCGACCTCTACCGGCAGCTCGGCCGCGACCGCGAGGGGGGCGATGTGCTCCGGACGGCGCTCGTCGCCTCGCCGCAGGACGCGGGCCTCCACCACGCGCTGGGGCTGCAGCTGGTGCGCGCGAAGGAGCCCGGCGCGGCCCTCGAGGAGCTCCGCCGCGCCGCCGAGCTCGAGCCGCAGCGCGCGCGCTACGTCTATGTCTATGCGGTCGCCTTGAATTCCACGGGCAAGCCGCGGGAAGCGATCGCCGCCCTCGAAGCAAATCTCGAGCGACATCCGAGCGACCGGGAGACGCTGCGGGCGCTCATCGCCATCAATCGGGACATCGGCGACCCCAAAGCGGCGCTCGCCTACGCAGAGCGGCTCTCCCAAATCGTGCCGGGCGATCGCGATCTCGCGGCCTTGATCGCGGCGCTCAAGAAGCAAGTCGAGCCAACAAGGCCCTAGTGCCATCGCCGCAACAAGCGGAGGATCGAACAATGCAGGAGAGCAGACTTCGACGCTTCGATCGCCTTCGGGAGCGCATGCGCAACCCAGGCCTCTCGGTGGTGCTCGTTCTCGAGCTCCTGGTCATCTTCGTCCTGGTGCCGATCAACGGTCTTGCGCTGTTCCATCCGCCCTCCACCCAAGTCGTAGGTGGATCCCTGGTCGTCGTCGCAGCGGTCGTCGCGATCGCGAGGCGTCGGGTGGCCATCGCGCTGACCCTGATCGCCGCAGCCTTCGTGCTGGTCGCGGAATTCTATCGCTACGAATGGCCATCCCATCTGAGCGACATGTCGTTCCTCCTGATCGCGCTCGTGCTCTTCTTCGTCCTCACGGGAGCGATCGGCCACGTCGTCTTCGGGCCCGGTCGCGTTACATTTCATCGTATCCAGGGCGCCGTCGTCGTATATCTTCACGTGGCGCTGATCTTCACCTATCTCTACGCGGTCGTGCTGGTCCTCAATCCCGGCGCGCTCGGCGACGCGATAGAGATGACCGACGTGTTCGCCGGAGCGAAAGTCCTCTATTTCAGCTTCACCACGCTCACGACCGTCGGCTACGGCGACATCACGCCCGTACATCCCTTCGCGCGGAGCCTGTCCAATCTCGAGGCGATCATCGGCCAGCTCTATCCGGCGACGCTCCTCGCGCGGCTCGTGACGCTCGAGATCGCCTCGAGCGGGAAGGAGTGAAAGGCGAGACCGTCCGTGCGGATCGCGCGCTAGTAGAGGCCCGGGACAAGGCGGGCCGTGCGCGCGCGGTAGGCGTCGTACTCGGCGCCGAACTCCTCCTGCAGCAACCGCTCCTCCGCCCGGATGCGCGCGAGGAGCGGCGGAAGCAAGAGGATCGCAAGCAGCACGCCCACCCAAGCCCGAAACGCCAACCCCCAGCCCAGCGTCATCGTGAGCAAGCCGAGATAACTGGGATGACGGATCACGCCGTAGATTCCGCCGGTGACGAGCGTGTGTCCCGGCTGGATCGCGACGAGCCCGCTGAAACGATTGCCGAGCACCGCGACCGGCCAGAGACGCAGGACACCGCCTAAGGCGTAGAGCGCGACGCCGAGCCAGCGAATTGCCTCGCCATCGATGGTCCAGAATCCGACTTTATCGCTGTAAGCCGGAAGGAAAGCGTCGACGAGACCGATCAGGCCGAAGGCCGCGATCACCCAGCGGTTCTCCCGGTCCTCACGCACACCCCGGCTCAGGTTTCCGCCAACGAACACCGCCGCGATCACCAGCGCGACGGTTATGGCGGCGAGCATCAGCAGCGCCGGCGAGCGGAAGATGGGTCCAAGCCCGCCTGCCCCGAGAACGGCAAGACCGAGATAGGCCGCGGTGGTGACGACCACCAAGGCAATTCTGATCGGCAGCGGCATTCGAGTTGCTCGGCTTCGTGCTGGAATTCCTCAGGCCGAGTCGGTCCTCGCCACGACGCGGAGGAGGAAAGCGCGGAGCACTCGCGCCCGTCTCAGCCTCAAATCGGTTCCCAGTTGAAGACGTCGGCGGAGCGGTCGAGGGGATAGAGGCTCGGTTTGAAGGCCGGGAGCATGGTCTCCGCGAGTGCCTGCGGCGTCCAGCCGCCGTCGCGGTGCGCGCTCCGGATCGGGCGCGGCTGGCTCATCAGGAAGACCTCGTTCTTGCGCACGGCGAAGATCTGTCCCGTCACATCCTTCGAGAGATCGCTCGCGAGGAAGACCGCGAGCGGCGCGATCTTGTCGGCGCTCATGGTCTTGATGCGCTCGACCCGCGCTTGCTCCTCGGCCGTCGCCGTCGGGATGGTCCCGATGAGACGGCTCCATGCGAAGGGCGAGATGCAGTTGGAGCGCACGTTGAAGCGCGCCATGTCGAGCGCGATCGACTTCGAGAGGCCGACGATCCCCATCTTCGCCGCGGCGTAGTTCGCCTGGCCGAAGTTGCCGATGAGGCCCGAAGTCGAGGTGAAATGCACGAAGGCGCCGCTCTCCTGCTCGCGGAAATGCAGCGCCGCCGCCTTCGAGACGTAGAAGCTCCCCATGAGGTGGACCTGGATCACCGCCTCGAAGTCCGCGACGCTCATGCGGTGGAAGATGCGGTCGCGCAGGATGCCCGCGTTGTTGACGACGCAGTCGATGCGGCCGAAGGCGTCGAGCGCGGTCTTGACGATGGCATCGGCGCCCTTGGCGTCGGCGACGCTGTCGCCGCTCGCGACCGCCGTGCCGCCGGAGGCCGCGATCTCCGCCACGACCTGCCGCGCCGGACCTTGGTCCGCACCCTCGCCCTCGGCACTGCCGCCGAGATCGTTGACGACGACCTTCGCCCCCTCCTTCGCCGCCAGCAGAGCGATCTCCCGCCCGATCCCGCGCCCCCCTCCGGTAACGACGATCACCTTGCCGTCGAGACAGCCCTTGCCCGCCATTGCCGTGCCCTCCGTCCAAGTACTGCCGGGGAATTTGGCATATCGCCTTGCATCAGGGTATCTCGAAGATCCTCACTTCCTCCGCGATCGCCGCCAGGGGCAGATCGAGCCGCGGTCACAATTGCAAATGCGCTCGCAAGCCGACGCTGCTTCGCCGCAGGGATCGAGGGATTTCCTACTTCCCAAATGGATTCGGCAGCCCCGGTATTTGCGGCCGTGGAGCCTTCTGCTGCGAGGGGGCCGGCGAGGTCTGACCGCCCGAGGGCGGAGCCGGCGTGGTTCCGCCGCTCTGCGGCATCGGAGCATTCTGCTGCGAGGGGGACGGGAGCGCCTGGCCGCCCGGGGTCGGGGCCGGTGGAGTCCCGCCCCCCTGCGGCATGCCCGGAATCGTCGGGATCATTCCGCCACTGCCGCCGCCCGCACCCGGCAGGTTCACGCCGAAATTCTTCGCGGCCTTGCCGAGGTCGCCCGGGAGATTCTTGAGCCGGTTCGGATCCTTCGCCATCTCCAGGAAGACGGTCTTCCAGTCGACGTCATATCTGGGATCGCTCCAGGGGCCCGTGATCCTCACGGGAATGTCGAGGCCCGCGAGGGCGTCCTGGCCGCCCTGTCCCACGGTCGAGGCCACGAGCCTCGCCGCGACGGAATAGTCGATTGTCTGCGGCGGCATCGGAACCGTGCCGCTCCCGGTGAGACGCATGAGCGGCGCCAGCATCTTCATGTCCCGGTTGTCGATGACGCCGTTCTTGATCGTGTAGCTACCGCTGAGCTCCGCGAAATCCGTCTTCTCATCGCCGCCGCCGCTCAATCCTCCCGAGCCCGCCTGACGCAGCACCTTCGCGAGATTGATGCCGTGGATCGCGCCGTCGCGCACGCTGAACTTGCCGGAGCCGCCCAGCGACGAGACGATATCGCGCTCGCTCCTGCCGCTGCCCTTGCCGTCGGTCTGGAAGTCGATCGTGCCGCTGATGCGGTCTGTGCCGGCGAAGGCCTTGAGCAGGGGCTGCGCCTGCGCGCCCGCGACGTTGACTTGGTAATCGAGTGCCGTGGCGCCGGCCGACCCGTCCACCGTCACCTTCGCGTTGACGGTGCCGCCCGCGAGCGCGAGCTTGTCGACGGTGAGCGTCATCGCGCCGTTCGCGATCCCCGCGAGGATCTCGCCTTGATTGATCTGGAGCCCACGGTAGCGAACCGAGGCGAGGTGGACCCGCGCCTGGCCGCTCGCCTTGCCGAGGAAGGCGATATCGATGGGCTCGGTGCCCCAACCCGTCGCTTGCGGCCGGGGGCCCGGCCCCGGTCCCGGCGCCGCCGAACCTCTTGAGCTCGAGGGCGGGAGATAGGCATCGAGATCGGCCTGCTGCACGTCGACTTTCGCGTCGAAGGTCGCGACCTTCGGCGAGGTGTCGATCTTTCCCTCCGCAGTCGCCTTCAGCGCCTTGCCGGTGATGCTTGCCTCCTTGAGCGTCGTCTTGGCGCCGTCGCTCGCGAGCACCGCATGGAGCTTGAGCGGACCCGGATCCGGCTCCTTCGGATCGAGCGGCCGATCGAGCCAGGCGGCAAGCCTCCCGACGGAAGGGACGTCGAGATCGAAGGTGCCGTCGAGGCCCGGACCGGGCTTTTGCAGCACCGTGCCCTCGTAGCCGAGCGTAACCGGCTTCGAGACGAGCGCGAGCTTCGCCGGAAAGCGATCGCCGCCGAGGAGAGCGCGCAACGAGCCGGTCGTCGCGTCGACCGTCACGGGCTCGCCCTTGTAGACCAGCGACGCCTTGAGGGCCGTCGGCTTATCGGGGCCCGGCAGATTGACCTCGAGCTTGAGGCCGGAGATGCCCTGGCCCTGCGCCTGCCTCACGTTGACGCCGCCGAGATCGAGCGCCGCCTTGAGCGCAAGCCCCTCGGCGAGAGCGCGCGGGTTGGCGCCGCGGCCGCTTGCCTCGAGCGTCGCGGAGATCGCGCCGCTGGCGCTGGGCCCGCCCGCCGCCTCGGCGAGCTTGTCGACGGTCACGTGATCGACGCGCAGATTGGTCGCGACAGCGAGCGCGTTCCCGGACGCATCGAGCTTGAGCGTCCCTTTGGCGGTGCCGCCGTAGAGCGCGAGCTCGCTCATGTCCGCGGTGATCACGCCGCCCGTCGCCTTCATGGTGAAGGCGATGCGCCCGAGCTCGTAGCCCATCGCCTTCAGCCCCGCCATCGCCACTTTGACGTCGGCGTCGAAGCCGCGGAAGGCGCCGAGATCGAAGGGCTTATCCGGGATCGCCGCGAAGGGATTGCCGCCGCCCTGCGTTGGCCCGCGCCGCGGCGGGGGCGCGCCGCGCTGCGGCTGCTGCGGCGGTAGGTAACGGTCGAGATCGAGGACTCCGCTCTGGAGATCGAGCGCGAGCTTCCTGGTGGTGCCGCTGCTCTCGAAGCTGCCGCTCGCGCGGAGATCGAGCGCGGTTCCCTTGACCGTCGCCTCCTTGATCGCGGTCTTGGCGCCGTCCGAGGCGAAGACCGCATGGACCTTGAGCGGGCCGGGATCGGGCTGCGATTTCTCCATCGGCATCTTGAGCCAGGCCATGAGCTGGCCCACCGAGCCCACGTCGAGATCGAAGGTGCCGTCGAGGCCGGGCACAGGGCGCTCCTGGGCCGAGCCGTCGAAACTTGCCGTGAGATACTTGCCGCCGACGGCAAGCTTCACCTTCGCCTGTTGCGCGCTCGACATGCGCGCGAGCGAATCGACCGAGAAATTCACCGTGACCGGCTCGTCGTTGAGCGTCGTCTTGCCCGCGACCTGCAGCGGTTTCGAAAGATCGGCCATCGCTACGGCGAGGTCGATGTCCTTGGCATCCACCTTCTGCCCGGTTGCCGCGTCGAGATAGGTGAGGTGGCCATGCACGACCCTGACGTCGCCGAGCTCGATGCCCGCCCCGCCTCCGCCCTCGCCCGCGGCCTCTCGGGCGGGCTCGCCCAGCGCGGCGGGCGGAGTGAACTCCCAGTTCCGGTGCCCCGCCTTGTCCGATTCGAGATTGATCGTGGGATCCTCGACCACCAGCGTATCGATCACGAGGCGCCGGCTCAGCAGGGGGAGAAGCCGGGCCTCCAGGCGCAGGCTCCCGATCGAGATCATGTCGGGCGCCGTCATGCCCGACGCGTTCGCGAGGTGGACGCCGCTTGCGCTGATCCTCACGCTCGGCACGAGCGTGATCCGGAGATCGCCGTCGATCCGAAGCTCGCGGCCGGTCGCGGAACGGACGGCCTCGATGATCCGCGGCTTGAAATCGATGACGGCGGGAAGGACGAATACCGCCGCCACCAGCAGAACGACGATGCCGAGCAAGACGAGAGCGAGCTTCTTCATGAGTCGATCCATGCATTCCCGGGGCCGCGACGAATTGGATAGGCTCGATCGTGGCCTTCCCGCGAGCATTGATCTGGCTCAAGGAGCCGTTTCACCAATGCCCCCTACGAAGCCGGGGAGCGCTGGTGTAGCCTCCGCCTTAGGGAGGATGAGGGCCATGCCGCGCATGCTCTACAAAGAGGAACACGAGATATTCCGCGCCTCCGTCAGGAGCTTCATCGAGCGCGAGGTGGCGCCCTACCACGCGCAGTGGGAGAAGGACGGGCAGGTGAGCCGCGAGCTCTGGCAGAAGGCGGGCGCTGCGGGCTTCCTCTGCACGGGGATGCCCACCGAACACGGTGGCGCTGGCGGCGATTTCCTCTACGCCGCGATCCTCAGCGAGGAGTTCGCGCGGCGCATGTTCAGCGGGCCGGGATTCCGCCTGCACTCCGACATAGTCGCGCCCTACATCCTCCACCACGGGAGCGAGGCGCAGAAGCGGAAGTGGCTCCCGGCGATGGCGAAGGGCGAGGTCATCACCGCGATCGCCATGACCGAGCCCGGCGCCGGCAGCGATCTCCAGGGCATCCGCACCACCGCGATCCGGGAGGGCGAGCACTACCTCGTCAACGGGCAGAAGACTTTCATCACCAACGGCCAGATGGCCGATCTCGTGATCGTCGTCGCCAAGACCGATCCGAGCGAGGGCGCCAAGGGGATCACGCTCATCCTCGTCGAGGCGGACCGTCCGGGCTTCAAGCGCGGGCGCAATCTCGAGAAGCTCGGCATGAAGGCGCAGGACACCTCGGAGCTCTTCTTCGACGATGTCCGCGTGCCGCTCGACAACGTGCTCGGCGGCGAGGGCCGCGGCTTCGCGTGCCTGATGCAGGAGCTGCCGCAGGAGCGGCTCCTCGTAGGCATCACCGCGGTCGGCGTCATGGAATCGGCGCTGGAGCAGACCATTCGCTACACCCGCGAGCGCAAGGCCTTCGGCCGCGCGATCGCGGACTTCCAGGTGAGCCGCTTCAAGCTCGCGGAGATGAAGACGGAGGTGAAGGTCGCCCGCGTCTTCCTCGACCACTGCCTCGAGCTGCATCTCGAGGGGAGGCTCGACGTCGAGACCGCGGCGATGGCGAAATGGTGGCTCTCCGACCTCGAGAACCGCGTCGTCGACCAATGCCTGCAGCTTCACGGCGGTTACGGCTACATGTGGGAGTTCCCCATCGCCCGCGCCTACGCCGACGCCCGCGTCCACCGCATCTTCGCGGGCACGAACGAGATCATGAAGGAGCTGATCGCCCGCGGCCTTTGATCCCTCTCCCGCGAAGCGGGAGAGGGAGCTATGCTGTGGTCATGGATTACGCGGCACTCAGGAATTGGCGCTTCGAGGACGTCGAGCAGCGCTACTCCGCGCGCGACACCATCCTCTATGCGTTGGGACTCGGCCTCGGGCACGATCCCGTGGACGCGCATCAGCTCCGCTTCGTCTACGAGAAGGGGCTGCTCGCGCTTCCGACCATGGCGGTGATACTGGGGTATCCCGGCATGTTCGTGCGAGACCCGCGCCTCAAGGTGGATTGGAAGCGGGTGCTGCACGGCGAGCAGGGTGTCACTCTGCACCGGCCGCTTCCGGTCGAGGGTGTCGCGATCGGGCGCACGCGGATCACGGGTGTCGTCGACAAAGGCGCGGAGAAGGGCGCCCTCCTCTTCACGGAGCGCGAGGTGATCGACGGCGTATCCCGTGAGCAGCTCGCGACCTTGCAATCGACCTCGGTGCTCCGCGGCGACGGCGGCTTCGGCGGCCCCGCCGGACCAGCGCCCGACCCGCATCCGATTCCCGACCGCATCCCCGACATAGTCGAGGACACGCCGACGCAGCCGCAATCGGCGCTCATCTATCGCCTCTGCGGCGACATGAATCCGCTCCACGCCGACCCCGAGATCGCCAAGGCCGCGGGCTTCCCGCGACCGATCCTGCACGGGCTCTGCACCTTCGGCGTCGTCGGGACGGCGCTCCTCAAGCGCTGCTGCGGCTGGGACCCCGCACGCCTGAAGAGCATGCGCGTGCGGTTCTCCTCGCCGGTCTTTCCCGGCGAGATCGTGCGCACGGAGATCTGGCACGACGGCGCTGTCATCTCGTTCCGCGCCCGCGTCGCCGGGCGCGAGACCGTCGTCATCAACAACGGCAGAGCCGAAATCCAGGCCTGAACGCGCCCGCGCGCGGGTCGCAAATTCGTCATTTCCATTGCCCGAAAAATGGCACGGGGCCCGGCTGGCAATCGCAGGAGCGCGACGCCAGGGTTTGGTGACCGGCGACATCGCCGCATTCACCAGCCTCAGGAGTCAGAAATGCGCACTCACGCTCGACGCATGAGCGGTGCGCTCGCGCTGGCGAGCGCACTCGCGATCCTCTCGATCTCCGGCACCTTCACGGCGCCGCCCGCTCTCGCCGTCTGCATGCCCGGCGACCGCATCGATGGGACCACGGCGCAGGACGCGCTGCGTCGCTTCTCGGCCGCGGGCTACCCGGGCGTGCACGATTTGAAGAAGGGCTGCGACAATTACTGGCACGGCATCGCCGAGCGCGGCGGCGCGCAAATCCGAGTGGTGCTCGCACCCTCGGGCCAGGTGATGCAGGAAGGCGACTAGGACCGAGCTCTCACCCTTCGCGAAGCGCGCTTGCTTCGCGAAGGGCCCGAGAGGTCGCGGCTTTTGCCATCGGCCCTATGCGGCCGCCGCGAAGAGGAGACCTCCCATGACGACAGCGGTCATGACGCCATCGGCACGAAGGATCGCCGGCGCGCTGCCAGGCCTCAGACGCTACGCGCACGCTCTCACGGGGAATCGGCGGCTCGGCGACCGATACATCGAGGTGGCGCTCGCGGTGCTCGCGGAGGAGCCTTGGCACGTGCGCGAGAGTGGCGACGTGCGCTGTCAGCTCCTTCGTCTGATACACGGCGTCCTCGACGCCCTCTGGACACCCGTGGACGAACCGGCGGCCTTCACGGGAGAAGATCCGCGCGGAGACTTGGCGGCGCGTCTCCAAGCGCTCCCGCTGCCGTCGCGGAAGCTCTTGCTGCTGACGGCGGTCGAGGGCCTGAGCCTCGCGTGCGCGGCGGAGCTCGTTGGTCTGCCGCCGCCGCTGGCACGCGTACTCCTCGCACGAGCGCGCATGGCGCTGGCCGAGGCGCTGTGGAAACCGAACCTCTCCGCATGGAGCGAGCAATGCCGTTCATTGCACAGCGAATTGGCCCGAATCTGAGCCGCGACTGGCCCCGCCTCATCGCGCCCGCGGCGGCAATCGGCGTGCTGATCTGGATCCTCGCGTCGAGCTCGACGAGCGAAACGAGGCTCGCCGCGCTCGAGCAGCGCGTCGGCGGCCAGGAACTCCGGCTCTCGCGCATCGCCGCGGAGCTGCCGGATTTGCGTCAGCGGATCGCCTACGAGGCGGTCTTCTCTCCCTTCAGCGTCGCGGTGCTCACGCTGCCTCCGGTCGCAAGCGACGAGAATCGAATGAGCGAGACGATCTTCCTTGTCGAGGCATCCTCGGGGGACGTCTCGCAATACCGCCTCACCTGGACGCGCGACGATCCCGGAGTAGCGCTCGCGGTCGCGGGCGCGCTGCGCACGCTCGATCCGCGCGCGATCTCGGTCGCGGAGGAGGAGCGCTTGGCCGCCACGCTCAAGCAGCCCGGCGTGCATCTGCCTCCGATCGATCGGGAGCAGAGCTTCGTGCTTTATCAGCCAGCCACCGCCGTTTCCCAGCAGCTCCTGAAGATCGGCGCCAAGAAGGAGCGCGAAAGGGCGGGCTCGCCGGTACTCAACTGGGCACAGCTCGCGCGTGTGCTCGAAACCTCGACCTGGCTCAAGCCCCAAGCGGTTCCGGGCGAGACGAATTAGGATCGCTTGCCCCGAAATTGTCATGGACCCGGTGAAGCCGGCTGGCGCTTCGCCCGTTGTCGTTCCATCGCGGCGCCTCAGTGGGCACGCCATCCGCAAACCAGGAGCGAGGTATTCGTCATGCGCGCTCTCCGCAGCTTATTCGTCGCCGCCACGATGCTGCCGCTCGGCATGGCAGCGATCCCGGCTCCGCGCGTACAGGCGGCGGTCTTCGTCTCCGTCGCGATCGCGCCGCCCGCGATTCCCGTCTACGTCCAGCCGTCGATCCCCGGCCCGGGCTATGTCTGGATCCCCGGCTATTGGGCCTATGGACCTTACGGCTACTACTGGGTTCCCGGAACCTGGGTGCTTCCGCCGGCGGTCGGCCTCCTGTGGACACCCGGCTATTGGGATTGGAGCGGCGGCGTCTATGTCTGGCGCGCCGGCTATTGGGGCCCGACCGTGGGGTTCTACGGCGGCATCAACTATGGCTTCGGATATTTCGGCGTCGGCTACGCCGGCGGATATTGGACCGGCGGCCATTTCGTCTACAACACCGCCTACTGCAATCTCGGCGGGGCTCACATCACCAACGTCTATAACCGGACCGTCGTAAATATAAACAGCACTGCGAGCTACCATGGCGGCAGAGGCGGAACCACGGCGCGATCGACGTCGCAAGAAGTCGTAGCCGCACGCGAGCACCACATCGGCGCGACCTCCGTCCAGAACCGGCACGCCAATGCGGCGGCGGCCGATCCCGAAATGCGCGCCTCGGTCAACCACGGGCGGCCTACGGTCGCCGCCACCGCCCGGCCCGGCCAATTCGGAAGCGCGCAAACGCACGGCCAGGCCGCCTCGCCCGGCACGCGCCGTCAGCCGACAGCCGTCAACCCGACGCAGGGGCGCAGCGCGCCAGCCGCAACGACCGGTCACGACACCGTGCCTCAATCCCATGGCCGCACCCTGCCCCGCGGGCCTACGCCCTCGGCGCCGACGAAGGGGCCGCACGGGGTCAGCACTCCCAACGCGTCGGCAGCGCAGGCGGGAACCGCACAGCCGCACGGCCGCAGTGCGCCTCGTGTTGGAGCTACACCGAAATATACCGCTCAGCCGCATAAGCCGGCCCCGCCGCATTCGACCTCGCGACCGGCGACGGCGAACCAGCGGGGCGGAATGCGCGCGCCGAGCGGTGGGCAGCATCCGCCAACGAGCGTGAGCCAGCCCCACGGCCGCGCCGCCCCGATGAGTGGAGCTCCGAAGCCGAATGCGTCGCACGGCGGCAAGGCGCCGCCGGCACAATCCAACCGCGGCAACAATTCGAATACCCCAGGACAATGAGAGGAGCGGCTGGTCCGCGCGATGCCGCATATCTGCCATGGGCCACAACCGACGGAGCCGTCGGCGATATCGGCCGATGCCCCAACTTTGCTCCTCCCGATCCGGGCGCGGCACCCCCGCATTCCCGCGCGTGGATCGTTCTCGTCACGTCTCTAATGTCGAAGGAGGTGATCACCATGTCCGATTCGATCCGAGCTGCAATCGTGATCGTCGCTCTGTCGCTTGCCGGATGCGGCACGACGGTGGGCGACCGCGGCCTCTCCGGTGCGGGCATCGGCGCGGCGAGCGGTGCCGCGATCGGCGCCATGGTCGGAAACCCGCTGGTGGGGGCGGCCATCGGCGCAGGGGCGGGCGCGGTCGCAGGCGCGGTCACCACACCCTCGCAGGTCGATCTCGGCAAGCCGGTCTGGCAGCACTGAGCCGGCCCCATAGGCGGAGGCGGGCCGCGCGCCCTCCTCCGCCCCTCGCGGCGGCCCGTGACAATCATGAGGCGACTCCGCCGCGCTAACACTTTCCTAACCTTCTCTGCTGCAAGCTGACGTTATGCTGAACCCGCGATCGGCGGGCGGCGGTCCGCGGCGGCGCGCGACCTTAAGCTTCGGACCGGCAGCCTTGCTGACCCATTTAGTGCAAGGGGAGCATCGATGGCTCGTTCGTTGCTGCGAGCGTTCGCTGGCCGAGGCGCCGCAGAGGAGATCAGGCGGGGCGACAAGTACCGCCGCCAGCAGGGCGCCCATGTCGTGCAATTCGCGACCGTGCAGGACCTGAAGCAGGATCTGTTGGGCATTCCGCACGTCCAATTCAAGCTCGTCTTCGAATGCTCGGACACGACGCGCTTCGAGGAGGGCTCGAGAATACTGGCCTTGAGCAGCTTCCTCGATCAATATCGGGAGCGCATCGGCTAGGACGCCCGCCGCGCTGCGAGCGCGGCCCGTACGAGAAGAGCTTTCGCCCTGCCGCGAATGGCCCGAGGCAGAGGCGCGGCAATGGCCGACATCGTCCTCATCAACCCGAAGTTCGAGGTCTCGTTCTGGGGCCTGGAGCACGCCCTCCCGCTCCTGGGAAAGCGCGCGAGCCTTCCGGTCGCGGCTCTCCCGCTCTTGGCGGCGCTCACGCCGCCGCCCCATCGCATTACCCTGATCGACGAGGGCGTCGAGGAGATCGACTTCGAGCGCTGCGCCCGCGCCGACGTCGTCGGCGTCACCGGCATGGTGGTGCAGCGCCGTCGCATGCGCGAAATCCTCGCCGAGCTCAAGGCTCGCGGCGTCTTCACCGTCGTGGGAGGTCCCTGGGTCAGCGTCAAGGAGGACTATTTCGGCACGCTCGCCGACACGGTCTTCGTCGGCGAGGCGGAGGAGACCTGGCCGCGATTTCTCCGGGACTGGGAGCAAGGCGCGCCCCTCCGCCGCTACGAGCAGGCCGAGAAGACCGACATGGCACGCGTGCCCGCGCCCAGGCTCGATCTCCTGAAGATGCGGCGCTATGCCTTCGGCAGCGTGCAATTCTCTCGCGGCTGCCCCTTCCAGTGCGAGTTCTGCGACATCATCGTCATGCTGGGGCGCCGCCCGCGCCTCAAGACCGCCCCGCAAATTCTGCAGGAGCTCGAGAATTTGCGCAGGGAGCGCATGACGACGGTGTTCATCGTCGACGACAATCTCATCGGGAACAAGAAGGCGATCAAGGAGGTCCTGCGCGAGGTGATCGCGTGGCAGCAGCGCCGCGGATTTCCCCTGCTCTTCGTCACGGAGGCCTCGATCGACCTCGCCGACGATGCCGAGCTCATGTCGCTCATGGTCGAGGCCAACATCGTCGCGGTCTTCGTGGGAATCGAGAGCCCGAACGAGGCATCGCTGAGGGAGACGAAGAAGCTGCAGAACCTGCGCGAGGGCGGCAGCGCGATCGATAAGGTGCGCCGCATCCAGGCCGCGGGAATGGAGGTCTGGGCCGGCATGATCCTCGGCTTCGACAACGACGATGCCGGAGTCTTCGAGGCGCATCGCCGCTTCCTCGCGGAGGCCCGCATTTCGACGGCGATGGTGGGAATGCTCTCGGCGATACCGAAAACCCCGCTCCATGAGCGGCTAGTGGGCGCGGGCCGCCTCGATCTCGCCGAGGATCCCGCCTACGGCACCAACGTCATGCCGCTGCAGATGTCGCGGGAGACGCTGAGCCGAGGCTATGTCCGGCTGATGGAGACGCTCTATGCCCCTGGCGCTTATTTCGATCGCCTGGACGACCTCTACCTCGCCGGCGCCATCGACGTGGACCGCGCCTGGCAGCAATACGGAAGGCACCATCCCTGGCGCGCGCGCAAACGGCGGCTCCGGCTCTGGTTCGAGACTGCGGGATTGATGGCACGGCTCATGCTGCGCGTGCCCGAGCCGGCGCTCCGCCGGGAGTACCGCCGGAGAATGCAGGCGCTGCTCCGGGCACGCCGCGATCCCTTCATCGCGCGGATCTACGCGATCAAATCCGCGATGCACTTTCACGCGCTCAACCTCGCGCGCCGGCTGGCGGCGCCCGACCGCCCGCTCATCAACACCTATTGAGTGCCCTTCGATGTCGGGAAATGCCGATCGCTGAATAGGGTAGCCGGCGCGCGGTCGGCGCCCTATTTAATTGGTATGCAAGAGTGCAAGGTTGTGAACGCGCGGGACGCGGCGCGGTTCCGGGCGGGCTGGGCATTGTTCCTCGATCTCGACGGAACGGTGCTCGACATCGCGCGGACGCCTCGGGGTGTCGTGGTGCCTCCGGATCTCGTATCCGTTTTGACGCGGCTTTCGCGCGGCCTCGGCGGCGCGCTCGCGGTACTGAGCGGCCGCGCGATCGCCGACATCGACCGACTGCTCGCGCCTCTCGTGCTGCCGGCCGCGGGTCAGCACGGCGCCGAGCTGCGCCTCTCGCCCGATGGACCGATCGAGCGGATCTCCTGCACGCCGCGACCGCGCGATTGGGACTTGCGCCTAGCGGCGCTCGCGGACGAGCGGCCGGGCGTTCTGCTCGAGGATAAGGGGATCGGAATTGCCGTCCACTACCGCAATGCGCCGGCGGCCGCGCAGGAGGTCTGGCACCTTCTCCAAAGTCTTGACGTCGAGCGCGCGGGATTCGCACTGCAGCCCGGGAAATGCGTCATCGAGATCGTGCCCCGCGGCTGCGACAAGGGCCTGGCGCTGCGGCGGTTGATGGAGGCGCTGCCCTTTGCCGGGCGAATACCTGTCGCGATCGGCGATGATGCAACCGATGAGGATGCTTTCGCCGCTGCGCTCGCGCTGGGGGGCGAGGCTCTGCGGGTGGGATCGCGCGCGGACTCGGCTGCATTTGCGGGGCCGGAGGCAGTGCGCGATTGGCTCGCCGATCGCGCCGACGCGCTGATGGATCCGGAGCCTATGCGATGAGCACGCTCGACCTCGGAGTGATCGGCAATTGCATCATTGCCGCTCTGATCTCCCGGACGGCGCGCATCGAGTGGTGCTGCTTTCCGGGCCTCGACGGCGATCCCATATTCTGCAGCCTGCTGCGCGGTAATCAGGCGGAGGAGGGCGGCTTCTTCGACGTGGCGCCGGAAGGAGCGGCTCCGGTCTCGCAGCGCTATCTCGGGAATACGGCAATTCTGGAGACGGTGATCGCCGCCCGCGATGGCGGCGCGATGCGGGTCGTCGATTTTGCCCCGCGCTTCAAGCGCTACGGCCGCATCTTCCGCCCGGCGATGCTGGTGCGCAGGATCGAGCCCCTGGAGGGTCGCGCGCATGTGCGGCTCCGCCTCAGGCCGCGCTTCGCCTACGGCGCGCGCACGCCCGGCCGCAGCTCCGGCAGCAACCACGTGCGCTACTTCCACGACGACGCGGCGCTGCGCCTCACGACTGACGCGCCGATCTCCTACATCATCGACGAGGTGCCTTTCATCCTGAGCGCTCCGCTCAACCTGATCCTGGGTCCCGACGAGCCGCCGACGCAGTCGCCGGCGCGCATGGCCTCGGAGTTCCTGGAAGAGACCGAGGAGTACTGGATCGACTGGACGCGATACCTCTCGGTCCCCTTCGAATGGCAGGACGCGGTGATCCGCGCGGCGGTCACGCTGAAGCTCTGCTCTTTCGAGGAGACCGGGGCGATCGTCGCGGCGCTCACGACCTCGGTTCCGGAGGCGCCCGACAGCGGACGCAACTGGGACTATCGCTATTGCTGGCTTCGCGACGCCTATTTCGTCGTGCACGCGCTCAATCGTCTCGGCGCCACGCGAACCATGGAGGACTATCTCGGATTCGTCACCAACGTCGCGACGGCGGAGCCGGAGCACCGGCTGCGTCCAGTCTATCCGATCGTCCTCGCCGCGGAAATGATCGAGCACGAGGTCCACAGCCTCGCGGGCTTCCGCGATATGGGTCCCGTCAGGGTCGGCAACGCCGCGGCGCTGCAGCGCCAGAACGACGTCTACGGCAGCGTGATCCTGGCGGCGACCCAGATGTTCTTCGATCGCCGCCTGCCACGCCTGGGTGGCCGCGCGCTGTTCCAGGATCTGGAGCGGCTGGGCGACCACGCGGTGGCGCTAGCCTCCGAGCCCGACGCAAGCGTTTGGGAATACCGCAGCATTCGAGGAATCCACACCTTCTCGAGCGTGATGTGCTGGGCCGCGTGCAACACGCTTGCCAGGCTCGCGCGCCACCTCGATCTCGCGGACCGGGCGGAGCGCTGGCAGCAGGAGGCGCGGCGGATACGAGGAGGGATCGAGGCGCGCGCCTGGGACTCGCAGCAGAGCACGTTCGTCTCCACGGCCGGAAGCGAGGAGGTGGATGCGAGCCTCCTCCTCCTCAACGAGGTCGGATTCCTCTCCGCCGAGGACCCCCGCTTCGCCGGAACCGTGGCGGCGGTCGAGCGGCGCCTGCGGCGCGGCAGCCTGCTCTTCCGCTATGTCAACCCCGACGATTTCGGGACGCCGAGGACGGCGTTCGCGGCCTGCAGCTTCTGGTTCAGCGACGCGCTCGCCGCGATCGGCCGGCGCGAGGAGGCGCGGGAGATCTTCGAGGACATGCTGACTCACCGCAATCACCTGGGTCTGCTGTCGGAGGATATCGATCTCCATACCGGCGAGCTCTGGGGCAACTACCCTCAGACCTACTCGATGGTCGGCCTCGTGATCACGGCCATGCGGTTGTCGCGAAGCTGGGAGGAGGCGCTGTGGGCCGGCTCGTGATGGTCTCCAACCGGGTGATGCTGCCGGGCGGGCGATCCGGCCGCGCCGGCGGACTCGCGGTAGCGCTGCGCGACGCTCTGCGCGGGCGCAGCGGCCTCTGGTTCGGCTGGTCCGGCGAGATCGCCGATGCCGCCTCGAGCGAGCCGCGCATCGTGCAGTCCGGCCGCATACAATACGCCACCCTCGACCTCGGCGAAACGGATTACGAGCAATATTACAACGGCTATTCCAACGGAACGCTCTGGCCGCTGCTGCACTATCGCCTGGGCTTGCTGGAGTTTCGGCGCGAGAATCTCGAGGCCTATCTCCGCGTCAACGAGGCCTTCGCGGCGGCGCTCGGCGCCCTCCTGCGCGCGGACGACGTCATATGGATCCACGACTATCATCTGATCCCGCTGGCCGCCAGCCTCAGGAGCCGCGGCGTCGCCAACAAGATCGGCCTTTTCCTGCACACGCCGTTTCCGCCGCCCGCGGTCTTCACGACGCTGCCGCGCTATGAGATCCTCGTGAACGCGCTCGCCGGCTACGACCTCATCGCAGTGCAGACCGAGGGGGATCGCGGCAATCTCCGCGACACCATCGCGCAGCATCGCCAGGCCGACCTCACCTCCGCGGGAGATATCGATCTCGGATCGCGCCAATTGCTCGTGCGCGCAATTCCGATCGGGATCGACGCTCCCGCGGTGGCCGAGATGGCGGCGTCCATGAGCCGCGGGCCAGAAGCCAGGCGTCTCGCCGCGAGCCTCGCCGGGCGGCAGCTCATCCTCGGCGTCGATCGGCTCGATTACAGCAAAGGGCTTCCGCAGCGCTTCGAGGCCTTCGAGCGGCTGCTCGCGGAGTACCCCGAGCATCGCTCGAAAGTCACGTTCATGCAGATCGCCCCGGTCTCGCGCGGCGAGGTGCGGCAATACCGCGAGCTCAGGCGCGAGCTCGAGCGGCGATCCGGACGCATCAACGGGAAATTCGCGGAATTCGATTGGATGCCGCTGCGGTATCTGAACCGGAGCTTCGGCCGTCACGTCCTCGCGGGATTCTATCGCCACGCCCGCGTGGGCTTGGTGACGCCGCTGCGCGACGGGATGAACCTCGTCGCCAAGGAGTGGGTGGCGGCGCAGGACGCTGCGGATCCCGGCGCGCTCGTCCTTTCGCGCTTCGCCGGGGCGGCCTACGAGCTCGCGGACGCGATCCTCGTAAACCCCCTCGATGCCGATGCCACGGCCGAGGCCCTGCATCGAGCGCTCACCATGCCCGCGGAGGAGCGGCGGGAGCGCTGGCAGGCGATGATGCGCAGCGTCGGCCGCAATACCGTCATCGCCTGGCGCGATCAGTTTCTACGGCTGCTCGAGGATCATCCGGCGCCGGTGCTCGCGTGAATCCGGCGCCTCCGCTATAAGACGGCACGCGGGGAAAGGCGGCGGGGGATGGATCTACAGCTCAAGGGACGCACGGCACTCGTCACCGGCGCCAGCACGGGGATCGGCCGCGCGATCGCGCGTCTCCTCGCGCGGGAGGGCGTGCAAGTCGCGATCGTCGCGCGCCGCGAGGCGCTGCTGCGCGAGCTTGCCGCGGAGATCGCGCGCGAGCAGGAGCCCGCGCCCTCGCTCATCGTACAGGACCTCATGGAGGAGGATGCGGCCGTGCGGATCCGCGACCGCGCGACCGCGGCGCTCGGCAAGGTCGAGATCCTCGTCAATTGCGCGGGCGGCAGCCGGCCGCTCCCGATCGATGCCGGCGAGGAGCGCTGGCGGGAGGCGATCACGCTCAACTTCACGCGCGTGCGCCAGCTCACCCACGCGATCCTCCCGGGCATGATGGAGCGGAAATGGGGCCGGATCGTCAACATTACCGGGAAATCCGAGCCCGAGCACATCAATGCCGCTTTCTCCGCGAAGGCCGCGGTCCACGCCTGGGCCAAGGGCCTCTCGCGGGACGTCGGAAGGCTCGGCATCACCGTCAACTCGATCGCGCCCGGGCGCATCATGAGCGAGCAGATCCGCCGCAACTATCCGCCGGAGGAGCGCGAGCGCTTCTCGCGGACGGAGATCCCCATCGGCCGCTACGGCGAGCCCGAGGAGCTGGCGGTGATGGCGGTCTTCCTCTGCTCCCCGCTCGCGGACTACGTCAGCGGCACCGTGATACCGGTCGATGGTGGCTTGAGGCGGTATCAGTTCTGACGCCCCAGCGACGTCCAACGCATCGAGTGTAACCGCACCTACGCTCCTTGCGGCACCAGACTGGTGCGCCCATTCGAATATATCGGTCTGCCCTCTAGCGCCCGTGGCAACAATGCCACGGTGTCTGGCTTTCTTTCGACTCAAAAGATAAGTGCTGACACCCAATTCGGTAATCCGCTATTTTCCGGGCGCGCAGAGGCTATCGGATACACCCTCAGAGAGAAATAAACTACTTTTCAAAGACTGAATGCGCTCGTACGCACGTATTCCGAGCCGTGGTTATGCGCGGCTGAGGCGTGTCAGCACAAGCGTGGATTGTCTTGGGGGCCAGCCTCCGCCACCGGAACAACAGGACCCGCGTCCCATTGGAGCGGACCCTCGATGCAACGGGCGGGGTCGATCTTGAGAAGGGGAAGTAAGCGATGAACCGCAGATCCAATAAACTCCGGACGCTGGCCGGAAGCGCTTTGCTGGCGACCACCTCGGCGCTTGCCATCGCCATCGCCTACAGCGGAAGCGCGCAGGCGGGATCGACGAATGCGCCGCTGCCGATTACGAACACCGGCACGACCGACTTCATCGAGTACAGCTTCTTCGGCAGTCCCAGCCCATCGAACGGCGACATCACAAACACCGGCACCATCAACACCACCACCGTCGGTCATACCCGCGCGATCGCTATCAACAATTCCAATCTCGGCGCGCCGAACAATCCGCCGCCTGCCAACCGCCCCGGCGCTCCCACCAATATCGTGAACCAGGGCACCATCAACTCGAGCAAGACCGGCGTCGCCATCGCGTTCTCGAACTTCTGGGGCACGATCAATAATTCCGGCTCCCTCACAGCCACCGCCGGCAACGGCATCATGCTCAACGACGTGAACGCATTCCCACCGATCCCGGGCTTCTCACCGGGCGTTCTGACGAGCATCACCAACAGCGGTACCATCACCGCCCACGGCAGCGGCTCGCCCTTCGATGCGATCTTCGGCGCGGCTCCCATCGGGAACGGCATCGCGGTTATCGGCGGCACCACCGTTGCCGGCACCATCGGCAACAGCGGCAAGATCATCGCGGATCAAGCGGGCATTCTCGTCACGGGAACTCCGCTCGGCTTCGGCACCGGCAGCACCGTGACCGGTAGCGTCGGCAACACCGGCTCCATCAACGCCTCGATCGGCATCGCCATCACCAGCGGCGGTGTCGTCCAGGGCGGGGTGAGCAACGGCGCGACCGCCACGATCACGACTTCAGGCCCGGCGATCCTCGTGCAGAGCGCCACAGTCACCGGCGGCATCACCAATGGCGGCACGCTCGCCAGCAGCGGCGCGCAGACACCCTTCTTCCCCTCCGGCGCCCTCGCCGTGCTCGGCGGGACGGTCAATGGCGACATCACCAACAACAAGCTCATCACCAGCAATTCTAACGGCATCGCCGTCGCTTGCCTCAACGGGGGCTTCGGCTGCTTCACGGGCTCGACCGTGAACGGCAACGTCGTCAACAGCGCGACTGGCACGATCACCGTGACGGGCCTTGTCGGCAGCGGCGTCAACGTCGACGGCATCAACATGAATGCCTCGACGGTCAACGGCATGATCTCGAACGCCGGCACGATCTCGAGCAGCCAGGGCAACGGCATCGGTGTCGTCGGCATCTTCGCCAGCGTGACCAAGGGGATCGCCAACTCCGGAACCATCATCGCCGGCACGGCCGCACACGGTCTCCAGGGGAGCGGCATCTCCGTCTCCGGCACGCTCGCCACGATCTCGGGAACGGGGGGCGCCCCCGCCATTCTCAACAGCGGCACCATCAACGCCGCGGGAAACGGCATCAATCTCGGCTCGTTCGTTACGGCGAACGGCGACCTCGTGAACACCGGCGGGATCACCGCCACCACGGCGGCGACCGCGGGGACCGCGAGCACCACGGGCGGCGTCGGCATCAATATCGGCTCCTTGTCCACCGTGAGCGGGTCGGTCACCAACGGCGCCGCTGGAACGCTGATCGCCACGACGGGCGTCGCCAACGCCGGCAGCATCACCGGCGCCATAAACAACAGCGGCACCCTCATCGGCTTCACGGCAGCCATCAACACGACCGCAGACATAATTGCCACCACGATCAACCAGAGCGGCGGCATTATGGAGGGCTCGGTGCTGCTCTCGAGCAGCAAGTCCGACCGGCTCAATGTCAGCGGCGGCATCCAATTCGGACAGATCACCGGCGGCAGCAGCACCAAACTCACGATCTCCTCGACCGGCACCGTGGTGCTCCTCGAATCCTTCAACGACACTTTGGGCTCCTTCAGCCAGACCGGCGGCAACTTCAACGTCTTCGTCGACGCGCCGGCCGCTAACGGCAGCACGACCGGCAAATCCGGAACCGTGGCGCTGGGCAGCGGACCTGTCGTGCTCTCCTCGAACGGCATCTTCGAGATCACGGAGATCGGGAATCCCGCAACCTACAACAACCATCAGACCTATGTGGACGTGCTCCAGACCGGCGGCTCGGTCACGGGGTCACTGCCGACATCGGTCTCGGATTCGCCGTATTTCGTCGCCTCGACCACCCGCGATCTCGGCGGGGTCAGCGTCAACCTCGATCGCCTCTCGTTCAGCGGCTTCGCGGGATTGACGCGCAACGAGTCGCAGGCGGGGCTGGGCCTCGACGGTTTCTTCAACGGCCCGCGTGGAGGGGACGCGCTCGCTCTCTTGGGGGCGATCATGAGCCTCAATCCCGGAACGCAGCTCGGCAATGCTTTGGATCAGCTCGCGGGCGAGCAGCACCCGCAGTCGAACCACGTGGCGCTCACGGTGACGGAGACAACAATCCGCCTGATCCAGGACCGGCTTGGCGCCCTCGGCACCGGCTTCGTCGCCGGCGGCTCGATGGCGAGCCTATCGAACAACGGGCTGCGCTATCAGGTCGCCGCGCTCGATACGATCTACGACGATGGCACCTCCGTCGCCCAGGCCGGCGGCTCGATGGATCTCGGCCAGGTCGCGCTCTGGATCCGCGGGTTCGGCCGCTTCGCCGACTCGAGCAGCACCACCTTCGCCCCAGGCTTCAACGCGACGTCCGGCGGCGTAATCCTGGGCGTCGACACGCAGGTCAGCGACAACATGCTGGCGGGAATCGCGGCGAGCTACGCCTATACCTCGGTCTCCTTTAACCAGGGGGCTGGCAGCACCGACCTCGACAGCTTCCTGGTCGCGCCTTACGGAAGGATCGGCTCCGGCAACTGGTACGCCAGCGGCGTGCTCGGGATCGGTTTCGACAATTTCAACACGTCGCGCCACATCGCCTTCCCGGGCTTTGCGGCGACCGCCTCGAGCAGCCACAGCGGCTTGGCCGTCGGGGGCTCCTTCGAGACCGGCTACACCTTCCGACCCGGAAGCTTCACACTCACGCCTGTTGTCGGATTCGACGTGAGCCACATTAGCACCGATAGCTTCACGGAGAGCGGCGCCGGCGCCGCCGATCTCGCGGTGAAGTCCGCCAATTCCGACAGCGCCGCCGCCAGCATCGGCGTTCGCGTGGCAACTCGGATCGACAATGCCGAAGGCGGCAGCTTCACTCCGGAAGCGCACGTCATCTACCGCCACGACTTCCTCGCGGATCAGCAGCAGGTCGGCGAGACGTTCGTGCAGGTGCCGTCCGGCGGGACCTTCACGGTCGTGAGCTCGCGCTTCGGCAAGGATGCGCTCCTTGCGGGGATCGGGGTCAATTACGACCTCTCCCCGACCTCGAAGCTCTTCGCCAATTATGACGGCGAGTTCTCCAGCGGCTTCACCTCGCACACGGTGTCCGCGGGATATCGGATGAAGTTCTAAAGACCGCTCCGCCCGGCCCGCTCTTTCGAAGCGGGCCGGGCGGATTTCTCTGCGTTATCGCCCGCTACGATGGCCCGGGCGTCCCGGGCAGCTCCCGCAGCAGCGGCGTCAAGAATTCCCGAAAAGCATTGCCGCGTCCCACCGCCGACCCGTAGAGGGGTTGGCGCACCTGTGTCGCGCTCGCGGTGCGGACCGGCCGCGCGGTCCGATGAAAGGACCGGCAGGCATCGTCCCACTCCAGCCCGCAATGGGCGAGGATGCGCCGGGCGGCCCGCTCGAAATCCGCGACGAGATCCTCGTAGCGCACTTCCAGCATCCGTTCCGGCGGCAGCACTTCGCGCCAATGGGCCATCAGCTCCGCATATTTCCGGTAGTAGCGCCCGAGCTCCGCGAGATCGTAGGTGTGGTTTTGCGGCGACGCGAAGAGCTTCGAGAAGCAGGAGAGGCAGGTGTCCACGGGATCGCGCCGGACGTGAACGATGCTCGCTCCCGGGAGCGCGAGGTGGATGAGCCCGATGAAGTAGAAGTTCGAGGGCATCTTGTCGGTGACGCGCTCGGCACCGCCGGAGCGCTGTCCGAGAGCCTCCAGATATTGCTCCGCGATCGCCCCCGGGCGGTCCGGGCCGAGGGCCGCGACGGCCTCGGGATAGTCGCCGGCGGATTGGCGCAGGCCACCCACGATGCGGGCGAGGTCCTCGAGCTCTCCCGCGCCGTGCACGCGCGGATGGCTCGCGAGGATCTGCTCTACCAGAGTGGTTCCCGACCGCGGCATGCCCACGATGAAGATCGGAAGGCGCGAGACGTTGCCGTGACCCGATCGAGCCTCGATGAGGGACCGCGTGAAGACCTGCCGGATGCGGTCGAAGGCCCCCAGCACGGCCGCCTCGTCGTAGCGGATTTGCGACCGCTTCAGCCGATTGCCTTCGAGCATGTGATGGAAGGCGCGCTCGGCCTCGCCGGCGTCTCCGAGCGCCTTGCCGAGGCCGAAGTGCAAGTGCATCCGCTGGGTCATGGTCAAGGCGGCGGGATCGCGTGCCAGGGCTCTCATGGCCGCGAGGTCCGGGTCGCCAGGCGCGAGCTTCTCGGCCTCCGCGAGGTTCATGTAGGCGCCGGCGTGTCGACGGTCGAGCGAGACTGCCCTGCGGAGCGCCTCGCGCGCGGCGTCGAGCTCGCCGAGCTCGATTAGCGCTATTCCCAAATTGTTGTGCGCGTCGGCCAGATCCGGCGCCAGCGCCAGCGCACGGCGATAGAACCCGATGGCCTCCTCGGGCCGGCCTTGGCGCGCGAGAACGCGGCCGAGCGCGTTCAGCACTTCCGGATCCTCAGGACGCGCGGCGAGCGCACTGCGGGCCGCGGCCTCGGCTTCCTCGACGCGATCCCGGTCCAGCAGAACCAAGGCCAGATTGACGAGCGCACGGCCGCCTCGGGGATCGATCGCCAGTGCGCGCCTCAATATGGCTTCCGCCTCGTCGAGCCGCGCGAGATCGCGGAGCGCGAGCGCTAGATTCGCGAGGATCGCGGGGTCGTCGGGACGAAGCGCGAGGGCCGCGAGATAGCTCCGCTCCGCCTCCGCTATGGCGCCGGTGTCGCGGAGCGTCGTGCCGAGATTGTTGTGCGCATCGGCAAAGCGCGGCTCGATGCGCAGCGCGTGGCGGTAGGCGGCCACCGCCTCGTCGAGCCGCTTCGCTGCCCTGAGCACATTGCCCAGATTGCTGTATGCCTCCGCGTACCGCGGCGACAGGGCGATCGCCCGCCGGTAGGAGCGCTCGGCCGCCTCGAAGTCGCCGAGGTCGTATTCGGCGATGCCGCGGTTGTTGCAGGCGCTGGCGTTCCTGCGGTCGATCGCGAGCGCGCGCTCGGCCGCCGCGATCGCGTCCTTGGGCCGCCCGCTGAGCCGCAGGAGCTCGCCCAGATTGCACCAGTAGAGCGAGCTCTTGCCGTCGCATTCCGCGGCGGCGCGCACGTGCTCCACCGCAGCCGGGAGATCGCCCGATTGGTGGGCGACGAGCCCGAGCGTGTGCAGCGCCTCGGCGTTCCTCGGCTGCGCCTGGAGTATTCGCCGGCAGAGGTCGGCTGCCGCTGCCAGATTGCCCTTTTGCCGATGGTCTTCCGCGAGCTGCAGCGCCATCGTCACCGAGATGCGCTGCGGGCCGGCGGGCGGCGCCGCGGGGATACCCCGATCAGACCCCTTCATCGCCGAGCGGATCGAACGGCTCGGGTGCGGCGATGCGGGCCGCTTTGCACACTAAATGAGAGAAATTCTTGATTGTCTCAGTATGATCTGGGAGCATTGTCTATCGATGATAGTGTTGACGGCCTCTGACATTACTAGTCCTATCGGGTCGCGGTCGAGGGCGAAATCTCGGTCGTCGGCCTCACGAAACCTCAGGTCAAGCGCGCTGCCACGAAGCCCACTTACGACTGAGCGATGAACGCGCCTTGAAGGCGGCACTTCCGAGAACCCCGTCGATCCATTCCAACTGAGAGGAGCGCAAGCATGTCCGATGAAATCCTGATCTCGCAATTGAAGCACCCCCTCACCGGCAGCGAGGCGCCCGTCGTCGATGCTCGGGCGGAGTTTGCGCGCATGGCAGCGGCGCATCCGATCGATCCGATACATCGGGCCGGCTTCATCGCCGCGAGACGACGCCGCGCCGAGGCGAGCCCGCACCTATCGCCGGATGAAAAGGCCGCCTGGCTAGCGCGCTTCGATGCGGCGCGCCCATCGGAAGGGCCGGCGCCGGATGCCACCGTTTCCGGCGTCGGATTCGGCTTCGACTATCAGCACGCCTTCAATGTCAATTACGCCAATGGAACGGCGATCACCTTCCAAGTCATCTGCCCGAACATGCCCGGCGGCAACGTCCAGAACAACCTCTACCTCACCGCGACCAACCGCACGACGCGCGGCCTCGAGGTCTACATCAATTATTTCGGCGCGAACAATCTTGGCCTTCTTAGCGTGTACGATTGGTCGCTCGGCGTGACCAGCGTTCAAGCCGGCTTCGTGATGTCCATATTCTTTCCGAATCTTGGCCGCTATTTCATCCCGCTCAGTACGCATGGACAGATCGTTCAGACGCTTTATGTCCATAACGTCACCTTTCAAATCGCGAACGCGAAATGGACGAACCAGGGAATGCTGTTCAACTTGGCGGCGCAGACCTGGGATTTGATCTATTCGAGCACTTACAAGGCGGCGCTAGCGGACCAGCAAGCGGTGGGTTTTCTCGGCAGCTGGGGGCCGATCATCGAGACCCATGAAGCCCCGGGTTTCATATACAGCGGCACCAACACGATGGGTTTCATGCAGTCGCAGGTGAGCATCACGGATGGCGCCGGCACTCCCGTCAATCTGATCCTGTTGGACCCCAGCAATACGATTCAGCGCGGTCCGACGAGCGGATACCAGGTGTCGTTCCTCAATCCCAACTACGATTGGGCGGCGTTCAGCTAAGGGAGCATGCCTCTCGGGAACGACGGGAAGGCCGCGGTCGTAGCGCCCTAATACGACCGCGGCATCCCCAGCACGTGCTCGCCGAGATAGGCGAGGATCAGATTGGTCGAGATCGGCGCGATCTGCATGAGGCGCGTCTCGCGCCACTTGCGCTCGACGTCATACTCCTTGGCGTAGCCGAAGCCGCCGTGAGTCTGGAGCGCGGCTTCGGCCGCGTGCCAGGAGGCCTCCGAAGCCAGCATCTTCGCCATGTTGGCCTCGGCGCCGCAGGGCTTGCCGGCCTGGAAGAGCGCCGCGGCCTTGCGCACCATGAGGTCCGCGGCCTCGGTCTCCGCATAGGCGCGCGCGATCGGGAACTGCACGCCCTGGTTCTGCCCGATCGGACGGTCGAAGACCATGCGTGTGCTCGCGTAGTGGGTCGCGACCTTGGTGAACCAGCGCGCGTCGCCGACCCCCTCGGACGCGATCAGCACGCGCTCGGCGTTCATGCCGTCGAGGATGTAGCGGAAGCCCTTCCCCTCCTCGCCAATCAGATTCTCCGCGGGCACCTCGAGATCGTCGAAGAAGACCTCGGTCGTGTTGTGGTTGATCATCGCCTTGAGCGGCTTGATCTCGAGCCCCTTGCCGAGCGAGGTCTTGATGTCCACGAGGAAGACCGAGAGCCCGTCGCTCTTGCGTTTCACCTGCTCGACGGGCGTCGTGCGCGCCAGCAGCAGCATGAGATCGGAATGGAGCGCGCGCGAGGTCCAGACCTTCTGCCCGCGCACGACATAGGTCGCATTGCCGCGCTTCTCCGCGCGGGTCTTGAGCTTCGTCGTGTCGGAGCCCGTCGTGGGCTCTGTCACGCCGAAGGCCTGGAGCCGCAGGCGTCCCGCCGCGATCTCCGGGAGATACTTCCGCTTCTGCTCGGCATTTCCGTGCCGCAGCAGCGTCCCCATGATGTACATCTGCGCGTGACACGCGCCCGCATTGCAGCCGGAGGCGTGAATCTCCTCGAGCACCACCGAGGCCGCGCGAAGCGGCAGGCCCGAGCCGCCGTATTCCTCCGGGATGAGCGCGCCCAAGAAGCCGGCCTTGGTGAGGGCCTGCACGAACTCCGTCGGATAGGCCTCGCGCGCCTCGAGGTCGCGCCAATAGGCGCCGGGAAAATCCGCGCAGATCTTGCGGACGGACTCGCGTATCTCCGGAAAGTCCTCGCCGATCGCGAGGTGGACCAGCTCCTCGGCGCTCATCGTCCGATGCATCTCACTCGGCCGCGTGCGCGTGCGCCGGCGTCGCCGGATGGAAGTCCTTGGGCAAGCCCGCCTTGCCGACGCCGCCGTGAAGCGGCACGCCCGGGAGCGCACGCTCGAGGATCAGCCGCACGGCGATGAGCCGCTCGAGATCGACCCCGGTGCGAAGCCCCATCGATTCCAGCATGAAGACCAGATCCTCCATCACGATGTTGCCGCTGGCACCGGGCGCATAGGGGCAACCGCCGAGTCCCGCAAGGCAGGCGTCGAAATGCCGAACGCCGATGTCCAGCGCCGCGAGCGCATTGGCGATGCCCTGGCCGCGGGTGTCGTGGAAATGCGCGGTGACCGGAAGCGGCTGCACCGCCGCCATCACGGCCTTGAAGACGCGCCGCACCTCAGCGGGACCCGCGTAGCCCACGGTATCCGGCACAGCGAGCTCGTCCGCGCCCGCCTCCGCCATGCGCACGGCGAGACGCACCACCTCGGACTCCGCGATCTTCCCTTCGATCGTGCAGCCGAGCGCGGTCGAGAGCCCGACCGCGAGCTTGGGCCGCCTCGCAGGCTCGACCTGCTTCACGCGCTCGACGATGCGGACGAAATCCGCGACCGACTCCTCGCGCGAGCGGCGGACGTTCCGCTGGTTGTGGGATTCGCTGACGGAGATGACGTAGTTGAGCTTGTGCACCCCCGCCTCGATCCCGCGCTCCGCTCCCTTGAGGTTCGGGATGAGCGCCGAGACCGTGAGACAGGGGATCGCGAGTGCGCGGCCGCAGACCTCCGCCGCGTCCACGAATTGCGGAATGAGCTTCGGCGGCACGAAGGAGCAGACCTCCATCTCCGGCATCCCCGCGGCGGCCTCGGCCTCGAGCCATGCGAGCTTCTCCGCCGTCGGCATGAAGACGCTGACGTTCTGCAGCCCGTCGCGCATGCCGACTTCGCAGACGTGGACGTCGATGGTGTCGCTCATTGGGTTCCTCCGGTAACGTGCCGGTACATCTTGGTTCCAAGCCGCACGGGGTGCAACTTCCGATACCGGGCCGGGGGCTCAGGCCAGATCGAACACCAGCACCTCTGCCGCCGCCGTCGCCTCGATGTCGAGCCTGGGCTCGGCTTCGATCGCGGCGCCGTCGCCTTCCTTCATCTCGGTGCCGTTGAGGGCGACGACGCCGCGGGCGACTTGGAGCCAGGCGCCCCGGCCGGGAGCGAGCGCGTGCGAGACGGCGGCGCCCTCGTTCAGCTTCGCGATGAGGATCGCGGCATCCTGCTGCAGCGTAATGGGGGCGCGGACGAGCTTGCCTTCCGCCGCGCCGGGGTCGAGCGTCTTCTGCTCGTAGCCGGGCGGCGTGCCCGTGCGCGCGGGGAGGATCCAGATCTGCAGGAAATGGACGGGCTCCGCGGCGGAGGCATTGAACTCGCTGTGCATGATGCCGGTGCCCGCGCTCATGCGCTGGACCTCGCCGGGCGCGATGACGGAGCCGTTGCCGAGACTGTCCTTGTGCTGGAGTTTCCCCTCGAGCACGTAGGTCACGATCTCCATGTCGCGATGCCCGTGCGTCGGAAAGCCCGCGCCGGGAATGACGCGGTCCTCGTTGATGACGCGGAGGCTCCGGAAGCCCATCTGCGCGGGATCGTGATAGCCGCCGAAGGAAAAGGTGTGCCGGCTGTCGAGCCATCCCGTCCGGGTACGCCCGCGCGCCATGCGGTCGCGGAAGCGGATCATGGCGATGTCTCAACTGCGAATACCGAGCACGAGGCGCGGCGTTCTCTCGCCTCAACGCGACACAGCAGTACCGTCATGGCCGGGCTCGTCCCGGCCATCCACGAAATCCCGTGCGCGGCATTTACGCGTGGATGGCCGGGACGAGCCCGGCCATGACGATGGGACGTGGCGAGAGAGGGCATCGGCATTGTCGCGCCTACTTCCCCTTGAACGCGGGCTTCCGCTTCTCGTTGAAGGCGCGGATGCCCTCCTGGCGGTCCTCGGTGGGGACGAGGCGGTTATAGGCCTCAATCTCGAAGCGGAAGGCCGTGCGGAGGTCCATCTGGAGGCCGTAATGCATGGATTTCTTCGCCTGGCGCACCGAGAGCGGCGCGTTCGCGGCGATCCGCTCGGCGGTCGCGAGCGTCTCCGGGAGGAGCCCCTCCGCCTCGCAGAGTTGGTTGACGATGCCCCAGGCGAGCGCGTCCTCGGCGGAGAAGGGCTTCCCCGTCAGGATGATCTCCTTGGCGCGGCGCTCGCCCACCGCGCGCGGGAGCATCTGCGTGCCGCCCGCGCCGGGCATGATGCCGAGCGTCACCTCGGTGAGCGCGAAGCGCGCGGTCTTGACGGCATAGGCGAAGTCGCAGGCGAGCATTAGCTCGAGGCCGCCCGCGAAGGCGGGTCCGTTCACCGCGGCGATCACGGGCATGGGGCAGTCGAGGAGCGCCCAATACTGCCGCTCGAAAATCTCGTGCTGCGCCACCCACTGCGCATCGGTCATTCCGTTCCGCTCCTTCAGGTCCCCGCCGGCGCAGAAGACGCGTCCGCCCGCGCCCGTCAGCACCACGCAGCGGACGTCTCCGGGTTCGGCGATGAGACGCGTCCAGAAATCGAGAAGGTCGCGACCCATCTGCGTGTTGAAGGAATTCGCGACCTCGGGACGGTTGAGCGTCACCTGCAGGATGTGCGGCGAGGGCCGCTCGGTCTTGATCGTGGCGTAGTCGAGAATCATGAGCGCGCGGCCTTCCTACTGGGTGCGCCGTAGGGGCCGAGGACTTCCTCGGTGTGCTGGCCCAGCGTCGGCGGCATGCGGCGGAAGGCCGGGCGCTTGCCGTCGAAGGAGATCGGCGGTCCCATCAGCGAGATCGATCCGTCCGGGCTCGGTTGCAGCATGCCCAGCGCCGCCGTCTGCGGATGCTTGGCTACGGCATCGATGTGCTGGAGCGGCGCGCAAGGCACGCCGACCCTGTCGAGCGCCGCCTCCCACTCGGCGGTGGTCCTGGTCTGCACGATCTCCTGGATCATGCCGACGAGCAGGTCGCGGTTCTTCACGCGGTCGGGATTGTGGCGGAAGCGCGAATCGTGCGCCCATTGCTCCTGCCCGAGCGCGCGCGCCAAGAGCTGGAAAAGCTTGTCGCTGCCGGCGCCGATCATGATGAAGCCGTCGCCGGTGACGAAGCCCTGATAGGGCACGATCATCGCGGCGCCCGAGCCGAAGGGCTTCGGCACCTCGCCCGAGGCGAGATAGTTCGCGACGTGGTAGCACATCCAGGAAAGCGCGGTCTCGTAGAGCGAGGTGTCGACGGTCGCCCCCTCGCCCGTCTCCGCCCGCCGCAGCAGCGCGCCCAGGATGCCGATCACCGACCACATGCCCGAGCCGATGTCCATGATCGAGCTGCCCGCGCGCACCGGGGGCCGGCCGGCCTCGCCGGTGACGCTCATGAACCCGCCGAAGGCCTGCAGCAGCGGATCGTAGCCGGGCTTGTCCTTCATCGGCCCCACCGCGCCGAAGGCCCCGATCGTGCAGTAGATGAGGCTCGGCCTCTTCGCACGGAGCGCCGCCGCGTCGAGGCCGAGCTCCGCGGCCGTTCCCGGCCGGAGATTCTGGATCACCACGTCCGCGCGCTCGAGAATCATGCGCTCGAGCCGCGCGCGGTCCGCCGGGTCGCGCAGCTCCACCACCACCGAGAGCTTGTTGCGGTTGAGGCTCTGAAAGAGCGCGGAATGTCCGTGCCAATAGGGAGGCGCCCATTTCCGTGCGTCGTCGCCGTCGCGTTTCTCGACCTTGATAACGGTCGCTCCGAGATCGCCGAGCACCTCGCCCGCGAAGGGCGCCGCGACATTGTGCCCGAGCTCCACCACGGTGATACCAGCGAGCGGCGCCTCGGGTGTCATGGGTTTCGGTCTCCGGTCGTTGCGGGCGCTACGCTAGTACGCGAGAGCGAGGGGCGTCAAATTAGAGAAGTTCTCGCGCAGAGGTCGCCGAGGATGCGCAGAGGACGCAAAGAGAAAGCCATGGAATCACAAAAATCCCCGTATCCTCGCCGTTTTCCGTTCGGAAGAAGACGATCAAAGCCCGTTCACCATTCTGGTGATACCGTCGCGCATGTGGGCGACATTGAAGTTCAGGAGATAGCCGAGCTTGAAGCCCCCCAAGCGCAGATAGCTCAGTAACTGATATCGATGCACCGGAAGAATGCTTTCCAAGGCCCTCAGCTCGACGACGACGCGCTTATTCACCAAAAGATCCAGCCGGTAGCCATTCTCGATCGAGAGGTCCTCGTATCGGACCGGAATCGGTACCTGCTTGCGTATCGACAAGCCCTGTTTCGTGAGCTCATGCCCCAGGCAAAGCTCGTAAGCGCTCTCTAGTAGCCCAGGACCCACCGCTGAATGGACCTTAAGCGCTGAAGCAACGATCACGTTGCCAATTTCGTTCTCCCGCAACTCCGATTCCAAGGTTCTCTCCGACACAGATTTTGTCAAAACGGCAGAATGAAATCCCTCTGCGTCCTCTGCGCAACCTCCGCGCCCTCTGCGCGAAAGTCCTATCGTTACTAGACCCCCACCTGCGCGATCCCGCCCCTGAGCGCGCCCGCTTCGATGTTCCGCCACAGCACCTCCTGCCCCTTCGGCAGCGCGCGGCTGTTGGGCATTGCGAGCCAGAGGCGCATCAGGAGACGGTCGTGGCCCGAGGAACTGTCGTCGACGAAAGGCGTACGGCCGTGATAGGTCACGTGGGAATTGAGGAACTGGATGTCGCCGGGATCGAGCGTCATCTCGAAGCACAGCTCCTTGGCGAGCGTCAGGAGCATGTCGAGCGCCTCCTTCTGCTTCTCCGTCAATTTCGGAACGCCCTCGACCGTCTGCGCCGCCTCGATGTAGGTCAGCGAGAAGTGGCTGGTGAAACGGCCGTCGCGCACGCCGAAAACCGGAAGCGCATAGACGTCGGCCGCGGTCTCGGCCTCCTCGCCGTGCCGGCTTCGGTAGTAGGGCTCGAAGAGCAGCTCCGCGAGATCGGGCCGGCGCTTCAGCATCTCGTTCATGACGGAGACCGAGCTTGCGATGGTGCTGACGCCGCCTTTCGCCGCCTGGCGCACGCAGAGGAGCGCCACCACGTCCGTGCGGTCGGTATGGAAGCGCAGCGGGCCGTTCGTGAGGGTGCGCGCGTAGGAGGAGAGGAAGGGTTTGCCGTCGGCCATGCGCACGCGCTCGATCTGGCCGTAGCGCTTGCCGACGTCGCCGCCTTCGTCGCGGATGAAGCGCATGAGCTCGCCGCGGCGATTCTGGTAGACGGGGTTGCCGAGACTGGCGCCGATGCCGAAATAGAGCCTGCGGAGCTGGTCCTCGGAATAGCGCGCGACGGGGAGGCCGCGGAGCTTCAGCATGCCCGAGCCGTTCTCGAGCTCCTCCGCGATGTCCGCGAAGAGACCCGCCATTCCCGGCAGCGGAAAATCCGCGCGCTCGATCGCGTGCCAGGCGAGACCGCGCCGCTCCACGCCTGCGAGCGCCGCCTCGATCTCCGCAATATCGGCGGGCCGGAGGTCGCGGATCCAGCGCGTGGAGCGCGCCATGTCCTTGCCGAGCCAGGCGCAGGGGCCGGTGAGGGGTGTATGTGCAGTCATGGGATCATCTGCCGTCAGGAGGCATCGATGCCCGCAACGCTAGTACGCGCGCGCCGAAAGCGTCAACTTCTCCGCCCCCGCCCGGCTTGACCTCGCCGGAGGGCCGCACCTAGCATTCGGCCTTGCCTTTCCAAAAAGGACCCCGCCATGGCCGCTCCCCTCACCCGCGCTCTCGGCGCATTCGTATCCGGACTTCGCTACGAGGACCTGCCGCAGGCGGCGGCGGGCGTGGTGCGCCTCGGTTTCACGGACTGCACCGCGACCATGCTCGCGGGCAGCTCGGAGCCGGTCGCACGGATCGTGCGCGAGGCGCTGGGGACGCGGGGCGCGCGCGGGGAGGCACGGCTCGCCTTCGGCGCGGAGCGCGCGAGCGCGCCTGAAGCGGCTCTCGCCAACGGCACCGCGGGCCACGCGCTCGACTACGACGACGTCGCGATCGGCGGCCATCCCAGCGTGGTGCTGGTGCCGGCGGTGCTGGCGGAGGCGGAGGCCCTCGGCGCGGACGGCCGCGCGGCGATCGCAGCCTACGTCGCGGGCTACGAGACCTGGGCCGATCTGATCGAGCGCGATCCCGATCCCTACCACCGCAAGGGCTGGCATCCGACGGCGGTGATCGGGCCCGTGGCGGCCGCGGCGGCCTGCGCCAATCTCCGCCACCTCGATCCCGAGAGGACGACGATGGCGCTGGGGATCGCGGCCTCGCTCTCGGCGGGGCTGGTCGCGAATTTCGGGACGATGACGAAGCCGTTCCAGGCGGGACGCGCGGCGCAATCCGGCGTCACCGCGGCGCGGCTCGCGGCCGCGGGCATGACCGCCTCTGCGGACGCGCTCGAGCACCAGCTCGGCCTGCTGAGCGCGCTCTCGCCCAAGGGCCGCGCCGACGTGGAGACGCCGCCCCGCGGTCTCGGCAAGGATTGGGCGATCGTCGAGAAGGGCCTCAACGTCAAGAAATACCCGATGTGCTACGGCGTCCATCGCGCGCTCGACGGCATGCTCGATCTCGTTCGCCAGCACAAGCTGACGCCGGCGGGAGTGAGGGAGATCGCGGTGACCACGGGAACGACGCAGGCGGCGATGCTGCGCAACCACCGCCCGCAGACTGGGCTCGAGGCAAAGTTCTCGATGGAGTTCGCGATGGCCTCGGCGCTCACCGCCGGCCGCGCGGGCCTCGCCGAGCTCACCGACGGCTTCGTGCGGAAGCCCGAGGTGCAGGCGGCGATGGCGAAGGTCTCGATCGCCACCACCGACACCAAGGCCGCCGACGATCCCATCTTCGCTGAGTTCGACCGCATCGCGGTGACGCTCGCCGATGGCAAGCATCTCCTGAGCCCCGAGCTCCGCGTCGCCCGCGGACATTGGTCCCTGCCCCTCAACGCCGAGGAGCTCTGGGCGAAATTCCGGGATTGCGCCGCGACGACGCTGCAGGAGAACGGCGCCCAGGCGCTCTTCGAGGGGCTGCAGGCGCTGGAGCGGCAAGGCGATCTCCGCCAGCTCGGGACGCGGTGAAACCCACACCCTCCCGTCGCTCCGCGCTGGGAGGGTGAGGGCATAGGACGCTCTCTCACCGCGTGCGGAGCGCAGCCCCTCGCCACCCACCGCGCGCGATTGCCGCGCCGATGATACCGCCGAAGACAACGAGCCCCAGCCCCACCATCGCAAAGAGCCCGCTGAGACCCGCATCGAAGAGCCGGAAAAGGCACCAGCCGCCGCCAACCGCAACCGCGATCCGCACGAGGCCGGCAGCGAGCGGCCACGCCATCCGCCCCGCTCCCTGCGAGCTGAAATAGAGCGCCATGCCGCCACCGAAGGCGCCGAAGAGCGGCCCGACCCGATGGAGATAGACCGTTCCCGTCGCGATCACCTCGGGCTCGCCGCTGAAGAGGCCGAGCCACTCAGAGGGAAACGCAGCCGCGGATAGGCCGATCGCCTCCGTCATCGCGAAACCGAGGGCGGCGCCGGTCCAGGCGATGCGATGCGCGCGCGCGACCTGACCCGCGCCGATATTGGTGCCGACCATCGCCACCAGAGGCGCGCCGAGGCCGAAGACCAGCGGGATCAGCAGGTATTCGAGCCGCGAGCCGATGCCGTAGCCCGCGATCGCGGCGGCACCGAAGCCACCGATCATTGCCGTGACGAGGACGATCGTAAGATTGGTCAAGACGGTGTTGATCGCGGCGATGCCGCCGACGCGCAGGATTTCCCGCTGGTGGCGCCAACGAGGGCGGAGCCCGCTGCCGCGCAGGCGCAGAAGGCTCCGGCCCGCGGCGATGTGCCAGAAGAGGACGAGGGTACCGCCCGCATAGGCGAGCAGCACCGAGACCGCGCCGCCCGCGATTTCCAGGCGCGGCAAGGGGCCCCAGCCCAGAATGAGCGCGGGCGAGAGCAGCACCAGCGCCAACGCGATGCCGCAGGCGACGAGCGCCGGCGTCAGCATGTCGCCGGTGCCGCGGAGAGCGCTCGCGAAGCCGTTCAGCAGCCAGACCAGCGGCGCGCCGGCGAAGACGATGTTCGCGTAGCGGAGCGCGGCCGCGAGAGCGCCGGCATCGCCGCCTCCGACAGCGCGGTAGAGGCTCGGGCCGAGGCCCAGCGCCGCAAGGGCAAAGACCGCTCCGAGAATGAGCGAGAGCGCGGTCGATTGCATGAGGAGAGCGTCGGCTTCCCCTTGCTGCCCCGCGCCCAGCGCACGGGCGATCGCGGAGGAAATGCCGCCGCCGATCGCACCCGCGGACATCATCTGCATCAGCATCAGCACCGGAAAGACGAGAGCCACGCCCGCGAGCGCGTCCGTGCCGAGGTAGCCCACGAAATAGGTCTCGACGAGCCCCACCGCCGCCTGCGCCAGCATCACTGCGACGTTCGGCAGGCCGAGCCGCAGCAGCAGCGGCAGGATCGGTCCCTCCAGGAGCAAGACCGTACGCGCGGAGCTACGCTTCGTTCGCGCATCCGCCGCAATAGCCGATGCCTCCGGCATGGAGCGCTCCTAGTCGCTCTCGAGCGAGGCGACGTCGCGCAGCATGGCGCGCAATCGTGCCGCATCGGCCGCGCCGTAGCGCGCCTCGAAGCTCGCCTGCGCACGCTGCCAGAGCGGGATCGCGCGGCGGATCGCGGCTTCTCCCTTCTCCGTCAGATGGACCCGGCGCTCGCGCCGGTCGGCTCCCGGGACGGCACGGATCATGCCCTGGCGCCGCAGCGGCTCGAGGTTGCGCCCGAGCGTGGTGCGGTCCATCACGAGAAGCCGCGCCATCTCGCCGATCGCAATGGGGTCGCCGGCACGGAGCTTCGCGAGGATCGAGAATTGCGTCCCGCGCACACCCGAGGGCGCCAGGAACTCGTCGTAGAATTGCGTCGCCCGCCGGGTCGCCTGGCGCAGCGCCAGGAGATTGCAGCGCTCGGGCGGTAAGTTGGAAGCTCGGCCAGTCATTCGAATTCCCTCCGCGGCAAATATGCGTATCTACTCCTATTTCGCCAAATGCGTCTTTCGCATGGCTGGATCGCCGTGGTCCCAGGGCTTTGAGATCGCGGGGATTTTGCGCCACACTGCCGATATCAGCGGGAGGGAAACGCCATGCCGTCGAGCGTCTTCGATTCGATCCTGCTCCGGGATTCCTGGAGCACGGAGGAAATG
>Ga0335085_10001994_pt1 | contig 39819 bp, 34 predicted proteins | sample Lox_Sample_45_FD_206712 | JGI IMG/M metagenome (GOLD analysis project Ga0335085, IMG submission 206712) | Soil microbial communities from Loxahatchee National Wildlife Refuge, Florida, United States - Lox_Sample_4.5 | ecosystem: Environmental > Terrestrial > Soil > Wetlands | place: USA...
CTTCCATCAGGGCCCGGGGAAGAAACGACTGACCCCACTTAGAGAGGCCGAATATATGACTGCAACCGGATCATCGCTCATCGGACTCCAGAACCGGTCTTGCGCTCGGGAGCGGTCCATATATGTGCGTGGGGGTAGTGGCATGCGGGCGCACCACCTCTCTCTAGCCCTCCCCTGGACAAGGGGCGGGGCTCAGAGGGTACGAACCGGCAACATCCCTTACAGAATAGACCGGCAACATGGTTGACAGATTTGCTTACCCGGGAGGAGGCGCAAGCGGATGCCGTGGGCAGAGAGGACAACCATGGAAGCGAAGACGAAGTTCATAGCGGCGGTACTGGAGGACAAAGAGAAAATGAGGACGGAGATCAGGAGGTTTACTTCGGACCGCTGCACCCTGGAACCATCGATGTGCTCGAGCTTACCCTGCGGCGGTCCATGCCAACTTCCACGGTCCGGCGAGGCGGGAAAACCTCCTCGCGCTCCTCCCAAAAACTCCAAAAAGTGTAAACCATGTTGCCGGTTCAAAATGTAAACTATGTCGCCGGTCGCTCAGCGAGATGCGACGCTGACGTCGCAACGTGCGCCGGGCGGTAATGGCATGCACGCGCACCACCTCTCCCTTACCCTCCCCTTGGACAAGGGGAGGGACGGATCATCGGACGTTCATGACCATTCGTTGCGGATCCAGGTACTGACGCGTCACGATTCCCATGTTGATGTACCAGCACTCGCGATCGTCGCCCTGTTGTCCGGGAGTGTACTCGACGGTGGAATAGCCGTCCTGAAGGTCCTCGTCGACAAGTGCGGCCTGGAACATCCTTTTGAATGGAAAGATCGCAACCTTCGCGTCAGGAACGGGGCGGTCGCGATAGGTGTTGAAGGTCGCGAGTGTTTTCCAGAGCCGTCCCTGCTTGTCGTACTGGTCGGAGGCGGTGATGAACCATCCTTCGGAATCGATGTAAAAGATGCGCCTGGGAATGATCAGGCCGTCGCCGCCGATCCTCTGATGCCATGACAGGGGCTTCTCAGTCGCTTCGATGACATAGAGCTGACGCATCTCCCAGTTTTCCGGACATATCGTGCGATGGTTGTCGAATTCGCAGGGCCGCGCCGGGACGCTTGCAGCGTGTACGCTGGCGAGCATCGGCTTGAGGCCGAGCAGCCGGTAGTCGAAATCCTCGACCTTGGCGGCAAATCCGAACATCGAGTCGGGATCGAGATTATTGACGAAAGTGGCCGCGGCACCCGCACCTCCGCCACCTGCGCCGCCCGCACCCCCAGCACCCGCACCCACCATGTTGGAGGTGGGCTGCATCTGATCCGAGAGCACATTGGCGGAGACGCGGCGGATGCGCCCACTGCCGGGGTTGTAGCTCCAGGTGTTATCCTCGACGGTGGGATCCATGTAGCGGTAGCGAATAAACCCGAAGCCCGCGATCTCGGCAGGCTCATGGAAAGGATAGGCCCCGAACCGATAGCGGATTCCCGCGCTAGTGCCGTCCGGGTCTTGAGGCAAAGGGCTCACCTCCGTGCGACCAAAATTGAAGTAGAAGGAAAGGTGCCCGACCTCGAAGTGCTCCTTGGGTTCGGGATCGGAGGCAGTATAGGTGTCAAATTCTATGCCGCGAACGTCGACGTCGTCGGTGTACTGGGGGCGATAGCTGAAATTCCAGATGGCCTTGGTCGCCGCCTGCGGGTCGTTGGGGTCAATCGACGAAAATGGAAGCCCCGCCAGGTAGCCGTCGAGCTCGCCCTTGTCGTTGAGCCGCACCTGCGAAGCGTATTTCTCGGTGGCAGACTTGTAGGGCGGCGGCCATTCGAGGCGCTCGGTCGGCACGATTTTCATCCGCATACCCTGCTTCACCAGCGCGAAGTTGCCGGGACTGACCAGGTCCTGAACCAGCGCGGCATTGTCGGGGGAGATTTCGTCGCCGGGCTTGACGGGAGCGGCCAGACTCGTGGTGGCGGCGAGGAACGCTGCAAGCATCAAAACCAACCCTACGAAGTGTTTTCCCATGGTGTCCTCCGCAGGACGGTCCCGGCGGGTGCGGATAGCCGAGAGCGTTCTGTATGTTGTATGACTACACTAGACTATAGGCAAGTGAGTTGCAAATGCCCGCTTTCCGCTCCTTGTCCAGGGACAGGGTCAGGGAGTGCTGCAACAATAGCCTTGCAGATGCGTATTTGAATGCATGGGCGATCGCTAATCGTCTCTTCCGGGAATTCAACCTTCGAAAGGCAAAGCACTGGCGCTTCCGAGGTATCGAGCGCGTACGCTGCGGGCAAAATCAGAATCGAGGCGCGGAAGAAGCTTTGGAAAGCGCTCCGGGCATATCGGCTCGATGGACTGAAGATCAGACGTCCGTTTCCCATCGGCGAATTCATCGTGGACTTCCGTTGCGCGGAACCAAGGCTGGTGGTCGAACTCGACGGCGATCAGCCTGGGGAGCAGGTCGCTTGTGATTCGTGGCGAACCGGACTGCCGGAGCGCCGCGGCTATCGGGTTGTTCGGTTTTGGAATCAGGAGGTCATCACCAATTCAGGGGGTGTGCTTGAGGCGATATTGGTGACCGCGCGTTGTACCAATCCCCAGCCTTTTCCCTGGAAAGGAAAGGGGACCGGAATTATTGGCCGCGCGAGCGGAGTTCGCGTTGGGCGAGTTCGAGGTCGGAGTCGACCATCATCGTAACCAGCGCATCGAAGGTGACGCGCGGACGCCATCCGAGCACCTTGCGGGCCTTGCTGGAATCGCCGATCAGGCGGTCAACCTCGGCGGGGCGGAAGAAGCGCTGGTCGATCTCGACGTGGGTTTTCCAGTCGAGCTGGAGCTGGTCGAAGACGCGCTCGAGGAACTCCTGCACCGAATGGTCCTCGCCCATCGCGATGACGTAATCGTCGGGCAGCTCCTGCTGGAGCATCATCCACATCGCCTCGACGTAGTCGCCGGCGAAACCCCAGTCGCGCCGCGCGCTCAAATTGCCGAGCGCGAGCTTGTCCTGGAGGCCGAGCTTGATGCGGGTGGCGCTGCGCGTGATCTTGCGGGTCACGAAATTTTCGCCGCGCCGCGGCGACTCGTGATTGAACAGGATGCCGTTGCAGGCAAAGAGGCCGTACGCTTCGCGGTAGTTCAAGGTCTGCATGTGGCCGTAGACCTTGGCGCATGCATACGGGCTGCGCGGGTGAAAAGGTGTAGTTTCGCGCTGCGGAACTTCCGCGACCTTCCCGAACATCTCCGAGGAACCGGCCTGGTAGAAGCGCACCGCGCGGCTGCGGCGGTTGTTGTGATCGCGGAGCGCTTCGAGCAGACGCAGCGTGCCAAGACCGACCACGTCGGCGGTATATTCCGGCTGATCGAAAGAGATGCGCACGTGAGATTGCGCCGCCAGGTTGTACACCTCATCGGGCCGAACCTGTTCGATGATGCGCCGGATGCCGGTGCCGTCACCGAGATCGCCATAGTGGAGCTGCAACCCCTGCGGATTCGATCCGTAGCCGGAGCGCAGATGATCGATACGCCCGGTCGCGAAGCTGGAAGTGCGCCGGACCATCCCGTGCACCTCGTAACCTTTGCCCAGCAGCAGCTCCGCGAGGTAGGAGCCATCCTGACCGGTGACTCCGGTAATTAGTGCAACTTTCGGCATCGCGGTCTTTTTGATCTTCGCTCGACTCCGCTCCCGATCCGGCTCGCTAGCGTTGACGCGCCGCGCTCGTGAACTAGCGCCCTTTCGGGCGCCGTTCGAGCGGGGAGAAAGGTTCGAGAGCTTCGCAGACTAGTCTCCCTTCACCAAGCGGTGCGAGTCGGTGTCGAAGTGCTGGGTTGAGAATTCGAGCAGCTCGGAATCCTCCAGCGCTTCCATCTGGTGCACGAGGCCGATGGGCACGTCCATGCAATCTCCGGGGCTCAGCACGAACTCTTCAATCTGCTCAGACTCCGGTGATTCCTTGATGCGCACCACGAGCTTGCCCGCGCGCAGAAAGAAGGTCTCGGTCTTGAGCTTGTGGTAATGCAGCGAGAGTCGCTTGCCGCGCTTGATTTCGAGGATCTTGCCGCAATAACGATCGTTGTTGGCGATCCAGACCTCACGGCCCCATCCCTTGGGTTCAATATGTACAGGTTTACGGACGCGGCTCATTTGACTCAAAGACTACACCGACGAAGCGAATTGCGGAATCGTCTTCGGTGAACCTCACGAACTCCAGAGAAGGAGAATTCCCTAGTCGGCGGGCAGGGCCTCGCGCTGAACAGGGACCCTCACCCGGGCCGAGAAATGGCTCCGGCCTCTCCGCCGGGGGAGAGGGAAGAGAGAACTCATGAGGTCCATCAGGTGTACTTGGCTACAGCAGAAGCCGGCAACAGCACGCGGAGGCCGCCGGCTTCGATGGCGCTGAGGAGGATCGCGACGCGCTCCGCTCCCGAGAGATAGCGCTCGAAGATCGCCTCGAAGCCGCGGAACGGCCCTTCAACCACCATCACCTTGTCGCCATTGTCCAGGGGCTTTTCGGGAATCTCTACGATGTCATCGACGCCCCGGCGGCGGATTTCGCTGACGATACCGGTAGGCACCGCGAGCGGGTCGTTGCCGGCCGAGACAATGCCTCGAACGCCCGGCATGTACTTGACGTCGAAGTAGCTGGTCTGGAGATCGAAGCGCGCGAACACGTAGCACGGAAACAGCGGACCCACCGTCATCGCCATCCGGCCCCATCGCGGAGTTTTGGCTTTCAAAAGAGGCAGAAATACCTCGGAGACCGTATTTTGAAGCTGGTCCCGGACCCATCGCTCCTTTCCGGTCTTGGTGCGAATCAGGTACCAGGCCTGTCCGTCTGTTAGTTCCATGATGAGTGACGTTGAGAGCGTAAGAGCGACAAGACATGCTCGATGAATGCCCGAGCTCTCAATAAAAAAGGCGGCTGTAGCATACGCCACAGCCGCCTTGTCAGTCCAGATGAGGCCTAGATTTCGTAGGTCAGCGTGAACTCGAGTTCGTTCGTACGCTGCTCCACGCTGCCGATGAACGGGTCGGTGTAACGACCGCTTCGGCCCAAGTACCACACCGCATTCACGCCGAACAGGATGCTGCGCGAATAGCGGTACACGTTGGTCGACTGGAGCCACATCACTTCGTTGTCGATGTCCTGGATGTAGGCATTGGTCGTAACCAACTGACCGTTCAGCACCCAGTTGACGGCCGAGAGGAAGAAAAAGTTGCTGTCTTCACGCGGACGGCCGATCGAGTTCGCGATGCTGTTGTAGGCGTTGGTCGGACGGCTCGGGAACCAGGTGTTGACGTATTGAGCCGTCAGGAACGTGTGCTGCTTGGACAACCACGGAATGTAGGTCGGACGGTCGCCCGCGAGGATGAAGCGCGCCTCGTTCGTCCACTGTGCGTGGCTGCCAGGGGTCACAACGCTGGAGTTGTTGGTATACAACGTGTCGTAACGATAGACGACGTCGGTCCATTCCTTGTCGTAATACGTTCCGGTCAGACCAAAGAAGGAATTGCGGCGATAGCGCGTGTCCAGGTCGACGTCGAGGGTACCGGCCACGGGCACGCCCGCGCGAGGAGTGAGACCACGAGCACCCTTGGGAATTCCACCCGGGAACGGAGGCGGCGAGGCCGGCCCACCGTAGTAGTAGGAACCCGCATAGAACGGGGCCGCGAGCACGCCGGCGCCGCCTGCGGTACCTTCATCGCGGTACTCAAACAGGTAGATGAAGCTCGCCTGCAGACCGTTGCCGATCGGCAGCAAGCTCGACAGACGCAAGCCGAACTCGCTGTTCTGAATCGAGTTCGATGGCGCGCGGCTGGTCTGAATTACGTTCTCATACGCGAAGAAGCCGGCCCCCGGTGAACCGATGTTGAACATCGGCAGCGCGTTAATCTGCAGGAAGCTGCGGTTCTGTGTCGGCTGCCCGTTCTGGTTCACGCCGTTGTTGTTGTTCTTGAAACCCGATGCGCCTGCCGCCCAGGGGCCCGCACCGGTCGCGGCCGCGACCACCCACGGGTTACGTGAGTCAGAAGTGTTCACGATGGTTCCGTTGCCCTGGTAGTCACCGGGGATCCAGAACGCTTCGATTTCGTTGTTCGCGGTCTTCATGTAGTCCGGCAGGATGTAGTTGAACTTCACCATCCGGACGTTCTTGCGCAGGTCTTCGGCGGACTCGAACGGGATGAACCCGTGGTAAGTCGAATCGACCGAGTTGGTGAGCTCGGTTCCTGACAGCGCATCGGCTTCCGACCAGATGACCTGCTGCTTGCCCACGCGCATCGAGAAGTTGTCCGTGAAGTTCAACTGCGCATAGTACTCGTGCAGGTCGTTGCGGAAGTACTGCTGCTGCAACTGGTTGTGAGTGTAGTTGAACCAGTCTTCGTTGGTGTCCGCGCGGCCCTTGTTCTTCAGGGTGCCTTCGGCGTCGTACCAGGGACGGTAGAACGCGAAGAAGTCGGCATCCTTGAGCAGCAAGGTGTCGAAGCGGCCCATGAACTTGTAGTTCTTGACCATGTGGTAGTCGGGCCGGATGTCGGCCAACTGCCGCATTTCGTCGAGATCCCAGTGGTTGAAGTCGAAGCTTCCACCGGTCGCCGAGGCCGCGGTTCCGACCGCCGCGAAAGTGGTGCTCGGCGTCGGATGATAGAAGGTGGTCGGGGTGCCGTTGTTGGCGGTGCCGCCTTCACCCCATCGCCCTTCCTCGCGGGTCTCGAAGAACCCAAATACCGAAAAGTCACCTTGTGTGATGGTTGCTCTGGCCGCTGTAGTCCACAGCGTGGCGAACCCGGCAGACCACATCATCGTGAACGCCGCCACCGTGGCTAGCAGCATGCTCCACCGCATGCTCCGACCATTTGCAGATTTCCCGTTCAGCATAGACACCCCCAAGCCAGTTGGAGCCCTCGTGGTTGGTCAAACCCTTCCCCACTGGCAAGCCCCGGAACGACACTTTTCCGGTTCGCTCGCCAGAAAACTACGAACGGGCGTTAGCTAGCACCCGCGATTACCCCTTGTCAAGCAGGGTCGCCACACGAAAGTAAGACTCCGTAAACACATCGGTAAAAGTGGCTAAACGCGCAGTTCCCCGAAACATCATTCGGAGGCAGGCAATGGACGGCAATCTGACGTCTGGACTCGCAGGCGGGGGACCTCTATTAGGAAGGGGTTTCGGTTTGAGGGCCTGCGGCATCAACGGCGAGTGGCGGCTAATTGCGGGGATTAGCGATTGCTATCCCACGGTGCGCACAGTAAATTACGCACGCGTTACGGCCTGCTTGAATTTGTTTCTGAATAAGTGTAGGTAAGGCGACCGAAACGCGTGTTTGGGGAGAGACTCCGTTGGGGGATCTTTCAGGTGCCGGCAGCCTTCGGGGGATTGCCGGTAACGCGGAGGACGACAGGTTTGAGTCATCGGGATGGCCCCGAATGACTCGGCGGGGGTTATAACCAATGACTCAGGGAAGGAACCACAAAATGACTCACGGAAGGGACGGGTTCTCATTGGCGCACAGAGCCGCGCTGATAGTCGCCGCGTTGGCGGCGGTGGTCGTGATGACCTCCACCAGCTATGCGATAGACGATTCCGTCATCGTGACCAACCAGGGTGGACTGCTGGCGGGCACGGTGTCGACGTTCACCGCTAACGGCCACAAGGCGAAGAACCAGAAGCCGAGCGCGGTCATCAGCAACGCGGACATAAGTTTCTTTGGCAGCGCCGTCCCGGCGATGGATGTGCTCACGGGCGTCGAGATAAACCCGACCAACGGTCCGGGGGTTTTCAATGCCAGCTACGTTCTGAGCAACCTGAGCCTGCTGGGCGGTCCGGATGTCATGTCGGCATTCGCTCCCGGGGCGACTGGTGCTTCGACCGCAGTCGCGGGTACGATCACCTTCGCCGAAGCGGGTGTGCCTATCGTACCCTTCAGCATGCCGCAAGACCTGGCGTTCGCGATCACCCCGAGCACCGGCGGCGCTCCTGGAACCGATGTCGCGGTGGGCGACGTGTTCGTTTCCAACTACAGCGGCGGTGAGACGGGAAGCGTCATTCATTTTCCGCCCGATGTCGGCACTGCTTTGAATCCGCTTGGGCTTATCGACGATCCGTTCCCTCCGATCCCGGTGCCTCCGGTACAGATTCCCGCGCTCGTACTTGAGGACTCGGTATTCGATGCGATGACTAACCCGTTTGGTTGCGTGGCGCCTGCGAGCACCGACCTGCTCGGACCGGTCGGCGTGAAGCTCGACGCGGACAACAACATCTGGGTATCGAACAGCGGCTTCCGCGGCGCATTCCCGAGCTACATCACGGAGTACCCTCCGGGAGCCTTCGGATGCACTCCGCCGATCAACCTGATCGGACTGGGCACGCTGGTCAGCGCCGGCTACCTGGCAATCGATGCGGACGGCGACCTGTGGGTGACCGACCTCAGCCAGCGGGCAGTCTTCGAGTTCTCCAGTGCGGGCGTAATTCTCGCCACGATCGAAGGCAAGAAGACCGGCCTGAAGTCACCGATGGGCATCTCGCTCGGCGCAGAGCCCAGCCCGAACGTGTATGTCGCGGACGAGCAGGCGGGCGGTATCTTCGAATATGAAGATGCGGAAGACGGCGGTCTGCTGAACATCAAGACCGCGGCCCGTATCCAGGGCAAGAAGACCAAGATCAACCAGCCGGTTGGTGTTGCAGTCCTTCCGTAACACTCTGACGACAAGTCAAGAAAAAGCCCCGGACTCGAAAGAGCCCGGGGCTTTTGTTTTTCCGGGGACCGGTGACGCGCCGGGCTCGCCCGGACACACCGCTTCGGGTGGTCTGCGGGGCTACGCCGTGAGGTCTTCGGACAGGGCGCGCGCGATGGCGCCGGAGAGCGGGGCGCGGGCGGCAAGACTTGGATGATCAATTTCGATCGCGGCCTTGCCCGCTTCGGCGAGATTCAGGAAAGCCTCGCGGTCGATCTGACCCAGGGGAAACCTGACGAACTGCACTGAACTGATGCGCTCGGTGTCCATCTGGCGCTCGTCGAAGATCGCACGCGCACGATAGTCGCCAAGCACGACCCAGACGTGATTCTCGAGGCCGAGCAGGCGGCGCAGGGCGGCATCGCGATGGGCCGCATCGGGATACTCGATGAGCATCGTGGCGGCGAGATCGCCCGGTCCGGGCAACAGCTCATTGTAGGTGTCGATTTCGTGCGCGATCGCATCGGGAGTTTCGAGCTTCTCGGTGCGGATCATTTCCTGGACCTGGTACCAGACGGTCTGCGGGTTCTCGAAGAGCAGGGTGAGTTGGGAGCCGACGGCGAGGCGGCGCCGGTCTTTCTCGTGGATGAAGAGTGGACGGAGACGCGCGCGGACGCGCTCGTAGTCGCGGAGGGAGAGGATTTCGGCGGGTGTGATTGGCTTCATGGTTTGATTCATTCCGTTGCAAACGAACGAATCGAGACTCCACGATCCCCCTCATCCGGCGCGCAACGCGCCACCTTCTCTCCAAACAGAAGGGAGAAGGCTCTTTCGGAGCTTTCGTTCGCTGAGTTCATGATTTTTGTTCCGGGGGCGCAGGGGGCGGAACCTTATCCGGGAAGCCCGTGTGGTCGTAGGCGCGAGCGAGGACTTCGAGTGGGTGAATCGGGCGGGTGCCGGTTGCTTGATGAATCTGGACGGCGGCGAGCGGGCAATCTGTGGCCATCACGTTCGCGTCGGCATCGCGCATGCCGTCGAAGGCCTTTGCTCCCGCCTTCATCGAGAGAGCGAAAAACTCTTTCTTCATCGCCCAGGTGCCGTCATGGGCCGCGCACGCATCGACGGTCGCGATCGATGCGCCGGGAATAATTCGCATCAGGTCGCGCGATCGAAATCCGATTCCCTGCGCTTTCAAATGACAGGGGACATGGTAGGCGATCTTGCCCGGAGTGGTGTGGAATTCGCGGCTGAACAGATTCTGCTGCTTGAGCTGCCACAGTACTTCGTGCGGATCGACGACCGCGGCGGAGAACTCCTTGACGTCGGCGCCTTCGAGCAGGGTTGGATACTCCCTGCGCATGGTCATCGAGCAGGTCGGGTTGATCGCGGCGACCTTGTAGCCCTGGCGCACGAGCGGGAGCATCGAGTCGACATTCGCACGCGCCTGTTTGCGCGCGAACTCGATGTCGCCGCCATCGAGCGCCGGCATCCCGCAGCAGTTCTGCTTCGGGCACTTGATGTCGCAGCCGTTCTTCGCGAGCACCTTGATCGCGGCCTGGCCGGGACCCGGGTTGTAGTAGTTGACGAAGCAGGTGGGAAACAGCGCAACCTTCGCCGCGGGATTCGCGGGCGCGGGCGGGAGAGGATTGCGCTGCAACCACGCATCGAAGGTCTCGCCGGCGAAGTCGGGGAGCATCTTGTCGCGATGAATCCCGAGCAACTTCTCCATCATCACGCGCTGGAACTTCTGGCGGCATCCCCAGTTGGCGAGGGCGGGAGCGACGCTGCCGGCCCTTCCGATCAGATCGGGGTTCCCGAGCACTTTCTCGCGCAGGCCGATACCTTGCTCCTTCGCGCGGATACTTTTGGCGCGGAGCATCAGGCGAGGAAAATCGAGCTGGAATTCGTGCCCATCGCGCGGGGTGTAGGGACACTTGACCTCGCACAGCTTGCATCCGTAGCAGAGGTCGATGACGCGCCAGGTTTCCGCTTTCGTCAGGTTGCGGACGTCATCGCCCTTCTTGTCGATCGCATCGAAGAGCGCGGGGAATGACGGGCACAAATTGAAACAAAGGCGGCAACCGTGGCAGATGTCGTAAACGCGCTCGAGTTCCTTGTCGAGCGCGGGATGATCCCAGTACTTCGGTTCGATCGGGCTGTAGGACAGGCCGTCGGTGGGTTTGGATTCGATGCGATTGGTGGACATAGGAAGTCTCTGCCAGGAATCCGCCTCCCTACGCGGGGCTACGGGAGGCAAGCGAAACGAAAAAGCGGGGCGGTAGTGCCCGCCCCGCCTTTCAGCATACCGCTCAGGACAGCGACGAGGCGGCTTTGGAGAAGCGGCCGGCGTGGGACTTCTCGGCCTTGGCCAGCGTTTCGAACCAGTCCGCGATTTCGCCGAAGCCTTCCTCGCGAGCCGTCTTCGCCATCCCGGGGTACATGTCAGTGTACTCGTAGGTTTCGCCGTGGACGGCGCTCTTCAGGTTGAGCAGCGAGTCGCCGATGGGCTGGTCGGTACACGGGTCGCCCACGCTCTTGAGGTAATCAAGATGGCCGTGCGCGTGGCCGGTTTCGCCCTCGGCGGTATCGCGGAACAGGCCGGCGATTTCGGGCTGGCCTTCGACATCCGCGACCTTCGCGAAGTACAGATAGCGGCGATTCGCCTGGCTCTCGCCCGCGAACGCATCCTTGAGATTTTGATGGGTTTTGGTTCCTTTGAGACTTGCCATTTCCTTTTTATGACCTCCTGGACTTCTGGTTCCCGTGGAACTCTTTATTTGCGGTTTGAAACCTCGGCGGCCCTCAGCCGCGTTTTGCGTGCGCCGCGCTTCGAGCCGCATCGATCGCACAGCGCCTGGATTTCCAGCGACGAGCCGAGCAGCTCGAATTCGCCCAGACCCGAGCGTCCTTCGAGCAGCTGGTCGATCTCGGGAATCTCGATATCGCGGATGCGGCGGCATTTGACGCAGACCACGTGATGATGCGGCATCAGGTTGCCGTCGTAGCGCGCGCTGTCATGGAGCATCGTCACCTTGCGCGCCTCGCCGATATCGCACAGGGTCTCGAGGGTGCGATGGACGGTGGCGAGCGAGATATGGGGATGCTGCTTGCGGACCCGGGCGTAGATGGCGTCGGCGCGCGGATGCTCGGCGGATGCGAGCAGGGCGCGGATGATAGCCAGGCGCTGGGGGGTGACCGCGAGCCCACCCTGGCGGCATCGATCGGCGAACGCAGCCAGCCGCCGGGCGGCATGGCCGGCGCGTCGACCTTCACTGACCAGCTGTAATTCCATATCCTAGGTGATAATTATTATCATCCGATAATTTGAGTCAAGGGTGCGGAAAGCGGAAATCCACAGCTTCCGCCTCCCCGCGGGAGGCTTCGGGAGGCAGGCCGCCGATTTCACAGATTTGAAATTCGGTGGTTAAATCCCCAGCGATGTTGAAAGTCGTGCTGACAATCGCGGGGTCGGATTCGTCGGGAGGAGCGGGAATCCAGGCCGACCTCAAAACCTTCTCCGCGCTGGGCGTGTTCGGCGCCAGCGCCGTAACGGCGCTGACCGCGCAGAACACGATGGGAGTGCATTCGGTAGCGGACCTTCCGGCGCAGTTCGTCGAAGCGCAGATCACGGCGGTGATGGAAGATCTGCCGGTGGCGGCGGCCAAGACCGGGATGCTCTCGCGCACCGAGATTATCGAGGTGGTCGCGGACTCGATGCGCCGGCGGCGGATTCCGAGCCTGGTGGTCGATCCGGTGATGGTCGCGGCCAGCGGCGACCTGCTGCTCTCGACCGAGGCGGTGGCCGCGATGCGCGAGCATATGTTTCCGCTCGCGACGCTGGTAACGCCGAACCTGCGCGAGACCGAAATCCTGCTGGGCCGCGAACAGATCAATACCCCGGAAGCGATGCGCAAGGCGGCGCGCGAGCTGGTGCATATCGGGGCGCGCGCGGCGCTGGTCACGGGGGGCGCGCTGGATGGCGACGCAATCGACATCCTGTTCGATGGGCATGAAATCCACGAGTCCAAGGCGCCGCGCCACGGGCCGCGGGCGCATGGCGCGGGATGCACGCTGTCAGCGGCGATCGCGGCGCGGCTCGCCCTGGGGGACTCGCTGCACGACGCGATCGGCGCGGCCAAGAAATTCGTTACCCGCGCGATCGAGCAATCTCCGGCGCTCGGCCGCGGCTCGCGTCCTCTGAACCACCTGGTTGCGCCGGACAAAAGCTAAGCCGGACCCACTGATGGATGCTTTCAGCCAGACGGTCCGTGAGCGCGCTGGAGCAATCTGGGCGCGCGAGCTGGAGCATCCGTTCGTGCGGGGGCTCGGCGACGGAACCCTGCCGGCAGATCGTTTCCAGTTCTACCTGGAGCAGGACTACCTCTTTCTGATCGAATACTGCCGCGTGTTCGCGCTCGCATCGGCCAAGGCGCACGACCTTGAAACGATGGGCGTGTTCTCGGGGCTGCTTAACGACACGCTGAAAACCGAGATGCAGTTGCATCGGGATTACTGCAAACGGCTGGGAATGCCCGAGTCGCGACTGACCAGCGCGAGCGTATCGCCGGTGACGCATGGCTATACGCGGCATCTGCTCACGACGGCATACAGCGCAACGATCGCGGAGATCATCGCGGCAGTGCTGCCATGCCAGCTCGGCTACGTGGAGATCGCAACGGCGCTGGCAAGGGAAGGACGCGGCGGCGGGAATTCGTTTTATGCGGAGTGGATCGATACGTACACATCAAAAGAGTTCGTGGCAGGCGCGGAGCGGCTGGTGAAGTTGGTGGACAGACTCAGCGAGGGGCTGCCCGTGCGCGAGACAGAGCGAATGGCGGAATTGTTTCTCACCAGTAGCAGGTACGAGTACCTGTTCTGGGAGATGGCGTGGACGAAGGCGGGCTGGCCGGTGTGAGGTCCGTTGTCACCCCCGACAAGTGAAGAACTATAGAAGTGGCGCGATAAGAATCGCGCATCTCGCACGGGCAGGGACGCCCGCGCCACGATTTCTTTTGGCAGGTTTGCGAATTAAGCAGCGGTTACGCGATCTAGGAACTTGCGCACTGCGGCGTTGAACGCGGCCGGCTGATCAATATTCGCGGCGTGGCCGGCATTGGCGAGGATTACTTTCTCCGCGCCGGGAATTTTCGCAGCCATGTAGTCGGCTGACGGGATGAACATCTTGTCCTGCTCGCCGGCCAGCACCAGCGTCGGCACCTTAATCTCCGGCAATGACTCGATGACGCGGCCGTCTTTCTGTGTGAGCATCCCGCGCGCGGCCTGCGCCAGGCCCCTGGCGCTGCGATGGTGCGCGACGCGCACTTCGGCGCTCGCTTGGGCGGTATCGAGGCCGTCCTTTTCGAGCTGCGCGGCGCGGGTGGTGGCCATCTTGTTCCACTCCTCGCGGGGGCCGTCCTTCTTGTAGCCGGGGCCAGTGTCGAAGAGCATCAGCGCGACGGTCCGCTCCGGATGGGCCAGGTGGAACGCGAGCGACATGAAGCCGCCCAGCGAGAGGCCGGCGATAACGGCGCGCTTTGCGCCGCACGCATCGAGGACCGCGGCCATGTCGCCGATTGTAAGTTCGTGGGAGTAGCGAGCGAGGTCGTCCGGGGAATCAGAACGATCGTGCCCGCGCATATCGAACGCTATCAGATGATAGCGATCGGACAGCGCCTCCATCTGACCCTTCCACATCCGGGCGCTGGCGCTGTAGCCGTGCGAGAGCAGGACAGCCGGGCCGGTGCCGCGTTCTTCGTAGTAGATTTTGACTCCGTCACGATCGAGGTAAGGCATTGGCGATCACCCGATTACCTGTTTAAGGCGCACGCTTCGTCGCGCTGGCGTTCCAACTTGTGTTTGGCGTCGTCGAGCTCCCTTCGCGCGGAATTGACGTGATCGAGGTCAGCCTCGGCATCGTCCGAGCCAGTATCGGGTACGCCGAACTCGCCAAAATAGTGGGGAATGCTCGCTCCGGGGCCCGACTGTTGTTGTTGCGCCTGGCTGATTGCGGCCCGATCGTCGCGGCGGCGCTGCCGCAGATCGTCCATCTGGGAATCGTACGAGCGGTCGAAGGCGTTGAGTTTCGCGACCGCCTCGGCGCAGGTATCGCCGGCACCCGCCGCGCTTGGGCACGCCAGGGCGGAAGTTACAAGGAGCAGAAGCTCAACGACCTGTCGCCGATTAGGACTCACGCGACTCTTGGGTACGATTGGCCGCCGTCGACTACCAGCACCGCGCCTGTGGTGAAGCTGGCGGCCGGGCTTGCGAAGTACAGTGCAGCGCCGACGATCTCCTCGGGCTCGCCTGCGCGGCCTCCCGCGTAGTTCTTTTTGGCGCGCTCGGTAAACTCGGGTGTGCGCGACCATCCCTTGCTGATATCGGTATGGAACGGGCCCGCCATGATGCAGTTCACGCGCACCTTGGGGCCGTACTCGTTGGCGAACGCGACGGTGATCGCATTGAGGCCGGCCTTGGCCGCCGAATAGGGCGCGGTGGTGTGCGAGGGCCGAATCGAAGAGACGGAAGACACGTTGATGATCGCGCCGCCCTCGCCGGCCGCCATCTTCGCGCCGAACAGCGCGGACAGGCGAAACGGGCCCTTGAGGTTCACGCCGATAACCTTGTCGAACAGATCTTCGGTGTGCTCAACGAGCGAAGGATACAGCGGCGAGAGGCCGGCGTTGTTGACCAGCACATCGCAGCGGCCCCACCTCGCATAGACCTCGTCATAGAGGCGGTTGCAATCGTCCCACTTGCCGACGTGGATGCCGTGCGCGGAGCCATCGCGGCCCATGGCACGGATTTCCTTGACCGTCGATTCGCACGAATCGACCTTGCGGCTTGCGATAGCGAGGTTGGCACCCGCAGCGGCGAATCCCAGCGCCATCGCATGGCCGAGGCCGCGGCTGCCGCCGGTGATGCACACCACCTTGCCGGAAAAGTCGTATTGAATTGGTGCGGTCATGATTGCATCGACACCTCGCGCTCGATTTTGCCGGCGTACTTCTTGATCGCGGCTTCACGCAGCCTGGGGATGTGCTGGCTCGGGAACAGGTCGGTGGTGCCCTTGTACTCGCGCAGCACCTGGCGCGCCACGGTGACCTTGTGAACCTCGGTGGGGCCGTCGGCCAGACCCATGTGGAAGCTCTGGATGACCTGTTCGACGAAGGGCATCTCCTGGGTCGCGCCGAGCGAACCGTGGAGATGCAGCGCGCGCGCCGCGACGTCGTGGAAGACCTTGGGCATCAGGGCCTTCACGGCGGCGATATCCTTGCGGACCTTCAGGTAATCCTTGTAGCGATCGATCTTCCACGCGGTGCGCAATACCAGCAGGCGAAACTGCTCGATCTCCATCCACGAGTCGGCGATCTTTTCCTGCACCATCTGCTTGTCGGCCAGCAGCGTGCCCTGGGTGGTGCGCGACAGCACGCGCTCGCACATCATGTCGAAAGCGCGGCGGACCTGCCCGATGGTGCGCATCGCGTGATGGATCCTGCCGCCGCCGAGACGGGTCTGCGCGACTGCGAATGCCTCGCCGCGGCCGCCGAGCATGTGGTCCTTGGGCACGTGGACGTCTTCATAGCGAATAAATGCGTGGCTGCCCTCGCCTTCATGCATGCCGACGCCGAGGTTGCGCAGGATGTTCACGCCGGGAGTATCGGTCGGCACGACGAACATCGACATGCGTTTGTACGGGGAAGCATCGGGGTCGGTCACCGCCATCACGATCAGGAACGATGCGAGATGCGCGTTGGATGAAAACCATTTCATCCCGTTGATAACCCATTGGTCGCCCTTGAGCTCGGCCTTGGTGGTGAAGACCTTGGGATCGGCGCCGCCCTGGGGCTCGGTCATCGAGAATGCGGACACGATTTCGTTGTTGAGGAGCGGCTGGAGAAAGCGCTTCTTCTGATCGGGGGTTCCGTAGTGCGCGAGAATTTCGGCGTTGCCGGAATCGGGCGCCTGGCATCCGAAGACAATCGGCGCGAAGCGCGAGCCGCCGAGGATTTCATTCATGAGCGCGAGCTTGACCTGGCCATAGCCCTGGCCGCCGAGCTCGGGACCGAGATGGCATGCCCACAACTTGCGCTTTTTGACTTCGGCCTGGAGGGGGCGCACGAGCGCATTACGCTTGGGATCGCGCACGTCATAGGGATGGCCGAGGACGTAGTCGAGCGGCTCGACTTCCTCGCGCACGAACTGTGCGACCCAATCGAGCTCCTTTTGGTATTCCGGTTCGGTTTCAAAATCCCAGCTCACGATGGTTCTCCTTGGAGCAAAATCTGCATGTCCTTATCAGTTTTGAGTATCTTGTCTGCGCGCAGGATGGCAACTTCCCAAAAGCGGTCTGGTCCCGGCAGCAAAAATCCCACCGCCCCTCAACCGGCGCGCGGCGCGCACAGAGGATCCCTTCGTCGCGTTGTTCCCCAGGACGGCTCGCCAGCGTGCTGCCTTCTCCCTTCGGGAGAAGAACTTCAGCAAGTTTTCCAGTCAGGTTTTGCTGAAGATGCGGGCGTAGGTTTTTTGGGTGGCTGCGGCGGCATCCTGGGCTTTGCGGCGTTCTTCCGGGGTGGCCATCTCGGCGATCATTTTGCGCTCGAGCGCGAGGCCGTCTTTCAGGGTCATGTCCATGCCCTTGTTGATCAGGGCCTTGGCGGTCTTCAGAGCGTAGGCCGCGCGCTCGATGTAGACCCTGGCGATTTCCTCGCATGACGCGATCAGATCGGCGGCCGGCACGATGCGATTCACCAGGCCGACGCGGTAAGCCTGATCGGGAGTCCACGGGAGGCCGCTGAAGATCATTTCCTTGGCGATCCCCGAACCGACCAGGCGCGGCAAGCGCTGCGTGCCGCCGCCGGCGGGGAGAGCGCCGAAACGAATTTCGGGCAACCCGATAGTGGCATTGTCCGCGATCAGCCGGATATCGCAGGCCAGGGCGATTTCGCATCCTCCGCCCATCGCGGCGCCGTTGATCGCAGCGATCACGGGTACGCGGGATTCTTCGAGCGCGGTGAACAGATCGCGGCGGGGCGAGACGAAGTCGCCTGCGCCCGCTCCCGGCTGGCCGCCGCTCTGGCCGCGCTGGCGCGCGCGTTCGGCAAAGTCGCGCAGATCCGCGCCGCCGCAGAAATGCTTGCCGCCGGCGCCGGTGAGAATGACCACGCGATACTCGGGGTCCTTGTCGACCTCTTCCATCGCGTTGACCACATCGATCATGAGCTGAAAGCTGATCGTATTGGCGCGCTCCGGCCGGTTGAGCGTGAGGTAACCGATGCCGTCTCTGCGTTCGAGAATGATTGTTTCGTAGGTCATGGTGTTGTCCTCCCAGGCATTGGTAGCGCGGACGAGGACGTCCGCGCATGGTTGGCGGGCACGGCGGCCCGCCCCACCAAGTTTTGCTCACATCGCGAACGAGTAGCCGCCGTTGACCGGGACTGTTTGGCCCGTCATCCAGCTTGAGGCGTCGCTGGACAGGAACAGGATCATGTTGGCGGCGTCTTCGGGCTCGCCGAAGCGGCGAATCGTGTACGACCTAAGCATGCGCTTGGCAAACTCCTCGTTCGAGGTCGCCGCGGCGATCGCGGGCGTGCGCGTCGCGCCGAGCGCCACGCAGTTCGCAGTGATCGAGAAGCGTCCGAGCGCCTTGGCCATCGCGCGCATGAACCCCGCCGCGCCGGCTTTCGCGCCGGAGTAGATTTCGAGATTCGGCTCGCCCACCCGGCCCGCATCGGAGATGACGGTGACGAGCTTGCCGTAGTTTTTCTGGATCATTCCCGGCACGGCGTGGCGCACGCAGTTGAGCACACCGAACAGGTTGGTGCCGAGGAATGCATTCCAGTCTTTCGGCTCCTGCTCCCAGAACGGTTTGCGAGAGACGGCACGCGGGTCGGCGCCGGCATTGCCGGCATTACTGACGAGGATATCGACGCTGCCGAAGCGCTCGCGCGCCCGGTCAAACATGGCGCCGACGGACGCGAAGTCGGTGACATCGCATTGCACGGCGAGAGCGGCGCATCCCGCACGCTCGACTTCGACGGCGACGGCTTCGGCGCGCGCCAGCACGAAATCGTTCACCACTACGCCGCCGGCGCCGTAGTGGGCAAAGTGCAGGGCGACCGCACGGCCGACGCCCTGGCCAGCGCCGGTGACGAGGCCGATGTGGCCTTTGAGGTCGAGGATATTGGTGCTCATGGTTGGGCTCCTTTTGGCGCGGAATTGGTGGCGCGGGCGAAGATGCCCGCGCGTCGTCGGCGGGCACGGCGGCCCGCCCCAGTATTTTCCCGGAGAAGCTTCATTGGAGGATTCCGTCCGCAGCAAGACGTTCGATGGCCTGTTCCGACAAGCCGCAGACGTCGCGGAGGATTTCGGTGGTGTGCTCGCCGATGCGCGGGCCGCGGCGGGTTGGCGGGTTCGGGGTGCGATCGAAAGATGGGCGCGCGCCTTCGATTTCGCACTCGCCGATTACCGGATCGTCGATCTTCACGAAGTGGCCGACGTGGCGCAGGTCGGAATCGCGCGCGAGGTCGAGGCCCCGGCTCACGATATGCGCCGGGATACGGGCGGCCTGCAGCTCGGCCTCGACCGCATCGCTCTCGCGCGTGCGGGTCCAATCGGCAATCGCGCGATCGAGATCATCGCGATTGCGCAGCCTGCCGATGATGGTGTCGAAGCGAGAGTCGGCCAGCGCGCCGCCGATCAGATTGCGCAGTGCCGTCCATCGATCCTGCGCGGATGCATCGATGGCGACCCATCGATCTTTGCCAACGCAGCGATAGACACCCTGCGGTGCGGTGAGCGGAGACCCTGCCGCGCCGCGGCGCTCGGGGACACGACCGTTGGCGGCGAACTCGTAGTACGCCGGCATCATGAATTGAATTCCGCATTCCGCCTGAGCCAGATCGATGTAGCATCCAGCGCCGGTGCGCGACCGATGGTGCAGGGCAGCGAGAATGCTCGCGACGATGAAGCGCGGCGTGACCGCATCGGTCCACGGACCCCACGGACCGCTGGGCGGACGATCGGGCCATCCGAACTGGTAGGTCGCCCCCGACATCGCCGCGCCCATCGTGCCCACGCCGCTGGTGCCTTTGGCATCGGGACCGGTCTGTCCGAGGATCGCGGTGGACGCCATGATGATTTTCGGATTGCGCGCGCTGAGATCGGGATACGCGAGATGGAGGTCATCGAGAACGCCGGGGGTGAAGCTTTCCAGGACGACATCGGCCCATTCGCAGAGGCGCAGGACGAGATCGCGGCCCTGGGGCTTGCGGATATCGAGCGCGAGGCAGCGTTTGCCGGCATTGAGGTTGTGATAGCTCACGGAGCGCTCGGGGCCCATCTTGCCGTCCTTGAACGGGCCGAGGGTGCGGACGGGGTCGATGCGTTTGGAGCTTTCGACCTTGATCACATCGGCGCCGAGGTCGGCGAGCGCGCGGCCGCTCGCGGGACCGACCATGACCCAGCTCAGGTCGAGGACGTGGATGCCGGTCAGCGGTGAGGTCATTGTTGTACCGTTGTAAGTCCGTGGTGTTGCGGACGATAGCTGGTCCGGGATTCCTCAACACAAAATTTCGGAATGACACGTAGCGTGTTGTTAGTGGTGAAAGTGTTTGGTGTCATTCCGAAACTTTTCGTTGAGGAATCCCGGACCCACGATGCTCGCGTCGACACCATTTTCGAGAAATCCCGCCGTGCGTAACTGCTCTTCATATGATCCCGTGCACGAACAGGGCCTGGATTTCGAGGCGCGACAAATCCAGCTCCCTCTCGAGGATTTCCACCGTATGCTGCGAAAGCATCGGGGCGGGGAGTTTTGATTCGATCGCGAAATTTGAGAATTTGGCGAAACGGGACGGTACTTCGATCTCGCGGCCTGGTGCGATCTCGACCTTGGTGAATAGTCCGCGTTCGCGATACTGCCGGGAGTCGGCGATGTCGCGCATCGTCATGACGGGCGAGGCGAGCAAGCCGAGCTTGCGCGAGGCCGCGCCGAATTCGGATTTGGTCTTGCTGCGCGCGAGCGCCTTGATGCCATCGATGAGCGCCTGCAAGTCGGCGGGGGTGCGCTTCCCCTGCTGCAAGTCACCGACAAAGTTGGTCCACGCGACCTCGCCAAGATCGGGCGCCAGGTGCTTCTCTTCGGCGGCCCACTTGGCAAGCCGATTGGTCATCTGGCCGAACACGGGGCCGAACGCGACTGACACCAGCACGAAGCCATCGGCGCATTCGTAGATGCTCGGAATCTCCACGCCCGCGAAGGAGATCGAGCCGCCGGTGCGCTGCAGCTCGGCGTTGCCCGCGCCGGGGCCGAGCATCTGGCTCATCGCGCCGATCATCGCCGCAATACGCGCCGAGACATGCGCGTGCTGCCCGTGGCCATCGCGATCCCGCGCAAGCAAACCGGCGAGAGCCGCGATTGCAGCATCAGCGCCCGCTTCCATCATCGCCTGCGGCACGGAAAAGAACGCGGGCGGGCGATCGGGATCGCCGCTGACACCGGGCGCTCCGCTGGCGGCCATCACGACCAGGTCCGACGCCGCATAGCTGCTCTTGGGACCGCTCGATGCGAATGCGCTGATGCGGGCGCGGACGGTTTTTTCGGGAAGCCTGAAATTATCGAGTGGAGCGGCGCCGATACGCGAATCGACCGAATCGATCGCCACGTCGAACCTCTCGATGAGCCGGGACAACAGTTGGGAGCCGTCGCTACTTCCGAGGTCGAGCGTGATCGCGCGCTTGTTCCGGTTCATCGCGTGCCAGGTGAGGCTGCGCTCGACGCCGGGGAGATCGTCGAGGAATGGTTCGAGCCTGCGCCCGGCGGCACCGGAGGGCGGCTCGATCACGATTACGTCCGCGCCGAGCGCGGCCAGGTTGCTCCCGGCGAGCATCGTCTCGGGCGCGGAAATCTCCAGCACGCGAATATCGTCAAGCATTGCGAGGGCGGAACTTCGACCTTTCTCCAGCGCTTTCCGGATTAGCACACACGGCGATTGATTGAGTAGACTTCCGCTGCTTCCCGGAGGTTGTCATCGATGCCTGAGCAAGTTGTCGCGCAACCCGGCCTTTACACCGGCACCGGAAATCCGCCGTCGCTGAAGGGCGGGCGATGCCGCAAGTGCGGGTACGTGTTCTTTCCGCCGCAGCAATATGGATGCGAGTCGTGCGGCGCGCCGCGCGAGCAGCTCGACGCCGTGGCCCTGCCCGGCCGGGGCAAGCTGCATTCGTTCGCAACCGTGCATCTCCATCAGGGGAAAGGCATCGAGGCGCCCTTCACGGTCGGCGTGATCCTGCTCGATGACGGCCCGGCGATTCGATCGACTCTTACCAGCCGCACGGGAGAAGGCTTGCAGGCGGGAGACCGCATGAATGCGACGATGGTATCGCAGGGACATGATGAGCAGGGCCGCGAGGTCATGGAACTGCGCTTCGAGAAATCGGCGAGGTAACGCGCGATGAGTAAAACCCTAATCGATTTGCGGCCGGTATACGTCGTCGGTATCGGGCTCCATCGCTATCAACGCATGAGCGAAACCACTTACGTCGATCTCGGGCTGACGGCGGTGCGCGAGGCGCTGGCCGACGCGAAGATCCAATGGAGCGACGTGCAATCGGCGTATACGGGCACGGTGTTTATCGGGATGGCGGCGTCGCGCCCGATGCTGCGGCATCTGGGGGCCACGGGAATTCCGATGGCGCAGGTCGAGAACGCATCGGCATCGGGATCGACCGCGTTCCGGCAGGCGTGCCTGGAAGTCGCGAGCGGAATCTCCGATGTGGCGTTGGCGGTTGGAGTGGACAAGCCGGCCCCGCTGGCGGGCGCGCCGGGCAAGACCAATATCCGCGACCTGGTGGGGGCGCGCGTGGTGCCATTCACGCATTTCGCGCTGCTGTGCAACGACTACATGAATCGCAATCACGTGACGGCAGAGCAGATTGCGCTGGTGGCGGTGAAGAACAATCGCAACGGGGCGAAAAACCCGTACGCGCAGCGGCAAAAGGCGGTGACGCTGGAAGAGGTGATGGCGGGGCCCGCGATCTCGGGCGCGCTGACGCGGCTGCAATGCTGCCCGGTGGGAGAAGGCGCGGCGGCGGCGATCGTCGCATCGGAAGATGCGATCGCGCGGTTGGGAATCGATCGCAGTCGGGCAGTGCGCGCGGTCGCGTCGGTGACGCGCACCGAGCGTGTGTATCGCGAGGCGAAGAATTTCGATGCGGAGCTGACGGGCGAGACGGTGGCGCAGGCGTATCGCGAGGCGGGAATCACGGCGCGCGATCTCGACGTGCTCGAGCTGCACGATGCATTCACGATCGAGGAGCTGTTGTATCTCGAGGCGATGGGGCTATGCGGGCCGGGCGAAGGCGCCAGGATGATCGAAAGCGGCGCGGCGGATATAGGAGGGCAATGCGCCGTGAGCGCATCGGGCGGGCTGATCGCGATGGGTCATCCGATTGGGCCGACGGGAGTCGGGCAAATCGCGGAGATCACGCGGCAATTGCGCGGCGAGGCGGGTGAGCGGCAGCAGCCGAACGCCAAAGTGGGGCTTGCGCACATGGTTGGCGTCGGCGCGGTATGCGTCGTACATATCTTGCGTAGAGATTAAGGAGCGCTTCGCGAACGAGGAAGCGGAACCGGCTCCGCGCGCAAGCGCGCGAAGCTGTCCGGAGGCCAGAAGCCATCTCGCGGGATTCGCGTTGCTCAACTGCTCAGGATGACATGTGGGAGTAAATGATTTGGCTGACAAAAATGTTCAGGTGACGCTTGCGAAACGTCCTTCGGGATGGGTCACAGAAGGCGACTTCAAAATTGTAGAGCGCGATGTTCCGAAACCCGGCGCAGGACAGGTGCTGGTGCGCAATTTGTGGCTTTCGCTCGACCCATACATGCGCGGGCGCATGAACGACGTGAAGTCGTATGCGGCGTCGGTGCAGATTGGCGACGTGATGGTCGGTGGCACGGCCGGCGAGGTCGTCGAGTCGAACAATCCGAGTTTCAAGAAGGGCGATCATGTCGTTGGATACTACGGATGGCAGCAGTACGGGGTTTCCGACGGGCGCGAGCTGCAGAAGGTTGATGCGAAGGCGGCGCCGCTCTCGGCATTCCTGGGAACGCTCGGGATGCCCGGTCTGACGGCGTGGTTCGGGCTTCTCGATATAGGAGCGCCCAAGCCGGGTGAGACGGTGGTGGTTTCGGCGGCAGCAGGCGCGGTCGGCAGCGTGGTTGGACAGATCGCGAAGATCAAGGGATGCCGCGCGGTTGGAATCGCGGGTGGCAAGGACAAGTGCGCGCACGTGGTCAAGGATCTCGGCTTCGACGCGTGTATCGACTACAAAGCCGGCAACCTGATGAAGGACCTGGCGGAAGCGACGCCGAAGGGAATCGATGTTTACTTTGAGAATGTGGGCGGCGACATCCTGGAAGCGGTCGCGATGCGGCTGAATCCGTTCGCGCGCATCCCGCTGTGCGGACTTATCTCGCAATACAACGCAACACAAATGCACGGGCTCAACAACCTGGTTTTGTTGCTCATCAATCGGGTGAAGCTGCAGGGCTTTATCGTGTCGGACTACGCGGACCGCGCACCCGCGGCGCTCGCTGAGCTGGTGAAATGGGTCGCAGAAGGAAAGATCAAGTACCGCGAGACGATCGCCAACGGAATCGAGAACGCACCGAGCGCGTTTATCGGGATGCTGAAGGGAGCGAACGTCGGCAAGCAGCTCGTGAAGCTCGCCTGACGCGCAACGCGTGTCACTTCCCGCAGGAATTGCGAAACGGCTGCGGTTGCCGCTGATCGCCGCGCCGATGCTGCGTGTGTCGGGGCCGGACCTGGTGGTCGCGGCGTGTATCAACGGTGTGATCGGCGCATTCCCGGTCGCTAATGCTCGGACACTCGAGCAACTCGACGAATGGCTGGCGCAGATCAAGGCGCGGATCGAGAAGGCGCGCACTGATGACCCATCGCGCATCATCGCGCCGTTTTGTCCCAACTTGATCATCCGGCACGCGCAGGTGCGCGAGGCGCTGGCCTGCCTGGTGCGGCATAAGGTCGAGATGGTCATCACCAGCGTCGGATCGCCGGAAGCGGCAGTCGCGCCGCTGCACGACATCGGATGCATCGTGTTCGCTGACGTTGCGACGCTGCGTCATGCGGAGAAGGCGATCGCGACGGGAGTCGATGGATTGATCCTGCTGACGGCGGGTGCGGGCGGGCAGACCGGATGGATGAACGCATTCGCGTTCACGCGCGCGGTGCGCGAGATGTTCGACGGGCCCATCGTGATGGCGGGCGGAATCTCGGACGGGCGGGTGCTTTGGGCTGCCGAAGTGCTCGGATGCGACCTGGCATACATGGGCACCAAATTTATCGCGACGCATGAGAGCATGGCGGATCCCGAGTACAAGCAGATGCTGGTGGAGTCGAGCATGGACGACGTGATGCTGACGCGGGCGTTCACGGGACTCGACACGAATATGCTGCGGCCGTCGGTGGTCGCTGCGGGACTGGATCCGGCGAATTTGCCGGAGCGGGTGACGATCGAGGGGGCGGCGCAGATTCACGGCACGGGCGGCAGCGGACCGAAGCGATGGAAGGAGGTGTGGAGCGCGGGGCATTCGATTTCGGGTGTAACAGCGGTGATGAGCGCAGCGGGGTTGATCGAGCAGACGGCGCGGGAGTACGAGGCGGCGAAGCAGGAGACGCTGGAGAACCTTCGGCGGTAAGCGCCACGTCATTCCGAGCGAAGTCGAGGAATCTCGTGCCACTGCGCGTCGCGTGCCACATCCGGGCTTCGCTCAACGTCCATTCGCAATGGGGTTTGGAATCAGGGGTGCTCGCCTCGACCAGGGCTGAATCAAACCTTCATTGCGAATGAAGTTTGACGAGGGTGCTCCGACCGTTCAGTGCGACGGTCAGTGGCATGAGGTTCCTCGACTCCGCATCGGAATGCTCCGCTCGGAATGACGTAAAATGGTGTGGTCGGGGTGTTGGTGGTCGCGGGCGGGACGCCCGCGCCACTTAGGATGAGGTCAGGAGAGGAAGTCCTCGTCGCTTGAGTTGACCCAATCTGATGGGCGATACTGCGGCCTGAACGATCGGTACGGCGCCGACCCTTGATGGCGGCGACAAGCAAGGAGCCTTCCCATGCATGACCTCGTAATTCGCAACGGCAAAATCATCGATGGGACCGGCGCGGCCGCGTTTGTCGGCGATGTCGCAATCGACGGAGGCGTTATCGCCAGCGTTGGCGGCAAGGCCGGCGCGGGTCGCCGCGAAATCGACGCATCGGGGCTGCTCGTCACGCCCGGCTTCGTCGATATCCACACGCATTACGACGGGCAGGTCACGTGGGACCCGTACCTGTCGCCATCGTCCTGGCACGGCGTCACGACGCTGGTGATGGGCAATTGCGGGGTCGGCTTTGCTCCGGTCGAGCCGGGCAAGCAGGAATTTCTGATCGGCCTGATGGAAGGCGTCGAAGACATTCCCGGCACCGCGCTGGCCGAGGGTATCAAGTGGTCGTGGGAGAGCTTTCCGCAGTACCTCGATGCGATCGAAAAGATGCCGCGTGTCATCGACGTAGGCGCGCAGGTGCCGCACGGCGCGGTGCGCGCGTACGTGATGGGCGAGCGCGGGGCGCATAACGAGGAAGCGACCGAGGAAGATATCGCGAAGATGGCGGCGCTGGTGCGCGAGGCGATCAAGGCCGGCGCGCTGGGATTTTCGACTTCGCGCACGATGCTGCATCGCGCGAAGAACAAGGAAGTCGTACCGGGCACCTTCGCGAGCGAGGCCGAGCTGCTCGGAATCGGGCGCGCGCTGCGAGCGGCAGGCCACGGCGTGTTCGAGATGGCATCGGACATGGCGGGACCGGACGCCACGATGGAGTGGATGATCAAGCTGACGCGCGAGACCGGGCTGCCGATCACGTTCGCGATGGGCCAGGGCGATCAGAATCCCGACGGATGGCGCCGGATGCTCGATCGCGTGAAGAAGTACAACGCAGAGGGAGCGCATCTTGCGCCGCAGATCTCGCCGCGGCCCACGGGAATGCTGATGGGCTTGCAGAGTTCGCTGCATCCGTTCATCACCCATCCGACCTACCATCGCGAGCTGGCGCATCTGGCGATCGACGAGCGTGTCGCGGAGATGCGCAAGCCGGAGGTGCGCGCGCGGATTCTCGGCGAAGAGCCGGGCACCAAGGATCGCGTGACACGTTACCTGGTTACGAACTTTGCGAAATATTTCCGGCTGGGCGATCCGCCCGACTACGAGCCCGCGCCCGAGACCAGCATCGCGGCGCGCGCGCAGCGCGAGGGCAAGAGCGCAGCGGAGCTGACCTACGATCTGCTGCTGGAGCGCAACGGGCGCGAGATGCTGTACGTGCCGTTCTCCAACTACGCATCGTACAACCTCGATGCAGTCCGCGAGATGATGACCGACCCGACGACGACGCTGGGGCTGAGCGATGGCGGCGCGCATTGCGGTCTCATCTGCGATGCGAGCATGCCGACCTACCTGCTCACGCACTGGGTGCGCGATCGCAGCCGCGGGGAGAAGCTACCGGTTGAGTTCGTGGTGAAGCGTCAGACGACGGACACGGCGAAACTCTATGGATTGAACGATCGTGGCGCGTTGAAGCCCGGATTGAAGGCCGACGTGAACGCAATCGATCTGGATGGTCTGCGGCTGCATGCGCCGGAGATGGTATTCGACTTGCCGGCGGGTGGGCGGAGACTGGTGCAGCGGGTCGATGGCTATAAGCATACGGTAGTGAGCGGCGAAGTGACTTACGAAGATGGGGAGCCGACGGGTGCGATGCCGGGGCGGCTGATTCGGGGACCGCAAACTGCGGCGTAGTGCAAACGCAAAGAATGGCGCGGGCGTCTCGCCTGCGATGGAAGCGCGGGAACTTTCCCGCGCTTTCCTTTTGGTCGTGCAACAGTGGCGAAAAACAGGAATCTTTAATCGCGCGAGCTTCGCTTCGCGCTGAACAAGGACCCACTCCTTCCGCGCAAAAGATGCGCGGCGTCCTCGCCCTGTCAGGGCGAGGTTTCAACAGGTTACTTCACCTTCAGTGGAATGCCGGAGATCATCAGGAGGACTTCGGTGGCGGAGCGGGCGATGCGCTGGTTGGTCAGGCCCAGGAGGTCGCGGTAGCGCCGGGCTACTGCGTTGTCGGGCACGATGCCGCTGCCTACCTCGTCGGTCACCACGATGCTGTCGAACGGCATCTTTTCCATCACGTGCGCGAGAGTGCTCGCTTCGTGGCGGAACGCGTGTTCGCCTGAATAGATTCGCATCAGGTTCGCTACCCATAGGGTCAGCGAATCGACGATTACCACGTCCGCCCTGCCATTGAGGGATTCGAGCGCGGTGGCGACATTCACCGGCTCCTCGATTGTCGCGAAGTCGGGTGGACGGTCCTCCTTGTGGCGCGCGATGCGCGCGTGCATCTCGGCATCGTCGGAGGGTTCAAGCGTCGCGACGTATGCGCGGCGCGGACCGCCGTGCGATGCGAGATTGAGTGCGTGGGCGCTTTTGCCGCTGCGGGTGCCGCCGGTGATGAGCGTGATTCGTCCCATCGGGCCAAGAGACTACACCGATAACAATCCGCGTTCGACGTGGTTGACTACCCTGTCATCGTCGCGTAAAGGTTTGCGCGCACCCGGTGCACGGGAAGCCGGTTAAAGTCCGGCGCTGCCCCGCAACTGTACGGGGGGACGAAGGCCCACGATGCCACTGCTGCGGCAGGAAGGCGGGCTGGAGGAAGATCCCCAAGCCAGGAGACCGGCCGGGTCATGACGACGTCAGCCTTCCGCGGGGAGGGTCGGCATCAGGTGAACCTGCCTGGAGCCCATCCCTTTCGCGAGGGTTGGGCTTTTTAGCCCTTCTCCTCCGCGGATGGCCGACCGAACGCGGAGGGAGTTCATGGTTCGGCTGTCATTCGATTTCGTTTCTTTATTGGCGATCATCATTGGATTCGGCGCGCCGGCGTACGCCGATCCGTCACCGGCCGCAGCCTCATCGGCAGCGCCGACACCATCGGCATCAAGCGCGTCGAAAGCGCCCAAATCGGCATCGACGCCGGAAGCGAAGCTCAAAACGATCGTCGTGACGGCATCGCGCGTCGATCAGCCGATCAACCAGGTCGGCACCACGATCACCGTGATTCCCGACGAGCAGATGGAGACGCAGAAGATCCAGGACGTCGGCACCGCGTTGCAGCAGGTGCCCGGCGTCAACATCACGCAGAGCGGATCGCCGGGCACGGAAACGGACGTGTCGATTCGCGGCGCGTCGGCATCGCAGTCGCTCATCCTGGTCGACGGCGTGGAAGTAAACTCGGGCACGACGGGGGCATTCAACATCGCGAACCTGACGACCGACAACCTCAACCGCATCGAGGTGCTACGCGGCGCGGGCGGCTCGCTGTACGGATCGCAGGCGATTGGCGGCGTGGTGAATATCCTGTCGCAGGAAGGCGAAGGGGCGCCGTCCGCGAGCTTCCTGTCCGAGGGCGGTAACGGTGCGACGTCGCGGCAGATCGCGACAGTGAGCGGATCGGAAGGCAAGCTCGGATTCTCGGGGGCGGTCGACTACTTCTCGACCGAGGGCTTTCATCTCATCAATGACAACTCGGACAATCTCTCGCTGCAGGGGCGCCTCGACTATCATCTGTCGGACGACACCACGGTGCGCGGCTTCGGCCGCTACATCATGTCCAACGTCAGCCTGACAAATTTCACGCAGGCATACGGGGTGCCGAACAATCCGACGGCCCATCAGCGCGGCGAGTTCATGCTTTACAAGGGCGAGGTTGAGCACAAGTTCGGCGAGAAGCTGGTGGTACGGACCAACGGCTACTACGTGCGCAACCAGATTCGCGTCAACGAAGTTCCGTTCAGCACCTTCGATTTCCAGGAAGTGGACAATATCCCGGAAGAGAACCGCGGCGCGCAGATACAGGGCGTGTATTCCTGGAACAAGAACATTCGGACCATCGCGGGCTTCGATTTCCGGAGCCTGTGGGCGCGATCGGACAGCTTTTCATTCGCGTTCGGGGTTCCATTCACGAGCAACTTCAACGCGACGCAGGAGCAGTACGCCGGGTACCTGGAACAGCAGGCGACGGTGCTCGATGGCCATCTGATCCTGGCGGGAGGATTCCGGGTTGATGGCAACAGCCAGTTCGGCAAAGAGGTGAGCCCGTCGTGGTCGGTGGTTGTTCCGGTCGAGCAGATCTCGACGCGGTTTCGCGGCAGCTATTCGGAGGGCTTCCGCGCACCGTCGTTCGACGAACTGTACTTCCCGGGCTTCGGCAATCCGAATCTGAAGCCGGAGATTTCGAGCGAGTACGACGGCGGCTTCACCACCGAGTTCGGTGAGTTCGGCACCTTCACGGCGACCTATTTCTCGCGCCGGGTTCACGACTTGATCGTTTCGGTGCCGTGTACGATCGGTCCCGGATGTCCGTTCGGCGCGCTGGCGGGCAACGCAGGGCGAGTGGATACGCAGGGCGTCGAGCTGGTTCCGCTGGTCAACGTCACGAAGAACGTGACCGCGGGGGGCAGCGTGACCTATATCGACGAGACGCATGTCTCGGAGACGGGTGCGATCCCCACCCGGGTACCCAAGTGGTCCGCGCAGACACTTGTGCAGTACATTGGCGATGGCCTGTTCCTGCCGCACGACCAGGTCATCGGAAGTCTCGCGAGCACGTTCGTGGGCTCGCGGGACGACATCACGACCGCGGGAACCATCGTGGATCACCAGGCGTATTGGCGATTCGATGCGGTCGCGTCGTATGCGCTGGGGCGGCGATGGAGATGGCTGCAGAACGAGCAGGTGTTTACGCGAGTCTCTAACCTGCTCGATGCCAGATATAGCGAGGCATTCGGGTTCCGTTCGCCGCCGATCAATTTCGTGGCGGGGGTGAAGATAGATCTGCAGTAGCTGCATCGCGGACGAGGAACCGGTACCGGGCGCGCGTACCAAGTACGCGCACCTGTCCGAGATCCTTCGCTGCGGTCGCGTTGCTCCCCTTCGTTCAGGATGACAGAGAGCGGGAGTGAAGATGGATTTGCACTAAAAGGTGGTCCCCCTCATCCGGCGCGCAGCGCGCCACCTTCTCCCCAGGGAGAAGGATTTATCCGGTAGCGGACTCCGCCGTGAAATACTTTTCGAACACCTGGTGGATCCTGGTGCGGCGTTCTTGCAGTTCCTTGAGGAGACGCTCGGGGGCATCGTCGCCCTGGAAGCCCATTCGGCGGGCCAGGGGCAGCAGCTCCATGTGATCGGTAGGGACAGCCCACGCGGGTTGATCGCTTTCGATCCTGAGCCGGTTTTCGAGGCGCGCCAGGAAATAGAAATTGTCCTGAAGGACGGCCGCATCGGTCGGCGCAATCAGACCCGTGTCGTGAAGCGCGGCCAGCAATGCGCGGGTATTGCGCGCGCGCAGGGCGGGATAGTCCTTGCCGTGCCGCAGCGCCATCATCTGGGTGAGAAACTCGACATCGATCAGGCCGCCCTCCCCTTGCTTGAGGTTCAGGCGGTTCTTGTCCTCGACGCCGATCTCGTGAGCCATCCGCTCGCGCATCGCGGCGATTTCCGCGACATCGGCCGCAGCCAGGCCGCGAGAAAACACGAACTCCTGGCGGGCGGCTTCGACCTCGGCACCCAGGGCCGGAGTTCCCGCGATGACGCGGGCGCGGACGAGAGCCTGACGCTCCCACACGGCGCTGCTCTTGCGATGGTACGAGATGAAACCCTGGAGCGAGGTCACCAGCGGGCCCTGGTTGCCGGAGGGGCGCAGCCGCAGGTCGAGCTTGTACGCGTAGCCCTCGCGCGTCCGCGACTCCAGTACGGCGATCAATCTCTGCGCGACCCGCGATGCGATCGACGCCGCATCGGCGGCGCCCGAGGAATCGTCGTAGACGAAGATCAGGTCGAGGTCGGAGTTGTAGGTCATCTCGCCCGCCCCGAGCCGACCCATCGCGAGAATCGCCATCCGCAACGTGGTGGGAATCGCGATGCGCGCGGCGACGTCGGCGCGCGCGATTTCGAGCGACTCCGCCAGCACCGCTTCCGCGAGATTGGTCAGCTCGGTCTCGACATCGGGAAGCTGCAGCTCGCCGGCAAGGTCGGCGATCGCGACGCGGAGAAATTCCTGGTGACGGAACGCCCGGAGCGCATCGAGACGTCCCTCAAAATCGGGACTCGCGCCGACGAGGTCGGTGACCTCCTCCTTAAGCTCGGTGAGAGTGCGGCGGGCTCGCACCAGGTCGGATCGCACGAGGGTATCGAGCATGTCCGGATGCCGGATGAAGATCGTCGAGAGATAACGGCTCGAGGCGAACAATCGCAGCAGCACGCGGCGGGTCACGGGATGCTGTTCGAGCAGGCCGAGGAACGAAGTGCGCGCGCCGACCGCCGCGATAAACGATGCTAGGTTCATGATGGCCAGGTCGGGATCGGCCAGCGATCGCATCTCGTCGACGAGCAGCGGCCCCAGGGTTTCCAGCAGCTCACGGCGGCGGGGGCTCTGCGGCCAATGTTCCGGTCCGCGCCACAGTGCTTCAAGGTGGCCGGCGCTCTCTTCCGGATGCGCGTAGCCGAGGTGGGCGAGCAGCGGAACCGTCAGGTTGTGTTCGGCGGCATGCGACCAGGCAGCGACCGCCTGCGGCGAGACGGCCGGGTGCGATTCCTCATCGCCGCCGGCCAGGGTTTCGCGGAACTGCGATGCGATCAAATCGCGCCGTCGCTCGAGCGCATCGACCAGCCGCGCCGCCGCGACGGCGTCCTTGCCGAATCCCATCCGGGCCGCCAGTGCGCGGATCGCGGCCGGGTCCGCAGGAAGGGTCTGGGTCTGCATGCCGGCAGTAACTTGCAGCTTGTGCTCGACGTCGCGCAGGAGGATGTAGGCCTCGGCTAGCGCGGTCGCGCGATCCTGCGCCATGTAGCCGTAGGTATCGAGCCGGCGCAGCGCGGAGAGCGCGTTGCCGGTGCGGATTCGGGGATCGCGGCCGCCGTAGATGAGCGTCAACGAGTGTGCGACGAACTCCAGCTCGCGAATTCCGCCGCGGCCGAGCTTGATGTTGCGCGCGATCATGTCGGGCGATCGCAGCTCGGCTTCAATCTGATGCTTCATCGCGCGAAGCTGGCGCAGCGTGTCGAAGTCGAGAAAGCGCCGGTAGACAAAATTTGCGAGCTCGGCGATTAACCGCTCGCCCAGCGCGATTGCACCGGCCACCGGGCGTGCTCGGAGCAGTGCCGCGCGCTCCCAGGTCTGGCCGTGATTCTGGTAGAAGCTCAGCGCTCCTTCGAATGGCACCACCAGGGGAGAGCTGCGACCTCCGGGCCGCAAACGCAGGTCAACGCGGAAAGAGCCGTCGGAAAGAATTTCGGTGAGGAGCTCGCCGATTCGGGCGGAAGCGACCGCCGCGGACTGCGTATCGGGCGCGTCGTACAGGTAAACCAGGTCGATATCGGAGCTGAGATTGAGCTCGTCGGCTCCGAGCTTGCCCATCGCAAGGACGCAGAACTCGCCCGCCTCCGCGGCACGCGCACCCATCAGGTGGCGCGCGGCATCCAGCCCGGCCCGGATGCATTCATCGGCCAGCGCGGACATCAGGCGCGCGGTCTCGGCGACCTCGATGCGGCGGAGCAGGTCCGCGATCGCGATCTTGACGAACTCGCGCCGCTTGAAACGCCCCAGCGCGGCGGCCGCATCCTCGCGAGTTGAGGCCTTGATCGGTTCGCATCGCATCGCATTGCGGATCGAATCGATCGAAGCCGTGCGGGCGTCGCGGAAGAGATCGAGCCATCGATCGCCGGCCGCGGCCAGCTCGGTCCTGACGATCTCCGATGCGCCCAGGCAGAATGCGAGGTCGCGCGCCATCGATTGATCCGCGAGCGCTGTGGCCAGCGTGTCCGGCGACAGCTCCGCGAGTTGGAGCAATCCGGCCAGCGCGAGCCGTTCGTCGGGAGCGCGTTCGGCAACGATGGAATCGACAGGAAAAGCAGGGAATGAATGAAGTTTCTGCCGAAGGCTCTCAGCGAGCGATTGCAGCCCAGGGCTGAGTTCCGGCACGGATGGCATCAATGAAGACGATAACAGAGGATCGCTTGGTGATGCACGAAAGCATGGTGCGGCAGGGACGGGCGATGGTACGCTGGCCGCTCGTACCATCGGAGGATGCGCAGCGATGATCGTTTTGTATACGACGGAACGCGACTACCCGTGGGGAACCTTGCGTTCCACGCACGCCAGCAAGACCAAGGTAGTGCTGGAAGAGAAGGCTGTTCCGTACCGAATCGAGAACCTGCCGCCGGGGAATCTATGGAAGAAGCCGCCCGAGATGATCGCCAAGCATCCACTGGGCAAGGTGCCCTACATCGAGGACCAGGACCTGATCATCTTCGACTCCACGGTCATCGACGAGTACCTCGAGGAGCACTACCACAGCGGCGCGCAGCTGATGCCCCATGACCGAGTGGCGCGAGCCCATGTTCGGCAGGCAGAGCAGTTTGCCGATGAGGCAATCCTGGCGGGCAGCCTGCCGCTCATCTGGATGCCGTACTGGAGTCCGGCGGAGAAGCGCGATGCGGGACAGATGGAAAAAGGGCGCGAGCTGCTGCGCAACCGGGATCTGCCATTCATGGAGAAGCTGCTGGAGCGAAATCACGCCGCCGGGCCATACATATGCGGCGAGTTCTCGCTGGCGGATGCGCCCTTGATGGCGCTGGCGATGGTGCTGGAAGTGGATCAGATGAAGCTGGACGCTTTCCCGCGGGTTGCAAAGTACCTGGAGGAGTTGAGGAAGAGAAAGAGTTATCGGGCGATCAGTCCGAAGACCAAGGTGGCCGAGGCTGCGGCATCGGCCTGAACAATAGATGACCACTCAAAGCGGGAGAATTCCTTAGTCGCGCGGGCTACGCCTCGCGCTGAACAGGGACCCTCTCCTGCCGCGCATCAGATGCGCGGTATCCTCTCCCCTTCGGGGAGATGTTTTCAGGCGCTGGCTTTTTTGATGTGGCGGTGGTGGGCGCCGCCGGTGTGCCTGGCCTTGTGGGGCCTGGCGGGCTTCTCCGCGGGGGCCGTATCGCTGGAAGAGCCGCTGGAATCGGGTATCACGATGGTTGAGCCGACGCGCAGGCCTTTGGGGCTGTCCATTCCGTTCGCGGCCATCAGCGCCTTCGGCGAAACCCCGAACATCGAGGCAATTCCGGAGGGAGTGTCGCCGTGCTTGACCGTGTAGTTGTGGGTGCTCTCGACCTTGACGACGTCATCCTTGATGCCGGGGAAGTAGGTTTCCTCGTGCTCGTACACGTCCATCGCGGCGAGGAATTCCGAGTAGTAGTTCTTTACCGCAAAGCCGAAACGCGGCCCCTGGTAGCGCTCGATCATCTTCGAATAATCGCCGCCATAGATGTCCGCGGCGCGCGCGATACCGCCGGTGCCGTAGTTGTAAGCGGTGATAGCAAGCGGCCAATCACCGAGCAGATCGTAGTTTGAGCGCAGCAGCTTGGCGGCAGCCTCGGTCGAGCGAATCGGATTGAGGCGGTCATCGCGGTAGCGCGACACCCTCATATACTTGGCACCCGTCGCGCGGGTGAATTGCCAGATTCCGCAGGCGCCGGCGGTGGACTTGGCGCGAGTCTGGAAGCCCGATTCGACCTGGGCCAGCGTCACGAGTTCCGGCGGCAGCCCGGCCTGGCGGAAGATTCGTTCCATCGTAGGCCGGTAGTAACGGCTGCGAACCATCCCTTCACGAAAGCGCTCGCGCAGCCCTTCCTGCACGCGCAGATTCTGCGCGGCCAGGCTGTAGGCGCTGAGCGGCTCGCCCTTGAACATCTCGGCTACGCGCTTCTCGTCGTAGCTGTCCGGTTGATGTCCGGTGGCGAGGCGGTTGAGCAAGTCACTGTACTTGGTCTTCAGGTATTCGTTTGCCCAATCGACATCGTCGCGGGTGGGGTTTCCATCGCCGGGAAGATGAAAAACCTGGTAGACGCGCGAGACCTTGTCGCGATCCATGATCGCGAAGTCGCGCACCGAATACTTGGTGAAGGCGTCGATCCAGAGCTGGACGTTAGGTTCGATTACGGCGGGACGTGGAAAATGAACCGCGTTCTCGGCGTGGAGGATAGCGGGACGGCCGAGGCTGATCCCGGCTAGAGCCGTTAATGCCGTAAACGCGACCGCTATAGAGCGGCAACGAAACTTATAGCGCAAACCCCTTCCTCCATCGCCTCTCGCCAACCCAAACGGGCGAGACTGCCCGAAAAATAACGCTAATATCGATTACCTTCCCCGGCTCTGATAGTCAACGTGGGCGGCTCAAAGCACGCGAGGTGTAGTTTTGGCGAAACGTCGATTATCGATGCGCATGACATCCACCGCCGCTACCCTCTTGCTCGCGGTATCAGTTCTTCTCGTGGCTGGGTGCCATCAAGGCGGCTCATCGGGCACAGGCGCGGCAGAATCGTTCAAAGTCGCGTTGCTTACTCCCGGACCTGTGAGCGACGCGGGATGGAACGCGGCAGCCTTCAATGGCCTACAAGAGATAAAGCAGGACCTTCACGCCGAAACCGCCCTGGTCCAGACCCAATCGCCGGCGGATTTCGAAGACTCGATGCGCGATTTCGCATCGCGCGGTTTCGATATCGTGTTTGCGCACGGCTTTGAGTACACCGACGCGGCCCTGAAGGTCGGCAAGCTCTTTCCCAAGACCTGGTTCATCGTGACGTCCGGCAGCGGATCGTCGGCCAACGTGGCATCGCTGACCTTCAGGATCGAAGAGGCGGCCTACGTCGAGGGAGTAGTTGCGGGCGGGATGACGAAGACCGGCGTGGTCGGAGCGATCGGCGGAATCGAGCTGCCATCGATACGGCTGACCTTCGATGGTTTCCGGCGCGGGTTTCTATCGATGCGCGCCAATGGCCGCGTGCTGGTGAGCTATACCGGCAGCTTCGAGGATGTCGGCGCAGCGAAGGAAGCGGCGCTCGCGCAGGTCAGCGCGGGTGCGGACCTGCTCTTTCACAACGCCGATGCGGCGGGCCTGGGTGTTTTCCAGGCCGCCGCACAAGCGCACATCTATGCCTTCGGCGCGAACGGCAACCAGAACAGCGTGGCACCGGAGACTGTGCTGGCCAGCGCGGTGACCTTCATCCCGAAGGCGTTCGTGAAAATCGCGACCGACATCGAGGACCATCAGTTCAAGGGCGGGATGATCGAATACGGCATGAAGGACGGGATGGTGGAGGTGGTCTACAACCCGGTACTGGTGTCGAAGATCCCACCCGACGTAATGGCGAAAGCAAAGGACGCGGAGCAGCAGATCAAGGACGGGAAGATCGTGCTGGAGTAGGCAGGTGCCTCGCAGGCGCCAGGTAAGTTTTTCGGTAAACTAACCGGTGGTTTCGCGAAACGAAGAACCGGTACCGGCTCCGCGCGCCAAACGCGCGAAGCTGTCCGAGATCCCTCGCACGTTCGCTTCGCTCGCATGCTCGGGATGACACCCTTGAGTGATAGCGAAGGTACGATGGTTGGCGGCAGCGTGCTTGAGTGACCATCTGGTGCGTGCCTAAGTAGTTCAATCAGATGAGCGCTGACGAAATTGAGATCGCGCCGGCGATCCGGCCATTGCATGCGCGTATCGCCCTGCCCGGCTCCAAGAGCATGACGAATCGGGCGCTGCTGCTCGCGGCGATGGCGTCGGGGCGATCGACTATCGAGTCAGCCCTTCTCAGCGACGATACCCGGTACATGACGGCGGCGCTGCGTGCGCTTGGGTTCCGGGTGGAGGTCGATGAGGGGGCGCATCGAATCTCGGTCGATGGTCTCGGCGGCGCAATCCCCTCTTCCAATGCGGACCTGTTTGTCGGCGGCGCGGGAACCGCGATGCGGTTCATCGTCGGATTTCTCACGCTGGGCCGGGGACGGTACCGGGTGGATGGAAACGCGAGGATGCGCCAGCGGCCGATCGGGCCGCTGCTCGATGCGATGCAGGAACTCGGCGCGACCGTGTACAGCGAGCGCGACAATCGATGCCCGCCGGTGATCGTCGAGAGCCATCGCAGCGCTTTCGGCGGCGGCGAGACCCGGATCGACGCGCGCGAGTCATCGCAATTCGTGTCGGCGGTGCTAATGCCCGCGGCGCTGTGGCCACGGGGGCTCAAGTTGCACGTGGTCGGAGATACGGCGCGGCCGTTTATCGAGATGACGCTGCGGCTGATGGAAGTATGGGGAGTGCGCAGCCAGGTCGAGGGCGACGTGATCACGGTGCCCGGCGGGCAGACGTACCATGCCAGGCAGTTCTTCGTGGAACCCGACGCATCGGGCGCGGGATACTTCGCGGCGGCGGCCGCGTTGTGCGGTGGCGAAGTGACGATCGCGGGACTGCGCCGCGACTCGGTGCAGGGCGACACCGGATTCCTGGGAATCCTCGAGAAGATGGGCGCGCGCGTCGAATGGACGAATGACGGGGTGGTCGTAACCGGCACCGGCAACTTGAGCGGCGTCGATGTGGCGATGAACTCGATGCCCGACATGGCGGCGACGCTGGCGGCGATCGCGCCGTTCGCATCGTCGCCGACGCGAATTCGCGAGGTAGGCTTCATCCGCTATCACGAGAGCGATCGCCTGCGCGCGCTGGCGACCGAGTTGCGACGCCTGGGCGCGACGGTCGAGGACTTCGAGGACGGCATCGCGATCGAACCGTCGCAGCTCTCGCCCGCGACCATCGACACCTACGACGACCATCGAATCGCGATGAGCTTCGCGGTGACGGGGCTCAAGCTGCCAGGCGTGAAGATCAAGGATCCCGGTTGCGTGACAAAGACGTTCCCGGATTTTTTCGAGCGGTTCGAAGCGCTGACCAAGTAGAAAGAATTGGTGGCGCGAGCCAAGGCGCTCGCGCGTCGTCGGCGGGCAGAGCCGCCCGCCCCGCTGTCTTTCTTTGCGAATTCATCTGCTGAGGTCCCTCGGCTCCGCATCGGAATGCTGCGCTCCGGATGACGTTCCGCTACGGGCGCGTCACTCGATATATGGAAAATACGCCGTTGGGGTTGCGCTGATGGTAGTAGAGCGACTTGCCGTCGGGGGCGATGCTGGGGGCTTCGGCGAAGCCGGTGATCGACTTGATCTTCTTAACGGCGCCGAACGGCTTCGCGGTGGACTTGCGGGTGGCCATGAAGATGGAGGCTTCCAGCTTGCCGTTCAAGCGGGTGAAGAAGATCTCCAGCTCATCGGCGGAGGTGTCCGCGGCGTAGTTCAACTTGCCGCCGTCGTTGACGGTCTTGAAGATCTTCTTGCTCGCAAGATCGCGCACAAAGCTGCTGCCGTTGCGCCGCGCGAGCATCACCTCGGAAGATTGCGGGATGCTCCCGCCGGTGAAGAGTCCCTCGGTAAAGTACAGAGTGTTGCCGTCGGCGCTGATCTCCGAGTCGAAGTCGATGAGCCCGCGATGCATCGGTGAGACTCCCGGTACGATTGCAACGTTACCGACCGACCCGTTGGAGTACGGACCGGAGTAGATGGTCGAAAGACTGCTGTCGTAGCTGCGCGTCGTGACGAAGTAGAAGTTGTTGCCCAGGTCCATCGACGCGACCGCATCGAGCGAGGTGCTGTTCACGCCGCCGATTTCTCCCTGCAGCTGAAAGGTGAGGTCATCGACCCTGGTGGCCCAGAACAAGTTGGTGTCGACATTCGGCGCGTTGGAGTTGTTGAAGAAGAGGAAGTTGCCGTCACGCGAGATAAACGGCTCCATCGCATCCTGGTTGTAGCCGGTGATGGTGACGGGCTGCGGGTTGGAGAAGGTGGCCGCTTTCGCTTCGGCCATCGCATCGGACTCGGCTTGGTCTGCTTCGGAAGAATCCGAAGCCAAACAGGTTAGCGCTTGACCGCCGAGCGCGATCGCAGCGCACATCACGACCGTCATTCTGAGCCAACGGCGAAGAATCCCAGCGAACGTGCGCTGTTCAGTGACAGAGCAGGTACCCGCGACTGTGCATTGAGATTCTTCGCTTCGCTCAGCGACTGTGTTGGAAGTCAAGGTGGTGAAGGGGATCCCAGGATGAAGAGTCGCGAACGATGGCGTTGAGGAGGATGAGGAGTTTGCGCATGCAGGCGACCAGCGCGAGCTTCTTGCTCTTGCCG
>Ga0335085_10001996_pt1 | contig 39808 bp, 32 predicted proteins | sample Lox_Sample_45_FD_206712 | JGI IMG/M metagenome (GOLD analysis project Ga0335085, IMG submission 206712) | Soil microbial communities from Loxahatchee National Wildlife Refuge, Florida, United States - Lox_Sample_4.5 | ecosystem: Environmental > Terrestrial > Soil > Wetlands | place: USA...
TCGCGTAGCCAGGCTCCAGCAGGTCGCGCAGCGTGTCGATTCTAAACGATACGAACTCGTTTCCGCGCATGAAGACGGCAGCCAGGGATCGCTTTGCGTCCGCATCGATCGAATTGACGATCACGCCTTGGTCGCCGTTGAAAAGTCCCCGGTAGTAATCGTTGCGAACTACGATGACGGGTTCGCCCGCGGCCAGGGGCTGGGAGCGAGGTGCAGCGGTGCGGCGATGCATCCGCGCGTTGATCGCCTCGGCCCCGAAATCGCCCACCCGCGTGACACACAGTATTCGGGTGCGGGTGGTGCAGTCGAACAGCCGGGCGAGATTGACGCGATCGCTTTGTGCCGGCGCGCCCCCGATGATCGTGTAGTCGCGCGTGGCCAGCGAATCGAATTCCGCATCGCCGATGGCGCGCAGCGCTGACCAGCGTTCGAGGAATTCATCAAGCTCATTCGCCTTTGCGGGAAGCAGCTCGACGCCGGCGAATTCGACTTCATCGACCCTGGCGCGACGTTTAAGCGGTCCTCTTACGGCATTGATCAGGTCCACGTCGCCGGCGTTGATTCCCGCGCAGACGTCGATAATTGCCGCCCCGGCCGCATCGTCGGCTTCGGTTCGGTAGTTGTGTGTGAGGCGGACACTGGAGGCGAACAGGAGATGCGTCTTGCCCGAAGGGAGCAGATCGCGGAAAGCGGCGCCCGCGGAAACCGACGGCAGCTGATCGGCATCGCCGAGAAACACGATTCGCGCATCGCCGGCCAGCGCGCCGACCAGCCGCTCCATCAGCGACAGATCGAGCATCGATGCCTCGTCGACGATCACGACGCGCGCCGCGATCGGATTATCGCGATGGTGCAGGAACGCGCCACGCTCCGGCGAATAGCCGAGCAATCGATGCACCGTCGCGGCATCGGGCATGGCGGCTCGAAGCTGTTCGTCTTCCTCGGACGGCTTGGCGATCCGCATGAGCCATCCCGTGACCGAATCGCGCATCCGGAATGCCGCCCGTCCTGTGGGCGCGGCCAGCGCGATATCTCCAGCGGCTACGCCCAGGCGGGCGAGCACGCGCAGGATTCCCACCACGATCGAGGTCTTGCCGGTGCCGGGCCCGCCCGAGATTAGGGCCAGCGGCGCGGTCACCGCATTCCTGATTGCGCGCAGCTGCTCGATGGAGAACGCGATCTCTCGCGTGCCCAGTATCGCGGGCCGCTCGACTACCTCGGCGATAGCATTCTGGATGCGCGCCTCGCCGAAGGGGCGGTCGTGCTTCAGCAACCCCGCGATACTGGCGACCAGCCGCAGTTCGAGTGTGCGCGAGCGTTGATGTGCGATGAACGGATCGAAAAAAAGAAGCGGGAGCCGGTCGCCGTCGGCGCGTCCGATCACCCTGGGCGCGCGGTCGCCGGCAAGCAGGTCTTCGATCGATCGTCCCACCCGCTCGCGCTCCGCCTCGTCATCCACAAGCGCGCAGAGCATCTCGCGCATCGGTCCATGCGAACTTTCGCCGGACACGGGAAACCGGGTGCTGCCCTGTGCAAGCGCCGCGAGCGACACAACCGCCAGGACTATCAGCGCGAATCGGGCGTCATCGTCGAGGTTGGGTTGCAGCGCCGCGACCTCGGCAGCCAGGTGGACGGCATCGCGCTCGAGGTTGAGGTCGCCAACCTTGTCCTCCAGGGCGCGAAGCCTGCTCTCAAGGTCGCGCACTCGCGCGCCGCGAGCGATCTCAAAGCGCCGCCATGCTCCGCGCAGCGCGAGTCGCTCGTATTTGTCGGAGGGGTCCATGCTATGCGGGAGACATCAGGGTTTGTTCGTACGCAACGATCTCTTCCCAGCTCGGCCGATGAAAATACACTCCGCTGCGGCCATCGCCGCGCGGCTCAACCCCGCGAAGGAAAACGTAAACCAGGCCGCCGAACCGCTCTTCGTATTCGCGCCGGTCGCGAATTCTCAGCAGGCGCAGGATCCCAATCGTGTAGATTCGCGCCTGGATCAGGTAACGATCGGCGACATGCGCAGCCACTGCCGCCTCGTCGTAGGAACTCAAAAGATCACTTTTCCAATCGGCGAAGTAGGTTCGGCCCTTATGACGGAACACGAGATCGACGAAGCCAATCAGCAGGCCGCGCTCGATCTTCCACTTGCTGTCGCGGTTTGCACCGAGCAGCGGGTGGTCCGCGGCGGGAATCGGAAAGGTAAACGCCATCTCGCGGACCGGCTCGCAGCTCGCAAGCGGCGGCGCGTCTTCGCCGCCGAGCGCGATCGGCGAGCGCAAGGCATTGAACACGATCTCGGCGGCGCGCTGATGCCATCGATCGCTGTCGCGCACCCGATGACGTCGGGCGGTTGCCGCAATCAGTTCCTGCACGCCGGGACTCGCTTTCCAGCTCGCCAGGTCCGGAGCCGTGCGCAGATCATCAAGATCGAGCCGCTCGATCACTTCATGGAGAAAAATTCCGACCGCTCTTCCACCGGCCAGGTCTCCTGGTGCTTCTGCGTCGGCGCCGTCCGAATCGAGGTCGTACTTGAGCGCAGCATCGTCGTCCGCACGCGCATTCATAGAGGCGCGCCGCTGCAGCGACGTGTAGGAGTTGATGGCGAGCGCGCTGTGATGAGTAACGATTTCGCGCAGCGAGCGGGCCAGCTTCCGGTCTCCATCATCCCTGAGCAGTTCCTCGGGCGGCGTCCATGAACCAATCTCCGCAGGCTCCTCGCTCGGTGACGTCGAGCCGCTTTTGCGCAGCCGTATAGTCTCAGTCACCTTCTCAAAAACCTTGTGCGCATCGCCTTTGTCCGCTTCCAGTGCGAGCAGGCGATCGTTCAATTTTCGGTAATAACCGTTGATCGCGCGAAGCGTGGCTTTCTCGGCAAACATCGCGAGGTACAGCTTGGCTCGCGCCCTCGTAAGCGCGACGTAGAGAAGTCGTTCGTCTTCGGCATTGCTTTCCCGATCCAGTTCCGGCTTGGCTGCTGCGCGCGCGGAAGTTCCGGCAATTACCTGCCGCGCGCCATCTGCGTGAAAGACCGAAACCTTGTCGCGTTGCGGCGGTGCCTGGCCATAGCCGCCGAAGAGCACAACCACGTCGGCCTCGAGACCCTTGGCCTTGTGCACGGTCATGATCTGCACGGCATCCCGTTCGCTTTCCAGACGCTGCACTCCCGGATTTTCTCCGGGCGGCAAGTCGTCGCCATCGACCCAGCTCGCGAGCATCTGCACCAGGTCGGTAAGATCGCGAGCATCGGAAGTCGAATTTTCCAAAAGGACTTCGAAGATGTGCTCGTAGTTCGTCAGCTCGCGCTGCGAATCTGCGAGCAGCAGCTCCCGAGCCGCGAGTCCGCTCTGATGGAGCATCGCACTGAACAAGTCCGCGAAGCTCTCAGCTTCCGCCAATGCTTTCCATTCAAGCAGTCGGGCCATCAGGGGATGCGACGGTGCTACGTCGTCGAGGCCCGGCAGATCGCGCAGCGCCACGCCGAAGAACGGGGTGGACCACGCCTTGAGCCGATTCGATCGCCGCTGCGGGTCCGCCACCGCGCGTAGCACGTCGAGCACGTGTCCCGCTTCGCGCGTCTTGAAGAGGCCATCCTGCTTGTAGAACGCATATGGAACGCCGGCTTCGCGCAGATATCCGGCCATCTCGCGGCTCTCCATCAGGGTGCGTGTCAGAACGAACACTTCGCGCGCAGGCACGATGCGCGAACTGGGTCCTGCAATCTCAAGGCTCTCACTGCCGTCGATCAGCGATTTCAAGGTTGCCGCGATCTTTCGGCCCAGCATCATCCGGTAGCGACGTGCCGACAGCCCGGCGTCGGCCGGAAAGCTGAAAAGGGTGATTGGCTTCGCCGGTTTGCCGCCCTGGAGAAAAGAGACGTCGGGCCGCGCGCACTTGACGGGATGATCGTACGCTATATCGCCATCGACGAAGAACGTTTGGCCGGGGGCAGGTGCGAAGATGAGGTTGATCGCATCGATCATCTCGGCGGTCGAGCGGTAGTTTTCGGTCAGTGGCACTATTTTCGCGCCAAGCGCATGCAGTTCCGTCTTCGCTTTCAAGTAAGCGAAAACGTCGGCGTCGCGGAACGCATATATCGCCTGCTTGGGATCGCCGATTACGAGCAGGCGATGCGTCTCGCTTTCGACGAACAGCTTGCGGAAGATTCGCCATTGCAGGTCGTCGGTGTCCTGGAACTCGTCGACGATTCCCACGCGGAAGCGTTCGCGCAAAGCGGCTGCCAGCCGATCTCCCTGGGGTCCGGAGAGGGCTGACCAAAGCCAGCCCGGCATATCGTCGTAGTCGATAAAGCCGCGCTCGCGCTTGAGGAGAGCAAGTCGCGCAGCAACCGGGCCGAGAAACGTGTCGATCGCACGCGCATCGAGGTTCGAGGCGAATTGAACGGACCGAAGCGTAGCGAAAACCCGGCGTACCTCCTCGGGTAATCCGGAAAGCTTCTCCAGGTCTGCCAGCTTCGTCAGGTCGGTAGATCCAAGCTCGCGACGGAGCAGCGAGGGATCGCGATTCGACTTCTTCACCGCCTCGCGAAGATCCTCGAAGGCAGTGAACACTCCCTTCTTTGCGCGCGCAGATCGCAATGCGCTCTCGAGCTGGTTCGCGTCGAAGCCCTCCAGGAGCGCCGCGACGGCCCTGGAATTTCGCTCGACTGCGCCCGATTCGTGGTAGCGGCGGCGGTGCGCATCGAACAACAGCGCTTCGAGGCGATCGGTATCGCGATCGTCATCGAGCCACTCGGCGAGTACCCGGCTCATCCATTCGTCCGATGCGAACCGCTCGCGCAGTTCGGCGCGAAACGCCTCGTGAAACATCGTGCGCGCGTCGGCGACCTCCAGTTGCATCCGCGCGCCGCTCTCGAAGGCCAGGTCGGTCAGCATCCGGTGGCAAAAACTATGGATCGTATGAATCGGCGCGCGCTCGAAGGAGAACAACGCATTCTCCAACCGCCGAATCATCGCTTCGTCCAGCGTGATTACGGTGCCGGCGCTCTCTTTCGTGCCGGAGTCACCAATCAGTGTCTTTTCGAGGGTGCGGCGGATGCGGGTCCGTAACTCGGCTGCCGCCTTCTCGGTGAAGGTAACCGCAAGAATCTGCTCCAGGCGAAGGTCCGTATTGAATAGAATCTCGACGACGAGATGCTCGATGGTAAAGGTCTTGCCGGTGCCGGCGCTCGCTTCGATAACGCAGTGGCGGTCGAGCGCAATCCGGTCGAGGATCGCGGGACGACGATAGGTGAGATCGCTCATGATTCTTCTTTCTCTCCGAAAATTGCCTGGATTGGACCGAAGCGCCGCTGAATGATCGCGGCGATTTCCTCTTCGCTCGGCGGTTCGTAGTCGTGAGCATTGCGAACCGGTCCGTAGTCTGACGCACACGGACTCCAGCCCTCGCGGATGTTGTCAATCGGGTCGAGCGGGTCCTTGCGGGCGATGATCGCGTTGCGAGCCTTGTCCACTGCTTCGATCGGCAGGAAATAGTCGTGCGTGCGCGTCGTCATCTCGGCAATCAGGTCCGCGAGATACCGCCGAGCATCCTCCGGTGAGGGCAGACGCAGGGCTCGGCGCCATGAAGCGGCGCTCCTGTCGGTGGTTCCGGAAGGATCGCCCAGGATCAGTGCTTCGAATCGGGATGGGACCGGCTGGTCCGCCGCGCGCAGTGCGATTGCCGCTATGAACAGTTCGAGAAAGTCCTGCGGTTTTGATTTTTTCCGCGCCACCAGCTTCAGCGATCGATCGAGGTCGGCCGAGAAAGCGCCCAGCGATCCGTGCAGATTGACGCGGCGGACCATTTTCTTGCCGTCACTGCCGATCATCGGGATGTCCAGCCGGAGCGCGGGCAGCACCTTGTCGGCCTTGGCGAATTCGTCTCCTCGGCCGATCCGGAACACGCGCCACTCGCGCAGCTCCGCGCCGAATGCCTCGAGTTCGCGGCACCATCGCGCGAAGCGTCGGCAGTCCGCGACGATGGCGGCTTCGGCGAAGGGACCGGCTGGGGAGGCTCCCCGCATTTGTGCCGCGATGATTTGTTTTCGGTATTCGTCTTCGAAGAGTTTCGGGTCGCCGCGAGCGGCCCAGAACGCCTCCCGTAGCAGCATCGCGTGATTGAGTCGCGACAGCGCGATGGGTTCGTCGGTCGCCTCCTCGGGCGCATCGGAATCGTCGGTCATCAGCAGCGCGTACCGCGCTGCTCCCTGCAGGGGGCATTCAAGGAAGCGCCGGATGGCGGCGAGCGGCATGTCGAACGCATCGGTCTTTGATGCGGTTCGGGCGGGCAGATCAAATAGTTCCAGGCTCGGTTCGATGCGTTTGCGAGTCTGCGGGTCGAGCTCGTCGAGCAATTTGTCTCGACCGGGCAATATTTCGTTAGGGAACTTTTCGACGAGAGTTTTGCGCAGCGCGATCATCCGCGCGCCGCGGCGCGCATCGGAGTCGAAGCTCACGAGGTCCTTCGTCGCCGCGGCCGCCCGCAGCCCGGGAAAGTAGTCCAGGTCGTACGGGCTAACAGGATGAGACGTCGTCAAATCTGCGGCCAGCCGTTCTTTCAGATATGCCCGCAGAATCGATTCCAGCTCGCGCAGCGTCGTCGATGGTTCCAGCCGGTCGCCGGTCTGCGCATCGCGCTCGACCCATGAGAAGGTGATGCGCTCGCGAGCGGCCAGGAGCGATTCGAGAAACAGGTAGCGATCGCGTTCGGGCGGGCTGATGTCGCCCGGATGCCGTCGCGCAAATCGCAGGTCGACCGGGTCGCGTCGATCGCGTTCCGGAAACGTCGCCTCGTTGAGGCCCATCACGAAGATCGCGCGGAAAGGTAACCCGCGGAGCGTCTCCATCGAGCCCGCCGCGACACCGCGCCCGGACAGCGCGCCTTGGCGCGCCGCCAGGTCTGAGATGGCAGCGCTGACAAACGAATGAGCCACCTCGTAACCAACCGGGTCAGTTGGCAGAAAACGCATCGCCTCCAGAACTTCGAGACATTGATCTCGTAGGGACTGGTCATCGCCATCGGCGGGTTGCACGTATGTTCCGACGAATTCCGCCTTGACCGTCGCCCATTCGGCCAGCGGCAAGCGATGCGATCGGATTTCTCGCGCGTCTGAGAGGAGCCCGCGCGCGATACGCAGGAAGCGCGCGCCGGCCTGCCACTCATCGTGGGGCAGTCCGAGGGGCAAAAGAGAGCCGTGCTCACTCGCATATGGTCGGGCCGGCTCACCGACGCCGCCTTCCATGAAAGCACCGAGCGCGATGCGGGTCAGGGCCTGGTCCCACTGGAAGAGGTTGGGCGGCACGTAGGTGTTCTTCAGTTCGGCCGCATCGGTCCCGAAGAAAACGCCCAACTCCTCGCACCACGCCGCCAGCCGCTCGGCATCCAGCTCATTGCTGGCGCCCGCGATGACGGGGTTGATCATCAGCCGCAGCATTTCATCGCGTGTGGCACGCCCAAGCGGAAACTTGAGCAACAAGTCGATCGCTTCGGCGGCCCGGCCGCGGGAGGAACGCCTGCCCACGATTTCTATCGGGATGCCGAACTGCGATGCGAACACACTCTGGACGTGTGGCAGGTAGGCGTCTGCGACTGCTTCGGGAATCAACAAGGCGATCTCGTGAAATCGCAGCGGTGCCTCACTCTTGTCCGCGTTCGCCGCGAGGCGAAGCACTTCGTTGGCGACGATCTCGACCTCGCGTCGAATTCCAGGTGCGCCGATAAATCGGATGCTCGCGGGCTTTGGGTCATCGACCGGCTGATCGCCGATGCCTTCGACCGCACGAACCAGGATGTCCTCCTGCAGTCGCCCCAGCAGCGAACTTGTTGTGGGATGAGAAAAGTGCGGCTGGAAATCGCATTCCGTCAACTCATTGAGCATTCGGATGTACTCGCGTCCCGGCCGCCCCCAGAGCTGAAGTGCGCGCGTGTCCGCCGGCGCGACCAGATCGAACGGGTCTTCGCGTTCATCCAGTGCCGTGCCGACCCGATCGCTCCGATGGCGCCACCTATCCCGCCGGGCAGCCGCCGAGGTGTCGACGTCCTCCCAGAACTCCATGCACGGATTGAGCGCGTAGACGAACAGATCGGTCAGCGCTCCGATGCGCGCGAACATTTCGAGAAAGACGCGCCCCGGCGATGCGAGCCCGAAGACGTGCAGCGCCGGCGGCAACCTGGGGCGCAGGACGGGGTCATCGGTCGCATCGAGGGCATCGGGCAGCAGCATCCATCGATGCTCGGTATCGCGGGTCCATTGCGATCGTGCCGCGCCTTTGTGATCGAATACCGCTGTCCAGAGCGTTCGCTGCCACAGCTCTTCGTCAGACCTGGTGGCGGCCTTTCCAGCACCCCAGGCCTGAATCATCGTCGATCGTGAGATCGAATATTCCTGGAACAGATACGCGGTGCGCGCGGCGAGCTCGAACAGCCTCAAATCGGCGATCGCGGCATTCTCCGGATTTGCCGCCATGATGTAGTCGCGAATCGGCTGGAATGCGCGGTCGGCTCGATGTGCATCGCTGCGCAGGCATTCGAAGAGCACGACCTGCAGGCGCGAGACCTCCAGCACGCGGATGCTCGGGTCGGCGCGCTCGACGATCTCCGCGAGATAGCGACGCAGGAACGGGAACTTGAGGTTCGCGGCGACTCCAAGGCGCTCGGCGATGCCGTACTTGGCAAACTGCTCGAGCGCCCGATTCGGCACGATGATCGAGAGTGGCTTGAGCGGATCGCTGACCTGGTGCGCTTCGATCTTTTCAGCGAGCGGCTCGATCAGGTTTTCGAGCCGATTTGCGTAATGAAGCTGGAGCATCGATTGAATCCGCCGCCATGCGTGTCGCGGCGGACTTCGCCTATCCCTTTTTCAAGACCTTTTCCCGGTAAGAGCGCGCAGCCGCACGCGATTCTTCTTCGGCCATCGTCGAGATCAGCACGTCCCCGTCCGCATATGGCGTAAGTCCGGCGCTCGCTGCCCGCGTGACCGCGTTCACATGCTCCTTGGTAATAGCAACCGGCACCGAGGGCTTGTCGATCAGCTCGCGCGCCAGTTTTTCGACTTCCGCATTGAGGCGGTCCGGCGGAACGACACGATTGATAAAACCTATAGCCTTGGCTTCCGCCGCCCCGAAGCGCCGACAACTCATCACCAGCTCTTTGGTCATCGCGGGGCCGATCTCACGCACCAGGCGCGGAATGCCGCCCCACGCAAGCGGCAGACCGAGATCGACTTCCGGGATGAAGAACCATGCATCGTCCGCAACAACTCGCAGATCGCACACTGCCGTGAGCACCACTCCCCCGCCCACCGCATAACCGTGCACCTGCGCGATCGTGACGGCCCGCATCTCCTCGAGCGCATCGGCAGCCCGCAACCCGTTCTGCCCGGCCTCGCGCCGATACAGCCAGCTCTTGTCGCTGCCCGGCCGCAAATCAGCGGCAGGAGGATCTTTCAGGTCCGCGCCGGCGCAGAATGCGCGTCCGGCGCCGCTCATGATCACGACCCGAAGTTCGCGATGGGCATCGAACCATCGCGCGGCCTCGGCCAGCTCCTGGAGCATCGTCGCGCCGACCGCATTCAGCCGGTCAGGCCGGTTGAGAGTAAGTCGGCCGAGCGCTCCGTCGACCTCGGCCTGGATGGTTTGAAATTCGCGGGTATCCATCGGGACGCGCCTTCCTTTTCTGAGTCTCCTCTAAATATGCGCCGCGATTGAGAGGTACAACCCGCGCGAGCAGATCACTCCCCAACCGTAACCTTTTGCCGCGCCGACGGTTGACCCCGTGATGATGACGCCGGCACGGACAACGTTGTACGCTGCCGTTGTTCCGGAGGTAGGAACCACGATGACTCAACCGCTGATTCGTCCGGCTACTGCGCAGGATGCGGAATTCGTTGCCTGGACAATCCAGGCCGCTACGCGCTCGCACCTCAAGATAGGTTGGTTTGACATCATCCTGGAGAAGCCCGAGACGGAAGTCCTCGAGTTTGTTCGACGCCTGGCGGTCGCCGAGACCATCTCGTGGTGGCATTACTCCCTGTTCCTGATCGCGGAAGTTGACGGCCAGCCCGCGTCTGCTCTCTGTCGCTTCCGCGCCGGCGATGGATACCCGCTTACCGGAAAGGCGATGACAGAGGTGGTTGGAAGCTACGGATGGAAAGACTCCGACCTGCAGGCAATGTGGAAGCGCGGCGCCTACGTCGTTACCTGCATCATGCCGGGCGACGACAACTGGTGGACCATCGAGAATGTCGCGACGCGCCCCGAGTTCCGCGGACGCGGTCTGACCGGCCTGTTGATCGAACACGCGCTGGAAGACGGGCGCAAGCGTGGATTCACCGACGCGCAGATCAGCTTCCTGATTGGCAACGAACCGGCCGAGCGCGCCTACTACAAGGCAGGGTTCCGCTTCGACGCGGAAAAACGGCATCCCGATCACGAAGCCGCGTGCGGCTCGCCGGGCATGCGGCGCTTCAAACGCAAGCTGTAGAGCAATGCTGAAGTTCGATCACATGGCGCTGCCGGTCACCAATCTCAAACGTTCGCGCGATTGGTACGTCAAAACGCTTGGATTCAAGGTCGAGTTCGAGAACCCCGAGACCAAAACCATTGCGATTCAAGACCAGGCCGGTTTCACGATTTTTCTGAATCAGACCGCGGGCAAGATCGCGGGCGCCAAGTGCACCATGGTCATCCAGGTCAAGGATGTCGACCGCAAACATCGTGACCTGAAACGCAAGGGCATCAAGTTTATCAACGCCCCGCAGAAGCTGAGGTGGGGATATGGCGCCGAGTTGCTCGATCCCGATGGTTACCAGATCAACCTCTGGGACAAGGTCACGATGCGCACGAAGAGCCGGTAGCGATGGTCGGAAATCAACGAATCAATCGCGCTATCGAGGTCATCGAGCGCGGAATTGCCGAGAATCTTCACCTCGGGGCGCAGCTCTACGTCTCGCACAACGGTGAGACGGTCGCGGATGTCGGCATCGGGCAGGCGCGCGACGGCGTCCCGATGCGCCCGGATCACCTGATGCTCTGGATGTCCTCGACCAAGCCGATCACCGCGATCGCGATCGGGCAAATGCGCGAGCGCGGCAAGCTGGACTTCGATGACAGAGTCGCACAGCACATTCCCGAGTTCGGCGTTAAAGGCAAAGAGCCAATCACCATACGCCACGTCCTGACCCACACCGGCGGATTTCCGCGTGCGGTCGGGCCCTGGACCTACGATCCGTGGGAGAACATCATCGCGCAAATCTGCGGTTCGCCACTGGAACCGGGTTGGATAGTGGGGCAGACCTCCGCCTATCACGTCGCCTCCGGATGGTACGTGCTGGGTGAGATCGTGCGCAGGCTCGATGGGCGCCCGTACCATCGATATGTCCGCGAGGCGATCTTCGAGCCGCTCGGGATGACTGATTCATGGCTGGGCATGCCTCCCGGGCGATATGAAGAATTCCGTGAGCGCATCGTGCCGATGCATTTTGCCGACGGCAACGCGCTGCCGATTCCCAGCGGGTATGCACCCTTCCGCGATTCGCCCGAGGCGATGGCCAATTGCCGGCCGGGAGGTAACGGACGCGGTCCGATCCGCCAGCTGGGGCGCTTCTACGAGGCGTTGCTCGATGGTGGCCGCGGAATCATCCGCAAGGAAACAATCGAGACCCTGACCTCGCGGCACACCGTGGGTCTCAAGGATCGCACCTTCAATTTCTCGCTCGACCGCGGGTTGGGATTCGTGATCGATTCAAAGCAATACGGTTCAGGCGCGGCCTGGTACGGAACCCGATGCTCGCCGCGCACCTTCGGGCACGCGGGCTACGTATCTTCGGTGGGATTCGCCGACCCGGAACATCAACTCGCCGTCGCGATGGTCTTCAACGGGATGTTGGAAGCAGCGCCGGCAAAGCACGACGCGCGCATGATCGCGACGCTCGACGCGATCTACGGGGATCTCGGCCTGCGATCAGGTTGAGCTTGGCGTCGGCGCGGCGGCGATTACCGAAGCGATCTCCTGCGACAACCGACCGAGCGCGCGGCTCATCGCAGCCGCGCAATCGCCCGCGTCGCCGGTTTTCGCCGTCTCCGCGTAGGTGGAGTCGCGCACCGTCAGCAGCTTGCCGGTTCCATCCAGAACCTGCCAATGCGCGGTCAGATCGATTTTGCCGTCTGAGCTGGTTTCGAAGCGGTACACGTCAACCTTGACCTGGAAGTCGACGCGGGTTGTGTTGTACCAGGGATAGAAAGTTATCCGTTGCGTGCCGAGATCGGCGGACAGGTCCTGGGCGAGCACGCGAGTAAAGTTGGAGGACAAGGGCTCCGCCCATCGATCCACGGTCGACAGTTCAAGCTGGTTCGCGGCGACCCGAGTCACCACTTCCTGCCGATCGAGATAGGCCGGCAACTTGACCGGACCAAGGCCCAGCAGGATCGGACGGGAAGCGGCGCCGGCAGCATCTGCTACGGGAGAAAGCACGTAAAACTTCGAGTCGTCCTTTCGCGGCGAAAGGCATCCCGCAAGCGCGACGGCGATCACTGCGAAGAATACAAGGCGTAGTTTCATTTACCGTCGTCCCCCACGTAGCGGCCGCGCACCAGCGAGCTCGGGTTGCGCTCCAGGTAGTCGGAAAGCTGGCGCAGGGAACGGGCGGCATCGCCGGTCTGCTCCAGGGTTTGGATCAATTCGTAGCTGACCGGCGATCCCGGTCCAAGCGTCGTCTGGACCGCAAGCAAGGTGTCTTGCGCCTGCGCCAGGGCGTCGCGCGCCGCGGCCGTGGTTTTGCGCAGATCCTCCGCGGCGGGGCCGACCTGCTTGCTCAAGTCGTCACTGGTTTTCTTGATGCTGTCCGCGGTTTCGTTCAGGCTCACCGCCGCCTGGTTCAGAGATACCAGCGTCTTGCGGACCTCTTCGGATTTCACCAGGTCGTTGATCGAGGTCGCGGTGTTGGTGAACGCGGTCGCCAACTTGTCGAAATCGACTTTCTCCAGCGCAGCCATGATCCGGATGATGGCGGTTTGCGCTTGCTCCAGCGGCGTCGGCACCGTTGGAATTTCCGGGTAAGGGGAGTTGCGCCCGAGGTAATACTTGGCGGGCGTCTCGGGATGCATGTCGAGGTCGATGTAGCAAATTCCGGTGAGCATGCTTTCGGTCTTCAACTCGCCGCGCAGACCGAGCTGCACCGCGGTTTCGATCTGCTTCGGATCGTCGAGATCCAGTTCCGCGCCGCGCGCCAGGATTTTGCGCGAGTCGAGTTGGATAATCACCGGGATGCGCACCTGCGCGCCTTGCTGCTGCAGGTTGCCCGCACCCAGGCCTCCGAGGCTCAGCAGGATATTGGAGACAGACCCGATCTCCACGCCGCGGAATTTCACCGGTGCGCCCACGTTCAAGCCGTTCACGTCGCTGCTGAAGAACATCACGAACTTGTGTTCGTGCGTGAACAGATGGCTGGAGCCCAGCCCGATGACGGTTGCGATTACGATAGCGAGGGCGCCCAGTACGAAGGCCCCCACCATGGTTGGATTTGCTCTTTTACCCATTCATTTGTCCGGTTGGTTTGTCGTCGCTGCCTCGTGTCAGAAATCGATGCACCTTCGGGTCCGGTGGATGGGCGAGCAGCTCCTTGGGGTCGCCGCACGCGAGCATGGTCCGGGTCTCCGCGTCGAGGAAGATGCTGTTGTTGGCTATTGCGAAGATGCTCGGCAGTTCGTGCGTCACCACAACCACGGTCGCGCCGAGTCCGTCGCGCAGTTCCAGGATCAGGTCGTCGAGCAGGCGCGAGCTGATCGGATCGAGTCCCGCCGATGGTTCGTCGAAGAACAGTACCTCGGGATCGAGCGCCATCGCGCGCGCCAGCCCCGCGCGTTTCTGCATGCCGCCGCTGATCTGGCTGGGATAGTAGTCCTCGAAGCCGCGCAGTCCGACCAGGGCCAGCTTGATCGACGCGATAGCGCGAATCTCGCGGGGCGACAGGTCGGTGAACTCGCCGAGCACCAGCCCGATATTCTCCGCCAGCGTCATCGAGCTCCACAGCGCGCCGCCCTGGTACAGCACGCCGAACCGCCGCAACATTTTTTCACGCGCCTCCGGCGGGGCCTTGGTGAAATTGAAATCCCCGTAGAATATTTCACCGGTCGCGGGCTCCAGCAGCCCGATCAGATGATTGAGCAGCGTGCTCTTGCCGCATCCGCTGCCGCCCATGATCACGAACACATCGCCGTGCCGCACGGTGAAATTCAGGTTGCGCATCAGCACGAAGTCACCGAACGCCATCGTGAGGTTCTTTACGATGATGTGGGGCTCGCCCACCGCGGCCTTGCTCACGACTGATTTGATTGCGGCGCTTGAACCCATCGATCAGATTCCCAGCAGGTTAAACAGAAACGCCATGAGACCGCAGGCAACCACGCCCCACACGATCGAGGTGACGACGGCCTTGGTCGCGGCTTCTCCCACCGCGGAAGAGCTCCGACCGCACTGGAAGCCGCGCAACGAGCCTGCGATTGCGATGATTATGCCGTAGACCGTGGCCTTGAACATGCCCCCGAACAGGTTAGTGAGGGTCAGCGCGTGCCACGCCTCGCGCATGAACATATCGAGCGGAATCTTCAACATCGCCATTCCGACGAAGGCGCCGCCGAAGACGCCCATCAAGTCGGAGTACACGCACAGCAGCGGCATCATCAGGATCAGCGCGATCACCCGCGGCAGCACCAGGAACTCCATCGGCGAGATGCCCATCGTGGTCAGCGCATCGATCTCCTGCGTCACCTTCATCGTGCCGAGTTGCGCCGCGTAGGCGGCGCCGGTACGGCCCGACATGATGATCGCCGTCATCATCGCGCCCATCTCACGCACCATGCCGATAGCGACCAGGTCGGCAACGTAGATCTCTGCGCCGAACTGCGAGAGCTGAACCGCGCCCATGAAGGCCAGGATGGTTCCGACCAGGAAGCTGATTAGGGTGACGATTCCGAATGCTCCCACCCCGGCATCGTAGATTTCGAGCATCAGGTCGCTGCGGCGGAAGCGCGCCTCGCCCTTGAACATCCGCCCCAGCGCGATTGTGACCCCACCCAGGAATTTGACGAAGTCTTCCGACCCGACAACGTAGTCGATAGTGGCGGTGCCGACCCGCTGAAGCATGGGCGCCGCCTTCGTTTTTTTGCGCGCATCTTTCTTTTCCGGAACGGCTTCCGCGAGTTCGACCAGGCGCACCAGGCCTTCGGGCAATCCGTCGAGCTCGAACGGAATCTTGCGCGCGCGGCTGAGCTCGGTGGTTCGCGCAACGAAGGTGAGCAGGCCGCTGTCCCATTCGCCGAGCCCGGTCGTATCGAAGCGAATCTGGCGCGGCGCCGATTGATCGATCTCGTGCAGGACCTTGCCCACGGACGGAAGCCCGTGATGCATCCGCCAGCTACCGGCCAGGTGGATGATCAGGGACGAGTCTTGGCCGCGCTCGAAGTTGAGACTTGTCAGCTCGTTTGTGACAGCTTCAGCCTGCATTCAGCTCTGTGCTGGACTACCTTTTTTGCGATCCGAATATACGTGGACAGCTCAGGCCTCGCGAGAATCGATCCCCGCCGTTTATACAACGCAATTTGTAGTTTGGATACGCTATCAAGCGCTGCCTTGGTCTTGACCCCGGACTATACTCCAAGGTCTATGTTTGTAACCGAATGACGATTGGACGGCTAGCGCGAAGAACCGGTGTCACCGTGGACACACTGCGTTTCTATGAACGCCAGGGCATTATCGCGCGCCCACGCAGGCTGGTGTCGGGCTATCGGAACTATTCCGAGGAGGACATCGGCCGGATGCAGTTCGTCAAGGACGCCAAGGGCCTGGGATTCTCGCTGCGTGAGATTCGCGAGCTGCTCTCGGTGGGGGTCAGGTCTACCCACGAGTGCGGTCCGCTCACGCGCAAGGCCGAGACCAAGCTTGCGGAAATGACCACGGAAATTGCGCGCCTTCAACGCCTGCAGCGCACGCTGCGCAAGATGATCTGCGATTGCCGGGGCTGTGCTCCGGCCAATGGACGGGCGAGACGAGGAACGACATGCAGCAAGTGACGATCTTTACCAACCATGGGTGCTCAGCATGCCATGCCGCGATGGATTTCCTCTCGCGGCACGCCGTCCCATTCGTGGAACGGAACATCGGCGATGACCCTGCGGCGTGCGACGAGCTTGTCAACGCCGGCTTCCGCGCCGTGCCGGTGATTCGGGTCGGTGCAGAAACGATGGTGGGATTCAGTGCATCGAAGTTGCGCCGGATGCTCGGCATCTGAATTCGCGCGACCCGTCTTGAAATCACCTCGCGCCCACCGTCACCATAAGGCGGCGCCGCTTTGACGCCGCTCACGTGAACGCATCCGCTGAACAGGTAGCACTGGCGATTCCTATAGCCGTCGGCCTGGCCATGACCATCGCGACCGTCATGATCCACGGCACCGCCGGATTTTCGACCAGCCGAATCGCGCAGTTGCGGCTGAATGTAGGGCGCGCCGGGGTGAGGATGGGCGAGGACGTCGTGACTATCATGGCCGCAGTAGCGGTCTTCATGTGCGCGCATCTGATCGAGATGGCGATGTGGGGGTTGTTACTGATGGCGTTGGGCGAATTCCACGGATTCGCGACGGCCTTCTACCATTCTGCCACCAACTACACGACGCTCGGCTACGGCGACATCGTTATGAGCCCGCAATGGCGCTTGCTGGGGCCGCTGGAAGCGACCAACGGCATGCTGATGTTCGGACTGTCGACGGCGATCCTCTTCGCGCTCATCATCCGCCTCGCCGAGATGCGGCAAGGCGGCAAGGGGGTTTTCGGCTAGTCCGCGATCATCGAACAGACGCTGCGACAACCGTCTCTTCTCCGTCATTCTGCGCTGAAGCCAAGAGTCTCAACGGAAGGTGGCTTTGCGACTGTTCGTTGGGATTCTTCGCCGCTGGCTCGGAATGACGGAATGAAGGCTCAGCGCGCGAACCACTTGGGATTGTTAATCTCAAGCGCATCGCGCAGCGATTGACTGATGTGCGCGCGCAACTTTGGATCGTCGAGCTTTACCGAACCCGCGCGAATCTTCTTCGCCAGTTCGCGGCTCAGCTCTTCGACCTCGCCATCGTGACCCAATATCGCCACCAGGCGATCGTGTTCCGCGGCGGCCTGCTTGCCCCGCATCTCCAGCTCGCGCCGCACGGTGTTGAGCACGTTGGCCGTGACGCGGGTTTTGAATCGATGGTACCCCTTCAGGGTCGGCATCAGCTCATCTTCGAGATACTTGACGGCCGCCTGAAGCAAGGTCGTGGTTGATGGTAAGCTCGATGGCATTGTTCGACATTCGCCGCCTTAATCGCGGCCCTCAAGAAGTTCGTAGAAATCCCACAGCGGCTCTTCGATCCGCCGGCCGATCGCGCAACGTTCGACGCCCATCTCCTCAACTCCGCGCATCCCCAGCCTGAGGCATCCGACCGCCCATTTCACGCTGCCGAAGGCTTCCCAGAAGCGGACGTGGGCCGGGTCAACGCGTTTGCCGCTGGTCTTCTCGTATGCCTCGAAAAGATCTTCGCGTTTGCCGAAGCCTCCCACCGGATTCTTTCCGCCGAATCGCCAGGTCTTCACGCAGACCCATCCCAGGTCCTGCATCGGGTCGCTGATCTGTCCGATTTCCCAGTCGAGCACCAGCCGGATGCCGTCGTTTTCGCCGACGATCATGTTGCCGATGCGAAAATCTCCGTGCACTACCGTGAGCGGTGCGTTCTTCGGCGCGTTCTCGGTCGCCCAGCGCAGTCCCCACTCGAGGGCCGGGAGATGAAATCCGTAGTAGTCAACAACCCTGCGCTGCGCTTCGATCATCTGGACGGCATCCTGGCCCTTGAGATACGGAGCTTCCGACAACGGGATGCTGTGGATCCTGGCGAGTATCTCGCCCGCCTGCGCCGTCATCTTCGCGCGCGCCGGCGCGAACGCCGGATCGCGCAGGATCTTCGGCGCCAGCGTCTCGCCATCGACGTGATCGGTAATGTAGCCCATCCCGAGTCCGTCGGAGTCATCGAGGATCGCGCGGATATGCGGCGCCGGAACGCCGCGCTTCTCCGCCGCCATCATCACTCGCGCGCTCTCGGCCGCCGTTGGATACACGGAGATTTCCGCGAGTTCGGGTGGGACCTCCTCCGGCTGGGCTGCCGAAAGCTGCATGATGAGCCGTTCGCGCTTTCCGTCGATATCCGCGGCGAACGACCACGTCGTGCGATTCGCGCCGCCTGTGAGCTGCGCCAGGTTATGAATCGTTCCAGGCGCGCCGATATGGCGCTTCACCGCCGCCTCAAGTCGGCGGGCCAAATCCTCGTTGCTCATTCTCGATCTGCCGATGCTTCCTTTCCGCGGCTGCTGGTGAAGCCGAACAGGATCTGCGCCACGCGCCGCATCTGGATTTCCTCGGAGCCTTCCGTGATGCGGTAGCGGCGATGATGCCGATAGATGTGCTCGAATGGCTTGTGCCGCGAGTACCCGATCGCGCCGTGCGTCTGGATCGCGCGGTCCGCCGCGTTGCACACCAGCCGATTAGCCCGGTAGTTGCACATCGCGACCTTGTGCGACAGCTTGCGCGCGACATCCTGCTTCGGCATCCGGTCCATTTCCCACGCGGTCTTGTAGATGAGCCCGCGGAGCATCTCGGCCTCGGTGTGCAGCTCGACCAACGGCCACTGGATGGCCTGGTTGATGGCGAGCGCCTTGCCGAACGGTTTGCGCTCCTTCGCGTATTTCACCGATTCATTTATGCAGAACTGCGCGGCGCCCAGCGATGACGCCGCCTGCCGGATACGGTTTTCGTGCACGAAATGCTGCGCGACCGCGAGGCCGTATTCAGGATCGCCCAGAATCTCGCCCGCTGGCACGTAGATGTCCTTGAAGGACACACGCGGATGGTCCGTCGGCATATTGAAGGTCCAGAGATATTCCTCGATTTTGAAACCCTGGCTGCTGGTCGGCACGATAAAGCACGAGATGCCGCGCGCATCGCCGTCCTTGCCCGAGGTACGCGCGAAAATGAAATCGTGCGTGGCGACGTGCAGGCCCGTGTTCCACATCTTGGCGCCGTTGATACGCCATCCATCGCCATCACGCGTCGCGCGCGTCTCCATCCAGGTCGCATCGGAGCCGTGATTCGGTTCGGTCAGGCCGAAGGCGATTCGAATCGACCCGTCGAGGATGCCCGGAATGAATTTCTTCTTCTGCTCCTCGGTACCGAAATCGCGGAACATCAGCACCGTCGGCATGTTGCCGACGATGGAGCTCTCGTTCTGCAGATCGTTATGGAGCCCCAGGCCCTTCGCGGCCAGGTACTCGCGGATAACCGCCATCCCGAGATTGGTGCCGTCCTTGCCGCCGTACTCTTTGGGCAGGCCGTAGCGGAAATGGCCGGCCTTATCGGCCCGCCGGCGCATCTCGCGCAGCAATTCTTCCCACTCGTGCCGCGGGAGCCCATCGCGCTCGAAGTCGGTACGCGCCCATTCGCGGCGATGGTCGAAGAAGCGGATATTGTCATTCGACTGCTCGAGCGGCTTAATCTCTTTCTCGATGAAAGCGTCGAGTTCTTTCAGATATGCCTTTATGTCGGCCGGAATTTCGAAGTCCACGGGCGTCTCCTTTTGTGAGTGCTAAACGAGCGTTTAACAAGAGGCTAAACTTAGCAAAAGCGCCTCGGTAAACGGTAACTGTCCCAAGTCTCGAAAGCGGCATGGAGCTGATCGGGACCGCGGGTTATGCCGCGTCCGAAGCCGCGCGCTTCGCTTCGTCACCAACTCCAGCGTCGGGCTTTTCTACGCGCCGATAGATCTAGCGGGAAAAAGGCGATTGACGCCCTTTGTTTCTGCCTGAGAATGTCGCTCGCGCTCTAGCGACCCTGGGCGACTATGCGATGTCAGCGACCAGGCGCACTTCCTTCTGGCGCGTATCGACGGGCAGGTCTCGAGGGTTGCCGCTGGGTGTCTGGAGAGTTAGGTTCCACACAGTGGCGCTGTTTCCGTCCGGTAATCGCGACGAAGCGGCGTTCGCGCATCTTATGTCTTTGATCTCAAACGCAGGCCTAACGATCATCTCGCCTTCAGCAGGCGCGAGCATTTCTGCGGCGGTGCGCATCTTGCACGTCTCGAATTGAGATTGACCCTGCAGGCGCTGCTGCCGCGACTGAAGCAGATCCGGGTCGCGGGCAAGGTAGAGAGGCTGCGCTCGAATTTCCTGGCCGGTATCAAGCATCTCCCCGTGCGCTTCGCCCAGTCGCAGCAGGCTGCGTGAGGACAAACGGGCGTTAAGCCTTTGGCGATGAATTGCGCTAGCGTGCGACTCAACAGAAGAGACGTTCGCAAGACCACGAACTTCGAGGGCAAGGACCATGTCTAACGACTTGCTGATCAGAAACGGAACGGTGGTAGACGGAACCGGAGCGCCGCGGCGCGTTGCCGACGTTGCGGTCAAGGATGGCGTCGTCGTCGAGATCGGCAAGGTCAAGGATGGCGCGGCCAGGACCATCGACGCCGACGGACTGATTGTCGCTCCCGGGTTCGTCGATCCGCATACGCATTACGATGCGCAAATCTGCTGGGATCCGCAGATAACCTGTTCGTCGTGGCACGGAGTGACCAGCGTCGTGATGGGGAATTGCGGCGTGGGCCTGGCGCCATGCCGACCGCAGGCTCGTGACATCGCGGCGTTGGACCTCGTCAATGTCGAAGCGATTCCGTACGACGTGCTCAAACGCGGCATCACATGGGATTGGGAGACGTTTCCCAGCTACCTCGAAGCGGCGCGGCATCGCGGCAGCGCAATTAACCTGGGGTTTCTTGCTCCGCTGACCCCGTTCCGCCATTACGTGATGGGCGAAGAATCGATGGATCGCGCGGCCACGCCGCAGGAGACCGGGAAGATCGCCGCCTTGCTGCGCGAGGCAGTTGCATCAGGCGCGCTCGGCTTTTCGCATACTACCGGCGTTCAGCACGTTGGCTACAAGGGGCGACCTCTGGCGTGCCGTCTCGCGGACCGTGCAGAGCTTGGGGCATATGCGCACGTGTTACGCGACCTTGGTAAGGGCGTCATCGAAATCACGCTGACGCAGAACTTCGGCCATATCCAGGACCACGAGCTGCAGCTGCTGAAATTTCTGCTCGACGAAGGCGAACGGCCAGTCACGTGGCTCGCGATCTTCGACCTCGAAGACAAGCCCCTGGCGAGCGCGGAGACGCTGGACCGTTCCGAGAGCCTCATCAAGCGCGGCGCGGTTCCGCAAATGACTTGCCGTCCGTTGATCGCTGAAATCGAGTTCAAGACCGGGATGGCGTTTTCGCTGATGCGATCGTGGCAGCCGGCCGTCGATCAGCCGCCCGAGAAGCTGAAGCAGCTTTATGCCGATCCGGAATTTCGCCGCGCGGTCGTGGACGAGATGAGCAAGGGCGTACTGCGCCGGAATTTCAAGCGCGTGGAAGTGTGCGAGGTCGGCAAGCCGGAGCTCAAGGGGCTCGTTGGCAAGTCAGTCGCGGACATCGCACGCGAGCGCGGTTGCGAGGGCCGTGAATTCGAAGCGATGCTCGACCTCGCGATCGAGGACGACTTGAACATCACCTTCGCCCAGGCGGTGTTCAACACCAACGAAGAGAGACTGGCGAAGTTGATCAACGATCCGCGTCCGATGATCGGGCTTTCCGATGCAGGCGCGCACGTGAGCCTGCTCTGCGATGCCGGTTATTGCACGTATCTGCTGGGACATTGGGTGCGCGACCTGAACGCGATCACGCTTGAGTACGCGGTCAAGCGGCTTACGTCGGAGCCGGCCGATTTCTTCGGTCTCAAGGGCCGCGGACGGCTCAGCGTCGGCAATCCCGCCGACATCGCGGTCTTCGACGCTAACACCGTAGGTTCGGCGCGGCGCGGGACGATGAAGGATGACCTGCCGGGAGGTGGGAGACGCCTCATCATGCCAGCGACCGGCGTCATCCACACTTTCGTCAATGGCGTGCCGGTCTATGAAAATGAGCGCTACACCGGCGCGACGCCCGGTACGGTGTTGCATTCATAGCCGAGCGCGATCAGAAGGAAAGAAGAAGTTCGTCAGCTTACTGAAGGAGCATCGAAAGCAATGGCCAACAGCGTGATCAACAAGCCCATCATCTCCTCCGATTCCCACATCATGGAGCCGCCCGACACTTACATCGCGAGAATCGATCACAAGTACAAAGACACCGCGCCGAAGGTCGTGTGGCAGGAGAAGGGCGGCGACATCTACGTGATCGATGGGATGAAACAGACCATCCCGATGGGACTGGTTGCCGCTGCAGGCGTTTCCGCGGAAGGCCTTGCTACCTCGGCCAGGTTCGCGAAGTTCGAAGATCTCCATCGCGGCGGATGGGATCCCGAGGCGCGAATGGCCGACCAGGATCGCGACGGAGTCGCCGCCGAGGTTATCTATCCCAGCGTCGGAATGGTCCTCTGCAACCATCCGGATGCCGACTACAAGAAGGCGTGCTTCGACGCGTACAATCTCTGGATCGCGGAGTACTCCGGCGCTCATCCGGATCGCCTGTTCGGCCTGGGCCAGACTGCGATGCGCACGCCCGACGAAGGCATCAAGGATCTCGAGAAGATGAAGGAAATGGGACTGCGCGGCGTCATGATGCCGGGTTTTCCAACGCTCGAGGACTACGACAGCCAGATTTACGATGAGTTCTTCGAGGCCGCGATCTCGATGGAGATGCCGCTCAGTTTCCATATCCTCACCTCGCGCGAAGGTATGTCGACTCCACCGCGCGGCCCCAAGGCGAATTCCTTCATGTCAATCATTCGCGGCAACCAGGACATCATGGGAATGTTCATTCTGGGCGGAGTCTTCGAGCGGCATCCGAAGCTGAAGATCGCCTGCGTCGAGGCCGACGCCGGGTGGGTACCGCATTTCATGTACCGGATGGACCACGCTTACGATCGCCATCGCTACTGGCTGACGATGGCCAAGCTGTCGAAGAAGCCGAGCGAGTACTTTCGGGAAAATATCTACACGACGTTCCAGGACGATTGGGTCGCGTTTCAAAGCGCGAAGATGCTGAATCCGCGCCGGCTGATGTGGGCGAATGATTTTCCGCACAGCGACTCGACCTGGCCGAATTCGCAGGAGCTGCTGCGCGAGCATTCGAATTCGCTGACGAATGATGAGAAGGACTGGATCCTCCACGACAACGTCGCGGAGCTCTACGGGATCTCGAACTAGCGCCTGGGCCTCTCCGGGCGAAGCCCGGAGAGGCCTTCGTTTTCGGCGAGCGGCCCACCGTACGACTGGCCTGATCTCGCAGACGCCTCCGGAGCCAAGGAGCGAACCATGAAATTCATGTTTCTTGTATTGCCAACGTTGCCCGCCACCCTGGCGGAGCGGAGAGCCCTGCGGCCGATCGCGATGCACCAGGACCGCTGGGACAGAATGATCGAAGAGGTCGTCGAGATCGCGCAATTGGCCGAGGACGTCGGGTTCGAAGGCTTCTGCTTCCCCGAGCATCATCTGCACAGCGAAGGGGTCGAGATGGGCAGCCTGCCGGTGCTGACCCAGCACGTCATCCACAACACCAAAAAGATGAAGGTCGGCCCGATCGGCTATGTGCTGCCCGGATGGAATCCGTTACGCCTCGCGCTCGAGATCGCGTGGCTCGACCAATTAACCAAGGGCCGTACCTTCGTCGGCTTCGCCCGCGGCTACCAAAATCGCTGGCTTAGCCAGATGGCGCAGAAGATCCACGTGATGGCTACTGCGAGCGACAAGAGTGAAACGGATCGGATCAATCGGGAGGCATTCGAAGAGGTGTTCCGCTTCCTCAAGCTCGCGTGGGGCGACGAGCCCTTCACGTTCAAAGGCAAATACTACGAATATCCGCACCCGCAGGAAGGGACGCCGTGGCCTGCCCACGAATGGACGCGGCAGTACGGCTTTCCCGGCGAGGTCGACGAGCTGGGCCGGATACAAAAGATCAATGTCGTTCCCAAGCCGTATCAGCGGCCCCATCCGCAGTTGTTCCAGGCATTCTCCGTCAGCGAAGAGACGATTCGATGGTGCGCGCGCGAGAACATCATCCCGACCGTGCTGGTGCCGCAGCCTCCTCAAGTACGGAAATTTGCCGAGGCCTATCGTGAAGAGGCAGCCAAGGCCGGTCGCAAGCTGAACCTTGGCGACAACTTCGGCGTTCTACACTGCGTCTATCTCGCCAACAGCAAGGAGCAAGCCTACCAGCTTGGCGACGAGGGAATCTGCGGCATCGGCTTCAAGCAGTTCTTCCATCACTTCGGCTTCTCCGAGGCGTGGCGGCTTCCCGAGGACGAAGCGAAGTACCCGACCGGCAAGGTGCCGCTGCCGGCCTCCGAGATCTCGATGTCGCGACTCGATCGCAGCGGGTTTGCTTTCGCCGGCACGGCCGATGACGTGCGGCGCGAAATGGACGCGCTGGTCGAGAACGTGCACCCGGAATGGTTCGTTTGGCAGGGCGACCAGGGCTTTCTGAACAAGGATGTCGTGAAGCGGCAGCTCGAGACTTTCGGGAAGGAGATTCTCCCTCGTTACAAATGAAGAGCGCACTGGTTGTCGGCGGCACCGGTCCCAGCGGGCCGTTCCTGGTAAATGGCTTGCGCGACCGCGGTTACGAGGTGGCGATTCTTCATCGTGGGACCCACGAGATTCCGGAGATCGGTCCCGACATCGAGCACATTCATGCGGACCCGCATTTTCGCGAAACGCTGGATTCCGCGGTTGCCGGGCGCGAATTCGACGTCGTGATTGCAACCTATGGCCGCATCCGCGTTGTCGCTGAAGCATTGGAAGGTAAGACCGGGCAGTTCATTGGAATCGGGGGCGTGCCGGCATACCGCGGCTACTACGTTCCTTCGGCGAATTTTCCGGCTGGTCTGCCGATTCCGGTTCCCGAGAGCGCTCCGACCGTTGCGAGCGAAGGTGAGCATCGCTTCTCGTATCTGATCGCCAGCACCGAGCAGGCCATTCTCTCGACCCATCCGCGCGGCACCGTCTATCGTTATCCGTACGTGTACGGACCGTACCAACTGGTTCCCCGCGAATGGTGTGCGATACGGCGGATCCTCGATCGACGCCCGTTCATGATCCTGGCTGACGGCGGTCTGAATCTGATGACCCATGGTTACGCCGGCAACCTGGCGCATGCTGTGCTGCTCGCGGTCGACAATCCTGAGGTGGCAGCCGGCCAAATCTACAACTGCGGCGATGGTCGGCAATTCAGTCTTCGCCAGATCGTGGAGATCATCGCAGACGAACTGAATCACAAATTGGAGATCATCGACTTGCCCGCGGAGTCAGCGTACCCCGCGCGCGGAATCAGTCTCGAAATCACCGCCCATCACAAGCTGCTGGACTTGCACAAGATCAAGCTGCAGCTGGGGTATAGCGATCCGCTCCCTCCCGAAGACGCCCTGCGGCGTACCACGCGATGGTACGTCGAGCATCAGCCCGAGCGCGGCGGTGACATCGAGAGACGTCTTCAAGACTCGTTCGATTACGATGCGGAAGATCAGCTCGCCGCGATCTATCGCGACGCTGCGCAACGCGCGCGCGTCTTCCGTCGCGAGGTCCTGCAGACTGCTCATCCATATCCTCATCCGAAGGCGCCCAACCTCGCGCGCGACCATCGCAATCGGTAGGCGCGCCACCCCTGGACCGTCGCAACAAGGAATCGCAACCGCGCGCGGGGCGCCAAACGTAAGAAATCGAAAAAGGTTAACCAGGCCACTCAGCATGCTACAGTCCGGCTTTGGGAGAATCAGCTATGGCTTATCAAACAATCCTCTATGACGTGGCAGACAACATTCTGACCATCACGCTCAACCGCCCCGAAAAGCTCAACGCGTTCACGGGCGAGATGATGAACGAGATGATCGATGCGTTCGATCGCGCCGACAAGGACGACAACGTGCGCGCGATTATTGTGACCGGCGCGGGACGCGGCTTCTGCGCGGGTGCCGACCTGTCGGCAGGCGCCAACACCTTCAATTACGAGGCGCGCGAAGACCGCCCCGATCGCAAGCCGCATTTCAAACCCGATGGCACCGTGGACTGGAGCCATGAATCCATCCGCGATGGTGGCGGGCTGCTGACGCTGCGCATCTACGAATGCCTCAAACCCGTCATCGCGGCAGTCAACGGTCCAGCGGTGGGAGTGGGTGTGACGATGCAACTCGCGATGGATGTCCGGCTCGCATCGGAGAACGCGCGTTTCGGCTTCGTATTCGCGCGTCGCGGGCTGGTGCCGGAGGCGTGCTCGAGCTGGTTCCTGCCGCGCATCGTGGGAATTTCGCAGGCGCTCGAATGGGCCTATACCGGCCGCGTGTTCTCCGCCCAGGAAGCGCTCGAAGGCGGATTGGTCAAGAAGCTCTACAAGCCCGAGGAGCTGATACCGGCTGCCAGAGCCCTCGCGCGCGAAATCGCCGACAACACTTCACAAATCTCGGTCGCCCTGATTCGCCAGATGTTCTGGAAGACCCTCGGCGCGGACCACCCGATGGAAGGACACAAGATCGACAGCCGCGGCATCTATGCGCGCGGCTCGTCGGCGGACGCGAAGGAGGGCGTGATGTCGTTCCTGGAGAAGCGCCCGCCCAGGTTCACCGACAAGGTATCGACCGGGATGCCCGCCTACTTCCCGTGGTGGAAGGAACGCAAATACAGCTAGCGCATGGATGATGCACTTCTCGGACACGCGATTCGAAACAACGCTGACTGGTGTGACATCGTCTGCCGCGCGCACGGAGTGCCCGGTGAGTTCGCTCACGGGATGTGGATCAATCGCGAGCGAGTTCCGCGCTTCTATCCCAACGCACAGACGCTGACCGCCCCGGGCGCGCGACAAGTCGGACTGATAAGGGAACTCATCGTACAACTGCCATCCGCATGGGCAGTCAAGGACAGTTTCGCGTCGCTCGATCTTGCGCCTCTGGGTTTCACGCTCCTGTTCGATGCGCAGTGGATTGTCCTGCCGCAAGAGAAGGCGTCGATGCTCGAGTCTGGCGAGTTGCGATGGGAGATTGTGCGTTCCGAAGACTTCCTCGCTGAATGGGAACGCGCCTGGTGCGATGCCAACGGCGATACGAACACGGCGAGAGTCTTTCTGCCGGTGCTACTGGAGAAAGCGGATGTCGCTATCGTGGCGGGCTTTCGCGGCGATCGCATCGTTGCCGGCGCAATCGGAAATCGGAGCGAAGAGGTCGTGGGATGGTCGAACTTTTTCGCCGGCCACGGAGTGGATACGCGGACGTGCGCATCAGGATCGATTGCTGCGCTCGCAAGATTCTTTCCTGATGCTGCGATGGTCGGCTACGAAGAAGGCGACATGCTGCGCCTGGCGCGGTCGCTGGGATTTGAGTCGCTCGGACCCCTGCGCGTTTGGTTATTCGATGGGCCGGAATGATGCTACGCGTGAGCGGGCGAGAGCCCGCCAACACTGAAGAAGGGGCAAGCCGTGCGGGCAGAGGGTTTCTCCTCCTTCTTCTGGGGGCAGACGTTCTAGCCCGCGATTTGCCCTGAACACGCGGGCGACGGCTGCCCTGGGATTCCTCAATAAAAAGTTTCCGAACGACACCGTCGTTGTGATGGTGTCATATCCGAAACTCTGGAGCTCCGACGCCTAAACGATCTGGCCGGCGCGCGCTTCGGTGTACTTGCCCGAGTCCACCACCACCTTGCCGTTCACGATCACCTTTTCGATGCCCGTGGCGTGCCGGATGTAACGATTGCCACCGCCGGGGAAATCGCTGACGAATTCTTCCTTGCCGCGTGCGATCGTGTCCGGGTCGAACAGCGTCAGGTCCGCCGCCGCGCCCACCGTAATACGGCCGCGGTTCTTGATGCCCCACGCGTCCGCCGGCTCCGCCGTGAGGCGATGCACCGCGCGCTCCAGGCTCAGCTTGTGGAACTGGCGCACGAAGCGATCGAACAGATCGCTGGTGTCGCCCGCGCCGCAGAACTGCGAGACGTGCGCGCCCGCATCGGATGCGCCGATATGAATCGACGGATGGTCGAGAATTTGCGCGACAATTTCGGGATCGCCGTGAACGATCTCGTTGATGCGGAACTCGGTGCGCAGATCGTCCGCCACCGCGATGTCCAGCATCACGTCCGGCATCGACTTCCCCTGTTCCTTCGCGATCTCGGCCAGCCTGCGTCCCAGGTATTTCTGGTTCGTCGGATTGTAGACCTCGCCCACGATCGCGCCGTACAGCAGCGGCAGAATCGCGCGTTCCGCATCCTTGACCAGCTTCTCGCGTGAGGCGCGCTCGCCGAACGCCGCGATTCGCTTCGGCACATCGAGCTGCATCAGCGCGTTCCACGACGGCACGCCATAAAGCAGGAAAGAAGTCTCCGACAGCCGGATGTTGATATTGAACGCGCGCGGCATCGATTGCCCGAACACCTTCGCGCCGCGCGCGCGCTGCTCATCGAGCTTCGCGAGGTTGATCTTGTAGTTATCGGGTGCGGCCGGGCTGTAGATGATCGGCGCGATCGTACAGAACACGCCGCTGCCGAGGCTCAGTTCCCCCAGCTCTTCGATATTCTTGAGTTGCTGTGCGGGGTCGATGAAGTAGGGCACCGTCTGCAGCGTGCCGCGCCCGCTCTTCGCCATCGCCTTGCACAGCGCCATCTTCTCGCGCATATCCGCCAGGCGGCTCGGGACCGGCCGCAGGTTCTCATCGATATCGACGTAGGAAGTGGAAAGGCCGATCGCGCCCGCCGCCATCGCGCCCTCCATCAGTTCGCACATCGTCGCGATTTCCGCGTCAGTCGCGACGCGCTCCTGGCTCTCCGCGCCCATCACGTAGTAGCGCAGCGCGGAATGGCCCACGAGCGCGCCCACATTGATTCCCAGGCCGGGGCGGATGAAATCGAGATACTGGCCGAAGCTCTCCCACTTGAAGGGCACGCCCTCGTCGAAAGTCGGCTCCTTGATGTCCTCGATCTTGCCGAACATCCGGATGAGCTTGCGCGTCCCGCTCTGATGCACGGGCGCAAGGCTCAGCGAGCAGTTGCCGACCACGACCGTGGTGACGCCGTGCTCGAGGCTGGGCGTGGCCAGGCGATCCCAGCATAGCTGCGGATCGTAATGCGTATGCACGTCGATAAAGCCGGGGCTCAGCACATGCCCGTGCGCATCGATTTCGCGCGCCGCGGCGCCGTCGAATTTTCCGACCGCCACGACCTTGTCGCCGCTTACCGCGACGTCGCCTGTGAAAGCGGCCTTGCCGGTCCCATCGACGATCTTTGCATTGCGAATTGCGAGTTCTGCCTGACTCATAGTTGCTCCTCGATTAGTTCCCAAACCGGTGCTTCAGCCACCCGACAATCTTCTCGTTGACCTCGTTCGGAAATTCCTGCTGTACCCAGTGACCCGCCTTCGCGATGTTGTGCATTACGAGGTCGGAGCACAGCGCGGGCATTCCGGCCGCCATCTGTGGGCGCAGCGCGATATCCCAATCGGCGGTGATCATCAGGCATGGCAGCGTCAGTTTCTTCGTGCCTACCTCCGGATGCTCACGGCCGTTGCGATCGATATTGCGATACCAGTTGATACCGCCGCGAAAGCCGGTTTTTTCGAACGCCTTGACGTAAACGTCGAGTTCCTCCGCGGTCACGATCAACGGAGTAGCCGCCGGAAGCTCATCGATGCGCCTGAATGGATTCATATCCAGCTCGCCGCTCGCCATCATGGTCGCGGTCGCGACCGCTGGATCGATCGGCGCGCGCATCAAGCGATCGAAAATCAGCCGCGCCTTCGGATCCATCACGGCCTCAGCACGCCCCGGTTCCTGGAACCATAAGATGTAGATGCGCTCATCTTTGCCGTTGACCATCGCGCGCATCTGGGACAGCGGCGGGAACGGAATGTATGGTGTGCATACGCCGATCACGCCCGCCGTCCGCTCCGGATGCATCACCGGCATCGCCCACGCGACGAAACCGCCCCAATCGTGCCCGACGAAAACTGCCCGCTCGATCTTGAGCGCATCGAGCAAGCCCACCATGTCGCCGGTGAGTTCGGTCAAGCCGTAGTCAGTCACGGCAGGCGGCGCGCTCGAATCGCCGTAGCCGCGCTGGTCGGGTGCGATGGCGCGAAATCCGGCAGCCGCAACCGCCGGTACCTGGTGACGCCACGAATAAGCGAGTTCCGGAAAGCCGTGGCAGAAGACCACCGCGGGTCCGCTGCCGGCCTCGTGAACCGCCAGGTTGATCTGCGGCTGGTTGCCGCGCTTGGGCAGCGCGACCGTGTGCGCCGCGGGCCACTTCAGGTCAGCCATGTGGTCCTCTCAGTGCTTCTGCTGCTTGGCAGCCTGTTCAGCGAAATGCTTCTGCACGGTTTCAGTCGCAGCCGCGATCGCTTTTCCGATCAGTTCCGTGTTGTGCTCGGTGTACCACTTCAGCGAGGCGTCGCGCGCGATATTGGATTCGTTGAAACGCGGCAGCACTTCGCGCGCGAACAGTTCGTAGGAACGCTTGGTCGCGTCGAAGTTCGCCCAGTTGTGCGCCAGCATCAGCAGGCATCCGAACCCGCCCGACTGCTTTTCCAGCTTTTCGATCATCGCGACCGCATCGTCGGGCGTGCCGATCACGGCGCGGCCCGATTTCACCATTGCTTCCGCCGGCTCTTTCGCGTCGAGGTCATCACCGGTCGCGGTGGGGTTGATGCTCGAGAAGTAGTGCACCCACTTATGTAAGCCGAACTTGACATCGTGCATCGCTTCTTCGCGGCTTTGCGCAATATGCATCGGCACGACCAGCCGCAGCACCCCGCGATCCATCTCGCGTCCGTGTTCGCGTGCGATTTCGCAGGCCACCTGCCAGTTCGTTCCGAGCACGTCGTAGCCGCCCTGCTGTGACGCCGCCACACAAAGCATCCCAAGGCCATAACGGCCCGCGAGCTTGCCGCCGGACGGTGTAAAGGTGCTGGCGACCGCGAACTCGGGGCGCGGGCGAGTATAGGGCAGGAGCTGGCAGCGCGCTTCCTTGAGCGTGTACCACTCGGTCTGCTCGGTCACGATTTCGCCGGAGAGCAGCCGCAGGATCACATCGAGCGACTCAGCCATGCGATCGCGCTGCTTCGGCACGGGCACTCCCAGCATTTCTGCATCGGAGGGCAGCAACCCCGGGCCGACACCAAACATCGCGCGCCCGCGGGTCATGTGGTCGAGCTGGATCATACGATTCGCCGTCATCAGCGGATGGTGATACGGCAGCGAGATGACGCCGGTGCCCAGGCGGATCTTCTCGGTGCGCTCGGCGGCAGCCGCAATCATCAGTTCCGGCGACGCGATAATTTCGTAGCCGGCGGAATGATGCTCGCCGATCCACGCTTCATCGAACCCGATACGATCGAGATGTTCGATGAGGTCGATATCCCGGCGCAGTGCGAGCGTCGGATCTTCGTCCACGGGATGGAACGGCGCCAGGAAGATGCCGCAGCGGAGGCGGTTGGGTCGTATAGCAGTCATTCGAGTCTCCTTAGTTGATGATCGTCTCGGGCGGATAGGGCGGAATCTGGTCTGCATCGGGAACCGGCCGCGGCGGCATCTGCAGCAACTCGTTCACCGCGGCGAGAAAAGCCTGGTCGGTGGCAAGGGTATCCGGCGGCCGGTTCAGGTTGAGCACGTTGAACAGGGCCTCGGCGATTACGGGATTGTCGACGCCCTCGCGCGCGATGCGCTCGAATGCGGGGCCCCCGAACGGATCGTCGGCAACGGTCGTACCCCTTTCCGCCGCGAGTGCCTGGCGGTCGCGCGCAACCGAAAGCGACCACGGCTGGCGGACGAATTCGGCCTGCCGTTTGAAAAACGTGGAAGGAAAAGCAGGATCGTTCGCAGTCATCTCGGTCAACAACTGCCGCAGAATCTGCGCGCACACCGACGCGCTCGTCATGCCCTGGCCGTAGACCGGGTTAAAGCCGCATGCTGCGTCGGCCAGGCTGATGAACCCTGCCGGACCCTGCCAGTTCTCGTAGTGATTCCAGAGATTCTGCATCCCGCGGCGATGGAAAATCGGCGAGATCGGCTTCGAGATCGCCAGCGCCTCCGCGACGATTGGAGAGCGCAGCTTCGCGCACAACGCCGCAAACGATTCGTGATCGGCGGGCAGCACACGCCCACCCCACGACGCGAGCGTCAGGGTAAAGCGGTCACCCTCGATCGGCAGGATCAGCGCGAAGTAATAGTCCTCAGGGCGGGTCGGTTTGGCCGGCGGATTCAGGAAGATTCCCTTCCACCACCAGTTACCCGGGAGCTGACTAGCCGGGGGTGCCTGGTACCAGCACGTGCTGTAGCCCGCATTGGCATCGACTTCCTCGCGTTCCACCGGCGGGTAGCCCAATTTCTCAAGCCACTGCGGGACGCGCGAGCTGCGTCCGCTGCAATCCACGATCAGGTCGGCTTCGATGCGTTCGGTGTGGCCGTCCGCAATTCGGCGGGTATCGACCCCGCAGATGCGGCCCTTGTCCGATGTCGTCACGAGGCCGGTCGCCTCCGTGCCTTCCAGGATAGTGATGCGCGGGTTCTGCTTGATGCGCTCGCGGATGGTCTTCTCAATCAGCAGGCGGCTGGCGCCCAGCATCTGATGGCCGGTGCGGCGGCGCTTGCCCCATCCGTCCGGCTGCATGACCGCGAGGTCGAGTCCGCCGTCTAAATCGAGCGAGCCTTGCGCGCGCAGTTTCTCGTCGAGACCCGGAAACAGCGAGTTCAGTTCGCGCCGCCCGCGATCGAGCATCACATGCGGATGGCGGCTTTGCGGCACGCCCTTGCGGTGCACCGCGTCGATTGGCAATTCGTCGCGCTCAATCAGCGTGACCTTGTCGAAGTGGTCGGCGAGCACGCGCGCCGCGCACATCCCGCCTATACCGCCGCCCATCACGACGGCATGCTTTGAACTCATCTAACGGTTTCCCTCACCTTGCTCGGAAGAATTTGCGAAGCGGCTGTGCCATTCACAGTCCGTGAAGTTCAGATCTGATACAAGGCCGCCACGTTTTTTCCGGCCAGTTTTGCCGCGGCCCCGGGCGTCATGGTCGCGAGCAGTTCCTTGAGCTCTTTCATGTACTCGCCGCCGTGATCGGCATGGGGAAAATCGCTGGCCCAGAAAAAACGATCCTCGCCGATAAACCGCACCAGCCCCGCGATTGCACGCTCGTCCGGGTCCGCGCTCAGCCAGCATTGGGTGCGGATGTAATGGCTGGGGGTGTTCTTCAAGGGAGCCCGATTGATCGGCACCTCGTACAGCGCATCCATCCGATCGACCCAATAGCCAATCCATCCGGCGCCCGATTCGAGCACTACGGCTTTCAGCCGCGGGAATTTGTCGAACACCCCGAAGGAAAAGAGCGTGGTGAATGCGGTCTGCGCCGCGTGACACGCCATCACCTGGTGGTACCATATGGACGTGCCGAGATCGGTGAAGCGCCGCGATGCGAGGCTGAGCGGCTCGAAGGTCGGATGGATCGCGAACGGCACATCGAGTTCCTGAAACTTGGCGAACAGCGGATCGTGATCGGGATGCCCATGCGCGCGGCGCGCATGGTTGAAGGGAGCAACGAATGCTCCTCGGCATCCGTCTTTCACCGCGCGCTCCAGTTCCGCGACAGCGGCCGGGATGTCGGACAGCGAGAGATGCGCGATCGGAACGAGGCGTCCGCCCGAGTCGCGGCAGAAATCCGCTATCCAGCGGTTGTAAGCGCGGCAATATGCGTTGGTGATCTCGGGATCTTCGACCTCGGCTTCCCACAGCAACCCGATCGTCGGGTAGAGGATCGCCTTGTCGATGCCGTCCTTGTCGAGCAGTTGCAATCGCTCTTTCGCGTTCATCGAACCGAACGGAGCGGAGTTCAGGTAGGTGCGCTCGGGTGACGGAACAAGTTTGTCCGCGGAGCGACCCATCGCGCCCAGCGCCTGCAGCGACCCGTGCATCATCATCTGCGCGGGCTTGCCGTCATAGACGAGGTACTCGAGGCCGCGATCGTCGACCTTAATTTCGATTGGACGCGCGCGATATTTTTCCTCGAGATAATTCGTCCACATATCGGCCGGCTCGAGGATGTGACCGTCCGCATCGATGACTAGTTGGTTACCGGGCATCGTTGAATCCTAAAGGTTGTAACAACGGATGACGTTTTCGCCGACCACGCCACGGCGCGCTTCGGGCGACATGGGGGCGACCATTCGCTCCAGTGCGTCGAGATACTTGCCGCCGTGATCGGGATGCGGGAAGTCGCTGGCCCAGAAAAAGCGATCGCGGCCGACGTAATCGACGACATAGGCGGTCGCCTGTTCATCGGGGTCGCCGGAAATCCAGACCTGTTCGCGCACGTACTCGCTCGGCTTCTTCTTGAGCGGAATCGTGCGACCCATCCAGGTTTCGTAGCCCTCGTCCATCCGATCCATCCAGAAGCCCAACCACGACGATCCGGACTCGAGGATCACGATGCGCAGCTTCGGGAATTTGTCGAACACGCCGAACTGGAAGAACGTGGAAAGCGGCTGCTGCAGGATCTGCGAGGCCATCACCCCGAGCAGCGGCATCCGCTCCATCCCGTGGAAGCGCGCGCGATTCAGGCCGCGCGGCTCGAAGGTCGGATGAATCGCCAGCGGCACATCGAGTTCCTGGGCTGCCGCGAACACGGGATCGTGATCGGGATGGCCGTGCGGCTTGTGGGTGATCGTGAAAGGCGCGACGAATGCGCCGCGGCAGCCGTCTTTCACCGCGCGCCGCAGTTCCTCGGCGGCGGCTTTCGGATCGCCCAGCGACAGATGCGCGATTGGAACCAGGCGATCGCTGTAGGGCCGGCAGAAGTCAGCGATCCAGCGGTTGTAGGCGCGGCAATACGCCTGCGACAGCTCGACGTCTTCGACTTCGGCTTCCCACAGGATGCCGAGGGTCGGATAGAGCACCGCCTTGGCGAGGTTTTCTCTATCGAGCAGCTCGACGCGTTCCCTGGCGTCCATCGATCCGAACGGAGCGCACCCAACATAAGTGCGTTCCGCCGCAGGCCGCAGCTCATCCTGTTCTTTCCCCATTCCGCCCAACGCGGCGAGGAACCCCGGTTGCGCCATCACCGACAGCTTGCCGTCGTATTGCAGGCACTCAAGGCCCTTGTCGTTGGTGACTACCTTGACGGCGCGTGGCTGGTACTTTTTCTCCAGGTATTTCTCCCAGAGGTCGGGCGGTTCCAGGATGTGCCCATCGGCGTCGACCACGATATCTGTCGATGACATAGCGGTTCTCCGTTAGCGCGCTGCGGCCGCCGACATCTCCGCCTGGATCGCATTCACGCGCGGGTTCAGCTTGGGCATCACGTACCGCCCAATCAGATCGACGGTCTGCATGACCTTTTCGTGCGGCACCGCGCCGACCTGCACCAGCATCAGCAGGAGATCGACGCCGGCCGATTCGTACATCTTCGCGACCTTGAGGCAGTCTTCCGGATCGCCGACCATCACCGCGCCCGCTTCGATGCGCTTGTTCAGGTCCTCGGTGGACATGCGGTAGTCGCCGAGCGCGACCGCCGCCTCCGCCATCTTCTTGTAATACTCGTAGCCCTTGACCTCGCGCTTGGCGAAAGGAGTGAACAGTTCCGCGCCCTTGCGCGTGGTGAAATCGATCGCGTCCTTGCCGTACTTCATCGCTTCTTCGCGCGTCGGCGCGCAGACGCATACCGTCGCGGCGGCGGTGCGATCGTTGATGAACGACCCGACCGGCTCGCAGTCCTTGAGCGCCTTCTTGTAGCTTTTCACCAGATGGTCAAGCACGCCGGGTTCAGAAATCCCGAAGCCCAACGCGCCGATTCCGCGCTTGCCGGCAGCTTCCCAGGTGGTGGGCTGAGTGGCGGCGACCCATATAGGAGGATGCGGCTTCTGAATGGGCTTCGGGATTACCTCGCGCTCCGGCATCTTGAAGTACTTGCCGTCCCAGCTGAACGTCTGCTGCGTCCACATTTTGGGGATCGCCTCGATCACCTCTTCCCACATCGGCTTGGAATCTTCCGGATGGACCTGGAAGCCATCGAGTTCCGCTTCGGTGATCGACCTGCCCGTGCCGAACTCGACGCGGCCATTCGACATGATGTCCAGCACCGCGACTCGCTCCGCTACGCGCGCCGGATGATTGAAAGGAATCGGAAGCAGGCAGACGCCGTGGCCGAGCCGGATGCGAGAGGTCGCCTGGCTGAGTGCGCCGTACCAGACCTCCGGCGCGGATGAGTACGACCATTCGCTGAGAAAGTGATGCTCAACCGTCCAGACCGAGTGATAGCCAAGCCGGTCGGCCAGTTTCACCTGCTCGGTGGCCTGGTGATAGATGTCGTACATGAAGCCTTCGTAGTGTGGGCGGCTTCGCTGGATCTCGTACTGCAACGCAAATTCCATGGTGAGTCTCCTTAGGTCAGGCGGGTCGCCGGGAGCCAAGGTAAATGAACGTTTACCCCTGCTAAAAGAAGCGTAGTAAATGACCGTTTACTTGTCAACCGAATATCAGTCATGATGGCCGGGTCATGGCGATTCGGCGCGCATCGATAGTGAAAGACCCCACCACCATGCGCCCGCGCGCCAAGCGGGCCAAGTCCACCGCTCCGGGCGACGGCGCACGCCGCGATGCCGTCGAAACCAACACGCGCGAACGCATCCTCGCATCCGCCACCCGCCTGTTCGCGGAACAAGGCTTCGATGGCGCATCGATGCCCGCGATCGCGAAGGCCAGCGGAATCACCGCGGGAGCCATCTACAAGCACTTCGAGAGCAAGGGCGACTTGCTGCTCGAAGTCGTGATGCGCTCATTCCTGTCCAGCCCGATGTTCGCGAACAGCTCTGAGCGCGGTAATGATGCGACCGGCCTGGCGCACCTGGCGGCCGCGTATACCGAGCCGTCGATGAAGTTGGTCAGGCAGCTTTCAATCGAGGTTCACCTCGCGGTCAATCGCGACGAGAAGGTGAAGCAGGTGCTCTCGCTCTCAAACCGGGCGGCGATCGAGCAGATCAGCGCGGGCATTGCGAAGGCGCAACGCGAGGACAGAATCGATCCGAAGCTGAATCCGGGGTTCGTCGCGCGCGTGTTCTGCATCTTCATTATGGGGCTGGTGCACATGGACACCTTGCTACCGGAGCTGGTGGGCGACCCCGCGTGGCACGAATTCGTGCGTGAGCGCAGCGAGAACCTGCTCGGCCTGCGCTGATTCCCGTTCAGCCGTTGATACTCTTCCGCAGGCGGCCCTCGTAGTACTCGGCCAGTCCGTTCAGCACCGGTTTCACGTCACCGGTGATCGATGAGCCGTGCATGATCGCGATCGTGCGCGGCTCGAGCGCCGCCAGTTTGCGCACGGTCGATGGCGTCTCGGTGGTGATTCCGGTCGCGCGGAATGCCTCTTCGGCCTGGAGCGCGGGGGCGAGGATGTCGCCGGTCGCGATCGCGGGTCCGTTGCCGAATTGAAACAGCAGATCGCTGCTGAACAGCGTGCGGGTGGTTTCCTCGAAGATCAGCCCCGCGTCCCAGCAATGCGGCACGTGCGGAGTATCGAGGTGCTTGACGCGCTTGCCGCCCAGGTCGATCACTTCACCGTTGGCCAACGCGCGCGGCGCCCGCGGCGACGAATCATTCAGCCAGATATTGCACCCGATCCTGCTGTGTGCCGCGGTCGCATCGGGTGCCGCCGCGAGCCACTCGTTGAGCGAGCCGCACTCGTCCGACTCGACGTGGCTGAACGTGATCCACTTGAGCCGCTTCAGATCGATGATCCTTGCTACCGCCGCCGAGACCGAGGGAAACAGGGATCGCTGTCCGCAATGAAAGAGCAGCGGCTGGTCGGCGTCGATCAGGAACTGGTTGAAGGTAATACCGGCGGGCGGCGCGACCTCGGGGACATAGGTGGACAGCCGATGGATTCGATCCGCGATTTCGTCGATTCGGGTTTCCATCCGTCAGTGCCTCCCGCGCGGACATACAGTCTGTATGTTTTATGCAACCCGCGACGCGTGCCCGTCAAGGCGCTGCGCGCTTGACGATGAATTCTGCCGCTTGCGCGGGACTGTCCGTTATGAAGAGGACGTCTTTCGCATTGGCGAACTCGCGCAGCACCGAAAAGATTGGCGCATAGACCTCGTACTGCTGCTTGCCGAGAAAGACCATCACGTTGCGAAATCCGGGAGCGGCGTGATGGCTCTGTTCAGCGCCGATGAAAATCTCCTCGCGAGTGCCCGCACTGCCGGGAGCGAAAACTATTCCTGCCGTGGAGATGTGAATGAGGTTCCATTCGCGCGTGCCGTTGTCGAAGTACTTGGCAATATGGCCCGCAAACTGGTTGGTCGGCTCGCGTCCGTAAAACCAGGTCGATACGCCAAGGCTGTCCGCGCCCCTGGGAAATCTGCTTCCAACCTCCAGCGCCCGCGATCGCCATTCGGTCGCTTCGCGTCCGGGCGCTTTGCCCAGAATCTCAAGGGCCTGGTCCAGCGCCGAGTCATCGTACGATGACAGGTATGCTCCCAGGTTGGCCGCCTCCATCATGCCGCCACCGCCACCCGACATCACGAGCTTGCCCGCTCTCGCCAGCAATCTCGCCGTCTCGGCGGTGCGGCGATACCAGGGGTCGGCGCGCGAGGTTTCCCTCGCGCCCATAATTCCGACCACCTTGTCGCCGCCTGCTTTCTTCAAATAGCTCTGGAGCGCATCGTCCATCGAGTCATCGTAGATGCGCCGGGTGAGCGCCTCGATGATCCCTGCCGATTGCGCGCCCTTGGCCAGGTAGTCGCAGTAAATCGCTTCATCGATGGTCACCCCCGACGCAAGCTCCCGGGAGAGTTCCTCGCGCGTGTAGAGCGAGGTCCGATAGGGATCGTACGGCAGATTCTCGAAGCGCGGAAAAATCACCGCGCCGCGCTGCTGAAGCATCGCCTCGATCTCGGTGCTCGCGAAGCGGCATCCTAGAAAATAGGTGCGGTCGATCTCAGCTGCGCGCCAGTAGTCCGCATCGAGCGCGGAGAGATCCACGCCCTTGATCGCAGTGCCTCCGAGCGCCCGACCCGCGCGCCGCACCTGCTCAAGCGTGTTCAACTCTGCGATTGGGCCTTGAGGAGCAGCGGGCGGACAAACTGCGGCTTCCGTGATCGAAACTCGTGACAAGAGAGCGACTGTGGAAGCGATGCCGACGGCGGCGGCATCCTTAAGGAATCGTCGGCGGCTTGGTGGAGGGAAATCGATTTGCCCGGAGTTCCGCACGCTGCGCCTATCCTTGCCCTATCGGGCGCGCGAGATCGAACCCTTCAGGGCCTTTCGCCCCGCTTGCCGACCCCGCCCCGATTCTGAAATAAGCAGATCAGACGCTGAACGCAGCTTACCTGCCGGACCCTTACGTCCGGACCGGGATCAGCCCCGGAAGGGAGTGAGCGATGTACGATCTAATCATTCGCAATGGAACTATCGTCGATGGCAGCGGGATGCCGCGTTTTCGCGGTGATGTCGCGGTCGCGGGCAGCAAGATCGCCGCGATCGGCAAAGTCCGCGAGAGCGCGCGCGAGACTATCGATGCCGACGGGCACATCGTCGCGCCCGGGCTCATCGATGCGCACACGCACATGGATGCCCAGGTGTTCTGGGATGCCCTCGGCACCTGCTCGTGCTGGCACGGCGTCACCAGCGTGGTGATGGGCAACTGCGGCTTCTCGCTCGCACCCTGCGGCGAGAAGGACAAGCTTCTCGTGATGCGCAACCTGGAGCGCGCCGAAGATATCTCGCCCGAAGCGATGGAGGCGGGAATCAA
>Ga0335085_10001997_pt1 | contig 39808 bp, 34 predicted proteins | sample Lox_Sample_45_FD_206712 | JGI IMG/M metagenome (GOLD analysis project Ga0335085, IMG submission 206712) | Soil microbial communities from Loxahatchee National Wildlife Refuge, Florida, United States - Lox_Sample_4.5 | ecosystem: Environmental > Terrestrial > Soil > Wetlands | place: USA...
CGCCCGGGCAAAGCCCTCAAGGATGCAGTGGCCAAGAAAAAGTAGTGCCGGCGAGCGACTGGTTTCCCTTCCAACAACGTGCTAGCTTGGCATTGCCCTTTCTGGCGCATGCAGTTACTATCATGAAACGCCCCATACCAGCGGGGCGTTTTTTTGTCCGAGCACCCGCCTTCCCTGCCGCCATCTTCAGCCGAACAATGCCGACACACCACCAGTACCCCCCCATCTCCCCGTTGCCGCCCACGATGCGAGGAGCGCAACGAAAGCGCCCCGTGCCTGAGGGAAATTCTCCGTTTCGCCCCCTCTTCTTCCGCGTTCCTTGCATTTTGTAGGGTTGCTGAATTTTCGCGGAGTGATTCGTCCGTCTCACCCGCGGGGAGCGTCTCCCCTTGCCAAAACATGTCGTTGCGGGTAAAGTCTCTGGTAGACATGGACCAGCACGGTACACACCAGAAACGGCCGGCTTTGACGGGACGGACTCTGCGCCGGCTCGCCGGGGGGGTGGCACTTGCCATTGGCGCGGCATACCTCCTGGCAGTCACGATCATCGCCACGCCGTGGGCCGCCGCACGGCTCGGCAGGCTCGCGACCGACACCCTGCACACCAAGGTGACGGTGGGGGGAGTTGCCCTCCAGGGCGCCTCCTTGACACTTTCGGGGGTGGTCATTGCCGATCCCGCAGGTTTCGGCACCGGAGAGCTGGCCGCGTGCCGGGAAATGACCATCGCTCCCGCCTGGGGTGAGCTGCTCGCGGGGAAACGGAGCTTCTCTCTCATCAGACTGCGGGAACTCCGGGTCGCTCTCCGCAGGAACAAAACGGGCTCTTGGAATTTCAGCGGCCTGGTGAGGCAACCGGCATCTTCAACGGCCCCGGTGGAAACCTTCGTCCACAGGCTTGTCCTGGAGGAGGCCGCCGTCGCCATCGACGGCCGCAGCCTGGATAAGCTGTCGGTGACCGTCAACGAACTTGCCACCAGGGGAGCGACCCCATTCCGGCTCATCGTGAGCTTTCGTGACGGCAACAATAATCTCTACCGTCTGGAAGGGAAGGCCCGCCTCGGAACCGACCCTTCCCTCGATCTCTCCCTGGCGGCCCCTTCCCTCTCCCTGCAGGGGCTTGGACTCCCCGTTGCTGCCGGCTTCCGCCCGATTACGGACCGGGGCATCGGTGCCCTTTCCCTGCATGCCCGACTTGCCGCGGGGGCCCTTACCGTCAGGGGTCACCTCGGAGCGGACCGGCTTGCCGTGGGGGTGAAGGGCGGGACGATTCCCCTGCAGGGAAACCTGAAGTTCTCCGGAACCTACGACATGAACCGGGACACCGGATCTCTCGACACATTCTCCCTGGAACTGAACGATCTCCTCCGGCTATCGGCACGGGGTACCGTCGAGCACGTCCGGCACGAGGCTGCCTTCACGGCGGAGGTGGCGAGCGCTGCTCTTGAGCTGGGCGATATCCGGCAGATTCTCCCGGAGAGCCTGAGCCGGGGCTTCGCATTCCGTGGCACACTGGCACCGGTGCTCTTCCGCTGCACCGGCGACCGGCACCGCGGCATCGTTTCCGGCGGTGCGATCCTCACCCTGCGAAACGGCACATTGTCCAAGGGGAAGCGCTCCTTCTGCACCGGGGTTGACGCCACCTTTTCCCTGGCGCGGAAGGATGAGGGATGGGCCGTTGCCGGAAGAGTGGTCCGGAAGAAAAATTCCGACAATTCCATTCTCCAGGCTCTTTCGTTGCCGGTCCGGGCTCGCCTCTCTCCCCGGTTCGTCCCCACCGAGGCCGTCGCCGGTCCGTTTTCCGCGACGGTTGCGGGGGTTCTCCTTACCGGCGAGGCATCCTACCGCTCCGCGGCGCCAGAGCCTCTGGCGGTGAGGCTGGAGGCGCCACGGGTGGCGCTTGCCGCCATGAACGATTTCCTTCGACCGGAGAGCGGAAGATTTTCTGCGGGAAACGGCTCGGCCTTCTTCCGGGGAGGAGGGCGCTTGCCCGGAAGCTGGCACGGAGAGGCGGGAATAACCCTCAGCGGAGCTGCCGGAGTGGCCGGAGGGAGCCCCTTTGCCCTCGGTGGGGCGAACCTGACGGGCTCGATCGTTTCCGCGAAAGGGGGAGTGACGGCAGTCGGCATCGGCACCGTCACGGCGGGAATGGCCCGCGGCACCGCCTTTTCCGGCTCCCTCCGCTATCGTTACGGCAACGGCGGCATCACCGTTACCGACGGTTCTTGGGACGTCGGCCGGAACACCATCCGGTTCGCCGAAATCCGCGCAGCCATTCCCCCGACCCTCCCCGCCGGCCGTGACGGGAAGATGCCGGCCCGTCTCGTCTTCGGCGGCGGCGAACTCATCCAGGGGGAGACGAGGGTGCTGGATGTGGCAGGCGATGTGACCGCCGACGTGCTCTCCCAAGGAGGGAAACGCTGGCTCGAAGGGAGGGGCAGGTTCGGTCTCGGCCGGTTGAGCTACCGGCAAGAGGAACTGGGCGCGGTGACCGCCCTCCTCTCCTTCGATAGAGAGGGAGCGACCGCCGAGCTTTCCGGGAAGATTCTGGACGGCACCCTGCGCGGGAAGGCAGACATCGATCCCTTCGGCCGTGCACCGTCCCCCCGTTTTGAGCTGGAACTGGGGGAGGCCAATTGCGCCCGACTCGCCGGCATGCTGCCGGCGGGCGGGTTCCGGCCGAGCGGCGGCAGGCTCACCGTCCGTGTATCCGGCAGGTATGACCCTGCACGGGGCCTCCATTCCCTGGTGGCGGGAACAGGGAAGGATATCTCCGTAACGGGAAAAGGAGGGAAGACCCTGCTATCCGCAGGGCGACTCGAACTGTCCGCTGAACTGGCCCACGGAGAATTGACCATCGGAGAGGGGATGATCGGGGTGGGGACCGACCTGGCGGTGAAGTTCCAGGGGAAAGTCGCCAGCGCCACCGCCCCGGACCGCAAGGGAGAGATCGCCTTCGCCCTTTCCGCCGTCCCCGTTGATACCCTTCTCGCTTCCTTCGCCGCTTTCCTTCCCCGAGCGCTGCAGGAGGCAACAGCGACCGGCAGCATCTCCGGGAAGGCCGCTCTCCACCTTGAGGGAGGAGAGGCCGCCCTGGACGGAGCGGCGACCATCACCGGCGGTTCCCTGACAGTCCCTGGGCAGCGGCTGGCGATCACCGGCATTAACGGCACCATCCCCTGTTCCCTGGTGCTGGCGGGGAGCAGGGCCGCACGGGCGGGACCCCCGCCGGTTGCCGCCCGGAAAAACTATCCCCTCCTGCTGCACGCCATGCAGCAGGGAACCCGTGAAGGCGACCGCTTTACGGTGGGCTCGATCCGTTTCGGCGGCATGGAGGTGGGGGAGACCGTCCTCACAGTCAGGGCCGGCGGCGGCACCACGGAAATAACGTCGCTGTCGACGGCACTCTACGGCGGCTCCCTCCTGGGGAGAGGATTTTTCGGCTACCACAGCGGCATGGACTACGGCGGCGACCTGCTGGTGAATGATCTGAGTCTCCGGAAGTTCTGCGACTCCTACCCTGCCCTCAAGGGATACATGACGGGGCGGGTGGACGGCATCGTCACCCTCGGGGGAACGGGAACGTCCCTCACAGGGATGACGGGGATCGTCACCCTCTGGACACGGCCGGGAGAGGATGAAAAGATGCTGGTCAGCAGGGAATTTCTGCAGAAGCTTGCCGGAAAGAAGCTGAAGGGGATTTTTTTCCGCACCGACCGCCCCTACGACCGGGGAGAGATCAGTGCGTCCCTCGGGAAGGGATTCCTGACCTTCGACGTCCTCAATATCGAGCACACCAATCTCTTCGGGGTGCAGGACCTGGACGTGTCGGTGGCGCCGGTGCAGAACAGGATCGCGCTGAGTCACCTCATCGCAGCGATCCGCGAAGCGGCGGCCAGGGGGAAGGCTGCCGCCGGCGGGGCAGCCGGCAGTGAGCCGCCGGCCCCGGAGACTCCGGCAACGGAATTCAAATGGGAGGAGTGATCCGCCGGAAGCGGCGGACACCGGGAGGAAGCGAAATGGAACTGCGCATCTACTACGAGGACACCGACGCAGGCGGGGTGGTGTACCATGCCAATTATCTGAGGTATTTCGAACGGGGGAGGACCGAATACCTCCGGGAGCGTGGCCTGTCGGTGGGTGAGCTGGCGGCACGGGGCTGTATCTTCCCGGTGGTGAAGCTGGAGATCGAATACCGGTCGCCGGCACGCCACGACGACCTGGTACGGGTGGAGACCGAGGTGCTGGAGGTGGGGAAGACCTCCTTCACCCTCGGCCAGCAGGTGGTCAGAGCGATGGACGGCAAGCTCCTGGCTGCCGGGAGGGTCACCCTGGTCTGTGTCTCGCCGCAGATGAAGGCCCGGCGGCTCCCCGTCGAGCTGGTCGACGCACTGCAGGAGTGATGGCCGGAAGGACCTGGCGGCACAAAGGCTGGCGTGGGTCGAGACGGCCGGAAAGGCGCAACGACCCGCCTCCCTTGGACCCATCCAAGACTTTGCTGGCGCAGCGGGTGCCACTTGTGGTACTGTGGCAGGCGTCTCGTGCATCCTAACTTGCAAAGAAAGGGCGCCGTCTCTCCGTTCCCGCCAAGGCGAACTGACATGGCCCAGAATCCCTACCCGCTCATCATCGGCGTTTCCCTCCTCCTCGGTTTCCTGGCGGGGGTCATCATGCACCGCGCCGACTTCTGCGTGGTCTGCGCATTTCGCAACTTCTTCCTCTTCGGCAACACCTTCTTGCTCCGCTGCCTGGCGCTCCTTATCGTCGCCACCATGGCGCTGTTCGAAATCGCCCGCCAGCTTGGATTGATCTCTCTCTATCCCTTCCCCCTCCTCGGCCCCCCTTCCGCGGCGAACGTGGCCGGAGGCTTTCTCTTCGGCATCGGCATGGTGCTCGCCGGCGGATGCGTGGTGGGGACCCTCTACAAGATGGGAAGCGGCAGCTTCCTCAGTTTCCTGGCGTTTCTCGGACTCATCTCCGGCAGCGCACTCTACGCGGAGATTCATCCCTGGTGGTCGTCCCTTGCCGCAGCCACCACCTTTTTCCGGGGAAGCTCGACGATTCCCCAGCTGCTGGCCGTCGACCCGCTGTGGGTGACCGGCGTCCTCCTTCTCTGCTCCGTCGCTGCGTTCGCCCGCTGGGCCCGGTCCGGAGCATTGCAGCGGCGCTCTCCCGCGGCCGGCTACCTGCAGCCCTGGCAGGCCTCCCTTTTCCTCGCCTGCCTCGGGACGCTGTCATACATCATCGTGGGGATGCCGTTCGGTGTCACCACGGCCTACACCAAGATGGGGGCCTTTCTGGAGCAGCTGGTCGCTCCGGGTCATGTGGAGCGGCTGGCCTATTTCTCTGCCGTTCCCCTCGATTACACCCTCCCTTTCAGCGGTGTGCGCCTCACCGGAGGGGGAGGACCCCACTTCGACGCCGTCGCCGCCATCCAGTTTCCCCTCATCGCCGGCGTCATCGGCGGCGGCGCATGTTCGGCCCTCCTCGTGGGTGAATTCAGGGTCTACCCGCACGTACCGTACCGTCAGGGTGTATCCGCCGTCGTCGGGGGAATGATCATGGGGATGGCATCCCGCATGGCTCCGGCCTGCAGCGTCTGGCACCTGTTCGGCGGGTTGCCGGTCCTGGCCTGGCAGAGTATCCTCTTTCTTCTCGGGCTGGTGCCGGGGGCCTTTGTCGGCAGCAGGCTCCTGGCAAGGATCGTTGTCAGATGAGACCCGGCATCGAATGGAATCGAGGTATTTTCATGGAAGGGAGGCAGTAATTGATGGAACCGAACGACCAAAAAGTGCTAGAATTCGATATTCGGGGGCAGATCTGTCCGTCAACCCTCCTCATTGCCCTCAGGGAAATGAACAACCATCGGGAGAGACTCCGGAAAGGGGCCCTCAGGCTCATCTTCAGGACGGACAACCGGGACTCCACGGTGACCATTCCCGATGCGGCAGGGAACATGGGGTACGGCGCAGCGGTCGCAAAAGAAGGGGACCACTACCGGATTGAGGTCGAGGGCGGCCGCTGAAGCGGAGAACCGGAGCAGGCGAATCAGATGAAACTGGCTGATAAATTCAAGGGCGCACTCGACGGCTTCGCCAGGGGAAACGAGCTGGACCGGCTGGCGAAGGAGAACGCAGAGCTGCGGGAGAAGGATCGGACCATTACCGCCTACGTCCGGCGTAAGGTCAACCAGCTCCTGCTGGTCATGGGAACGCTGCCGTTGCGCCCGGAGGAACTGGACGACCACACCCTGCTGGAGCTGGATCCCATCGGCATCGTGGCCGATTCTTTCAGCCAGGTTCTCAGTCATCTCAATGCGACCAACGAACGGCTCAAGCTGGCCAACAACGAAATACAGGCAATTCTCTCGTCAGCGGGAGTGGGAATCCTCGTGGTGGATGAAAAGATGAGGGTCCAGTTGTTCAACCAGAAGCTCAAGGAGCTGTTTTTCTGCGATGATGACGATGTGGTCGGCAAGCCCTGCCATGAGGTTCTCTGCCACCGCCACACCCCGCCGGTAGAGTGCACCTTCGAGAAGATCCTGGCGTGCCGCGTGGCGTCACGGTTGGCCAACTGGCAGTATCAAGACCGGCATTTCGATGTGGCCGGGGCACCCATCAAGAACAGGCTTGGCGACATAACCCACGTGGTCCTCGCCTACCACGACATCACCGAGTTCCGCCGGACCGAGATGGTTCTCCGGCAAAACGCCGAGCTGTACCGCACCATGATCGACAATGTTTCCGAGCTGTTCCAGAGCGTCAACCCGGACGGCACCTTCAATTTCGTCAACCGCGCCTGGCGTGAGACCCTCGGATACGGTGAGGGTGAGATCGCCGGCCTCCATCTCCTTGCGGTCATCCACCCGGACCACCGGGAGGAGTGCCGGGAAATGTTCCGCCATCTCGTCGCCGGCAAGCGAATCGGCTCCTTCGCCACGGTCTTCGTTGCCAAGGACGGCACGCCGGTCCCCGTTGAAGGGAACCTCAACATCGGTTTCATCGACGGCAAGCCGACCGCCACCAGCTGCATCTTCCGGCGGGCCGTCACCCCGGGCGGACCGCCAGAGGGACAATGACCACTCCCTCCGTTTCCATTCTCCTCCCCGTCCGTAACGAAGAGCGCTTCCTCCCCGCTGCCCTCGCCTCCCTCTATCGCCAGAGCCTGGGGGAGTGGGAGCTGGTGGCGGTCGACGACTTCTCCACCGACGCCACACCGGAGATCCTGGCCGAGGCGGCCCGCCGCGACAGCCGGGTGCGGGTCCTCTCGCCGCCGCAGCCGGGGCTGGTAAAGGCCCTCAATGCCGGGCTTGCTGCCTGCCGGGCACAGCTGGTTGCCCGCATGGACGGTGACGACATCGCCCACCCCCTCCGACTGGAACTCCAGCACGCCTTCATGAACGCCAATCCCGACGTGGGGCTGGTGGCCACCGCGTTCCGCAGTTTCCCGCGTCACCGCCTCGGACCCGGCATGCTCGCCTACGAGAGATGGCAGAACTCCCTTGCCAGTCACGAGGCGATCGTCCGCGACCTGTTCGTGGAGTCCCCCTTTGTCCATCCCAGCGTCATGTACCGGAAGGATGCAGTGGGAAGGATCGGCGGCTACCACGACCGGGGATGGCCCGAGGACTACGACCTCTGGCTCCGTCTGGGTGCGGCCGGCACCCGGTTTGCCCGGCTTCCGCAGAATCTCATTTTCTGGCGGGAGCGGCCGGAGCGGGCCACCCGTACCATGGCGGAGTATACGGCCGACGCGTTCCGGGCCTGCAAGGCGCACCACCTTGCACGGGGCTTTCTCGCCGGCGAGACCGAGGTGACCCTGGCGGGAGCGGGGCTGGAGGGACGGGCCTGGCGCAGGGCCCTTGCTGGAGAGGGAGTTGCGGTCTGCCGCTGGGTGGATGTGGACCCCCGAAAGATCGGCCGGTTGCTGCACGGGGCAGCGGTGGTCGCCCCGGACGAGGTGGCTCCGGGAACGGGGAAGATGCTCATCACCGTGGGAACCCGCGGGGCGCGGCAGGGGCTCAGGGAGTGGGCCACGGGGGCCGGATTCCGGGAGGGCGGGGATTTCCTCTGCGTCACCTGACGGCATCTTTTTTGTTGCCCTTTTCCCGGCAAAAATGTAATGATAGTTCAGTACTTCGAAAGGCGAAGATACCCATCTTCGCCTTTCGTTCGTCTGGGAAAACGGGCTGGAGACCGTACTCACCCATGGGCCCATCCGCCGGTATTCCCTGAAGCGACCATCAGGAGTCATCCCCTTGAAAATGCACAACCAGCAGGAAATCGACAAACGCCGTACCTTCGCCATCATCAGCCACCCCGATGCCGGAAAGACGACCATCACCGAAAAGCTCCTCCTCTTCGGCGGCGCCATCCAGCAAGCCGGCGAGGTACGGGCCAGGAAAAGCGCCCGCCATGCCACGTCGGACTGGATGGAGATGGAAAAGCAGCGGGGGATCTCGGTCACCTCGTCGGTGATGAAGTTCAACTACGACGGGTACGAGATCAACCTCCTCGACACCCCGGGACACAACGACTTCTCCGAGGACACCTACCGGGTCCTCACCGCCGTCGACTCGGCCCTCATGGTGATCGACTCGGTCAAGGGGGTGGAGAGCCAGACCCAGAAGCTGCTGGAGGTCTGCCGGCTCCGCCACACCCCCATCATGACCTTTATCAACAAACTCGACCGGGAGGGACGGGAGCCCCTCGAACTCATCGACGAGGTCGAAAACGTCCTGAAGATCCAGTGCGCCCCCATGACCTGGCCGGTGGGGATGGGGAAACGCTTCCGGGGCACCTACCACCTCTACAGCAAAGAGCTCACCTTCTTCGATCCCGAGGCGGACCGGGGGACCGGCCAGGTCGTCACCGTCCGGGGACTCGACGATCCCCGCCTCGACGAGCTTCTCGGTTCCCAGGTGGAAGAGCTGCGCAGCGAAGTGGAACTCCTCGAGGGGGCGGCCCATCCCTTCGAAGAGGAGGCGTATCTCGCAGGACTCCAGACGCCGGTCTTCTTCGGCAGCGCCATCAACACCTTCGGAGTGCAGCAGCTCCTCGACACCTTCGTGGCCCACGCCCCGGCGCCGCTGCCGCGGGAGACCGTCAGCCGCACGGTATCACCCTACGAGGAGCCATTTTCCGGCTTCGTTTTCAAGATCCAGGCGAACATGGACCCGGCCCACCGGGACCGGATCGCCTTCTTCCGCATCTGCTCGGGGAGGTTCAGCCGGGGGATGAAGGTCCGCCACCTCCGTCTCGGCCGGGACATGCAGATCGCCAATGCCACCATCTTCATGGCCCAGGACCGCACCAACGTGGACGAGGCCTTTCCCGGCGACATCATCGGCATCCACAACCACGGCATCATCAAGATCGGCGACACCTTCACCCAGGGGGAAGAGCTCAAGTTCACCGGTATTCCCAACTTTGCCCCGGAGCACTTCCGCAAGGTGCGCCTCCTTGATCCGATGAAGTCGAAGTCCCTGGAAAAGGGGCTCGTCCAGCTGGCCGAGGAGGGAACAACCCAGGTATTCCGCCCCCTCATGGGGAGCGACTGGATCGTGGGGGCGGTGGGGCTTCTCCAGTTCGACGTGGTCATGCACCGGCTTCAGCACGAATACAACGTCAAGGCCACCTACGAGCCGGTCAGCTATGTCACCGCCCGCTGGGTGACGGGGGAGCGGAAGAAGCTGGAGGAGTTCGAGAAGAGGGAAGGATTGAACCTGTACCGCGACGGAGAGGGGAACCTGGCCTACCTGGCGGGGAGCCAGTGGAGGCTGGACAATACCATGGAGAACTGGAAGGGGCTGGAGTTCCACGCGACGAGAGAGCACAGCTGAGGATGCAGGCGTCATCCGCCTCCGGGGTCCGGGGAGTTGCCCGTCGCCGGCCGTGACCCGAAGGGTCCTTTCTTCCCTTGTACTGCCCGATTTTTGTCGGTATGCTATGCAGGAAAAGTCTCGTGGAATTTCATGACCTGATTTCGGGGGGAACAATGGCAAGTCGGTTTGATTTCAAGAAACTGCGCAGGCTCATCACCATCTACGCCGTGGTGCAGGTCTTCCTCGTGGCGCTCCTCATCTTCATGGCCGTCAATTTCCAGGCCGGGCTCCAGGCCGAGGGGCGGCCCCAGCGCTTTCTCCACGGCGTCATCGCGGCCCTCGTCATCCAGCTCGCCCTGTTCTACCCCATCAATCGATTTGCCGCCAACGAAGCGAAGCGGGAGATCGAAGCCTGCGCCACGGACCTCTCCATCGACGAACAGAAGGCCATCAGGAGCAGGAGAATGGTGGGGGACGTGGTAAAGACCGGCATCTTCTGTTTCTTCGTCACCTTCATCTACAAGGCCCCCAAGGACCGCTTCGTCCTCAGCATCATCTTCTTCACCTTCATCCTGACAGCCCTCAGCTACTTTCAGAACTACAATTTCGCGGCAAAGCGGGGGATGCAGGAGAAGGGGTGAAGAAAGCGGCCATCGCTTCGCACACCTGGTCACTCCCCCCCTTGACAAGCCTCGTTTCCGGCAGGGAGCGGAGAAACACCCTGCCGTAATTCTTCGACAGCAGCCGGCTGTCGAGGAGCAGGACCGCCCCCCGGTCGCTCCTGCTCCGGATCAGCCGGCCGAATCCCTGCTTGAACTTGAGCACCGCCTGGGGTATGGCGTACTCCATGAACGGGTCGTGCCCCGCAGCGGCCAGGTGCTCGGCCCGCGCCTCCAGGATCGGTTCCGTCGGCACCCGGAACGGCAGGCGGGTGATGACCACCAGTTCCAGAGCCCTCCCCTGGACGTCAACCCCCTCCCAGAATGAGTCGGTGGCAAAGAGCACGGCGTTGCGTTCCTTCTTGAAGCGGGAAAGGAGCAGGTGCCGGTTGATCTCACCCTGCCGCATCGGCGTCAGCCCCGCATCGGCCAGCGATGCGCCGATAAGTTGGTAGACCCGCCCCATGAGGTCATAGGAGGTGAAGAGGACAAAGGCCCGTCCCTCGGAAATGAGGATGCTGCGCCGGAGGAAAGCGGCGAGAGCCTGTTCATACCCCGCGGCAGTCGGTTCCGGCATGTCGGCCGGAATGCCGACGAATGCCTGCTCCCGGTAGTCGAAGGGGGAAGCGAGGAGGAGCTCGCTCACCCGGCGCCTCTCCAGGAGCGTGATACCGGTGCGCTCCTCCAGGTACTGGAACTTCTCCCCCACCGCCAGGGTGGCCGAGGTGAGGACGACGGTGCCGAATTTGTCGAAGAGGTTCTCTTTGAGGGTCGCGGCCACCTCGATGGGGGAAGTGCAGAGCTTCACCGCCAGCCCCCGCGCCCCCTTTTGCACCTCGAACCAGCGACATACCCCCTCTTCCCGGGCAACAAAAAAGAGGAGGTTCTCCACTACTCCCGCCAGTCGTCCCCTTATCCCCCGGAGATCGGTCAGGGGACCGGCCAGTTTCTCCGCCACCTTCTCCGGCAGTTTCCCGCACCCCTTCAGAAAATTTTCCACCTGGGCCGTGTATTCGGCCAGCTCCCTGGCCAGTTCCCGGACCCGCTCGTCCACCTCCCGCCAGAGGGGTGTGCCGTAGAGCCGGGAAGTGAGGCGGAGCTTGTTCTCGCCATGCTTGCCGGAGACCCCCAGGTGGTTGAGGAGGGCGATGCCGATGGCGTCCATGGCGCGGTTCACCTCCGCGGCCAGGGTCTGTCGTGCGGGGAGCAGCGTGCCCTCCAGGGTAGCGGCGATCTCCATGTAGAGGTCGTCGAGGGTTTCGGGAACCTCGCGGGAAAGGAGGGAGGAGAGCTGGGGGAGAAGCCCCCGCTGGGGCTTGCGGGGATGCTGCAGCTTGCCGAGGAGCTTGAGGAGTCCCTGGCGGGAGGTCTGGGCGGAGAGGTAGCCGGTCGCCACATCCTCCAGGTGGTGGGCCTCGTCGAAGACCAGTCGCGTAAAGGGGGGAAGGATCGCCGTGGAACCGTAGCCGGTTTCCTGGCGCACCGCCAGATCGGCCATGAGCAGGGCGTGGTTGACCACCAGCAGATCCGCCCCCGCCGCGGCCCGTCGCGCCGTGTAAAAGAAACACCCGCCGTAGTGGGGGCATTTCACCCGGCTGCACTGGTCCGCCTCGCAGCACACCTCCTCCCAGACTTCGTCATGGGGAATGAAGGAGAGGTCGTTGCGGCACCCTTCTGCGGTTGTCGAACTCCAGTCGATGATCGCCTGGAGCTCGGCGGCGTCATCCTTGAACAGCGAGGGCTCGGCCTTGACCGCGGCCAGTTTGCGCAGACAGAGGTAGTTGCCGCGCCCTTTCACCAGCACCGCCCGGAATTCGATATCGGCGTTCCGCTGGAGAAAGGGGATATCCTTCTTCGTCAGCTGTTCCTGGAGGTTGATGGTATTGGTGGAGACGACCACCCGTTCCTTGTTGCGCACCGCCCAGAGGGCAGCGGGAAAAAGGTAGGCGAGGGATTTGCCGGTGCCGGTCCCCGCCTCGATGACCGCCACCTTTTCTTCATTGAAGGCCTCGGCCACGGCGAAAGCCATGCGGGTCTGCTCTTCACGGTACTCATAGCCGCCAAGGCGGGAGGCCAGGACTCCGCCCGGCGCGTACCAGCGTTCGATCTCCGGATAGGAGAGTCTTTCCCGGGTGATCCTCCGGAAGGGGGCCACCGCCTGGTAGCACTGCTCGGCCCGGTTGTCGATGATGTAGAAACCGACCCCCTGGTTTCCCAGGACGGAGGCGATCTCCAGATCGGCCCGGGAAGGGGTGAGGTTGCCGGAGGGGTGGTTGTGTATCACCACGTCGCCGAAGGATGTGGCCACCATGATGGCCGCGACCGCATCCCGGTTTCCCCGGGCGAGCGGCTCCACCTCGATGACCACCCTCGCCTCGTCGGTGCGCCCCAGGAAAAAGACCTCGTTGCCGCCGGCGCCGGCGATCGCCTCCCGCATCTCCTGCACGGCCTGCTGGGAAAAAAAGCGGTTCATCTGATTGAAGATACTATCTTTGCCGGTACGCCGCAATAAAAAAGGGGCGGAATTCTCCGCCCCTTCCGGTGCTGCACGGGATCGGGCATTTTCGATTCTGCCGGTCCCGGGTCACGGCCCTACTTCTTGTGGCACTCGCCGCACTTCGTCGGGCCCTGCTTCTTCTCCTCATGACACCCCTTGCAGGTCTGGTGGGCCCAGTCCTTGCCCAGGGATGCGATCTTGCCCGGCCCCTTTTCGTGGCAGATCTTGCAGTTCTTCAGCATCTCCTGGTGTTTCTTGTGGGGGAAGGTGATATTCCCGTTCTTTGCCGGCAGGGTGATGGTCTCGGGACCTGCCGCCAGGGCCAGGCCGGTGGTGAAGAGGGTGAGTGCCGCTGCCGCGATGATACGTTTCATGCTGTTGCTCCTTTCTTGTGTGGGGTTTTTACTGAACGCACGTGATAAAAGTACCAGATACGCCCCCCCTGCCGCTATCGACATCTATAGCAGTTCGACCCGATGTCGGGTCCCGGGGAGAAGGTCTTGCCAAACAAAAGTACCATGAAATTAGCCATCTGACCTGTTACAATAATCACTATGGAAAATGTACCGGAAAAAACGGAAAAGTCCACCCCCCCTGGTGTCGCCATCGACGGGACAAAGGCGAAAAATATCCGCGAGGCGAAAAAATTCACCCAGCTCTACGTGGCGAATGTTGTGGGGGTGACCACCGATACCATTTCCCGCTGGGAGAACAACCGGTACCCCTCCATTCGGCGGGACAATGCGGAGAAGCTCGTGGCAGCCGGCCGGGTCGCCGGCCAGGAGATCAAATGGCTCATCCCCGGTGGGGGGGGACCGGTGACGATCTCCTATACTCTCCAGGTCCCGGTCGATGCCGGGTTGCAGACAACCGCGACCTTCACCGGCGCCATCGTGGTGGGTGCCAGCAGCATCAACCGCACCGAAGAGACCGGCGGCGACAGGGAGATCACCGTTGCCGGGATTCACTGGGCCGACCGGAACGGCGACGGCCGCATCGACGACAACGAGATCATGCCCGCCTACTATCTGACCGAGGAGATGAAGGGGCTGGGACTCGACTGGAACCGAATCGAGGCGATCTGGAGCGGCAAGGGATACACCTGGGACCGGGAGAGGAATGAATTCGTGGTGACGTGATGACGTCTTCTCAGGGGAAAAAGCCGGCGATGAGATGGAGCAGAGATGCCGGGAAAAGGCCGAGGCCAACGATGGCCAGGGCGGCAGCGCCGAGGACCGCCGCTTCGCCGGTTGTGGTCCGGGGGAAATCAGTCGGGGCTTCCGGCGGGCGGAGATAGAGAGTGACCACCACCTGCAGGTAGAAATAGACGGAGACGATGGCGGATGCGATCCCGAGGATTGCCAGGGTGGTTTCGCCGGACCTGAGGGCCGCGGCGAAGATCAGGAACTTTCCCATGAAGCCGGCCGTGGGGGGAATGCCGGCAAGGGCCAGCATGGCGAGGGCCAGCACCCCGCCGGCAAGGGGACGGCTGAACCCCGCACCCCGGTACTCCTCCGCCAGGCAGCGCTCCTCTTGCCCGCTCAGGGAGGCGATGGCGCCGAAGGCCGCCAGGTTCATGGCGATATACGCCACGACGTAGTAGGCAGCCGCCCCGTACCCCCCGCCCCTGCCGCTCAGGAGAGCCAGCGTCACGTACCCCATCTGGCCGATGGCCGAATAGGCAAGCATCCGCTTGATATTGCGCTGGAGGAGAGCGGCCAGGTTCCCGACGGTCATGGAGAGGAGGGCCAGCACCCAGAGGGGGGCATGGAGAAATTCCGCACCGTGCGCCGCGGGGAGAAGAAGGAGGAGAACGGCGACGGACGCCCCCTTGGAGGCAGTGGCGAGGAAGGCGACCACCGGCGCCGGCCCCCCTTCGTAGACGTCGGGGGTCCAGAGGTGGGCCGGCACCAGCGACACCTTGAACGCAAGACCGGCCAGCAGGAACCCCCACCCCGCAAGGAACAGTGCGGAGTGGCTGCCAGTCGGAGAGAGGCCCCTCATGGCGGGGACGATGGCGAGGGTCCCGCTCGCCGTATAGATGAGGGCGATGCCGAAAGCGAGGAAGGCTGCGGAGACCGCCCCGAGAACCAGGTATTTCAGCCCCGCTTCTCCCGATTCCGGACGCTCCCGGTCGATGGCGACCAGCACGTAGAAGGCAAAGGTGAGGGCCTCCAGCCCGAGGAAGAGGGTAAGGAGGTTTGTCGCCCCGGCCACGACCGCCATGCCGAAGGTGGCAAAGAGGATGGTGGCCGGATACTCCTCCCCCTCGATCCCCCGGCGCCGGTTGTAGTCGTGGGAGAGGACGACGGCTGCGACGGCGGTCACGGCGAGGAGGATGGTGAAGAAGCGGGCGAAGGGGGTAAGGGCGATGCCGAGCGCAGCTCCCTGAACCGGCGGCTGCTGGCACGACCAGAGAGCGGTGCCGAGTGCAGCAACAACGGCAACAGCCCCGGTATACCTGCCGGGCATGACCGCACCGGCAAGGAGCACCGCAAGACTGCCGCAGGCAAGGATGAGGAGCGGCATGACGGACCAGATGTCGGCGACGGTCACGGCCCACCTCCCTTCCCTGTGGTGAGAAGGGCCACCGGTTCCCGCAGGAGGTCGAGAAGCGGCGCCGGATGGATTCCCAGATAAAGGACGAGGAGCGCCAGGAGCGACAGCACCATCCCTTCACGGAGAGAAACGTCGGCAAGGGGGAGGGGCGCCCGCTCCGTGACGAAGAGGACTTCCTGCACCAGCCGGAGGGTGTAGACGAGGGTGACGACAATACCGGCGAAGGCGATGGCAGCGGCAACGGGAGAGACGCGGAAGACCCCGGAGAGGACGAGGAACTCGCCGACGAAATTGTTCAGGCCCGGCAGGCCGAGGGAGGCGAGGGAGAAAAGGAGGAAGAAGAAGGAATAGACCGGAACCTTTCCCCAGAGGCCGCCGAAGGCGGCGATTTCCCGGGTATGGGCACGTTCGTCGAGAAACCCGACCAGGGCGAAGAGGGCGCCGGTGGTTATCCCGTGGTTGACCATCTGGACAACGGCCCCGGAGAGGGAGACGGGGGTCCACGCCGCGATGCCGAGGGCCACGAATCCCATGTGGCCGACACTGGAATAGGCCACGAGCCGCTTCATGTCCGACTGGGCGAAGGCGACCCACGACCCGTAGATAATGCCGATGACCGCCAGCGTGGAAAGAAAGGGGGCAAGGGTCCTCGCCGCATCGGGAAAGAGGGGGATGCCGATGCGGATCAGCCCGTACGCCCCGGTCTTGAGGAGGAGCGCCGCCAGGAGCACGCTTCCTGCAGTGGGGGCATCGGTGTGGGCGTCGGGAAGCCAGGTATGAAGGGGGAAGACCGGCACCTTGATGGCAAAGGCGAGGAGGAAGGCGGCAAAGAGCCAGAGGGACGTGTCGGCAGGGACCCGGGTCTGGAGGAGAGCGGCCAGCGAGAAAGTGTAGGTCCCCTGCTGGCCCCCGTGAAGGAGGTAGACCCCGATGATCGCCAGGAGCATGAGGAGCGAGCCGGCCAGGGTGTAGAGGAAGAATTTCACCGCCGAGTAGACCCGGCGGCCGTGTCCCCAGATGCCGATGAGGAGGAACATGGGGATCAGCATCACTTCCCAGAAGAGGTAGAAGAGGAAGAGGTCGAGGGAGAGAAAGACCCCGAGGATGCCGGTTTCCATGACGAGGATGAGGAGGTAGTGGAACGTCACTCTTTCGGTGACCCCCCGCCACGACACCAGCATGGCGATCACGGTGACAAAGGCGGTAAGGAGCACCATGGCGAGGGCCAGGCCGTCCAATCCCAGGGTGTAGCGGATGCCGAAGGAATCGACCCATGGGGCGTCCGTCCCGAGAAAGAAGCCCCCCGCCGTACCGGCATCGACAGCTCCCTGCCGGACCCAGAGGAGTACTCCCGCGAGGAGGAGTTCGGCGACTGCCGCTGCCAGGGCGACCCGCCTGGCGATCGCCGGACGGTGCCAGAACGGCACCAGTGCGAGAGAGCTGGCCATGGGGAGGAAGAGAACTGCCGTGAGGAGAGAAAGGGACGTCATCGGGCCACCCACGCCAGGTATGCCAGGATCAGCGCCGCGCCGGCCGCGAAGCTGGCGAGGTAGACCGATACCCTTCCGGTGCACCAGCCGGCAAGCCCCGTCCCGGTCCTGCCGAGAAGGGCGGCCAGCCGGTCGAGGGAGTCGTCGATCGCCCCCTCGTCAATCCGCTGCCAGAAGAAACCGGCGAGGGCTTCGTAGGGACGGATGAAGAGGACGCGGTAGAGGCTGTCGACATACCAGCCGTTGAGGAGAAAGGCCGTGAGTCCCGTCGCGGGTCGTGCGGCGCCGGCGAGCCGTTCCTGCCGCCGTGCGCCGCCGTACCGGAGGTGGGCGACTGCGAGCCCCGCCAGCGCCAACACGCCGGCAACCGTCTGGAGGATCACCTCCAGGCCGTGGGGAATGGCGCCCGCTTCAATACCGAAGAAAAGGCCGAGCCACCCCTTTGCCAGGTACGAGGGGAGATTAAGCAACCCTCCGCCGAGTCCGAGGAACGCGAGGGGGATGAGAATAGCCTCCATGAGACGCGGGGCTGTCGCGGCAGACCCCTCTGGTTCGCCGGCAAACACCAGGTACACCATGCGGAACGTGTAGACCGACGTCAGGAAAGCGGTCAGGAGCCCCATGACGTAGAGCCCACCGTAGAGCACCCCCCCCTTCAGCCAGACCTCCGCCAGGATCGCATCCTTGCTGAAGAAGCCCCCCGTGGGGGGTATCCCGGCGAGGCAGGCGCTGCCGGCCAGGAAGGGCCAGAAGGTGAGGGGCAGGCGACGTGCCAGTCCCCCCATTCTGTAGATGTCCTGCTCGTGGTGCATGGCGGCAATGACGCATCCCGCGCCGAGAAAGAGGAGGGCCTTGAAAAAGGCGTGGACGAGGAGATGGAACGCGGCGGCAGTTATGGCGCCGCAGCCGACCCCCAGCACCATGTAGCCGATCTGGCTGATGGTGGAGTAGGCGAGGACCCGCTTCAGGTCCCGCTGTGCCAGGGCGCAGCTTGCGGCATAGAAGGCCGTCGCCCCGCCGGTGACGGCGATGGCAGCCAACGCCGTGGACGATGCGGTGATGAAGGGAAACATCCGGGCAAGGAGGTAAACCCCGGCTGTCACCATGGTGGCGGCATGGATCAGGGCGGAAACCGGCGTCGGACCGGCCATGGCGTCGGGAAGCCAGACCATGAGGGGGAGCTGGGCAGACTTCCCCATGGCGCCCGCGAGGAAGAGAAGCCCCAGGATGGTGACCGTCGACGCTGGGAGGAGGAAACCCATGCCGTTGATCTGGCCAATGGAGACGGTGGCGCAGAGACGGAAGAGCCAGATGACGGCGATGCCGAGGGCAACATCGCCGATCCGGGTGACGATGAACGCCTTGCGCCCGGCGGTGGCGTTTTTCTCATCCCGGTACCAGTAGCCGATGAGGGCATAGGAGCAGAAACCCACCCCCTCCCACCCCAGGTAGAGGAGGGGAAGGTTCTCCGCCAGCACCAGGGTCAGCATGGCGAAGACGAAGAGGTTCAGCAGCGCGAAGAACCGGGCGTAATCGGCCTCCTTCGCCATGTAGGCCACGGAGTAGACATGGATGAGGAAGGAGACGAAGGTGACCATGAGGCACATCACCGCCGCCAGGGGATCGACGTAGAGGCTAAGCGGCGCCTGCAGGTCGAAGGCCGCCAGCCAGCGGCACAGCTCCACCGCCTCCGGTCCTCGATAGGCCTCGAAGGCCGCCAGAGAGGCGCAGAACGATCCGGCCACCGCCCCGCACGCCAGCCACTCCGCCAGCCGGCGCGGCAGATTGCGGCCGAGAAGCGCATTGATGATCCCTCCCGCCAGGGGGAAGAGGAGTATGAGGGAAAGGCTGAGTTTCATGGCGGCATCACTCACCCTTTCATCCCGCTGAAGTCGTCCGCATTCACCGTTCTCTTCCGCCGATGGAGGTAGACCACCAGTGCCAGGGCGAGGGAAACCTCCGCCGATGTCATGGCCATGATCATGAGGGCGAAGACCTGGCCCGAGGCTTCGGTCCACTGCCGCGCCCCTCCCACAAAGACGAGCATGGCCGCATTGAGCATGATTTCGATGCCGATGAGCATCATGATGATGTTGGTCCGCCAGGCGATGACGCAGGCAAGCCCGAGGACGAAGAGAATGCCGGCAAGGGCGAGGATGTGAGGCAGGGGAATCATCATAGGAACCCTCAGGCCTGCGGGGTTGAGGAAACCCTGCAGGCCCTTTTCATTTCCTTCTTCCCAGGTACAACGCCCCCACGAGGGCGAACAGCAGCTGCATGGAGATCACCTCCACGGCGATGCCGTAATCGCGGAACAGGGTGCGGGCAAAGTCCCGCACCTGGATACCGCCCGTCCCGGCGGTGATTGCCTGATGACGAACGACCAGCAGCAGCGTTGCCCCGAGGAGGATTCCTCCCAGAAGCACTGCCGGCCACCAGTCGCGCAGACCGGGGACCGCCGTCTTTTCCGGGTGACCGAGGTCCAGCATCATGATGACGAAGAGGAAGAGCACCATGATGGCGCCGGCGTAGATGATCACCTCGAAGACCGCCACCAGCGGGGCGCCAAGGAGGTAGAAGATCACCGCGAGGGCGAAAAAGGAGGTGACGAGGTAGACGATGGCGTGCACCGCATGCCGTTCGGTGATGGCGAAGAGCGTGGCAATGACGGTCACGATGGCCAGTATGTAGAAGATGACCAGTTCCATAAACCCGTTACAAGGCAATGTACCGCAGAGGACGCAGAGGAACGCGGAGAAAATCGGATACAAGAAACGCCCTGGCCAGCATGCAACAATAGCGGCAGAATTCGTCAGCGTTTGATGATTCACGTTGATACGGCTAATCGTTTTTTCCTCTGTGTACCTCTGCGTCCTCTGTGGTTCAAGCCTCTGCTGGATACGACCTGTTGCTCATGGCATCAAACTGCGCGGGTCGGTCGGCCTTTCCTCGTCCGGATTGCCGCCGCGGGGAGCGACCACGCCGATTCCGGCGTGGCGGTAGAAGTTGTAGTCCGGATCCTTGCCACAGCCGTCGATCAGGAGGTCCTCCTTTTCGTACACCAGGGCCATGACGTCCCGTGTGCAAATCTCGTAATCGGGCGTCATCTGGATCGCCATGGTCGGACACGCCTCGGCGCACAAGCCGCAGAAGATGCAGCGGGAGAAATTTATCCGGAACCACGCAGCAAAGCGGCGACCGTTCTCCCCTTCCGCCGCCTGCATGGAAATGCAGTCCACCGGGCAGGCAGCCGAGCAGAGGTAGCAGGCGACGCACCGCTCCCCGCCGTCCGGGTCGCGGGTCAGGACGATGCGGGCGCGGTAGCGAGGCGCGGGAATCCGCTTCACCTCGGGATACTCGATGGTCACCGGCCTGCGGAAGAGGTGCTTTCCGGTGGTCCAGAAACCTTTGATGAGGGCACTGATGTCGATGTACAGACTCACGAGGTCACCGATCCCCGCTGTGGCGATGTAATTGTATAAGTGTACCCGGAATCCGCGATGTTTAAAGTCCTCGAGAGAAAAATCGGCGTAAGGGGCGAAATGTCCGGAGGGCGAGCCGGCGATGGGGGAGCAGGAGGAAGCGGGGATGGCAGTGCGGAGAAAAGGAGCCCCGGGAACTGCCGGCAGGCAGTCCCGGAGCGGAAGTCTTGGGGGTTACGCCGTCGCCTGCTTCGTGCGCTCGGCCTTTTTCAACAGGGCAAGGGCCAGGGGGTGCTGGTTGTTTTCGGCATACACCATCGCGGTATTACCTGTCAGGGTCCGGTTGTGCACGTCCGCGCCGCTACTGATCAGCGCCTGGACCGTGTGGTTGCAACCGTAGATCGCCGCAAGCATGAGCGGAGTGTGCCAGTCTCGGTCACGGGCATCGACTTCGCCGCCCTGTGCCAGGAGAAGCTTGACCACCTCCACGTGCCCGTTGGCCGCCGCGTAATGGAGGGCGGTCTTTCCCTTTTCGCTGCGGGCATCCACCTCGGCGCCCCGCCGGAGAAGATCCTTGACGACTTCGATGTCGCCCTGTTTTGCTGCTTCGATGAGAGGAGTATGCCCGTGCCTGTCCCTTGCATTCACGTTCTGCATGATACCTTCCCCCTTTCTGTCTGTCTCCCTGACGTCAAAAACAGTTGCCATCGCTCCTCCTTATCCTTCCTCGTGTGGAATTCCTCTGAAGCGTTCAACTGAGCATAAGATACCAGCCGGTGACCAGTATATTTATCAATGCGGCCGGAGTCAATACTTTCCAACCGAGATGCATCAACTGGTCGTACCGCAACCGCGGCAGGGTGCCGCGCATCCAGATGAACAGGAAGGCGAATGTCAGCACCTTGGCGAAAAACCAGACGGGGGGCGGCAGCAGCGGCCCGTGCCACCCCCCGAGGAAGAAGGTGGCGGCAAGCCCCCCCAGGACGATGATGTTGATGTACTCGCCGACAAAGAAGAGGCCGAAACGCATCCCCGAATACTCGGTATGGAAGCCGGCCACCAGCTCACCTTCCGCCTCGGGGATGTCGAAGGGGATCCGCTTGCACTCCGCCGCGATGCTCACCAGGAAGATAACGAAGGCAAAGGGCTGGCAGACGATGAACGGAAGGTGGGCCTGGGCATTGACGATGTCGGTGAGGCGGAAGGACCTGGCCAGCATCACCACCGGCACCAGCGACAGCCCCATGGGGAGTTCGTAGGAAATGAGCTGGGCCAGCCCCCGGATGCTTCCCAGGAGGGCATACTTGGAATTGGAGGCCCAGCCGCCGATGGCCACCCCGTAGACGGCGATGGCGGAGAAGGCCAGAAAGACGAGGAGCCCCACGTTGAGGTCGCTCACCACCATCGGCACCTGGCGACCCATGATCGTCAGGGGGGAACCGAAAGGAATCACGGCGAACGTGAGGATCGCCGGGATCGCCGCCATGGCCGGTGCGAGGTAGAAGAGCCACTTGTCCGCTCCGGCGGGCCGAAAATCCTCCTTGGTGAGCATCTTGATCAGGTCGGCAAGGGGCTGCAGCAGACCCTGGGGTCCCACCCGGTTCGGCCCCTGCCGGTCCTGGAGCCAGGCGAGGATGCGCCGCTCGGCAAAGACCAGGTAGGCGGCCAGGGTAAGAATGACGAAGTAGACGATCCCCAGCTTGGCGAGGAGAAGGAGGATGTCGAGGACGGCGACGCTCATGGGACTTTCTTCCCCTCTCCTTCCGGATCCAGGTCCCGCAGGACGTGCCATTGCCCGGCCAGCGGCTCCCCGACCCTCTCGCCCCCCAACCTCTCCAGAAGTCCGGCGATCACTTGCCAGGCCGGCAGCACGTCCCCCCCCGGCGGCACGCTGCGGTGCGTCCGCGGCGGATGGAGGGCCGGGTCGAGCCCTTTTATGGGGAGCCCGGGCCGCATCACCTGCCGGAAGCGCTGCGCCCTCCCCTCGTAGTTTACGTACGTGCCTGCCGTCTCCACCCAGGCGGCGGTCGGCAGCACGATGTCCGCCCGCTGCACCAGGTGGGTGGGGAGCCAGTCGGCGGCGGCGACAAAGGGTATCCCCATCGCCAGTTCCGCCGGGATGTCCGCCTCGAAGGCGAGCACCCCCTTCACCTTCCTCGTTGCCACGGCCTCCTCGAAGGAGACTGCCCCGTGCTCTCTGGCCAGGAGCGCCCCGCCGCAGGCATTGGGGCCGGAGAGGAGAACGGCGACCTTTGCCCCCGACCGTCCCGCCGATTCAAGGAGGCCGGTATCGTTATGCCTGATGCCGCAGATGACCACGGGGTTCGTGAACGCCCCGAGGGGGACCTCGTCCAGGGTATCGACCGCTACCGCCCCGATGCCGACGGCCCGTGCCTGGCTCAACGGAGCGCCTTCGCCGACGAGGAAGACCGGCGCCCCCTTCCTCCAGGCCTGGCGCGCCGCGAGCAGGAGCATCGGCCCCTCGTCGAGGAGATCGCTCCCGACGATGGCAACGCCGTCGGCCGCTGCCACGTCGGCGAGGGAGGAGGTTGTGCCCGGGTTCAGGAGGGAGACTGCCGTGGCGCTGCGCTCCCCTTCCTCCCTTCCGGTGAAGTAGCAGAGGAAGGAGGCGCCGATGAGGGCCGCCACCTGGGGGAGGAGCACCCCCCCCTCCAGGGCGAGGCGGGGGGAGCCGACCACGGCCAGGCTCCCTTCACCGTAGAGGTCGTTCAGTTCGGCGACCCGCACCAGGAGAGAATCGAACGCCTCGTCCCAGGTCGCCTCCCGACCGTCGAGGCGGGGGGTGCGGGGCCGTGCCGGGTCGTTCACCGGAGAGGTGGTGAAGCGTCCCCTGTCGCAGATGAACCAGCCGTTCACCGAGGGATTGTGGCGGGCCGTGGTCTTCAGCAGCTCCCGGTAGCGGGCCGCCGGGGTCGTGTTGCAGCCGAGGGAGCACCAGGGGCAGACCGACGGGGCCAGGTCGTAGTCCCAGTACCGGGCTCGGAAGCGGGCCGTCTTGTCCGTGTAGACCCCGGTGGGGCAGATGTCCACCAGGTTCCCCGCGAAGGGTGATGTCAGGGCGCCGTCGCCGAACCTGCCGAAGTAGACGCGGGCCGCGCTCCCCATCGCCCCCAAGTCGTCCCCCCCGGCAAACTCCTGATAGAAGCGGACGCAGCGGTAGCACTCGATGCAGCGGTTCATCTCGTGCTCGATGTGGGGTCCCAGGTCCTGGTTGCGGAAGGTCCGCTTCTTCCCCCGGTAGCGGCGGATACCGTGACCGCCGGCCACAGTGTAGTCCTGGAGGAGGCACTCCCCCCCCTCGTCGCAGACCGGGCAGTCGTGGGGGTGGTTGATCATCAGCCATTCGATCACTAGCTGCCGCAGCCGCACCGCCTCGGGGTCGGCGGTGGATACCACCATGCCGTCCTGGGCCGGGATCATGCACGACATCTGCACTCCCTTCACCGGCCCTTCCAGGAACTTCATGGCGCAGAGGCGGCAGGCGCCGACGTTGCCGAGAGCGGGGTGGTAGCAGAAATGGGGGATCCAGACCCCCACCTTCTTTGCCGCCTCCAGGACGTTGGTGCCGGCAGGGACTTCCACCGTGATGTCGTCAATGATCAGTTTCGGCATAAACCCTTTGTTACCGCAGATAACGCGGAGGAACGCAGAGAAAACTCAAAACCAACCTTCTCTCGCTCGCTAAGCCGCAAGGACGCCAGGAAATTCAAAATCTGACCTGTAGCTTTTAGGGTGTTCTTTGCGTCTTTGCGCGAGGAAACAGGTTTTTGTTTTCAGAAGTCCGGGTCACTCCGCGTACCTCTGCGTCCTCTGCGGTAAAAGCATGTCAGTCTCTAAATGGGCATCTCTTCTTTGTGATGTGCTCTCTTATCTCGTCCTCGAAAAGCCTGAGCAGCCCCTCCACCGGTCCCATGGCGCCGGGGGCGAGTGCACAGAATGCATAGTTGAGATAGTGCATATGTTCCCGGAGAATCTCCACGTCCCCCGTCACCCCTTCGCCCCGCTCGATCCGCGTCAGCACCTCCCGGACGAAGGGAAGCCCTTCCCGACACGGCGTGCACCAGCCGCACGATTCCCGGGCGTAGAACCGGGTCATGTTGAGGGTCGCCCCCACCATGCAGGTGTGCAGGTCGAACACGACAACCCCGCCGGTGCCGAGGCGGGAGCCGGCCGTGGCGACCGAGTCGAAATCCATGGGCAGGTTGAAGTGGTCGGCAGTGAGAAACGGCGTCGAGGCTCCACCGGGTATGCAGGCCTTGAACCGCCGACCCGGCAGCATCCCGCCGCAGGGCCCGTCGAGGATCTCTCCGAGGGTCGTGCCGAGGGGGAGCTCGAAACAGTCGGTGTTCCGGACATGGCCGCTGGTGCAGAAGAGCTTCATTCCAGCCGCTTCGGGAAGACGTGCCAGCCCCTTGAACCAGGCCGGACCGTTGGCGATGATGTACGGCACATTGGCGAGGGTCTCCACGTTGTTCACCACCGTCGGCCCGCCCCAGAGCCCTTTCACCGCCGGGAACGGGGGTTTGGCGCGAGGGTTGGCCCGCCTTCCCTCCAGGGCGTTCATCAGGGCCGTCTCCTCCCCGCAGATGTAACGGCCCGCCGAGATATGGACATCGATCTCCAGGCTGTAGTCGCTGCCGAGAATCCGCTCGCCGAGAAGCCCGGCTTCCTTTGCCTCGACAATGGCCCGCCTGAGGTTGGCAGCCGGGAGTTCGTAGCCCCGGCGGATGAACACGAAGGCGCGGGCGACGCCGATGGCGTACCCGGCCAGGATGATCCCTTCGATGAGGGAATAGGGGTTCTTTTCCAGCAGTACCCGGTCCTTGTAGGTCCCCGGCTCCATCTCGTCGCAGTTGCAGATGAGCCAGCGCGGACCCGGCAGGTCGCGGGGGACGAACGACCACTTCTTCCCGGTGGGAAAGCCCGCGCCTCCCCGTCCGCGCAGGCCGGAGTCGATCACCATCTGCTGCACCGCTTCGGGAGAGAGCCCCGCGAGGGCCGTGCGCAGGGCGGAGAACCCCCCTTCGGCGCAGTACTCGGCAAAGGTCAGCGGCCGGCCGGGTTTGTCATGTCGGAAAAGGACCTGTTCCATGCCCTACTTGAAGGTCTTCAGGACATAGTCGGCAATGGCCTTGGCCTCGCGGTCGGAGATGGTCTTGGCGTCGAAGGCGGTCATCCCCGGACCGGGCTTGCGGATCTTGGCGACGATGTCCTTGGCGGTCTTGATGCCGCTTGCTTCCAGGGCCTTCTTGCCGAGGGGCTTGTTCTTGTTGACGATGTTGCCGCCGTCGGGGTGGCAGACGGCGCAGTGCTCCTTGAACTCCTTGGCGCCGTCGACCTTCTCCCCTTTCTTCGTGTCGGCAAAACCTGCACCTGCCAAGGCGCAGAGGGCCAGGAGCGTTACGGCGGCGATTGTTCTCGATTTCATCTGTTGTTCCTCCCTGTGGGTTGATGGGGGCCATACCGGCCCCGCTAGAATTTCTCGATGATGTAGTCGGCGATCGCCCTTGCGGCCCGATCGGAGATGATAGCCTTGTCGAAGGGGGTCATGCCCGGACCGGGATGGCGCATCTTCGCGATGATGTCGTCGGCGGTCACCACGCCGTTGGCCAGACGGTCCTTCTTCCGCAGCGTCTTCGCCGGATTGACGATATTGCCGCCATTGGCATGGCATTCGGCACAGTGCTCCTCGAACTCGGCCTTGCCGTCGATCGTGTCGCCGCTTCCGGCAGCGGCAAGAACTGCCGGGACCACTGCCACGCACGCCAGGCACAGCATCAGACCGAACCTCGCAACCATGACTACCTCCGTGCGCCTCATCCTCCGGCACCGGCCCTTTCCCGGGAGACCGCCGCCCGCTCCCGGCCGAGTAACTCTTCCGCCTTTTCCGGGTCGAGCCTTCCGTACAGCGTCTCCCCCACCATCATCGCCGGTCCGTCACCGCACATCCCGAGGCAGGCACAGGGGAGGAGGGTGAAGATGCCGTCCGCCGTGGTTTCGCCCGGCTCCACGCCGAGAAAGGCGGAGATGCGGGCAATGAGGGTTTCGCACCCCGTCGACCAGCAGGAGATGGAGTCGCAGACGTGAATCACCCTTTTCCCCACGGGGCGGCGGTAGATCATCTCGTAGAAGGTGGCGAGTTCCTCCACCTGGAGCGGCGAGAGCCCGAGCACTCCGGCCGCGGCCACCACGGCCTCGTCGGTCAGCCAGCCGAAGTGGCGCTGCAGCTCCTTCATCACGTCCACTGCTGCCTCGCGGGGGGTAATGGCAGAGGCGACGCGGGCTTCCAGCTCATTTTTCAGTTCTTCCGGAATCATACAATCCCGTTCAATGTTCTATGTTCTATGTTCTATGTTCTATGTTCAATGTTCAGGTTTCAGGTGTCATCTGTCCAGGTCCGCCAGCACGAAGTCGATCGAGCCCAGTATCGCCAGCAGGTCGGCCACCAGCCATCCCCTGCTCATGAGGGGAAGGGCCTGCATGTGGGGAAAGCTGGGGGTCTTGATCCTCACCCGGTACGGGATATTGAGGCCGTCGGAGACGACGAAGTAGCCGTTCTCCCCCTTGGGCGCCTCGATGGCGGCGTAGCACTCTCCCCGGGGAGGCGCCATTCCCCGCGTCGAATTGATGAAGTGGTGGATGAGGGATTCGATGTCGCGGAGCGTGTCCTTCTTGTGCGGCAGGACGTAGCGGTAATCGTCCGTGATCCACCGCCCCCCCGGCATTCCCTCCAGCGCCTGCCCCACGATGCGGAGCGACTGGCGCATCTCCTCCATGCGGACGAGGTAGCGGGCGTAGCAGTCCCCACCGTCCGCCGTGGCCACCTCGAAGTCGAAGCGGTCGTACCCGGCGTAGGGGATCTTCTTCCGCAGGTCCCAGTCGAACCCGCAGGCCCGCAGGTTCGGCCCGGAGATCCCCCAGTCGACGGCCTCCTCGCGGGAGATGACGCCGATCCCCCTGAGGCGGGCGGCAAAGATCGGGTTGTCGTTCAGCAGGGCCTCGTATTCCCCGAGCCGCGGCGGCAGCCATTGGAGGAAATGCCGCACCGCCTCCTCCCACCCGTCGGGGAGGTCCTCCGCCACCCCGCCGATCCGGAACCAGGAAGGGTGCATCCGGCCGCCGGTGATCATTTCAACGATGTCGAAGATCTTCTCCCGGTCGGTGAAGGTGTAGAAGACCGGCGTCATCGCCCCCACGTCGGCGGCAAAGGTGCCGAGCCAGACCAGGTGGTTGGCGATGCGGAAGAGCTCGGCGAGCATGACCCGGATGTGGATCGCTCGCTCCGGCACGGTGATGCCGCAGAGCCTCTCCACGCTGTTCACGTAGGCCAGGTTGTTCTGCACCCCGGCCAGGTAGTCGATCCGGTCGGTGTAGGGGATGAACTGGTTCCAGTGCTGGCGCTCCCCCATCTTCTCCGCCCCCCGGTGGTGGTAGCCGATGTCGGTGTCGAGATCGACGATCTCCTCCCCTTCCAGCCGGAGGATCACCCGGAGGATGCCGTGGGTGCCGGGGTGCTGGGGACCGAGGTTGAGAACGAGGTTCTCCTCGTCGATCCGCTCGAAAAAATCGTCGGCCGGGAGCGGCTGGTGCTTCCGGGCATCGGCGGTGGTGTAGGGGGGCATCTCGGTGGCGCGGAAGGGGTGCTCCTTCCGCAGGGGATGGCCTTCCCAGTCGTGGGGCATGAGGATCCGCCGCAGGCTCGGGTGGCCGGCAAAGCGGATGCCGAACATGTCGAAGGCCTCCCGCTCGTACCAGGAGGCGGCCGGCCAGACAGATGTCGCCGTCGGCAGTTCGGGGGAGCTTCCTTCCAGCTCCGCCTTGATGCGGATGTGTCCCGGCGTGTCGAAACAGAGGAGGTGGTAGTTTACGGTAAAGTCCTTGTGGCTCTCCCGCTGACGGCGGCACGATTCGTCCACGCAGGCGATGTCCTCCAGGCGGCGGAACGGGTTCGCGGCCCGCGACTTCAGGTGGCGCAGCACCTCCGGCACCAGTTCCGGCGCGACCCGCCACGTCGGCATGTCGGTGGCGGCGGTGTCCTCCGTGACGCGCTCCCCGAACAGCGCCTCCAGCTCCCCGGCAAGGCCGAAATCGGGAAAGTCGTGTTTCGGTGCCGCAGGACGCCACATCTCGTCGGAACGGGGCATCCAGAAGCGGGGGTGCTGCACCGACGTGCCCCGGATGGCGATTCCCTCCATGCCGGGGCCGCGGGTGTCGCGGGACTTGGTGACGCCATCCACGAGGACCGGCGCCGTCGTCCCCTGGGTCCCCCCCGGCAGGTGGAGGACCGGCCGGGCCGGCCGCTCTTCCGTGCGGATCTTTTCCTGGAGAAGCATCAGCCCCTGGAGGAACGCCTCGGGGCGGGGGGGGCAGCCGGGAACGTAGACATCCACCGGGATGATCTGGTTCACCCCCTGCACCACGCTGTACACATCGTACATACCGCCGGAGTTGGCGCAGCTCCCCATGGAGATGACCCAGCGGGGCTCGGCCATCTGCTCGTAGAGGCGGAGGATCGACGGGGCCATCTTCTTGAAGACCGTGCCGGCGATCACCATCAGGTCAGCCTCCCGCGGCGTGCCCCGCAACACCTCGGCACCGAAGCGGGAGATGTCGTAGCGGGAGGTGAACGACGTCATCATCTCCACGAAACAGCAGGAGAGGCCGAAGAACATCGGCCAGAGGGAGTTGGCCCGCCCCCAGTTGATGAGGTCATCGAGGCGTGCGAAGAGGATATTGTCGGGTGGTGTTAGGTTCCGTTCGGTCATGAGAAACTGTTCTAGGTTCAAGGTTCTAGGTTCAAGGTTCTAGGTTCATGGTTCGGGGTGCACCTCTGAACGTCGAACAGCGAACCTTGAACTTTTTGTAGGTCCCCATTCGAGCCCCCCCTTGATCCACAACCAGACCAGGCCCAGCAGCAGGACGACGATGAAGAAGGTGATGTGGAGGAGGCCGGCAAGTCCCAGCTCGTCCCACGCCACGGCCCAGGTGAAGATGAAGGCGGCCTCCACGTCGAAGACGATGAAGAAGATTGCGATGAGGTAAAACGGCACCGGATATGCCAGCCGGGCACTCCCCGTGGGGATGACACCCGATTCGTAGGCGATCTCCTTCGCGGCCGTGCTCCGCTTTGCCCCGAGCCACCAGGCGGCAACGAGGAGGACGCCGATGAGGAGCACAGCGGCAGCCGTGTAGAGCGCCAGGGGGAGAATATCCGCGGCGAGCGAAGAGCTCGCGGTCATGGTCTGCGCTGGAGCGCCGGACATACGGCTCCTTTCCGGTTACCACGGGGGATGGTCCGTTCACGGTAGCCTAACCTGTGGCCCGTGTCAACGGGCTGGCAGCTGGTCACCCCGTCAGGCTGCGTATCTCTTCCACCAGGCGAGGAGCGCAGAGCGGCCCATGGCCCCGCTTTCCCTGTCGAGCACCTTCCCACCCCGGAGGATCAGGAGAACCGGGATTCCCGTGATCGCGAACCGGCGCGCCAGGTCGGGGTTATCGTCGGTGTTGACCAGCACAACCGCACCCTGCCCTGCCAGCTCCCTTGCCACTTCTTGCACCACCGGTGCAAGGCTTCGGCAGTGCGGTCACCACGGGGCCCAGAATTCGGCCAGGATCGGTCCCGGGTAGTGCCCCACGAATTCGTCGAAGCCCCGGTCCGTGAGGGTCAGCGGCGAGCTGTAGAGCGGGGGAAGCGGAGCGTGGCAGCTCCCGCATTTTCCCGCCCGTCCCTCGCTGGCTGCGGGGACGCGGTTGGCCGTGCCACAAGCGGGACAACGAATCAGGTAGGTAGCGTCGTTCCCAGACATGCGCCTTCACCCTTCAGCCCTTGCCCGTGAGAAACTCCAGCACCTCGGCCGGGTGCGTCTCCGCCTTGGCCACCTTGGCCCACTGCTTCACCACCCGCCCGTCGGGGCCGATCACCACCGTGGAGCGGATAGTGCCGGTGGTCTTCTTCCCGTACATGACCTTCTCGCCGAAGGCGCCGTACGCCTCCATCACCTTCGCCTCCGGGTCGGAGAGGAGGAGAAAGGGGAGCCGGAAATCGCCGATGAATTTGTCGTGGGACTTCAGGCTGTCCCTGCTCACCCCGAGGACCACGGCGTTCATCCCCGCCAGGGTTGCGTGGAGGTCCCGGAAGCCGCACGCCTCCTTGGTGCAGCCGGGGGTGTTATCCCGGGGGTAGAAGTAGAGGATGACGGTCTTTCCCCGGTATTCCTCCAGGGCATGGGTTTTCCCGTCGCTGCCCGACAGGGCGAAGGGAGGGGCGGGCTTTCCTTCCAGTGACATGGCGATTCTCCGTGGCAAATGTTGGGCACAATGGGGGAGTGTCACTCCCAGTGGATGCAGCTCACCGGGCAGGCGTCGATCGCCTCCTGGATCTTCTCTTCCGAGGCGCCGTACGGTTCATGGACCTCGGCCAGGTTGTCGTCGTTCATGCGAAACACCTCGGGAACACTGTTCACGCAGAGCTGACAGCTGATGCAGACTTCCTGGTCGACATACGGTTTGCGGGCCATGGCGAAACCTCCCGGGCGTGGTTTGTGGCCGGCTCTCCCCGCCGCTGTCGGCGAGGGACAGGGCCTGGTGATTCATCAAGTGTACCGGGTTTTGTCTCCTTGGCAAGCGACGCCGGTCATTCGGTCGAGGCGGGGACCATTTGCACCTGCGCCGGCACGATCTTGACGAACCGGCCGCGGCACGTGGCCAGCACCTCCTCCACCCAGTCGGCTTCCTCTTCCTGGTGGGAGTGGAGGAGCTCCCGGTGGTAGGTAAGGAGGAGCTCGCCGACCGCCGCCACGTCTTCCTCTTCCAGGTCGCGGATATCCACCCCCGCCCCCCGGGCCAGACGGCACCGCAGGGCCTCACGGTCCAGCCCCATTTTCGGGTCGAGGCGGCAGTACACGACCCCGCCGGTCATCCCCGCGCAGAGCCAGGGACCGGGGTCGCCGAGGACCACCGCCCGGCCGGCGGTCATGTATTCGAAGGCAAAGCCCTTCAGGTTGGCGCGTCCCGCCAGGTTCCCCCGCCGGTCGTCGAGGGGGGCACCGATCCTGCCGCCGAGAACCACGTCGGCGCCGGAAAGGCGGATGCAGGCACGGCTGTCGGCGTCTCCCTGGATCAGAAAGGTCCCCCCCTGGGCGCCGTAGGCGAGCCCCTTCCCTACCGATCCGCCGACCCGCCTCCCTTCCCGGTTCTCCCCCTTGAGGATGACGATCTTCCCGCCACGGGTGGATTTCCCGACCCCGTCCTGGGCGCCCCCTTCGACGCGGATGGTGATTCCCTGGATGGTGAAGGCGCCGAGGCCGTTCCCCGGGATGGAATCGTGGCGGAAGTGGAGGAGCGCTTCATCCCTCGGGGACAACCGCCCCGCTTCCCTTCCCCGGACCATGGCCCCCGCCAGGTGGGTGCCGATGGCCCGGTCCGAGCTGGAGGCGTTCTCGTCGTCGTAACGGACCCGCTCCTCTCCCCGGTGGAACGCTTCGACCACCAGGCCGGAGACGAGCGACGTGAGGTAGTTGAGGGGCTTGCGGATGATGCGCACCCCGCTCTCGGAGGGCCTCGCCTCTCCGGCGGCGGGGGGGACGAGAAGGGACCCGAGGTCGAGGCGTTCCGTCCCCCTCGACTGGATGAGGAGATCGGCCCGGCCCACCAGGTCCTGGGTGCGGCGATAGCCCAGCTTGGCGGTGAGGATCCTGATCTCCCGGGCCATCCCCCGGAAGAAGGTGGTCATGTAGATCACCCCGTTTTCCAGCACCCGCGGCACGAAGCGCTTGAGCCCCCGGGCCGCCGCCTCTTCCACGGTCTCTATCTGGGTGGCGATCCCCACGTGGCAGGTGCCGAGATGGCACCCCCGGCAGGCAGTGCAGCCGATGATCACCATGGCGAGGGTGCCGAAACCGACCCGGTTGGCCCCCAGCAGCATGAGCTTCACCACGTCCCGGCCGGTGCGCGCCCCGCCGTCCGCCCAGATTTCCACCTTCGACCGCAGCCCCGCCTCCACCAAGGCCCGGTGAGCTTCACGCACGCCGATCTCCGCCGGGAATCCCACGAACTTGATGGCATGCTTGCGGGCCGCGCCGGTGCCGCCGTCATAGCCGCTCACCGTGATGATGTCCGCGCCGGCCTTGGCGATACCCAGCGCAATAGTGCCGATCCCCGCCACCGCCGGCACCTTCACGGAGATCCGGGCGGCGGGGTTGGCGGTGCGGAGTTCCTCGATGATCTGGGCCAGGTCCTCGATGGAATAGATGTCGTGGTTGTTGGACGGGGAGATGAGGGATACCCCCGGTGTGGCATGGCGGGCCGCGGCGATCTTCTCCGTCACCTTGAAGCCGGGGAGGTGTCCACCTTCCCCCGGCTTCGCCCCCTGGCCGACCTTGATCTCCAGGAAGGAGGCGGAGTTGAGGAACTCCATGGAGACCCCGAAACGGCCCGAGGCGATCTGCTGTCCCCGGTTCTCCCGGTATTTCCCCAGCATGTCGGCGATCTCCCCCCCCTCGCCGTTCATGCAGACGATGTTCAGCCGCCGGGCCGCCTCGGCGTATATGCGGAAGGGGGTCTCCCCCTGGGAGCCGAAGCTCATGGCGGAGAAGAGGATCGGGAGGTCGTGCCCCCCGATGCCGGTCTCCACCTCCTCCGGATCGACGGCGAGTTCCTCCGTGAAGCGGAAGTCGAGAAGGTGACGGATCGCAAGGGGGTTTTCCCCCTCCAGCTGCTGGATGAGGCGGGAAAGGTCGGCGTAGCTCTCCTCCATCTTGGCCACGGCGCCGACCATCTTCCAGATGCGGGGATAGAGGCGGAACTGGACCGGCACCGGTTGTTTCTCCCGGCTTTTGGCCACGTCGCGCCGCTCCCGGTGCTCCTCTTCGAGGCGGGCGAGGGTCAGGCCGCCGGTGCCGGAACCGCAGAAATTCGGGGTCTCGAAAATATCCGCCAGGTGCCGGCAGAGACCGATGGAGGCGAAGTACTTGCCGTAGCCTCCTATCTCGTGGGTCCCCATGGTGGAGATCACCTTTTCCAGCCCTGGTCCCAGCACCGCCAGGAGATTCCTGACACCGTTCTCCTCTTCGCCGGCAAGCTCCCACATGAGGTAGGGGCAGAGGGCATCGGCCCCCATGCCGAAGGCGAAAATGAGGTCATGGAGGTTGCGCAGCCCCCCCGAGCGGACCACGACGGAGGCGCGCCGCCGCAGGCTCTCGCCGGAAGGGGTGAGGGCCTCCTTGAGTCCCTTGTGGACGTCCGCCACCGCCAGGTACGGGTCGAGAAAATCGTGGCCCCTCCCGAAGACCCGGCTGTCGTCGAGGAGAATGAGCCGCGCCCCCTGCCCGACCGCGGCCACCGCCTCCTCCCGGAGCCGCTCCAGGGCCCGGCCGATCGTCTCCTCTCTTCCTATGGTGCAGGAAAGGACGCGGGTCCGTCTCCCCGGAAAGACGGCCAGGAGCCCCTCCAGGGTGCAGGTGCCGTTCTCACGGGCACTGTTCTCCTCCTCGGGCCGTGTCCCGTCACGTCTATCGCCGAGGAGGAGGGGGATGTCCAGGGCAACTGCGGTCTCCGCCCCGCCGCGGAACCGGGGGCGGGGCCCCAGGAAGACCCGCGTGGAGAAATGTTCCGCCTCCCGCTCCCGATCGATGGCCGGGTTGGTCACCACCGCCACCTGCTCCTTGAAGTAGTCGGAGAGATTCTGGCGGGAGAGGGAGAGAGAGGCCAGCGGGCCGTCGTACCCGAGGGAGGCGATGGGGTCCCGGCCGCTTCCCGCCATCTCGCGCAGGTTGTGGACGTCGCTCGATTTCCAGGCAAGGGCGGAGAGGAAGTTGTCGCGGAGAAAGCGGGTGCTTTTGGGCCACGGTCTCCCCTCTCCCCTCCCCCGGCCGGCGAGGGGCGGGGCGAGGAGTGCCTCTCCCGGCAGCAGGCTCTTCCCATGGGCCGAGAGATTGGTCCTTCTGCGGAACGACTCGTACACTTCCCGGCGCAGTTCCGGGTGTTCCAGCACCTCCACTCCCCTGCCGGCTCTGATCCGGACTCCCACCTTCTCGCCGGGCGCAAGGGGGCGGGGATCGGAGAGGATCTCCTCGTGGGGGACGACTCCCAGCTCGGAAGAGGCGAACAGCTCCTTTTCCGTCTCCCCGAACCAGAGCGGGCGCAGTCCCATGGCATCGACGCTGAAGAGGCAGAGGTCGTGGTGGCGGGCGACGATGGCCGCCGGCCCCTGGGCCGAGGCGGTGAGGAACCGCCGGAACCAGGAATACATGGCGGCGAGTTCGTCCGGCAAGCCGTCGCCGATACTGAAGACCGGCGGGAAGACCATCTCCACCGCCTCGAACAGGGTGAGGCCGAAGCGGCACATGAGCCCCTCCAGGGTGCGGTTCAGGTCCTGGGAGTCGCTCCCTCCCCGGGTGAGGGGAATGCCGAGCATCCGCGCCTCCTCCCGCAGCCGGGCAATGGTGTTGATCTCGCCGTTGTGCCCCAGGAGCGAAAAGGGCTGTGCCCGCAGCACCGTGGGGAGGGTGTTGGTGGAGTAGCGGCTGTGGCCGATGGTGGCACAGGAGAGGAAGTCGCGGCGCTTCAGCTCCGGGTAGTAGCGGGGGAGGAGCTCGGGGGCGCCGTGCACCTTGTAGACCGCCGTGGCAGCCGAGAGGGAGGCGATGTGCACGGGGAGATCCCTCTCCATCTCCGTTTCGAGGCGGTGGAGAAGGGAAGAAGCCGCGGCCGGGTCGGGACAGAGGAGGGCGAGCTGCCAGAAAAGGGGCTCCTCGTTCCTTCCACGTGCCGAGAGGACCTCGCTGCGCACGCTCCCCGGCCGTTCCGCGAGGACCTCGATGCCGGCGGCGGCGAAGCGGCTGAGGATATCCCCCTGCAGGTCCGTTCCACCGGCGGCGTCAGCCGGGAGGAGGAGGTGGCCGACGGCAAACCCCGGCGCATCGGCAAAGTCCGGAGAAAGTCCCCCCCCGGCCAGCGCCTCGCGCCAGAGGAGACGGGGGATGTCGGTGAGGATGCCGCAGCCGTCCCCCTCGCCATCGATCTCGCCGGCCCGGTGACCCATCCGGACGAGCCCCTCGATGGTCCGCGTCACGTTGCCGTGGGTAGGCCGCGCCTCCTTGTTGACATAGCAGATGATGGCACAGGCATCCCGTTCAATGGGAAAGAGGCCGCTGGCGTCGTCACGGGGGATGTACATGGGAGCTCCTCTCGGAAAGATGCCGGGATATGGTCACTTCGCCAGGACGTGGGCCAGATCCAGGAGGCGCAGGTCCAGGGATTTGCGGTGGGCCACCACCTCGGCCAGGGGGGTAGTGGCAACCTCCCCCCTGATCATCCCCACCAGAACCCCCCGGGCGCCGCCTGCCAGCTGCTCCGTAGCTGCCGCACCGAGGAGGGTCCCCAGCAGCCGGTCGTAGGCGCCGGGAGCGCCCCCCCGCTGGACGTGCCCCAGCTTGGTCACCCGCAGATCGAAACCGAGCCTCTGGTGGTGCTGCTGGAAATAGCGCGCCATCCCCTCGGCGTTGTTGCGTGCTCCCTCGGCCACCACGACGATCCCGTGGGCCTTGCCGTTGGCGTAGGCTGCCCGCAGGTCAGCAGCCACGCTCTCCGGGTCGGCCTCCTGCTCGGGGATGACGATGGCGTCGGCCCCGCCGGCCAGCCCGGCCATCAGTGCCAGGTAGCCGCACTTTCGCCCCATCACCTCCACGAGAAAGGCCCGCTGGTGGGAGGCGCCGGTGACCTTCAGCCGGTCGATCGCCTCCAGGGCCACGTCGATTGCTGTCGTCACGCCGATGGTGACGTCGGTGCCGCTCAGGTCGTTGTCGATGGTCGAGGCCACCCCGACGACGGGAAAACCCATGAGGGAGAGGGCGTGGGCGCCGGCCTGGGAGCCGTTGCCGCCGATCACCACCAGCGCATCGATCCCCCGCTGCTGCAGCTGAAGCAGCGCCTTGGCGCTCCCCTCGTCCGTCTCGAACTCGCGGCAGCGGGAGCTCCCCAGCATGGTCCCCCCGCGCTGGATGATCCCTCCCACGTCCCTCGCCCCGAGAGGCGCAATGGTCCCCGCTATTAAGCCGGAATAGCCGTTGCGGACCCCGAAAACCTGCCACCCCCGGGACAGGCCGGTACGGACCGTGGCGCGGATGGCGGCGTTCATGCCGGGGGCATCGCCCCCGCTGGTCAGGACGGCAATTCGCTGCATCTTCACCTCCATACCCCCATTCGAGAAGAGTGACGGGAGCATGCCGTCACCCCGGGGAAGACGTCTCCCCGTGAGCGCACCGCTCCCGTCTCAACCGACTACCATTGTATTGTACCAGTCTTTCTCCGATTTGCAGGCGGCAGTGAACGTGCCCGCATCGTGGGGACACTACCTCCTCAGGCTGTCTCTTTCGCGGCCGCTCCCCCGCTTCGGCGCATCCAGAAGAAAACCGGAACGCCGGAGGTGATGAATGCCAGGCCGGTGAGCGACTCCCGAGGCGAGGTGAGGAGGGTGTTGACGAGGAGGGCCACGGCAACGAGGGCAAAGGCGAGGGGGAGAAGGGGATAGACGGGAACGCGGTAGCCGCGGGGGGCGGCGGGCATCCTCACCCGGAAGATGATGAGGGAGATCGACGCCAGGCCGTAGAACACCCACCCGGCGAAGACCACGTAGTCGGTGATCTGGTCGAAGGTGCCCGTAACGGCCAGGACGGCCGCCCACCCCGCCTGGATGAGGACCGCGCGCACGGGGACGTAGGTCCGGGGATGCACGGCCGCCAGGGACCTCGGCATCATGTTTTCCGTGGCCATGGCGTACGGGATACGGGAACTGGTGAGGATCGAGCCGTTGAGGGCGCCCATCGCCGAGATGAAAAAGGCCCCCGACAGGAGCGCCGCCCCGGCGGGACCGAGAAAGCTGGCGGCCGCCTTGGTCGCGGCGGGAAGCCCCTCCGGGTGGAGCTTGGAGTTGGCGTCGAGGAGCTCCTTGAAGGGAAGCGCATACACGTAGGCCACATTGGCGAGGGTGTAGATGAGCATGACCCCGCCCACGCCGATGATGAGGGAGAGGGGGATGGCCCGCTGGGGGTTCTGGATCTCCCCGGCCACCATCGGCATGTTGTTCCAGCCGTCGTAGGCCCAGAGCGCCGCCAGGACCGCGGCGCCGAATGCGGCGAACCCGGGCCAGGAGCCGCCGGCTGCAGGGAACACGAAATTGCCCCAGCCCCCGGTCGGGCTGAAGGCGAAGATGGCGAGGGTGAGGCCGACGACGATGACGATCTTCAGCGCGGTGACAAAGGACTGCACCCGGCCGCCGAACCGGACGCTCAGGCAGGAGAGCCCGGCAAAGAAGACGATGAAGCCGACCGCCAACGAGGTGCGGCAGCCGCTCACCACCGGAATGTTCGTCCCCGCCAGGAAGGTGGCCCCCCCTACCGCGTAGGCGGCGATGGAGCCGGGCGAGGCGATCCAGAACCGCATCCAGCCGTAGAGAAAGCCGAGGAGGTCGCCATAGGCCTCGCTGATGTAGACGTACTCACCGCCGGCCCGGGGGAAGAGGCTGCCGATCTCCGCATAGACCAGGGCGCCGCAGAACGACAAGACCCCCGCCGTCACCCAGGCAAGGAGCATCCACAGGGGGTCGCCGACGGTCTGCGACATGATCCCCGCCTTGAGAAAGATGCCGGTGCCGATCACCGTCCCCACCACGAGGGCCCCGGCGTGGACCGGCGTCAGGCCCCGGACCAGATGGCTCTTTTCGTCATTCATCCCTGCTCCTTCCGTGCGCGATTTCGGGGAGATGAGGAGCGCCGGGGTCAGCGCAGAGCTCCCCGAAGGGGACGTCCAGGATATCGCCGCCGTCGTTGTCGTCGTAGTGCCACCATTCGCTTGGGAGAGGCGTGAATCCCGCCTTCACCATGGTCTCCTTCAGCAGCCTGCGGTTCGCCAGGATTCGCGCCGGGAGCCGGGTCTCACCGTGGGCGGCGCGGGGGGTGAAATCATCGAAGGGGGTCGGCATCTCCAGCTCCCGCCCTGCGGCATCCACCAGCGTCACGTCGACGGCGGTGCCGCGGTTGTGGCGGGACCCCTTCTTCGGGTCGGCAACGAACCGGGGATCGGGTACCAGCGACCAGAAGAGCTTCTGGGCCGCCAGGGGACGGTAGCAGTCCCACATCTTCAGGGCGAGACCCTGCTTCGCCAGCTCCTGCTGGGCCCGTGCCACCTTGGCAGCGGTCGCGGGCCTCAGGTAGCAGCGGTCGCAGTCGTAGATCGTCCGGCCGGTGAAATTGTCCGGCCGGGCATAGCGCATCTCCACCTTCACCTCCGGCGCCGCCGACCGGACATCCACGAGGGGTGCGTTCACTCTCTCCCCGCCTTCCCCCACGAGGGCGGGAGGGGGAAGCCGCCACTGCCGCCAGAGGCGCTGATATGTCAACCGGGGAAGCTGCACCAGCGCCGGGTCGGCTTCCGGCTTCAGCCACGCCATGATCCGGGCAAGATCCGCCTCGGCAAGGGCGGTGCAGCCGGCCGTCGCCTCCCCCGGACCGCGCCAGATATGCAGGAAGATGCAGCTCCCCTCCCCAGGCCGCGGCTCCTGCACGTTGTAGCCTACAACGACGAGGAGCCGGTAGAGGTCGCCCAGCTCCCACATCCTTTCGGAGGAGTGCCACAATTCTCCCGCCGTGACGGGAAGCTCCCCCTCGGTCACGATCCGGTTGTAGTAGGGAGACGTCCGGTCGTCCACGCAGTGAGTCCCCGGGACGATGCCGCGATAGGGGAGCGTCACGCCGGCGGGGGGTTGGGGCGACATCCCCATGGCACGGATGAGGGGGAAGAGTCCGGCAGGTGCCTTCCCGTACCCCTCCGCCTTCACCGGCTCGCCGGGGTTGCGGTCCGTCACCTCCGGAGACCAGGCGAGTCCGCGCCAGCCAACCATGGCCGGCACCCCCTTCCCCACCTGCCGCCAGCTTTCCCCCGTCCGCTCGAACCGGTAGAGGGTGGCCCGGGGGTCGTTCCACCCGTCGGTGACGGTGACGACGAGCTGCCGGTGGCCGGAGGCATCCAGGGGCCAGCCGGACTTCGGCGCCAGGAGCACGAGGAGAAGGACCAAGAGTATGAGGCGCTGCGACATCCACCATCTCCTAGACGAAGCTTCGTTCCGGAAAAACACTCTCCGTTCCCGGTCGCTTACAGCATGTCCACCGGGTCGACGTCAATGGCGAGCCGGACCACGGCCGGCGGGCGGGCCTCCGTGCGGAAGCGGCCGAGGAGCCGGTGGAGGTCGGTGCGGTTCGGGGCCTTCAGCAGGAGCTGCCAGCGGAAGCGGCCGCGGATCTTCGAGAGGGGCGCCGGGGCCGGCCCGAGGATCTCCACCCGGTGCC
>Ga0335085_10001998_pt1 | contig 39790 bp, 41 predicted proteins | sample Lox_Sample_45_FD_206712 | JGI IMG/M metagenome (GOLD analysis project Ga0335085, IMG submission 206712) | Soil microbial communities from Loxahatchee National Wildlife Refuge, Florida, United States - Lox_Sample_4.5 | ecosystem: Environmental > Terrestrial > Soil > Wetlands | place: USA...
ACGGCGATGCAGGGGCGCCCGGAGCTGAAGGTCGTACACCACGGCGCCACCTACCGCTTCGCCAATGAGACCCACCGCCAGCTGTTTCTCGCCAGCCCGGACAAGTACGTGCCGCAGTTCGACGGCCTCTGTGCGGAGCGCATGGTGTACGCCGAGCCGGTCGCGGGCTCGACCGGCGCCTTCAAGATCATCGACGGCCGGCTCTATCTGTTCGAGAGCGGCCGCGCCAAGCAGTTCTTCGAGATGGACCAGGGGCGCAACCTCGGGCTGGCCTGGCACTACTGGGATGCCGAGGTGCGGGACGCGGCGAGCTGGCGGCTGCAGGCCTGGAAACGGATGCTGTTCCACGTGCCGGGCTACAGGAGCGACGCCGAGCTCGCCGACGAATACCGGCGGCGCTTCGGCCGCAAGCCCGGCTGACGCGCCGCTAGCGCCGGCGCGACGCCCAGAACAGCCCGACGATCGTCTTCGCGTCCGAGATGCGCCCGTCGACCGCCATCGCCAGCGCCTCGTCGAACGGCAGCGTGAACGCCTCGAGGAACTCGCCCTCGTCGAGCCGCGGCTCGCGCATCTCGAGCCGCGTCGCGAGCCAGATCTCGATCGCCTCGTCGGAATAGCCGATCGCGTTGTGGATGACCCCGAGGCGGGTCCATTCGCCCGCCCTGTAGCCGGTCTCCTCCAGCAGCTCGCGCCGCGCGGTGTCGAGATGGGCCTCGTTCGCCTCGAGCTTGCCGGCGGGGATCTCGATGAAGTCGCGCCGCAGCGGGTAGCGGTGCTGGCGCTCCAGCACCACCTCGCCGGCCCCGGTCAGCGCCACCATCGCCACCGCGCCGGGATGGCGCACGTACTCGCGCTGCGTGCGGCTGCCGTCCGGCAGGAGCACCAGGTCCCGCCGCAGGCGCAAGAACTTGCCGCGGAACAGCTCCTCGCCGGAAACGAATTTCTCGGAGAGGTCGCCGCCCTTCAAGCGCCTACAGGCTCTTGATCGCCAGGAAGCAGGCCGCCATCAGCGGCTGCGGCAGGATGCCGAGCGCCAGCACTGCCAGGCCGTTCAGCGAGAGCAGCGCGCGCATGCCCCTGCCCGCGACGATCGGCGGCGTGTCCGCGGGCTCGTCGAAGTACATCAGCTTCACCACCCGCAGATAGTAGAAGGCGCCGATCACCGAGAACACGACCGCGACCACGGCCAGCCACACCTGCCCGGCGTCGACCGCGGCCGAGATCACCGACAGCTTGGCGTAGAAGCCGGCCGTCGGCGGCACGCCGGCCAGCGAGAACATCAGCAGCAGCATGATGAAGGCGTACCAGGGGCTGGTCCGGTTCAGTCCCTTGAAGTCGTCGAGCCGCTCGCATTCGAAGCCCTTGCGCGAGAGCAGCAGCAGCATGCCGAACGCGCCGGCGGCCATCAGCACGTAAACCAGCGTGTAGAAGAGCGCCGATCCGTAGGCATCCGGCGCGTTTCTCCAGTTCCCTGAGACAACCCCGCCCGCGAGCCCGAGCAGCATGAACCCCATGTGGGCTATCGTCGAGTAGGCGAGCATCCGCTTGATGTTGCTTTGAGCGATAGCCGCCAGGTTGCCTAGCGCCATCGAAAGCACCGCCATGATAATCAGCATCTGCTGCCAATCGAACGCGAGCTGGAGCAGCCCGTTTACGAGCAATCGAATGGCCATGGCAAACGCGGCGAGCTTGGGCGCCGTGCCGAGCACCAGCGTCACCGGCGTCGGCGCTCCCTGATAGACATCCGGGATCCACATATGGAACGGAACCACGCCGAGCTTGAACGCTATGCCGGCGACCATGAAGACGAGGCCGAAGACAAAATAGCTTCTTGAGTTGTCGGTCTCGAAATTCGGTACGGCCTTGCGAATATTCTCGACCGCCTCGGCCACCTTGGTAATCGACAGCGACTCCGTCGCCCCGTAGATCATCGACATCCCATACAGCAGCAAGCCCGACGCAAGCGCGCCGAGGACGAAATACTTCATCGCCGCCTCGGTAGACACGGCCGAATCTCGGTTTAGCGCAACCATGGCGTAAAGGCAGAGAGACAATAGCTCCAGGCCCAGATATACGGTGATGAAACTGTCAGCGCTAATCAGCACCATCGCGCCGAGCAGCATAAACAGGAGCAGCGAGAGGAACTCACCGCGCAGCAAACCTCGATCCTGCAGGTACTCGCGCGAATACACCAGAGCCGCCGAAACCATGAGGTAGGCCGCCAGCTTTAGGATGTGCCCCAGCAGATCAGCAACATAGAGGCCGTTGAACGCATGGTACACAAGAACGCGCAGCTTGCCCTCGGAGTCCGTGATCATCGAGGCGAACAGCACCATGGCGGTCGCCGCCGCGCAGGCCAGCAGCACGCACTGCGCGATCGCGAAGCTGGCGCGCCGGTCCTCACTCCTGACCCACAGGTCCGCGAGCATCAGCACGCAGGCGCCGACCAGCAGCGCGATCTCGGGCAGCGCGGCGAGGAAGTCGGCGCCCGTCATGTCTTGGGCAGCGCCACGTGGCGCAGCAGCTCGTTGACCGAAGGATGCATCACCTCGGTGATCGGGAGCGGATAGACGCCCATCGCCAGCACCGCGAGCGCGAGCAGCCCGAGCACCAGGAACTCCCTCGGGTTCAGGTCCTGCAGCGCGGCGACGTGGCCGTTGCCGACCGCGCCGAAGATCACCCGCTTGTACATCCACAGCGTGTACGCGGCGCCCAGCACCAGCGTGGTGGCGGCGAGAAAGGCGAGCCAGAAGCCGGCCTTCATCGTTCCCAGGATCACCATGAACTCGCCGACAAAACCGCTGGTCGCCGGCAGGCCGCAGTTCGCCATGGCGAACAGCATCATCAGTGCGGCGAACTTCGGCATGGTGTTCACCACGCCGCCGTAGTCGGCGATGTTGCGCGTGTGCATGCGGTCGTAGAGCACGCCCACGCAGAGGAACATCGCCGCCGAGACGAAGCCGTGCGAGATCATCTGCACCAGACCACCCTCGATGCCGAGCTGGTTGAAGATGAAGAAGCCGAGCGTGACGAAGCCCATGTGCGAGATCGACGAATAGGCGATCAGCTTCTTCATGTCGGTCTGCACCAGCGCCACCAGGCCGATGTAGACCACCGCGATCAGCGACAGCGCAATCATCATCCCGGACAGCTCGCGCGAGGCGTCGGGCAGGATCGGCAGCGTGAAGCGCACGAAGCCGTAGGCGCCGAGCTTGAGCAGGATGGCGGCGAGCACCACCGAGCCGCCGGTCGGCGCCTCGGTATGCGCGTCCGGCAGCCAGGTGTGCACCGGCCACATCGGCACCTTGACCGCGAAGGCGAACAGGAAGCCGAAGAACAGCGGCACCTGCGCCCGCAGCGGGATCGGCAGCTTCCACCAGTCCATGATCGCGAAGCTGCCGCCCGACTTGTTGTAGAGGTACAGGAGCGCGACCAGCATCAGCACCGAGCCGAGGAAGGTGTAGAGGAAGAACTTGACGGCGGCGTAGACCCGGTTCGGGCCGCCCCAGACGCCGATGATGATGAACATCGGGATCAGCGTCGCCTCGAAGAAGACGTAGAACAGCACCCCGTCGAGCGCCGCGAAGACTCCGTTCAGCAGCCCGGAGAGCACCAGGAACGACCCCATGTACTGCCCCACCCGCCGCTCGATTACGCTCCAGCCCGCGATCACCACCAGCACGGTGATGAACGAGTTCAGCAGGATGAACGGCATCGAGATGCCGTCTACGCCGAGGTCGTAGCTGACGTTGAAGCGCTGGATCCACGGCACCCGCTCAACGAACTGCATGCCGCTCGACTGCAGGTCGAAGCCGGTGTACAGCGGGATAGTGACGAGAAAGCCGAGCACCGCGCCGACGAGCGCCAGCATGCGCTGCGCCGGGGCGTTGCGGTCGTCGCCGCCGACGAAGACGAGAGCGCCCGCGACGATCGGCACCCAGATGGCGAGGCTGAGCAGCATCCGGCGCCCCTTAACCGACGAAGACCCGGTACTTGACGAGCGCGTACACCGCGCAGACGCCGAAGATCATCATGAAGGCGTACCAGTAGATCAGGCCGCTCTGCACCAGCCGCACCACACCGGAGAACCACCCCACCAGGCGCGCCGTGCCGTCGACCATCACGCCGTCGATCGCACGCTGGTCGCCCCCCTTCCACAGCCCGGCGCCGAGCGCGCGGGCGCCGCCCGCGAACAGGAACGAGTACAGCTCGTCGAACCCGAACTTGCGCTCGACCAGCGCGTACAGCGGGCCGAGGCCGATCGCGATGCGCTTCGGCAGCGAAGGGTTCGCGAGGTAGAGGTACCAGGCGGTCGCGACGCCCGCGAGCGCCACCCAGAGGGGCGCCCCGAGGAAGCTGTGCAGCGTGAAGGAGACTACGCCCGGAAACGGCTCCTCCGGGCGCGGCAGGACGCCGCCGAAGTAGTCGCCGTACACCACGTCGCCGACCAGCCAGCCGGAGCAGATCGAAGGGATCGCCAGCAGAACCAGCGGCAGGGTGACCACCGCCGGCGATTCATGCGGCGGGTGCGCAGGGTCGAACCGCGGCTTGCCGTGGAACGCGAGAAAGACCAGGCGGAAGGAGTACACGCCGCCGGCGAAGACCCCGGCGAGCAGCATCCAGTAGGCGAGCGCGGCGCCGGGCGTGGCGCAAGCATGCAGCGCGTCGATGATGCCGTCCTTGGAATAGAAGCCGGCGAACGGCGGCAGCCCGGCGTTGGCGAGCGCCCCGATGAGCAGCGTCCAGTAGGTGACCGGCATGTACTTCCTCAGCCCGCCCATGCGCCGCATGTCCTGCTCGTGGTGCAGCGCGATGATCACCGACCCGGCGGCCAGGAACAGCACCGCCTTGAAGAAGGCGTGCGTCATGAGGTGGAAGATCGCCGCCGAGTATGCGGAGGCGCCCAGCGCGACCGTCATGTAGCCGAGCTGAGACAGCGTCGAGTACGCGACCACGCGCTTGATGTCGAACTGGGTCATCGCCACCAGCGCCATGGAGAGCGCGGTCACCGCGCCGACCAGGAGCACCACCGAGCGCGCCGTCTCCGAAAGCTCGTAGAGCGGCGCCATGCGCGCCACCATGAAGATGCCGGCGGTCACCATGGTAGCGGCGTGGATCAGCGCCGAGATCGGCGTCGGGCCCTCCATCGAGTCCGGCAGCCAGACGTGCAGCGGGAACTGTGCGCTCTTACCCATCGCGCCGACGAACAGCAGGAGGCAGATCAGCGTCATGTCCGCGGCCGCCGCGGGTGCCTGCGCGAAGACCGCCGCGTAGTCGAGCGTGCCGAACCGGGCCAGGATCAGCGCGATGCCGAGCACGAAGCCGAAGTCGCCGACGCGGTTGACCAGGAACGCCTTGAGGTTGGCGTAGATCGCGGTGGGACGCGTGTACCAGAAGCCGATCAGGAGGTAGGAGACGAGGCCTACCGCCTCCCAGCCGAAGAACAGCTGCAGGAAGTTGTTCGCCATCACCAGCATCAGCATCGCGAAGGTGAACAGCGAGATGTACGAGAAGAAGCGCTGGTACCCGGGGTCGTCGGCCATGTAGCCGATGGTGTAGACGTGCACCATCAGCGACACGAACGACACCACCACCATCATCAGCGCGCTCAGGCGATCGACCAGGAAGCCGATCTCGAAGTGGGCTCCGCCGCTGGTCAGCCAGGTGTAGACGCCGCCGTTGAAGACGTTGCCCTGCAGCACGTCGGCGAAGATGATCGCCGAGCAGACGAACGAGACCAGCACCGAGAAGGTCGCGGCGCGGTGCGACCACGCACGCCCGATCGCGCGCCCGGCGAGTCCGGCCACTAGGCTGCCGGCCAGCGGTGCGAGCGGCACCACCAGATAGAGGGTCTTCATCATCCCTTGAGCGAGTCGAGGTCTTCTACGTTGATCGATTCGAGGCTGCGGAACAGCACCACCAGGATCGCCAGGCCGATCGCCGACTCGGCCGCCGCCACCGTGAGGATGAAGAAGACGAACACCTGGCCCGCGGCGTCTCCCAGGTAATGCGAGAAGGCGATGAAGTTCAGGTTCACCGCGAGCAGCATCAGCTCGATCGCCATCAGCAGGACGATCAGGTTCTTGCGGTTGAGGAAGATGCCGACGACGGCGATCGCGAACAGCAGCGCGCCCAGCACCAGGAAATGCGCCAGGGTCAGCATCAGGCGTCCTTCTCCGCGGGCATCGAGACCAGCCGCACCCGCTCCTTCGGCCGCGCCCTCACCTGCTCCGACGGATCCTGGGCGCGCGTGTCCTTGCGGCGGCGCAAGGTGAGCGCAATGGCGGCGATGATCGCGACCAGCAGGATCACCGCCGCGATCTCGAAGGCGTACGCGTAGTCCGTGTACAGCAGCCGGCCCAGCTCCTTGGTGTTGCTGTAGTTCGCCGGCAGCTCGCGCGCCGGGGTCGCCAGGCCGAACCAGCGGCCGACCAGCACCGCCACCATCTCGGCCGCCATCAGAGCTCCTACCGCGGCGCCGAGCGGCAGGTACTGCCAGAAGCCTTCCCGCAGCCGCTCGAGGTTGATGTCCAGCATCATCACCACGAACAGGAACAGCACCATCACCGCGCCGACGTACACCAGCACCAGCGCGATGGCCAGGAACTCGGCGCGCAGCAACAGCCAGATCGCGGACGCGGTGAAGAAGGCGAGCACCAGGAACAGCGCCGCGTGCACCGGGTTGCGCGCCGTGATCACGCGCAGCGCGGCGATCAGCAGGATCGCGGCAAAGACGTAGAAGATGGCGGTCTCGAACATCGGCGCCCTAGCGGTAGCGGGCGTCCGCGGCGCGGTCGGCCGCGATCTGCTCTTCGTAGCGGTCGCCCACCGCGAGCAGCATCGGCTTGGTGTAATAGAGGTCGCCGCGCCGCTCGCCGTGGTACTCGATGGTGCGCGTCTCGACGATGGCGTCGACCGGGCACGCCTCCTCGCACATGCCGCAGAAGATGCACTTGGTGAGGTCGATGTCGTAGCGCGTGGTGCGGCGGGTGCCGTCGGCGCGCTTGTCGGATTCGATGTGGATCGCCAGCGCGGGGCACACCGCCTCGCACAGCTTGCACGCGATGCAGCGCTCCTCGCCATTGGGGTAGCGCCGCAGCGCGTGCAGGCCCCGGAAGCGCGGGCTCATCGGCGTCTTCTCCTCGGGGAACTGCACCGTGATCTTGCGCGCGAACAGATGGCGGCCGGTCAGCGCCATGCCGCGGAACAACTCCAGCAGCAGGAAGGAGCGGAAGAATTCGAGCATGCGGGTCATGTCGGCCCTCCCTTCAGCGCCAGATGTTCCAGGGCGTCTGCATCCAGATCCCGATCACCGCGATCCATACCAGCGTCAGCGGGATGAATACCTTCCAGCCGAGGCGCATGATCTGGTCGTAGCGGTAGCGGGGAAAGGTCGCCCGCATCCACAGGAACATCGACACGACGACGAACATCTTGCCGAGCAGCCAGACCGCCGGCGGGATCCACTCGGTCAGGGCGCTCTGCCACGGCGCCAGCCAGCCGCCGAAGAACATGATCACCGTGAGCGCCGAGATCAGGATCATGTTCATGTACTCGGCAAGGAAGAACAGGGCGAAGGTCATGCCGGAGTACTCGACCATGTGGCCGGCGACAATCTCCGACTCGCCTTCGACCACGTCGAACGGCGCGCGGTTGGTCTCGGCGACTCCCGATACGAAGTACACCACCAGCATCGGCGCCAGGGGCAGCCAGTTCCACGACAGCGCGTTCAGGCCGAGGGTGGCGAAGCGGCCGCGGCCCTGCGCCTCGACGATGTCCGAGATGTTCAGGCTGCCGGAGACCATCAGGACCACCACCAGCGCGAAGCCCATCGCCAGCTCGTAGGAGACCATCTGCGCCGCCGAGCGCATCGCGCCGAGGAAGGCGTACTTGGAATTCGACGCCCAGCCGGCAATGATCACGCCGTACACGCCCATCGAGGTCAGCGCCATCACGTACAGCAGCCCGGCGTTGATGTCGGCGAGCACCGTGTCGGGGCCGAACGGGATCACCGCCCAGGCCGCGAGCGCCGGCACCAGCATCAGGATCGGCGCCAGCACGTACAGCGCCTTGCTGGCGTTGGCCGGGAAGATGACCTCCTTGAACAGCAGCTTGACGCCGTCGGCGATCGGCTGCGCCAGCCCTCCCAGCCAGGGAATGCCGAAGAACGTGACGCGATTCGGCCCGAGGCGGATCTGCATCCAGCCGATCAGCTTGCGCTCCCAGAGCGTGAGGTAGGCGACACCGACGAACAGCGGCACCACGATCGCGACGATGAAGGCGATCGAGGTGGCGACCTGGTAGACGGCGGGTCCCCAGGTCGGGCCGAAGTGCGCTTCCGAGAAGGCGAGCAGCGAATCGAGCACTCAGGCCACCTGCCGTTGCGTGATCGCCTCGAGCTCGAGGTCGCCGAACATGGGGCCGAGGCCCGCGGTCGACGGATGGGCCGCCGCCACCCGCACGCAGCCGTCCGGCAGGCCGTCGTCGAGCGCGGCGGCGAGCCCGGCCTCGCCGTCGTCCTGGCGCACCAGCACCAGCGCGCCCGGCTGAACCCCGATCGACTGCATGAGCCTGGAATTCATCCAGGCCTTCGGCGGCTGCGCGTCGCGCGTCTTCTGCAGCGGGCCGGAGCGGCGCGCCAGCGGGTCGGCGAAGTAGATCGGCACGTCGGCGACGCGCTGGATGCGGCCGCCGGCGCGCGCCTGCCCCGCGGGCTGGAAGTCGAGCTTGTTCGAGAGCAGCGCGCCGACGTCCCGGCCCGCCAGGCAGGCCTCGCGCACCTGCTCCGTGGTCTCGAACTCGAAGCCGGGCAGCCCGAGCAGGTTGCCGAGCACGCGCAGCACTTTCCACGCCGGCCGCGCCTCGCCGAGCGGCCGCACCGCGGCATGGAAGCTCTGCACCCGCCCTTCGGTGCTGACGAACGTGCCCGCGGTCTCGGTGAACGGCGCGATCGGCAGCAGCACGTCGCCCAGGTCCGACTTGAACGCGCTCAGGTTGACGACGAACTCCGCGCCCTCGATGGCGCGCATCGCGCCGCGCGGGTCTGCACAGTCGAGCCGCGGCTCGGCGCCGAGCAGCAGCAGCGACTTGCGCTTGAGCACCTCGGGCATGCCGCCCCTCGCGGGCAGCCCGGCGACGTAGCCGCCCACCGAGTTCGCCGCCTCGCCGAGGAAGCCGAGCTTCACGCCGAGGGATTGAGCGGCCGCGTGGATCGCGGCGGCGCGCGGGTGCTGCTGGGCGAAGTTGCCGAGCAGCACGGCGGCGTTCTTGCCCGCGGCCAGCACCTCCCTGAACGAAGCCACCGCGTCCGGCAGCTCTGCGGGCGGCACGATCTTCCTGCTCGCGATCTTCATCAGCCAGTCGTCGTCCGCGGAGTGCAGGACGTGGATCTGCGCGCCGCGCTTCGCCGCCTGGCGCAGCCGGTGCGCGATCAGCGGGTGGTCCTTGCGAAGGAACGATCCCACCACCAGCACCCGGTCGAGCGCGGCCAGCTCGGCGACCGGCATGCCGAGCCAGGGAATGCCCGCGCGCTTGCCGTCGGCCGAGAAGTCGCCGTGGCGGAGCCGGAAGTCGGCCGCGCCTCCCAGCCTGCCTGCCAGGTAGAGCTCCTCCAGCGTGGCGTGCGGCGAGGCGAGCACGCCGAAGTCCCGCCCCTTGAGCGACGCCGCGACGTGCTCGAGCGCTTCCTGCCAGTCGGCCTGCCGCCACTGGCCGTTGCGCCTCAGCATCGGCGCCGTCGCGCGCTCCTCCGAGTTGAGCGCCTCGTAGGAGAAGCGGTCCTTGTCGGAAAGCCAGCACTCGTTCACCGCCTCGTTCTCCAGCGGCAGCACGCGCATGACGCGGTTCTGCTTCACCTGCACCACCAGGTTGGACCCCAGCCCGTCGTGCGGCGACACCGACTTGCGCCGCGCCAGCTCCCAGGTGCGCGCGGTGTAGCGGAACGGCTTCGAAGTAAGCGCGCCGACCGGGCAGATGTCGATCATGTTGCCGGAGAGCTCGGAATCCACCGACCGGCCGACGAACGCCACGATCTCCGCGTGCTCGCCGCGCCCGATCATGCCGAGCTCCATCACGCCCGCGACCTCCTGCCCGAAGCGCACGCAGCGCGTGCACTGGATGCAGCGCGTCATCTCCTCCGCCGCGACCAGCGGGCCGACGTCCTTCGACAGCACCACGCGCTTCTCCTCCTTGTAGCGCGAGGCGGAATGGCCGTAGCCCACGGCCAGGTCCTGCAGCTGGCACTCGCCGCCCTGGTCGCAGATCGGGCAGTCGAGCGGGTGATTGATCAGCAGGAACTCCATCACCGAGTTCTGCGCCTGCTTGGCCTTCTCCGACACCGTCTTCACCTTCATGCCGTCGGTCACCGGCGTGGCGCAGGCCGGCAGCGGCTTGGGCGCCTTCTCGATCTCGACCAGGCACATGCGGCAATTGGCCGCGATCGAGAGCTTGCGGTGGTAGCAGAAATGCGGGACGTAGATGCCGAGCTGCCGCGCGGCTTCGATCACCGTCGTGCCGTGCGCAACCTCGACTTCCCTGCCGTCGATCTCGACCTTCAGCACCTAGGCGGCCTCCTTCATCCTGCCGGCGTAGGCCCCGGCGCGGCCCCACTTCGGCTCCGCGTCGCCGTGCACCAGGCAGCGCTTGTGCTCGATGTGGTGCACGAACTCGTCGCGGTAGTGCTTGAGGAAGCTCTTCACCGGCAGCGCCGCGGCGTCGCCGAGGGCGCAGATGGTGCGCCCGGCGATGTTGTCGGCGACCTCGTCGAGCAGCGCGAGGTCTTCCATCCGGCCCCTGCCGGTCTCGATGCGGTTGACGACGCGGTACAGCCACCCGGTGCCCTCGCGGCACGGCGTGCACTGGCCGCAGGATTCCTCGTAATAGAAATAGGACAGGCGCTCGAGCGCGCGCACCATGCAGGTGGTGTCGTCCATCACGATCACCGCGCCGGAGCCGAGCATCGAGCCCGCCTTGGCGATCGAGTCGTAGTCCATGTCCGTCTTCATCATGACGTCCGCCGGCAGCACCGGCATCGACGAGCCGCCCGGAATCACGCCCTTGAGCTTGCGCCCGGCCCGCATGCCGCCCGCCATCTCGAGCAGCTTCGCGAACGGCGTGCCGAGCTTCACCTCGTAGTTGCCGGGGCGCGCCACGTGGCCCGTCACCGAGAAGATCTTGGTGCCGCCGTTGTTCGGCCGGCCGAGCGCGAGGAAAGCTTCCGCGCCGTGGCGCACGATCCACGGCACCGCGGCGAAGGTCTCGGTGTTGTTGACGGTGGTGGGCTTGCCGTACAGCCCATAGCTCGCCGGGAACGGCGGCTTGAAGCGCGGCAGGCCCTTCTTGCCCTCGAGGGAGTCGAGCAGCGCGGTCTCCTCGCCGCAGATGTAGGCCCCGTAGCCGGCGTGCGCGTGCAGCTCGAAGGAAAAGTCCGAGCCGAGGATGTTCCGCCCGACGTAGCCCGCCGCCCGCGCCTCCTGCAGCGCCTGCTCGAACTGCTCGTAGATCTCCCAGATCTCGCCGTGGATGTAGTTGTAGCCCGCGGTCGCGCCCATGGCATAGGCGCCGATCACCATGCCCTCGATCACCGCGTGCGGGTTATAGCGCAGCAGGTCGCGGTCCTTGCAGGTGCCCGGCTCGCCCTCGTCCGAGTTGCACACCAGGTACTTCGCGCCGGGAAACTGCCGCGGCATGAACGACCACTTGAGCCCGGTAGGGAAGCCCGCGCCGCCGCGGCCGCGCAGGCTGGACTTCTTGATATCCGCGATCAGGTCCTCCGGCTTGACCTTCCCGCTCAATATCCTCTTGAGGGCGGCGTAGCCCTCGCGCGCCTCGTAGTCCTTGAGGCGCCAGTTGCGGCCATCGAGTCCGGCCATCAGGATCGCATCCGGCCCGTAGTCGAGCAGGCTCATTTCAGGTCCTTGAGCAGCGCGTCGATCTTTTCCTGCGTCATGTAGTCGTGCATCTTCTTGTTGTTGACCAGGATCACCGGCGCCATGGCGCAGGCCCCCATGCACTCGCCTTCCTTCACCATGAAGCGGCCGTCCGGGGTGAGCTCGTCGAACTCGACGCCCAACCGCCGCTTGAGGTGGTCCGCCGCGTCGAGCGACCCCTGCAGCCCGCAGGGCAGGTTGGTGCAGATGGTGAGCTTGTACTTGCCGCAGGGCTTCAGGTTGTACATGGTGTAGAAGCTCGCCACCTCGTACACCGCCACCGGTGCCATGCCGAGATAGCCGGCGACGTAGTCCATGGTCTCGGTCGACAGCCAGCCCAGCTCGTCCTGCGCCACGATCAGCGCCGCCATCACCGCCGAGCGCTTGTGCTCGGGCGGATACTTGGCGACCTCGCGGTCGATCTTCTGCAGCACGCCGGCCGACAGCATCAGAACTCCAGGCCCGACGCGCTCACCGGTCCACGTCCCCGAACACGATGTCCAGCGTGCCGATGATGGTGACCGCGTCGGCGATCATGTGCCCCTTCGAGAGCTCGCTCATGGTCGACAGGTGCACGAACGACGCCGGCCGCAGCTTCATGCGGTAGGGCTTGTTGGCGCCGTCCGACACCAGGTACACGCCGAACTCGCCCTTGGGATGCTCGACCGCGGCGTAGGCCTCGCCCTCCGGCACGTGCATGCCCTCGGTGAAGAGCTTGAAGTGGTGGATCAGCTCCTCCATGTTCTCCTTCATCTGCAGCCGGGTCGGGGGCGCGATCTTGTGGTTGTCGGTCATCACCGGCCCCGGGTTGGCGCGCAGCCAGTCCACGCACTGGCGGACGATACGGTTGGACTGGCGCATCTCCTCGATGCGCACCAGGTAGCGGTCGTAGGTGTCGCCGTTCTTTCCCAGCGGCACGTCGAACTCGACGCGGTCGTACACCTCGTAGGGCTGCTTCTTGCGCAGGTCCCAGGCGATGCCCGAGCCCCTCAGCATGACGCCGCTGCAGCCGAGCGCCAGCGCGCGCTCCGGCGACAGGACGCCGATGCCGACGGTGCGCTGCTTCCAGATCCGGTTCTCCGTGAGCAGCGTTTCGTAGTCGTCGACGCAGCGCGGGAAGCGGTCGGTGAAATCCTCGATGAAGTCGAGCAGGCTGCCGCGGCGCGCCTCGTTCATCTCCGCCAGCGCGCGCGCGCTGCGCGAATGCTGCGCCCGGTATTGCGGCATTGCGTCCGGCAGGTCGCGGTACACGCCGCCGGGGCGATAGTAGGCGGCGTGCATGCGCGCGCCCGACACCGCCTCGTAGCAGTCGAGCAGGTCCTCGCGCTCGCGGAAGCAGTACAGGAAGACCGTCATCGCGCCCAGGTCGAGCCCCTGCGTGCCGAGGAACAGCAGGTGGTTCAGGATGCGCGTGATCTCGTCGAACATGACGCGGATATACTGCGCGCGCAGCGGCACCTCGATGCCGAGCAGCTTCTCGACCGCCAGCACGTAGGCGTGCTCGTTGCACATCATCGAGACGTAGTCGAGCCGGTCCAGGTACGGCAGGTTCTGCAGGTAGGTGCGCGTCTCGGCGAGCTTCTCGGTGGCGCGGTGCAGCAGGCCGATGTGCGGGTCGGCGCGCTGGATCACCTCCCCGTCCAGCTCCAGCACGAGGCGCAGCACGCCGTGCGCCGCCGGATGCTGCGGACCGAAGTTCAACGTGTAGTTGCGGATTTCCGGCACCGCCTAGTCCCTCTCCTCGCCGTAGTGCGCCTCGCGCACCACGCGCGGCGTGACCTCGCGCGGCTCGATGGTCACCGGCTGGTAGATGACACGCTTCTGCTCCGGGTCGTAGCGCATTTCGACATACCCCGAGATCGGGAAGTCCTTGCGGAATGGATGCCCGACGAAGCCGTAGTCCGTCAGGATGCGCCGCAGGTCCGGATGGCCCTCGAACATGATGCCGAAGAGGTCGAACGCCTCGCGCTCGTACCAGTTGGCGCTCGGCCAGATCTCGGAGAGCGAAGCGACCAGCGGCATCTCGTCGTCGGCGCAGAACGTGCGCAGCCTGAGCCGCCAGTTGTGCGTGATCGACAGCAGGTGCGCGACCACGGCGAAGCGCGGCCCGGAGCGCGGCCGGTCGCCGTAGGCGGAATAGTCCACCCCGCACAGGTCCATCAGCTGCTCGAAGCGCAGCTCCTCGTGGTCGCGCAGCAGGCGCGCCACGCGCAGGTGGTCGGCGGCTCCAAGTTCCAGCGTCAGCTGGCCCAGGCGCTCGACGGGCGCCGCGCCGGTGACCTTCACGACGGCGTCGCACAGGCGCTGCAGCTTCGGCGTCATCGGCTAGCGCGCAATGGTGTTGGTCCGGCGGATCTTGTTCTGCAGCTGCAGGATTCCGTACAGCAGCGCCTCCGCGGTCGGCGGGCAGCCCGGGACGTACACGTCCACCGGGACGACACGATCGCAGCCGCGCACCACGGAGTAAGAGTAGTGGTAGTAGCCGCCGCCGTTGGCGCACGACCCCATCGAGATCACCCAGCGGGGCTCGGCCATCTGGTCGTAGACCTTGCGCAGTGCGGGCGCCATCTTGTTGCACAGCGTTCCGGCGACGATCATCACGTCCGCCTGCCGCGGGCTGGGCCGGAACACGACCCCGAAGCGGTCGAGGTCGTAGCGCGCGGCGCCGGCGTGCATCATCTCGATGGCGCAGCAGGCGAGCCCGAAGGTCATCGGCCACAGCGACCCGGTCCGCGTCCAGTTGATCAGCTGATCCGCGGTGGTGGTGACAAAGCCCCTTTCAAGAACGCCGTCTATTCCCATTCCAGCGCTCCTTTCTTCCATTCATAGACAAATCCCACCACCAGAATTCCCAGGAACAGCATCATGGCGAGGAACCCTGGCAGGCCGATGTCATTCAGCACCACTGCCCAAGGAAACAGGAACGCGATCTCGAGGTCGAACAGGATGAAGAGGATCGCGACCAGGTAGTAGCGCACGTCGAACTTCATGCGCGCATCCTCGAAGGCCTCGAAACCGCACTCGTACGGCGAGAGCTTCTCGGGGTCCGGCCGGTGCGGGCCGAGCAGCGCGCCGAGGACCACCGGCGCGACGCCGATGACCAGCGCCACGGCGATGAACAGCAGGATCGGAAAGTACTCGGCCAGCATGCGTTCTCAGTACCCCGTCAGAATTCGCCCTCGTGCCACGTGCCGCCATTCCGCAATCTGGTGCCCACGAGCAGACTCGAACTGCTACGGCGTTTTAAGCCACTAGCCCCTCAAGCTAGCGTGTCTACCAATTTCACCACGTGGGCGCGGTCGCGATTATCCCCCATATATCACTGCGGAACCTCTTTCGCCTTCGACTTGGCGGGCGCCGGGCCCGGCGCGGCTCCGGTCGTCGCCGTCGCGGGATTCGCGCCACCCGGCTTTTCCGCAGCGGGCGCCTTGGCGGGCGCGGCCGGGACTTCCGGCGCGCTCTTCGCGGCGTCGAGCACGCCGCCGCTGCCGCGCGGCTTGCTCGCGGCGAGGTAGGCCAGTCCGAGGCTGGTGACGAAGAACAACGTCGCGAGCACCGCGGTAGTGCGCGACAGGAAGTTCGCCGAGCCGGTGGCGCCGAACAGGCTGCCCGAGGCGCCGCCGCCGAAGCCCGAGCCCATGTCGGCTCCCTTGCCGTGCTGGAGCAGCACCAGCCCGATGATCGCCAGGGCGATCAGCACATGCAGCACGACGACGACAGAAATCCAGAAATCCATCGCTTCAATTCCTCCGTTGCGCGGCGCGCGCGATCGCGCAGAACTCCTCGGCCACGAGCGAGGCGCCACCGATCAGCCCGCCGTCGACGTCCGGCATCGCGAACAGCGCCGCCGCGTTCGCGGCCTTGACGCTGCCGCCGTACAGGATCCGGATCCGCGGCAGCAGGCGCGCCCGCAGCCGGGCATGCACTTCCTGCGCCTGCTCCGGGCTGGCCGTGCGCCCGGTGCCGATCGCCCACACCGGCTCGTACGCGACCACCGCCGCCTCGAAAAAACCTCTCTCGTTCGCCTGCATCACCGCATCCAGCTGCCGCTCGACCACCTCGCCGGTGCGGCCCGCGTCGCGCTCGGCCAGCGTCTCGCCGACGCACAGGATGGGCGTGATGCCGTGCGCCCGCGCCGCCGCGAACTTCGCCGCCACCGTCGCGTCGCTCTCGCCGAAGAGATGGCGCCGCTCAGAGTGCCCCACGATCGCGTAGCGGCAACCGAATTCCGCCAGCATCGCTGCCGACACCTCGCCGGTGAAGGCACCCTGCGCGTGCTCGCTCAGGTTCTGCGCGCCCCAGGCCAGCGGGCCACCCTGCAGGCGCGCCGCCACGTCGGCAAGATACGGAAACGGCGCGCATACCGCGCACTCGACTCCGTCCAGCGGCCCTACCGCGGGAACGATCGCCTCGAGCAGCGCCCGGATCGAGGCCCGGCTGCCGTGCATCTTCCAGTTGCCGGCCACGAGTGGCACGCGCATTCAACGGGTTCGGACCTTTGCGGAAAAACGCCTGAAATTTTACCGCATTAGGCCGCTTGGTGCGACGCAAAAACCGGCGCCGCAACCGTTTCGCGGCGGCGAGCGCGGCGATGCGCGCTCAGGCCGGCGGCGGCTTCACCGCGCGGTGGAAGCCGAGCATGCCGCCGAAGACCGTCTTCGCCGTCACGTCGCGGAATCCCACGTCCTCGAGCAGGTCCGAGAACTCGCGCGGCGAGTAGAACATCTGCAGCGCCTGGATGAAGTACTTCTTGCAGTTGAGCGCCGCCGGCCCGCTGCGGAACAGGAACCCGGTGAACCAGAGGCAGAAGCGCAGGTAGGCGTAGTACGTCTTCTCCACCACCGGGTTTCCGGGGCGCAGCATGTCGCTGTGGTAGAAGCGGCCGCCCGGCTTGAGGACGCGCCGGATCTCCTCGGTGACGCGCCGGATGCGCAGGTGGCGCGAGGCGAACTGCAGCGTCACGATGTCGAACGAATTGTCCGGATAGGGCAGCGTGTGCACGTCGTCGATCACGCTGCGGATGCGAAAGCCGAGCGCCTCGGCATTGCGCCGCCCAACCTCCTGCATGGCCTCGCTGCGGTCGATCGCGTGCACCTCCAGCGTCGGCTCACGCCTGAGCAGGGCAATGCCGATGGCGTTGGTCCCGGCGCACACGTCGAGCAGCCGCTCGCCCGGCCGCACGTCCACCGTCTCCATGAACTTGCGCAGGAACCAGCCCCACAGCCCCAGGCTCGCGACGTAATTCGCGCGGTCGTAATAGGGCGCGACATCGGCGAAAACGTCGTTGAGCTCGCGCGTCCAGACCGCGTTGAAGCGCTCCTCCCGCGCGATCTCCCGGGTCGCCACCGGCGGCGGATTCATAGGGCTCCCCTCCCTCAGATCCTGTACAAGTAAAGCACCGAGGCGGCCGTACCCGCAAGGGCGGCCGCGTACACCAGGGTCGCCACCACGGTATCCGCGCGCAGCCCGAGGTCGTAGCAGGTGATGCGCAGCCGATGGGCCGCGCTCCAGAGCGACAGGAAGACCACGCCGGCCAGGCCGGCCTTGACCAGCCAGTGGCCGGCGAAGGCGTGCAGCCGCTGGTAGGCAAGCAGGTCCGGGGCGTGGCCGAGCGCGGCGAGCAGGCCGAGCAGCATCAGCGCCGGGGTCACGAACGCCGTCAGCGTGCCCCCGGCGGCGAACGGTCCCCACACGATCGGCTTGTTGGAGCGTGCCATCCTCAGAACGCTCCTGCGAAGTACAGGATCGCCGCCGACAGCACGGCCCAGGCCGCAAAGTGCGCCCCCGAGATGACGCCGTCCGGCACGAAATCCTCGCCGAGCTGCAGCGGCAGGGCCTTCGGCGTCAGCAGGAACCACGTGTAGCTATGGTAGAGCGTGAAGCCGAGCGCGACCAGCTGGAACACGATACTGGCCGGGGTGCGCAGCAGCGCGAGGAACCCAAACCACGCCTCGGGCCCGTCGCCGAGCCGCTTCAGCCCGAGCACCAGCAGCGTGGTCCAGGCGCCGACGAACAGGCACGAGAACTCGCGCGCCATGTAGCGCAGATAGCGCGGGTGCCGGAATATCCAGCGCCAGCCTTCCTCGCGCACGAACGGCCGGCGGCTCATTTCCGACTCAGCCAGGGCATCAGGTGCTCCGCGTACCAGTCCACGGTGCTCTTGATCTTGACCTGCTGCAGCGCGGCCGCGGGGTCGACGTGCTCCGGGCAGACCTCCGAGCAGGCGCCGGTGAAGGAGCACTCCCAGACGCCCTCGGTCGCGGCAATCTCCTCCTGGCGGCGGTTGCGGCCGCCGTCGCGTGAGTCCTGGTTCCAGCGGTGCGCCAGCGAGATCGCGGCCGGCCCGATGAACTTCGGGATCAACCCGTACTCGGGGCAAGCCGCGTAGCAGAGCATGCAGTTGATGCAGAGCGTGAACTGCTTGTAGCGCTTGAGCTGCGCCGGCGTCTGCCGGTACTCGCCTCCGTGCGGCGGCTTCGCCTCCTTCGGGATCAGGTACGGCTTGACGCGCGCGAGCTTGGCGACGAAGTCGTCGATCACCGTAACCAGATCGCGCTCCACCGGGAAATGCGCCAGCGGCTCCACGCGCACGAGCCCGGGGTAGTCGCGCAGGAAGGTCTTGCAGGCGAGCTTCGGCTCGCCGTTCACCATCATGCCGCAGCTGCCGCACACCGCCATGTGGCAGGACCAGCGGTAGCTCAGCGTCGGATCGACCGTTTCCTTTATGTGGTTGAGGGCGTCGAGCACCACCCACTCCTCGCGGCACGCCACCTGGTAGCGCCGGAAGCTCGGCTCCCGGTCTGTCTCCGGGTTGTAGCGCAGGACGTCGAATTCCACCATGCGCTCGCTCATCAGTCGTGCCCTCCAGAATAGTCGCGCACGCCCGGCTGCGAGCGCGTGATGACGACGTCGCTGTAGCCGATGCGCGGCGCCTGCGCGGGATCGTAGTACGCCAGCGAATGGCGCAGGAAATTGCGGTCGTCCCGCTCGACGAAGTCCAGCCGCTGGTGCGCGCCGCGCGACTCGGTCCGCGCCGACGCGCTCACCGCGACCGCTTCCGCGCACTCGAGCATCGAGCCGAGCTCGAGGACCTGCAGCAGGTCCGTGTTGTAGACGTTGGTCCTGTCGTGCAGCTCGACCCGGGCATAGCGCCGGCGCAGGCCGGCGAGCGTGGCGCAGGCCGCCGCGAGTCCCTCGCCGCTGCGATAGATGCCGGCGTGCTGCTCCATCGTCCTCAGCATCTCCCGGCGCAGGCCGGCGACCGATTCGGCGGCGTCGCTGCGCTGGAACAGAGCGCGGATGCGGCCCTGCGCGGCCTCGGCGAGAGCGTCCGCCGCCGCGTCGCCCGCCGCGCCCTGCGGCGTGCCGAGCTGCTCCAGCGCGCTCAGCGCGGCCCTGTGCCCGAAGACCAGCAGCTCGGTGAGCGAGTTCGAGCCGAGCCGGTTGGCGCCGTTGATGCTGACGCACGCGCACTCCCCGGCGGCGAGCAGCCCCGGCAGCGGCGTCGCGCCGCGGATGTCGGTATGGATACCGCCCATCATGTAGTGCACGACCGGACGCACCGGCACCGGATCGCGCACCGGGTCGACGCCCATGTAGCTGATCGAGACGTCGCGCACCAGCGGCAGCCGCTCGTCGATCTTCTTCTCGCCGAGATGGCGCAGATCGAGCAGCACGCAGTCGCCCCACTGCGTCGGCACCGTGTTGCCCTTCTTCTGCTCGTGCCAGAACGCCTGCGACAGCCGGTCGCGCGGGCCGAGCTCCATCGTCTTGAGAACCGGCTTTCCGACGGGCGTCTCGGGCCCCATGCCGTAGTCCTGCAGGTAGCGGCGCCCGTCCTTGTTGACGAGGATCCCACCCTCGCCCCGGCAGCCCTCGGTCAGCAGCGTGCCGGTGCTCGGCAGGCCGGTCGGGTGGTACTGCACGAACTCCATGTCCTTCAGCGGCACGCCGGCGCGATACGCGAGCGCCATGCCGTCGCCGGTCTTGATCGCGCCGTTGGTGGTGAAAGGGAAGATGCGGCCGGCGCCGCCGGCCGCGATGATCACCGCGCGCGCCCGGAACTGGCGCAGCTGCCCGCTGCGCATCTCGAGAGCCGTAAAGCCTCGGCAGCGCCCGTCGTCCACCAGCAAGTCGGTGACGTAGTACTCGTCGAAGCGCCGGATCGATTCGAACTGCAGCGAGGTCTGGAACAGCGTGTGCAGGATGTGGAAGCCGGACTTGTCCGCGGCGAACCAGGTGCGCTGCCTCTTCATGCCGCCGAACGGGCGCACCGCCACCGAGCCGTTCGCTTCGCGGCTCCAGGGGCAGCCCCAGTGCTCTAGCTGCACCAGCTCCCTGGGCGCCTCACGCACGAAGTAGTCGACCGCATCCTGGTCCGAGAGCCAGTCGCCGCCGCCCACCGTGTCGTTGAAGTGCTGCTCCAGGCTGTCGTCGCCCTTGATCACGCCCGCCGCGCCGCCCTCGGCAGCGCAGGTGTGGCTGCGCATCGGATAGACCTTGGAGACCAGCGCGACCGAGGCCTTCGGGTCCTGCTGCGCGAGGGCAATGGCGGCGCGCAGCCCGGCCCCTCCCGCGCCGATGATCGCGACGTCAGTTCTGATCGTTTCCACGAGCCGCTACTGTCGGTTTACCTGGCCGCACTGTGCAACGGCATCGTGCCTGCCGAATTGCGGTAAATCAAATCCGGGCGGGTCCCCGGGGCGCGGCACTCAGCCGGCGGCCCCTCGCTCGTACCACGGCCTGCTCGCGTTGGCGAGCCTCACTACCAGCAGCATGACCGGCACCTCGATCAGCACGCCGACGACCGTCGCAAGGGCGGCTCCGGACCGGAAGCCGAACAGGCTGATCGCGGCCGCCACCGCCAGCTCGAAGAAGTTGGATGCCCCGATCAGCGCCGATGGGCAGGCGACGCTGTGCGCCTCCCCCAGCGCACGGTTCAGCGAATAGGCCAGCGCGGAATTGAACAGTACCTGCACCAGGATCGGGACCGCGAGCAGCGCGATGACCAGGGGCTGCTCGAGCAGCGCATCGCCCTGGAACGCGAACAGCAGGACCAGCGTCACCAGAAGAGCGGCGACCGCCCACGGCTGGATCGCGGCCATGGCGCGGTCTAGCACCGCCCTCCCGCGCGCCAGCAGCGCCTTGCGCATCGCCTGCGCGAGGAACACCGGAATGACGATATATAGGACCACCGAGGCGAGCAGCGTATCCCACGGCACCGCGATGGCGGAGATTCCCAGCAGCAGCGCCACGATCGGCGCAAACGCGAACACCATGATCGCGTCGTTCAGCGCGACTTGCGTGAGCGTGAAGTACGGGTCGCCGTTGGTCAGGCGGCTCCACACGAAGACCATCGCGGTGCAGGGCGCCGCCGCGAGCAGGATGAGGCCGGCGACATAGCTGTCGATCTGGTCGGCCGGCAGCCACGGCGAGAACAGGTTGCGCACGAACAGCCAGGCCAGCAGCGCCATCGAGAACGGCTTCACCAGCCAGTTCACCGCCAGCGTCACGCCGATGCCGCGAAGGTGGGCGCGCACCTGGTGCAGCGCGCCGAAGTCGATCTTCAGCAGCATCGGAACGATCATCACCCAGATGAGCATGCCGACCGGGAGGTTGACGTGCGCGAATTCCATCCGGCCGAGCGCATGCACCGGCCCCGGCGCCGCCTGGCCGAGCGCCACTCCAGCGGCGATGCACAGCGCGACCCAGAGCGTGAGCCAGCGCTCGAAGAAGCCGATCTCCGGCGCCGCCGCCCGGGCCGCGGCACCCGCGGCGTCCGCGCTCACCGCTGCAGCTCTTCTATCCCCGTCCTGCCGATATCTTCGAGCTCGCGCTTCAGCGCCAGCCGATCGAGCTTGTCCATCGGCAGGCTGAGGAACAGGTTTATGCGCGTTGAGAGCGCCGAGAACGCGTGCCGGAACGCCCGGCGCCGCTCCTCGTCGCTGCCCTGCACCGCCGCGGGATCGGGCACCCCCCAGTGCGCGGTCATCGGTTGCCCCGGCCAGTATGGGCAGGGTTCGGCGGCCGCCTGGTCGCAGACTGTGAAGACGAAGTCCAGCTGCGGCGCGCCGGGCGCGGCGAATTCATCCCAGCTCTTCGAGCGCAGCCCCGCGGTATCGATGCGGTTCTTCGCCAGCAGCTCGAGGGCGAGCGGGTTGACCCGGCCGCCCGGCCGGCTGCCGGCGCTGTAAGCCTTGAAGCGGTCCTGCGTGGCGGAGTTCAGGTAAGCCTCGGCGAGAATCGACCGCGCCGAGTTTCCCGTGCAGAGGAAAAGGACGTTCTTCATGCCGGCGCGCAGCAAGCCGGCTTCGCCTCGCGAACCCGCAGGCGGGTATCGTCGCCGTATCGCGGCGCCGACTCGAGCGTATGGAACGATTCCCAGGCGATGCCCTGCGGATCGATTGTCCAGTGCTTGTCGCTCTTCGCGTAGCAGCAGGCGGCGTCCTTCTGATCCAGGATCGCGACGTCCGCCTGTGCGAGCTGCGAGCGCAGCCGCTCGAGCTCGGCGGCGTTCTCGGCCTGGATACCGAGGTGGTCGATCCCGGCCTTCGCCCCGCGCTGCGAGATGGCGAAGTTGAGTCGCGGGTCGTCCAACTGCCACTTGGCGTAGTCGGTCCGCCTCACCGTCGGCTCGGCGTCAAACATCGCCTTGTAGAAGCGAATGCTCTGCTCGAGGTCATGCACGGCGACGTGTACGTGGAACCTTTTCATCCTGGTCTCCTGGTTGGGCGCCCGGGGCGCACGAGGCGCCGCCGCAGCAGTTCTCGGTGAGATATTCGACGAGGCGGTTCATGCCGCTGAAGCTCGCGCTGTAGATGACGAAGCGGCCTTCCTGCCGACTGTCGACAAGCGCCGCGCGCGCCAGCCCGGCGAGGTGGAAGGAAAGCGTTGCCGGCGGCAGCGCGAGCCTCTCGCCGATCGCCCCCGCCGCCATCCCGGCGGGACCTGCCTGCACCAGCAGGCGAAAGATCGCGAGCCGCGTTCCCTGCGCGAGCGCGCTCAGCGACTTCACCGCCTCAATCGATTCCATATTTCCAGAATAATAGAAATATAGTCGAACGATCAAGCTGGCGGAGTTCCGCTGGGTCAGGCCGCGGCGGCCTTCCTGACCGAATCGGCTATGGATTGCGCCGCAGATTCAATGGCTTCGCGCGGCTCGCCTTCGACCATGACGCGCAAAACCGGCTCGGTGCCCGAGGGGCGCAGCAACACCCTACCCTTGCCGTCGAGTGCTCTCTCCGCCGCGTCCTGGGCCTGCGCGATCGCGGGGTGCCGCTTCCAGTCGAAGCCTTTCGGCACCGCGACGTTCAGCAGCACCTGCGGGAACATCACCAGGTCGGCGACCAGCTCCGACAGCGCCTTGCCCGACTCGCGAACGGTGGTCAGAACCTGCAGCGCCGAGACGATGCCGTCGCCCGTGGTGTGCTTGTCGAGGCAGATGATGTGTCCCGAGTTCTCGCCGCCCAAGTCCCAGCCGCGCTCGCGCAGCAGCTCGAGCACGTAGCGGTCGCCGACCTTGGCGCGCGCGAACGCGACGCCCATCCGCTGCAGCGCCCGCTCCAGCGCGAGATTGCTCATCACGGTGCCCGCCACGCCCTTGACGCTCTGCCGCGTCGCGCGGTGCTTCGCCACCGCGTACAGCAGCTGGTCGCCGTCGTAGACCCTGCCGGCTCGGTCCACGACCACCAGCCTGTCGCCGTCGCCGTCGAGCGCGATCCCGAGATCCGCCTTGCGGTGCTTGACCTCGTCGACGAGCGTCTGCGGCGCGGTGGCACCGAACATGTCGTTGATGTTGAACCCGTCGGGCGTGACGCCGATCGCCGTGACATCGGCCCCGAGCTCGTGGAATACCTGCGGCGCGACGTTATAGGCGGCGCCATGGGCGCAGTCCACGATGAGCCTCATGCCCTTGAGGTCGAGCGCGCCCGGGAACGTCGACTTGCAGAACTCGATGTAGCGTCCCTGCGCGTCGTCGACGCGGCGCGCGCGCCCCAGCTTGGCCGATTCGTTGCAGCCGATCGGCGACTCCAGCGCGCGCTCGATCTCCTGCTCCACGGCGTCGGGCAGCTTGAAACCGCTGCCGGAGAAGAACTTGATGCCGTTGTCGGCATACGGATTGTGCGAGGCGCTGATGACGACGCCCGCGGACAGACGCAGCGCGCGCGTCAGGTAGGCGACGCCGGGCGTCGGCAGCGGGCCGCATAGCAGCACGTCGACGCCCGCCGCGGAGAATCCCGCCTCGAGCGCCGCCTCGATCATGTAGCCGGAGATGCGCGTGTCCTTGCCGATCAGCACCGACGGGTGCGCTCCGGCGCGCGCCTGCATCGAGCCCGCCAGGACCCTTCCGGCGGCATAGCCCAGGCGCAGCACGAAATCGGCCGTCATCGGGCTGTGCCCGACCGTGCCGCGCACGCCGTCGGTTCCGAAATGGCTCCTGCTCACCCGCTCCTCACGATGCCTGCACCGCCGACCAGACCGCGAGCACGTCGCGCGTCTCGCGCACGTCGTGGACGCGCAGTATTTTCGCTCCGCCCTGGGCCGCGAGCAACGCCGCGGCAAGGCTCGCGGCAAGCCGTTCGCCGACCGGCCGTCCCGTGATCGCGCCGAGCGAGGACTTGCGCGACCACCCCGCCACCAGCGGAACCCCGAGCGCGGCGAGGGCCGGTAGGGCGCGCAGCAGCGCCAGGTTGTGCTCGAGCGTCTTGCCGAAGCCGAAGCCCGGGTCGACGCAGATGCGCTGGCGCCGGATGTCGGCGCCCTCGCAGGCCGCGACGCGGGCCCGCAGGAATGCCTCGACCTCGCCGACCACGTCGTCGTAGCGCGGCGCCCGCTGCATCGTCGCGGGCTCGCCTTGCTTGTGCATCAGGCACACGGCGCAGCCGCTCGCCGCGACCGCCTCCATCGCGCCGGGGGCGGTGAGCGCCTCGATGTCGTTGATCATGGACGCGCCTTCGGCGAGCGCCGCCCGCATCACCGCCGGACGACGCGTATCCACCGAGACGGGCAAGTCCTTCAGGCCCTTCAGCACCGGGAGAATCCTCTCCAGCTCCTCGGCTTCCGCGACCGGCGCCGCGCCCGGCCTCGAGGACTCCCCGCCCACGTCCAGGATGTCCGCGCCGTCGTCGACCAGGCGCCGCGCATGCTGCAGCGCCGCCTTCGGATCGAAATGGCGTCCGCCGTCTGAGAAGGAGTCGGGCGTGACGTTCACCACGCCCATCAGGAGCGGGCGCTCGAGCGCGAGCTCGAACCGCCCGCAGCTCAGCCGCTCAGGCGGAAGCGGCAGACGGCGCGGCGCCGGTCGCGCTGTCCGCCGGCGCGCTCGGCGCGCCTCCCGCGGCGGGCGTGCGCGGCGGGCGCGGCGGCTTGCCCGCCATGATGTCGTTGATCTGGTCGGCGTCCAGGGTCTCGAACTCGAGCAGCGCGCGAGCCATCGCCTCCACCTTGTCCCGGTTGGTCTCGATCAGCGTGCGCGCCAGCTTGTACTGCTCGTCGATGATGCGCCGGATCTCGGCGTCGACCTTCTGCATCGTCGTCTCGGAGACGTTCTTGTGCGTCGTGATCGCGCGGCCGAGGAACACCTCGCCCTCGTTCTCGCCGTAGACCATCGGCCCGAGCGTGTCGGACATGCCCCATTGCGTCACCATGCGGCGCGCCAGGTCGGTCGCGCGCTCGAAATCGTTCGCCGCGCCGGTGGTCATCTGGTGCATGAAGATCTCTTCGGCAATGCGCCCGCCGAACAGCACCGCGATCGTATTCAGCAGCCGCTCGCGGTCCTGGCTGTAGCGGTCGTGCTCCGGCAGCTGCATCGTCACCCCGAGCGCGCGGCCGCGCGGGATGATCGTCACCTTGTGCACCGGGTCGGTCTTCGGCAGCAGCTTCGCCACCACCGCATGCCCGGACTCGTGGAACGCCGTGTTGCGGCGCTCCTCCTCCGGCATCACCATCGAGCGCCGCTCGGCGCCCATGATCACCTTGTCCTTGGCGCGCTCGAAGTCATCCATGTCCACCAGCCGCTTGTTCTGGCGGGCGGCGAACAGCGCAGCTTCGTTGACCAAGTTCGCGAGATCCGCGCCCGAGAAGCCCGGCGTGCCGCGCGCGATGATGTCGGCGCGCACGTCGGGCGCGAGCGGCACCTTGCGCATGTGGACCTTCAGGATCTCTTCCCGGCCGCGAATATCGGGCAGGGGCACGACCACCTGGCGGTCGAACCGGCCCGGGCGCAGCAGCGCCGGGTCGAGCACGTCGGGCCGGTTGGTCGCAGCGATCACGATCACGCCCATCGTGCCCTCGAAGCCGTCCATCTCGACCAGCAGCTGGTTCAGCGTCTGCTCGCGCTCGTCGTTGCCGCCGCCCAGCCCGGCGCCGCGCTGCCGGCCGACCGCGTCGATCTCGTCGATGAACACGATGCAGGGCGCGTGCTTCTTCGCCTGCTCGAACATGTCGCGCACGCGCGCGGCGCCGACGCCCACGAACATCTCGACGAAGTCGGAGCCCGAGATGGAGAAGAACGGCACCTTGGCCTCGCCGGCGATGGCGCGGGCGAGCAGCGTCTTGCCGGTGCCGGGGTTGCCGACCATCAGCACGCCGCGCGGGATGCGGCCGCCGAGCTTCTGGAACTTGGACGGGTCCCGCAGGAAATCGACCAGCTCCGAAACCTCCTCCTTCGCCTCCTCGCAGCCGGCGACGTCGGCGAACGTGACCGTGTTGGTCGACTCGTCGAGCATGCGCGCGCGCGACTTGCCGAAGCTGAAGGCGCCGCCGCGCCCGCCGCCCTGCATCTGGCGCATGAAGAAGATCCAGACCCCGATCAGCAGCAGCATCGGGAACCAGGAAACGAAGATGTTCATGAGGAGCGAAGGCTCCTCCTCAGGCTTGGCCTCGAACTTGACCCCGTACTTGAGCAGGTCGGACACCAGCCAGATGTCGCCCGGGGAGTACGTAACCACGCTCTTGCCGTCGGTCGTGGTCGCCTTGAGCTGGCGCCCCTCGATCGTGACTTTGGCGATGCGTCCGGCGCGCACCTCCTCCAGGAACTGCGAATACTCCATCGGCGCGCGCGCCGTCTGGCGCGCGTTGAACTGGTTGAACACGGTCATCAGCACCAGCCCGATTACGAGCCAGATGACCAGGTTCTTCAGCATGTTATTCAAGCACTTGCTCCTTCGGCGAACAACGCCCCATCAAGCATCTTACGCGGTTTTGCGGTTGCAACATAGACAGCGGCCTCACGAGCTCGTCGCTCCGGATGCCAGCAAGTACGTCTCGCGCGATTCGCTGCGCGAGGCCGCGGGCTTGAGCACACGCACGCGCTCGAAATCCCGCCGCAGCTCGGCCAGCAGGCCGGCAAACTCCGCGCCCTGGAAGAGCTTGCAGAGGAACCGCCCGGCCGCCGGGTCGAGCGCGGAGCGGCAGAACGCCGCCGCGGCCCGCACGAGCTCCGCCGCCCGTGCCTGATCGGTCGTCGCGATGCCCGACAGGTTCGGGGACAGGTCCGACAACACCACGTCGGCCCGGCGCCCGCCAAGAGCCGCCCGCACGTCGTCCCGCACTGCCTCCGTCATGAAGTCGCCCCGCAGCACCGTAACGCCGGATATGGGGGCGATTCCCAGCAGGTCAACCGCCACGACGCGGCCCTCCCGGCCGACCCGGGCGGCGGCCACCTGCGCCCAGCCGCCCGGGGCAGCGCCGAGGTCCACTACCCTCGCGCCCGGCGCCAGCAGGCGTTCGCGGCGGTCGATTTCGAGCAGCTTGTAGGCTGCGCGCGAGCGGTACCCCCGGGCGCGCGCCCTGCGCACGTACGAATCGGTGACGTGGCGGTGCAGCCACCGGCTGCTTGAACTGGAACGCGGCATGCCTTGGAATGTATGCTAGCCGGGAGGTGTTTGCCACGTAGTGTCGATGAATACGCGCCAGCTTCTCGCTGCCCTGTCGGTCCTCGCCGCCGCCGGCTGCGCGTCCTACGGCGGCAGCGGCCTCGTGCCCGGCCGGTCCACCGCCGCCGAAGTCGAATCCCTCATGGGCGCCCCCGACGAGAAGCTTGGCCTCGCCGATGGCGACAGCGAATGGTTCTACACCCGCCCGCAAGGCCGCGAGACGTTCGCGGTGACGCTGTCGCCGGGCGGAATCGTGAAGAGCGTCGAGCAGAGGCTCACCGAGCAGAACCTGGCGCGGCTGCGAGCCGGGGCGAGCACGCGCCGGGACGTGCGCGCGCTGCTCGGCCCGCCCGAGCTCGTTTCGCGCCTGTCCCGCCAGGGGCGCGAGGTCTGGCAGTACGCGATGCGCAATGCCGACCAGGACGACTACTTCCTGTACGCGCAGTTCAGCGACGACGGCGTGCTGCGCGAGCTGCTGATGCTGCGCGACGTCCACAATGAGGTCGCCGGCGACAAGGGCTAGCCGCCTCGCGTGCGCCGCGGCCGTGGCGCTTGCCGCGGGCTGCGCGTCGTACAGCGGCGGCGGCCTGGTTGCGGGACGCTCGACGACGGCCGACGTGCGGGCCCAGATGGGCAAGCCCGACGCGCGCGTGGCCCTTGCGAACGGCGATGTCGAGTGGTTCTACGCCCGCATGCCCTGGGGCCGGCAGACCTACGCCGTGACGATCTCGCCGCAAGGCGTGGTCAAGAGCGTCGAGCAGCGGCTGACCGAGAAGGACGTCGCGAAGATACGCGTCGGGACAAGTACCGAGGCCGACGTGCGCGCGCTGCTCGGCCCGCCCTACCTGGTCTCGCACCTCGCGCTCAAGCCGCGCGAAGTCTGGCAGTACACGATGTACAACGCCATCCAGGACGAGTACAACCTCTTCATCCAGTTCTCGCCCGACGGCGTGGTACGGGAGGTCCTGATGCTGCGCGATTTCCGCGACGCGCCGGGCCGCTGGTACAGGCTTGCCGCCGCGCCTACTCGTAGCGCACGTCGAGGATCTCGTAGCGCTTGACGCCGCCCGGCGTCTGCACGTCGACCACGTCCCCCGCCTCGCGCCCGATCATGGCGCGCGCGATCGGCGAGTTGATCGAGATGCGGCCCTGCTTGATGTCGGCCTCGTCGTCGCCCACGATCTGATAGGTGGCCGCGGCTCCTCCCTTCTCCTCGACCTCCACGGTGGCGCCGAACACGCAGCGCCCGTCGGCGTCGAGCAGCTTCGGCTCGATCACCTGGGCGTTGGCGAGCTTGGCTTCCAGCTCCGAGATGCGCCCCTCGATGAATCCCTGCCGCTCGCGCGCGGCGTCGTACTCCGCGTTCTCCGACAGGTCCCCGTGCGAGCGCGCCTCGGCGATCGCGGCGCTGACCTGCGGCCGCTCCACCGCCTTCAGGCGCTGCAGCTCGGCGCGCAACAGCTCCGCGCCTCTCGTTGTCATCGGAGTCTTTGCCATGCCCTCTCCCGGTAGCCGGAGTTTAGTGCAGTTTGGCGTGCAGTTCCTGCAGCCGGTACGGCTCCAGCGCGGCGAGCGACAGCAGCCCGGTGCAGGCCGCCCGCGCCCCGGCGATGGTCGTGTAGTACGTGACCCGCTGGGCCAGCGCGGTGACGCGGATCGAGCGCGAATCCGAGATCGCCGTGCGGGTGTCCTCGACGGTGTTCACGATGAGGCTGATGTCGCCGTTCTTGATCATGTCGACGATATGCGGGCGCCCCTCGGCGACCTTGTTCACCGGCGTCACCTCGACGCCGTGCTCCGCGATCACGCGCGCGGTGCCGCGCGTCGCGACGATGACGAAGCCGAGGCGGGCGAGGTCCCGCGCGATTCCCGCCGCGGCCTGCTTGTCGCCGTCGCGCACGCTGACGAAGGCGCGCCCGCCGCGCGGCAGGCGCACCCCGGCCGCGACCTGCGACTTGATGAAAGCCTCGCCGAAGGTCTCGCCGACCCCCATCACCTCGCCGGTGGACTTCATCTCCGGCCCGAGGATGGTGTCGACGCCGGGAAACTTGATGAACGGGAATACCGATTCCTTCACCGAGTAATACGGCGGCACGACCTCCCGGCTTACGCCCTGGCGCGCGAGCGACGCGCCGGCCATGCAGCGCGCGGCGACCTTGGCCCAGGGCACGCCCGTCGCCTTGGACACGAACGGCACGGTGCGCGAGGCGCGCGGATTCACCTCGAGCACGTACACCAGGTCCCCTTCCGGCTTCTTCTGGATCGCGAACTGCACGTTCATCAGGCCGTTGACCTTCAGCGCGCGCGCCAGCAGCAACGTCTGCCGGTGCAGTTCCCGCTCGAGATCCCCGCCGATCGAGTGCGGCGGCAGGCAGCAGGCGGAGTCGCCGGAGTGCACCCCCGCCTGCTCGATGTGTTCCATGATGCCGGCCACCAGCACCGTTTCGCCGTCGGACACGGCGTCGACGTCGACCTCGATGGCGTCCGACAGGTAGCGGTCGAGCAGCACCGGGGATTCGTTTGAGACCTTGACCGCTTCCTTCATGTAGCGCTCCAGGTCCGACTGCTGGTGCACGATCTCCATGGCGCGGCCGCCGAGCACGTAGCTCGGGCGCACCACCACCGGGTAGCCGATCTCGTCCGCGAGGCGCAGCGCCGCCGGCGCCGAGCGCGCCGTGCGGTTCGGCGGCTGCCGCAGCTGGATCTTGTGCAGCAGCTTCTGGAAGCGCTCGCGATCCTCCGCGGCGTCGATCATGTCGGCGCTGGTGCCGATGATCGGCGCGCCGGCGGCCGCGAGGTCGCGCGCGAGCTTCAGCGGCGTCTGGCCGCCATACTGCACGATCAGGCCCTCAGGCTTCTCCTTGTCCACGATCTCCAGCACGTCCTCCAGCGTGAGCGGCTCGAAGTACAGCCGGTCGCTGGTGTCGTAGTCGGTCGACACGGTCTCCGGGTTGCAGTTGACCATGATGGTCTCGAAGCCGTCCTCCCGCAGCGCGAGCGCGGCGTGCACGCAGCAGTAGTCGAACTCGATGCCCTGCCCGATGCGGTTCGGTCCGCCGCCCAGGACCATCACCTTGCGGCGCGAGGTCGGCTCCGCCTCGCACTCGTCCTCGTAGGTCGAGTACATGTACGCGGTGCGCGTGGCGAATTCCGCAGCGCAGGTGTCGACGCGCTTGTATACCGGCCGTATGCCGAGGGCGTGCCGCTTCGCTCTCACCGCCCCTTCGTCGGAATTGAACAGGTACGCCAGCCGGCGGTCGGAGAAGCCCTTACGCTTCAGCATCCTCAGCTGCTCCGCGCCGATCTCCTCGAGCTTCTGGTCGTCCAGCGCCATCTCCAGGTCCACGATCTCCTTGATCTGCGCCAGAAACCAGGGATCGATGTGCGTCAGCCGCCGCACCTCCTCCAGCGTGAAGCCGTTCTCGAAGGCGTCGCCGACGTACCAGATGCGCTCCGGCCCCGGCTCGCCGAGCTCGCGCTCCAGCACCTCGCGGTCGGTGGTCTTCTGGTTGAGGCCGTCGACCCCGACCTCCAGGCCCCGCAGCGCCTTCTGCAGCGACTCCTGGAAGCTGCGGCCGATCGCCATCACCTCGCCGACCGATTTCATCTGCGTGGTGAGCCGGTCGTTGGCTTGCGGGAACTTCTCGAACGCGAAGCGCGGCACCTTGGTGACGACGTAGTCGATGGTCGGCTCGAACGATGCCGGCGTTGCGCCGCCGGTCACCTCGTTCGCGATTTCGTCCAGCGTGTAGCCGACCGCCAGCTTCGCCGCCACCTTCGCGATCGGGAAGCCGGTCGCCTTGGAGGCCAGCGCGGAAGAGCGCGACACGCGCGGGTTCATCTCGATCACCAGCATGCGGCCGTCCGCCGGGCTGATCGCGAACTGCACGTTCGAGCCGCCGGTATCGACCCCGATCTCGCGCAACACCGCGATCGAGGCGTCGCGCATGATCTGGTACTCCTTGTCGGTGAGCGTCTGCGCCGGCGCCACCGTGATCGAGTCGCCGGTGTGCACGCCCATCGGGTCGAGGTTCTCGATCGAGCAGACGATGATGCAGTTGTCCCGGCGATCGCGCACCACCTCCATCTCGAATTCCTTCCAGCCGATCACCGACTCCTCGATCAGCAGCTCGTGCGTCGGCGAGGCCTCCAGGCCGCGCTCGCAGATGCCGACGAACTCCTCGCGGTTGTAGGCGATGCCGCCGCCGGTGCCGCCGAGGGTGAACGACGGCCGGATCACCACCGGAAAGCCGATGCTCGCCTGCACCTGCAGCGCTTCCTCCATCGAGTGCGCGAGCGAGGAGCGGGGGCAGGCGAGGCCGATGCGCTGCATCGCGACCTTGAACTTCTCGCGGTCTTCGGCCTTGTCGATCGCCTCGCGCGAGGCGCCGATCAGCTCGACGCCGAACTTCTCCAGCACGCCGTTCTTCGCCAGGTCGAGCGCGCAGTTGAGCGCCGTCTGCCCGCCCATCGTCGGCAGCAGCGCATCGGGACGCTCCCTCTCGATGATCCGCGCCACCGTCTGCCAGGTGATGGGCTCGACGTAGGTGGCGTCGGCCATCTCCGGGTCGGTCATGATCGTCGCCGGGTTGGAGTTCACCAGCACCACCCGGTAGCCCTCCTGGCGCAGCGCCTTGCACGCCTGCGCCCCGGAATAATCGAACTCGCAGGCCTGGCCGATGACGATCGGACCCGCGCCGATGATCAGAACGCTCTCGAGGTCACTTCTTTTCGGCATTCATCATCTCTGCGAATCGGTCGAACAGGTAGCCGATGTCGTGCGGGCCGGGGCTCGCCTCCGGATGCCCCTGGAAGCAGAACGCCGGCCGGTCGGTCCGCGCCAGCCCCTGCAGCGAGCCGTCGAACAGCGAGACGTGCGTCGCGCGCAGGTTCGAAGGCAGCGTCTTCGGGTCCACGGCGAAGCCGTGGTTCTGGCTGGTGATCACCACCTGGCCGGTATCGAGGTCCTTCACCGGATGATTGGCGCCGTGGTGCCCGAATTTCATCTTCAGCGTCTTCGCGCCCGAGGCGAGCCCCATCAGCTGGTGCCCGAGGCAGATGCCGAACACCGGGACGCGCGTGCCCTCCATAATCTCGCCGATCGCCTCGATGGCGTAGTCGCAGGGCTCGGGGTCCCCGGGCCCGTTGGACAGAAACACGCCGTCGGGCTTCATCCGCATTACCTCGCGGGCCGGCGTCGCCGCGGGCACCACCGTGACGCGCGCCCCGCGCTCCACCAGCAGGCGCAGGATGTTGCGCTTGATGCCATAGTCGTAGGCGACCACGTGGCGAGCGCCGTCGCGCTTCTCCTCGAAGCCCTTGCCTAGGCGCCAGCGGCCCGCGGCCCACTGGTAGGGCTTCGCGGTCGTGACCACCTTGGCGAGATCCATGCCGGCGAGGCCGGGGAACGCCTTCGCCTGCGACAGGGCGGCGCCGACATCTACCTCGCCCGCCATCACGCAGCCGTTCTGCGCGCCCTTCTCCCGCAGGATCCGAGTCAGCCTGCGCGTGTCGAGGTCGGCGATGGCAACTATCCCGTTTTTTGCCAGATAAGAACTCAAATCGGATTGGCTGCGCCAATTCGAATGCAGCGCAGGAAGGTCCCGGATCACAAGGCCGGCGACGTGGCATTTCGCCGCTTCCTCGTCCTCGGCGTTGACACCCGTATTGCCGACGTGCGGATAGGTCAGCGTGACGATCTGGCGGCAGTACGAAGGATCCGTGAGGATCTCCTGGTAGCCGGTCATCGCCGTGTTGAACACGACTTCGCCCACCGACGCGCCGCGCGCGCCGACCGAGCGGCCCCGAAACACCGTCCCGTCGGCGAGGACGAGGACAGCAGGTTCGAGCGCAGCCACGGCGGAAACTCCAGGACTAGAGGTACACGTGAAAAGCGGGAAGGGCTTGCAGGCCCCTTCCCGCTCGGCTTGAACAAAGAATTATACGCCGGTCGCTACTTCAGGCCAAGCACGTCCGCCATGTCGTAGAGGCCGGCCCGGCGGCCCCCGAGGAACTTGGCCGCGCGCAGCGCCCCGAAGGCGTAGGTCGCGCGGCTCTGCGACCGCACCGTGATTTCGACGCGCTCGCCGGTACCGGCGAATACGACGGTGTGCTCGCCGACGATGTCGCCGCCGCGGACGGCGTGGAAGCCGATCTCCCGCGCCGGCCGCGCGCCGACGTCGCCCTGCCGTCCGTGCCTGGCGACCTGCGCCAGCGTCCTGCCGAGCGCGGCCGACACGATCTCGCCCAGCTTCATTGCCGTGCCGGACGGGGCATCCACCTTCTGGCGATGGTGCGCTTCGATGATCTCCACGTCGTAATCGTCGCCCAGGATCCGCGCCGCGGTCTCGGCGAGCTTGAACACCGCGTTCACGCCGACCGCGAAGTTCGGCGACAGCACGATCGGGATCTTCGCCGCCGCATCCCGGATCAACGCGCGATCCGCGTCGCTGAAACCGGTGGTGCCGATTACCATCGACTTGCCGAGCCGCAGGCAGTGCGCCAGGTGCGCACGAGTGGCTTCGGGGCGCGTGAAATCGATCAGCAGGTCGCCCGCCGCGATCGCCTGCGCCGCGTCGTCGCCGAGGTCGAAGGCTGCGGCGAGCTGAAGCGCCTTGTCGCCCGACGCCGCGTCGGCGAGCGCGCGGCCCATCTTGCCGTTCGAGCCGGCGATCACGACGCGCAACGGCACGCCGCTCACAACCCGATCTTCTCCAGCAGGCGGCCGAAGAAGCCGCGCTCCTTCTTCGCCTCCTCCGGCTTGCCTTCCTCGGGCTTCGCCGCTTCGCTCTTGCCGTCGGCGGGCTGGGCATTCGCGGCCGGCTTCTTCGCCGGCTCGTCCGCCGACACCGTGGCCTTGCCTGCCGCCTCGTCGCGCGCCTTTTCCGCCTCGATGTCGCTCGCCGCGCGCCAGTTCTGCGTCGTTCCCTTCGGCGCCGCCGGTTGCTCCGCCTTGGCCGCCTCCGCCGCCGGCTTCGACTCCGCGGCAGGCTTGGCCTCGGTCGCAGGCGTCGCCGCCGCCGGCTTGGCCGCGCCGGGCTCGGCAGCGGGCTTGGTCTCCGCCGCCTTGGGCTCGAGGCTTTCCGGCCCGAGAATGTCGCCGATCACCCGTGCCAGCTTGTCGTTCTCGAAAATCACCGAGAGGTTGCGCTGCTCGCGCTTGCCGTTGGGCATCTCGCGGTAGAACACGTAGTCCCAGCGGTCGGCGTGGAAGATGTCGGTGAGCAGCGGCGTCCCGAGCACGTAGCGCACCTGCTCCTTGGTCATGCCGACCTTGAGCTGCGCCACCATTTCCGGCGACACGTAGTTGCCCTGCTGGATCACCATCCGGTAGGGCGTGACGCCGGGCACCTTGGGCACCTCGACCGACTTGCACGCCGCGAGCGCCGCGCCGAGCGCGAGCGGCAGCAGGCGAGGGATGGAGCGGAAGCGCGCAACCATGGGCATATAATGATACTGGATGAGCTCAGCCCAGAGCCTGAAGGAGATCGGCCTCAAGGCGACGCTGCCGCGGCGCAGGATTCTCGAGCTGTTCGAGGCGAGCAAGGTGCGCCACCTGTCGGCCGAGGACGTCTACAAGGCGCTGCTGGCAGAAGGCATGGACGTCGGCCTCGCGACCGTCTACCGGGTATTGACGCAGTTCGAGCAGGCCGGGCTGCTGGCGCGCCAGCACTTCGAGACCGGCAAGGCGGTGTTCGAGCTGAACCAGGGCGGGCACCACGACCATCTGGTGTGCCTGCAATGCGGCCGCGTCGAGGAGTTCTACGACGGCGAGATCGAGAAGCGCCAGAGCGAGGTCGCGCGCCAGCGCGGCTTCGAGCTGCACGGGCATTCGCTCGCGCTGTACGCCGACTGCACCAAGCCGCACTGCCCTCACCGCCCCGCCTAGCGCGGCGGACCGCCTAGGTCGGCTTCCCCAGCAACTCCGCCGCGTGGCGCCGCGTCGTTGCGGTGATCTGCGCGCCGCCGAGCATGCGCGCCAGCTCCTCGATGCGGGCGGCGCGATCCAGCCGCGTCAGCGCGACGCGCGGGCCGGCCTTGCCGCCCGAGCGCGTCACCGACCATTGCGCATCGCCCTGCGCCGCAACCTGCGGCAGGTGCGTGACGCACAGCACCTGGCGCTCGCGGCCCAGCCGCCCGAGGGCGCGGCCCACGGTCTCGGCCACCGCGCCGCCGATGCCGCTGTCGATCTCGTCGAACAACAGCGTGCCGACCGGCGAGGCCTGCGCCGCCACGAGCTGGATCGCGAGGCTGACGCGCGAGAGCTCGCCGCCCGAGGCGACCTTGGCGAGCGGCCGCAACGGCAGGCTCGGATGCGACGCGACCTCGAACTCGATGTCCTCGGCGCCCGCGCCGCCCGGCTCCGCGAGCGGGCGCAGCGCCACGCCGAAGCGGCCGCCCGCCATCGCCAGCCCCTGCATCGCAGCGGTGACCTCGCGCGCGAGAGCCTGCGCGGCGCTCTTGCGCTTCGCCGAGAGCTTCTTCGCCGCCCGCGCGAACGCCTCGCACGCGAGGGTCAGCTCGCGGCGCAGCGCCTCCGGGCTCGACGCGAGCTCCAGCTCTCGCACGCGGCGCGCCGTCTCCGACGCCAGCTCGGGCAGCGCCGGCGGGTTGACCCGATGCTTGCGCGCCGCCGCGTGCAGCGCCTCGATGCGCTGCTCGGTCTCTCGCAGCGCCCCGGGATCGAGGTCTACGCGCGAGGCGTAGTCGCGCAGGTCGCGCGCCGCTTCTCCCGCCTGCGCCCCCGCCGACTCGAGCATCTCCACGACGGGCTTGAGGCGCGCGTCGTGCTCCGAGAGCGCGCGCAGCCGGCGCGCGACCGCGGAGAGCTGCGGCAGGCAGGCGCCGTCCGCCTCGGCCAGCGCCTCGAGCGCCGACTGCGCGCCGCCCAGGAGGCTCGAGCCATGCGCCAGGCGCCGGTGCCGGGCCGCCAGCTCCTCCCACTCCCCTTCGCGCGGCGCCAGCGCGCGCAGCTCGACGGCGCGCGCCTCGAGCTCGGCACGCTCGGCCTCGCGCCGCTCGAACTGCTGCTCGGCCTCGGCCGCGAGCGCCTGCAGGCGGCGCCACTCGCGCCACGCCAGTGCGCATTCCTGCGCGAGTCCGGCCGCCCCGGCGTGCGCGTCGAGCAACTCGCGCTGCGCGGCGGCGCGCAGCAGCGACTGGTGCTCGTGCTGGCCGTGGATGTCGACCAGGTGCTCGCCGGCCGCCTTGAGCTGCGCCAGGGTCGCAACGTGGCCGTTGATGAAGCCGCGCGAGCGCCCGGCCCGGTCGATCGTGCGCCTCACGAGCAGTACGCCGGGGTCGCCCTCGAGGCCGTTCTCGGCGAGGAACCTGCCGAGCAACGGCCGGTCCCCGATATCGAACTCTGCCGACAGTTCGGCGCGCTCGGCGCCCTCGCGCACCAGGGCGGCGTCGCCGCGCCCGCCGACCAGCAGCTCGAGCGCATCGACCAGGATCGACTTGCCGGCGCCGGTCTCGCCGCTGAGCACGGTGAAGCCGGGCCCGGCCTCGAGCTCCGCGCGCTCGACGATGACGAAGTCGCGGATGCCAAGCGCGCGCAGCATCACTCGTCCAGAGGCTTGCCCGTCCCCGCGCTCCAGCGCAGCTTCTCGCGCAGCATCGTGAAGTAGCTGTAGCCGGGCGGGTGCACGAAGTGCACGGTGTCGGCGGCGCGCCGCAGCACCAGGCGGTCGCCTTCCTGCAGGTCGGTGAGCGCGAAGCCGTCGAAATGCGCGCGCGCGTCGAGCGCGCGCAGCAGCCGGATGTCAATCGTGCTGGCATCGCTCACGCTCACCGGACGCGCCGACAGCACGTGCGGGTTGAGCGGCACCAGCGCGAAGGCGCCGACCCCGGGCTGCAGGATCGGGCCCTGCGCTGAAAGCGCATACGCGGTCGAGCCGGTGGGCGTGGCGACGATCACCCCGTCGGCGCGCAGCCGGTACACGTACTCGCCGTCGATCTTCAGCTCGAACTCGATCAGCCGCGCCTGCGAGCCCTTGGTGACCACCGCCTCGTTCAGGGCCACCGTGCGCAGCAGCACTTCGTCGCCACGCCGGACCTCGGCCTCGAGCAGCGCGCGCTCGTCGATGCTGTGCCGGCCTTCTAGGATCGCCCCGACCGCCGCCTTCATGTCGGTGAGCGCGATGTCGGTCATGAAGCCGAGCCGGCCCTGGTTGACGCCGGCGAGCGGCACCCGTGACCGCGCCAGGCGCCGCGCCGCCGCCAGCATGGTGCCGTCGCCGCCGATCACGATCGCCAGGTCGGCGCGGCGCGCGATGTCGTCGAAATCGGCCGCCGCCTCGCCGTCGCCCACGCTCGCCGCCGTCTCGCGCTCGACCATCACCTCGCAGCCGCGCTCCCGCAGCACCTCGCGCAGCGTGCGCAGCGACTGGGAAATCTCGGGGGTCTGCTTGCCGATCAGAGCGACGCGGCGGAACGCGGGCGGCATCGCCGGATTCTAACCGCATGCCGTAGAATCGCAGCATGCTCGAGAAGCGCGCGCAGATCCTGCTCAAGACCCTGATCGAGCGCTACATCGCCGAGGGCCAGCCGGTCGGCTCGCGCACGCTTTCGCGGCACACCGGCCTCGATCTGTCGCCGGCCACGATCCGCAACGTCATGTCCGATCTCGAGGAGCTGGGCTTCATCGCCAGCCCGCACACTTCGGCCGGGCGCGTGCCGACGCCGCTCGGCTATCGCTTCTTCGTCGACACCCTGCTGGTGGTGAAGCCGATCGACTCGACGGAGATGCGCGAGCTGGAGGGCCAGCTGCAGCCGGACAACCCGCAGCGCGCGGTGCAGGCGGCCTCGCAGCTGCTGTCGCAGCTGACCAGCTTCGCCGGAGTGGTGATGACGCCGCGGCGCCGCGCGGTCAGCTTCCGCCAGATCGAGTTCCTGCGCCTGTCCGAGCGGCGCGTGCTGCTGATCGTCGTGACGCCGGACGGCAACGTGCAGAACCGGATCCTGCTCACCGACCGCGACTACACCCCGGCCGAGCTGCTGACCGCGGCGAACTTCATCAACCAGAATTATTCCGGCCTCACCTTCGAGCAGGTGCGCGAGCGCCTGCACGACGAGTTGCGGGAGCTGCGGCAGGACATGATCGGCCTGATGACCGCGGCGCTCGACGCCGGCAGCAAGGCCGTGTCCGAGGGCGGCGAGCCGTACGTGATCTCGGGGGAGCGCAACCTGTTCGCGGCACAGGACCTGTCGCAGGACATGAAGCGGCTGCGGCAGCTGTTCGAGCTGTTCGAGCAGAAGACCTCGCTGGCGCGGATCCTCGACCTCACGCTGCGCGGCGAGGGCGTGCAGGTGTTCATCGGCGGCGAGTCCGGCGTCACGGCGCCCGAGGACGTCAGCGTCGTCAGCGCGCCCTACCGCGTGGACGGCGAGGTGGTCGGGACCGTAGGCGTGATCGGGCCGACGCGCATGGCCTACGAGCGCGTCGTGCCGATCGTCGACGTTACCGCGAAGCTGCTGTCTTCCGCGCTGTCGCACCCCTGAGCGGGATCCTCCTCGTCAACCTCGGCACGCCGGCCGAGCCCGCGGCCGGAGCGGTGCGGCGCTACCTCGCCGAGTTCCTGTCCGACCCGCGCGTGGTCGAGCTGCCGCGCTGGATCTGGCTGCCGATCCTTTTCGGCATCGTCCTGAGAACCAGGCCGCCGAAGACGGCCGCGAAATACCGGGCGATCTGGACCCCGGAAGGCTCGCCGCTCGCGGTGCACACGCGCCGCCAGGCGGAGCTGCTCGCGGCGCGCGAGCCGTCGCTCAGGGTCGAGTACGCCATGCGCTACGGCTCACCCTCGATCGCGGACGGCCTCGCGAAACTGGGCGCCTGTGGCCGCGTCGTCGTGCTCCCGCTCCACCCGCAGTACTCGCGCAGCACCACCGAGAGCGTCCGCGACTGCCTGCCGCCGGGCAGCGCGATGATCGAGAGCTTCCACGACCACCCGGCCTACATCGGCGCGCTGGCGGCGAGCGTGCGGCGGC
>Ga0335085_10001999_pt1 | contig 39789 bp, 18 predicted proteins | sample Lox_Sample_45_FD_206712 | JGI IMG/M metagenome (GOLD analysis project Ga0335085, IMG submission 206712) | Soil microbial communities from Loxahatchee National Wildlife Refuge, Florida, United States - Lox_Sample_4.5 | ecosystem: Environmental > Terrestrial > Soil > Wetlands | place: USA...
CGGTGCGCGCTGGTTACTCAGTGACCGTGACGGCGATCTGGATGGTTTGAGTTACCTTGCCGCTGGCAGCGGTAACGACCACATTCGAGGTGGTGGACTTCGGGCTGCTGCTGCCGCCGCAACCAGTAAGCTGGACGACTCCAACTGCGCAGGCAATCAGCACAAGAGTCACGACAAGGGCACGCCGCTTCTTCCATCCCAGGAAGCAGACAGCGATCGCGAAAGTGGCTCCCTCGGGAAGGAACGGGTTGGAACGGTGTTGGAGAGCAGCGCTGCCGCTCATGGTTAAGGTCAAAGCGGTCGATGCGCTCTGACCGTTCGTCGGCGTAACCGTTGCCGGATTGAAAGTGCAGGTGAGGTTCGATGGCACGGTTGAGCAAGTGAACGTGGTGGCGGAATTAAACCCATACTGGGACGTCACCGTAATGTCGACGATGCCGGGTGCATTTCGCGAGACAGTTACCGACGCCGGAGCCACCGCGGCGGTGAAGCTCGGGGCCGTGGCAGACACAGTGTAGGCTGCGGTTGCAATCTGGCTGAGCGCATACCCGGGCGCGATAGCGATCGCTTTGATGGTTGCCGAGCCGGTAGTCGTCAAGGTAAAGGGTGCCGTGTAGGGGGTCGATGCCAAGGTCGGAGTGCTGCCGTCGGTTGTGTAATAGATGGCGGCGCCGCCTTGCGCGTCCGTAATGGATACGATGTTCAGGCCGCCGCTGGTGTACATCGTGGTGCCACTCGTCGGGCTGATCACGGGGGTGGTGGCCGCGCTCACCGGAACAACGGTAAGGAACGCCTGGACCTGGGGCGCCGCGGCGTAGTCGGGAGCGGCGGTAGTGTCAGAGGCGGCTTGGTTGGCGTCGATCACGATTGTAGCCGGACTGTTTGCGGGCCCCAGACTGCTTGCGGTCAGCACGCCGCTGGCACTGATCGATCCGGCGCACGCCTGGTTCGCGCAGCCCGTGGTCGACGGGTCGATGGTGTAGGTGATCGGATTGCCCGATGCGCCGCCGGTTGCAGCCAGTTTCAACGTCGACCCGTAGACAATGGTTGCAGGAGCAGTCGGCAACGTGGCGGCCGGCGAAGTAATGACGATGTTTTGCGAGGCTGGGCTGACCGTGATTTGCGGATTCGATGAGCCGGCCAAGTAGCCGGGGCTGGCCGCTTGGCTCATTGTCACAGAGACCGTACCGGTGCCGGTAATCGTCAAATTTTGGGGTGGAAAACATGTACCGGCGGTAGGTCCTTGACCGCTGACCGTGCCGGGGCCTGACACGTAAGTGAAGCAAATCGGCGCGCCGTTGGGGTTGGAGCTGGCCGCAAGGAGCGGAATCGGGGTTGTCGTGTAAGGCGTCGCGAGCGGCGTCAGGACGGTCAGTCTCTGTGGCTGCGCAGTGATCGTGAAGGTGACGACCTTCTGCGGCGCCGGCGCGTAAACGGAGTTGCCTGCCTGGTTCGCGTTGATGGTGCAGGTGCCGTTGTTGATGAAGGTGACCGTCCCCGTCTCCAACCCAGTGCAGATGGTGGGTGTGGTCGTCGTGAACACGACCGGCAAACCCGAAGTCGCGGTTGCCGCCAGGGTGACTGGCGCGACGCCAAAGGTGACCCTCGTTGTAGCCGCTGAAGGTGATGTGACAGTGATGGTCTGCGCGACTGCGGCTACGCCAGATACCGGGAACGTGCCCGTGTCGCCATCGGCAGCGTTGGTCGCAGTCATTGTCGTGATATAAGGACCAGCCTCCGCGGCGCTGGGCTTGAAGGTGATGGTTACCGGAAAGCTGGAGCCGTTTAGAAATGGCAAATTGATGCAGTTTGAGCCGGTGGTTGCGGCGCCGCTGAAGCCGTAACCAGTCAAATTCTCGACGAAGGTCAATTTGGACTGCGCGGAGCAGGCGGCGCCACCGTCGACCGCCGAAACATTGCTGACCGACCCCTGACCTGCCGGTTCCGCAGACCATGCCTGGGCAGTATCGACAACCGAGCCGGTCGCCAGGAAGCCGGCCGTGTCATTCAGGGTTGTGGGGTTGGTGCTCACAAAGTAGAAGTTGCCATTGCCATCCGGGGCCATGGTCTTCACGCCCACTCCGGAGAGGGGGATCACGGGAGGATTGCCTGCCATTGCGCTCCCGTTGTTGGCGATTTCGAACACGCCATCCAATTGGGTGCCAAAGTAAATGTTGCCGGTCGAATCAACGGCAACCGTGGTGATCGCGTCGGTGCATGGAGTGCCGGATGCAGGGGTCGCACACGCCGGCGTCAGCGTTGCGAGCAGCGTCGGAATGGCGGCCCAGGTTTTGGTTGTGGAGTTGTACGGCACCTGGTACAGGTGGGAAGAGGTGCTGTACCCGGCCGTGTTGCCCGAACTCGAAATGAACGAGTCGGTGAAGTATACGTTGTCGTTTTGATCGACGGCAATGGCGCCGGTGTAGAGCTGGCCGCCGGAACCGGCAGGCTCAACGAAGATCTGGACCGGCTTCGGCGTCGCGCCCCCTGTTGGATAGAGGCATGCCGTGTTGCATTCGAAAACCGAGTACGGAGCACTGGGGGTCGCGGAACCCGCATTTGCATCGGTGGTGAAAAATAGATTATGTGCACTGTCGACCGCAAGACTGGCGACGTTGAAGCCGTAATTCCCGTTGCCGAGGTTGATCTGACAGATTCCATTGACATCGGGCAACTGGCCGATGCCGACGCAGGCCGGCGGAGGTGTGCCGGTCGGGCCGGACCCGCTGCCCAAGAATGAACAAGTGCTGGCAGTCGGACAGACCGAATTGATCGGCCCGTAGGTTCCCACCCCGTAGGCCCCATTGGCGGTGGTGTTCATGGGAATCTTGTAGACGACGTTGCTGGACTCGCCCGAGATATATAGGTTGTTGTTTCTATCGATCGCGATACCGCCAGGGCCGATGGCGCTTTCGCCAATGACCGTCATCACCGAGTTCTGGTTTGTAAACTGCTCTACGAAGCCTCCGGTAGAGGTACCGGTTACGAAGACGCCGCGGGAGTTGGCGGCTGCGGAATGGCCCCCGGGAGAGGCTGGGCCCCAGGCGCCGCCGCTCGTGGCGACCGTAGTGTTCGAGAAGGTGGCAGCGCTGTTGGTTTCATTCGCTCCCCAGGATTGCTGGCTAACGACGATGGGTGTCTGTGCAACAGCGATCGCCGACGCGAACAGAAGGATCATGACTACCGACAGCAGGGAAACCCAGGTTCCTCGCGGCGAGCATCCGTTGATTCTGTACCAATTCGTTAGCATCACAATTCCTCCGGGCATAAACCCTTAGTTATTGGAACGGCCTATGTATTCAACGCCGTATTTTGGAACCTGCCGAACAACTCCGTCATCTCCGGTCAAGTGAATCTGCCGCATGTATCGATGGTCAGAGCGCCCCATTTACGCTCGCGCTCAGTGTCCTGCCAAATCGTCACGTATCTGCTGTCGTTCTTTGCGCATTCCGGCCCAACCCCAGCGTTGGCGGGGACGGCCCGGAATGCGGGAACCAGGGTGCCGAAGCGGGCTACGGTGCCGCGTGTTTGCATACACGTGCACACAGGCTGCCATGAACACCGCGGCCGCCGGTGAACCGATGCGGAAGCGCGCTAAACTCCCAACCAAAGCCATCCCCGGTTTCGCTTTTGTTGCGTCCTGCCCGAAACACAGTTCGATTCCGAATGCCTCGGGCGCCCCCTGCGAGTAGATGTGCTGAAAAATGCAGGATAATTCTCGTTCGACGAGTTCTGGTTGTCAAGAAGATTTATGCCGGAGGCCGAAATAGCGGGAAGCAGCGAGTAAATCGCTTAGTTTAGCGACTTTTTTGAAAAATGTCCTTGACCGTGACCGCTCGCAGGCGACATAATCTCAAGCCGAATAAGCTCATCGATTTTTGGCGTGCTGTATCGTTCGCAACCGCGTAAAGGTGCGATCGTTCGCGGACGGCGCGATCGATCATTCATCTTATTCCGAATCTCGCAAAGCTGGGCAGCTGAGGGGGAGTGTTACGATGACGCGTTTTCCTGGATTCAGGCCGGCGTTCGCTTGTTTGTGGCTACTGATCGCGGCCATGCTGTTATGGCAACCGCCCGCTTTGGCGCAAGAAACTACAGGAACTGTATCCGGCGTGGTGCAGGACACGACAGGCGCTGTAATCCCCGGCGCCACGGTCATTGTGACGAACCTGGACAATAATTCCGAGCGCAAGACGGTGAGTAACGGCACCGGCGAGTTTGCCGTCTCCGGGATCACGTCTGGCCTCAAGTACCAGGTGCGGGTGGAGATGGAGCATTTTTCGGCTTGGCAATCGCAGCCGTTTCCGCTGCGGCCCGGTGACCGGATCAGCTTCACCGATATCCGGATGCAGGTGGAGACTGCCAGCTCCCAGGTGACTGTGGAAGCCACTGACACCCAGTCGCTCAAGCCTCTGGATACGCCGGAGCACGCCGATGTGATTACCGCGAAGGATCTGGATACGCTGGCCATCGTGGGACGCGACGCGACGGAGTTGATCGGAATGCTGCCGGGATTCGCCTTGGTCAGCAACCAGGTCAACAACCAGGGACCGAACACCGCGGTGGTGGGCATGAGCGGTCCCACCGGCTCCTTTTCCTCCAATGGGGCGGGCCCTACGGGACTGGCGTCGATTCTCGACGGCGTCTCCATCCAGGACATCGCCAACAATACCGGCACCGTGCAGATGGTGAATCAGGAGATGATTCAGGACATCAAGGTCAGCTCGTCGAACTTCAGCGCCGAAAATGCCAAGGGGCCTGCGGTGCTGAACGCCAACACCAAGGCTGGCGGCACCTCATATCACGGCGACCTTTACATGTATTACCGCAACACCGACCTCAACTCCAACGACTGGTACAACAATTATCTTCAGCAGTCGCGCCCACCCGGAACCTTTTACTATCCCGGCGGCCAGATCGGCGGGCCGCTGCCGATTCCGTGGACACATTTCGGCCCGCACAATAAGCAGCTATTCTTCTTCTTCGGCTACGAGTATTACAACCAGAACTACTCACCCGAGACCCTTGGCTCGTGGGTTCCAACCATGTCCGAGCGCCAGGGCGACTTCAGCCAGCAGTCATTGAACTCCGAGTTATGCGGCGCGCGTCCCGACGGTAAACAGAATCTGAATGCGGTCCAGCCCCTGTGTTATACCGAGAACTACCTCCCCAACGGCCCGGCCGTCGCGAACGGCAACGTGGCTCAATATGCAAACTCTTCAGGTGCGGCGCTGGTCAACTGGTTGCCGTTGCCTAACGCGGATCCTTTTGTCAATCAGGAGGGATACAACTACGTTCAGCCGGTCGTCCAGACACAGAACGGGTCGATACTTCATGCGCGTGTGGACTTCAACCTGAGCGACTTCAACAAGTTTTATGCCACATACGGCCGTCAGTCGCAAATCACCGATGAGCCTGTCGCCTGGGGCTACACGCCCTTCTGGTCCATGCAGTATCCGGGCGGCGTCACGTCGGGCGACATTTCGAACATCTTCTCCCTGCACTACACACGGATCTTCGGCGCCAGCGTGACCAACGAAGCCAGCGCCTCCATGTCCTTCATCAGCAATCCCGGCAACATGGGCGATCCTCAGGCAGTGAGCCGGTTCTACATGAATAAATACAACTGCGCGAATAAAGCCAAGCGCGCTACGGCCTCATGCAACAATCCCGCCAGTGAAAACTTCAGCTACTTAGGTGAATACAAGCAGGGCAATGGGGACTATTCGGTGCCCGCGCTGTCAGACTACGGCGACTTGGGCTATCCCAACATGCTCATGGCGGGCGGATTCTACAACAACCAGATCAGGATGAAGAAGCTGGTGCCCACGCTCTCCGATACGGTGAACTGGTTCAAGGGGCAGCACAATTTCGCGTTTGGCGTTTATGCCGAACGGGGCATCTTGAATGGCGATGGAGATTATGCCTCGGCATTCCCCCAGGGCGAGTACAATTTCAGTTCGGGCAACGGCTACTACGAATTCAACAGCACCGTAGGGCAGCCCTTTTACAACTCCAATTACATAGGCTGCGAGAGTCCCGATCCCGAGGGCACCAGCCGCCTTTCGGGCGCGTCCGACTTCGGAGCCTGCATCAACCCTGTGGCCATGATGTACATGGGCTACGCGGACAGCTTTACGCAGACCAATTTCTCGCCCCTCGTCAACATGCAGTACACCTCGCTGGCCGGGTTTGCCAACGATTCATGGAAGCTGCATCGGATCACGCTCGTGCTCGGCGCCCGTGTCGAACACCTCGGGCCATGGTTCGACCGCCATGGCAATGGCCTGGCCACATTCTCTCCCACTCTCTACGCGAGCCAGTGCACAAACGACGACGCAATCTCAACCGGGCCGCCCATTCTGCGCACGTGCAACAGCCCGGGCATGCCGGGAATCACATGGCACTCTGCAAATTCATCCATCGCCAACTCGGTGAGTAATCCGCCTACGATTTACTTCTCACCGCGACTCGGTGCCTCAATCGATCTGTTCGGCTCGGGCAGGACGGTGTTGCGCGGAGGGTGGGGCATCTATCGCAACCAGGAGGCATTTGGCCCTTATGCTCTGGCGGGCGCCACTGCGCAGGGCTACCGGACGAGCAACACCGTCGGACAGCAGAACTTTGCTCTGATCGATAACCAGACGCCAATCAATCCTCCCGATATCGATGTGGAAACGCTCGATCCCTCGGATAATGTGCGGCCCGCCTATTACCAGTTCAACGTCACCATCGACCAGAAAGTAATGTGGAATTCGCTGGTGGAGTTTGCTTACGTCGGAGGCGAATTCAGGAACCTGCCTACATACAATTCTGGCGGTCTCACCACGGGCTCCGCCCCGGGTGTCACCAACGCGGGCGTTAACGGCTATAACGGAGCCTCGGATCTGAATGTGATTCCCCTGGGCACGTTTTTCGGCCCCACGTACTCGCCTGCCGAAATGCCCCCCAATCTCTCTGGCGGAACCACCTCGCAAAGTGCCAGCCTCGGCGGTCTTGATACGCAACAGACGGACTTCTTCAGGAAATATCCCTTTTACCAGCACCTCTATGCGCTGAGTCACAAGTTTTATGGGAACTACAACAGCCTGCAAGTCTCATGGAACAAGTCGGCGGGAATGGTGAGCTGGGGTGCCAATTACACCTTCTCCAAGGATCTGGCGACGGCCGCGTCTTACAGCAATGCGCTCGCTGATCCCATCAATCTGCGCAATGACTACAATCCAGCGACATTCGATCGATCGCAGGTCTTCAACATTCATTACCTTGTCAATTTAGGAAAGCGCTTCAAGGGCGGCAATCGCCTGTTAGCCGCTGTCGCCAACGGCTGGCAGGTTTCCGGTGTTTCCACCGTGGAGAGCGGGCCCGACCTGCCCTCGGAGCAGGGCGAGAACTTTAACTTCGGGTCCGGGACGATTCAAGCCACGCAGGTTTGGCTGGTAGAGCAGGGCGGAGGCGCGAACCAGGATCATACCTGCGCGAACACCTATGGCATACCAGCCGACAGGAACGGCGCCACGCACTGCGTGCTGAACATCAACTCGGTCGTCTGGATGGGCACTCCCGATTATGAGCTGATGCCGACCGTGACCGGCAACCCAAAGGCCGGCCTCAAAAAAAATCAGTTCATCAATCCAACTGCGTTTGGAATTCCGCTGCCGGGAAGTCCCACGACAGGCCAGTATGCGTTGTCAAGCAACCCGACCGGTCAGGGGCAATATCGTCTCCCATATATTCACGGTCCCGCATACTTTCAGAACAATTTGTCGCTGTTCAAGGGCTTCCAGATGGGTGAAGGCAAGAATCTGGAATTCAGGGCTTCCGCCTTCAATTTTCTTAATCATCCTCTGGTTTCTTTCAACAACGGTGACCCTTCGAATCTTGAGTTGGGAAATCTGCTGAACGCAAAACCGGGAACATCTCTTACTCAATCGCAACTGGGATATAAGAACTTCGGAATCGCGAATATTAAGTACGGGGTGCGTTTGATGGAGCTGAGTGCGAAGTTTACGTTTTAACGGATCGCCCCGCCGGACCGGCGTGCTCAATGCCGGGTGGCCGCGAACGGTATGGATTGGCGCTAACAATCTGCTCGCCGGGCGGGGAAAACGCGAGGACGGCGGGTCCGGCTGGCCTCAAAAGGCGATCAGGCGATAACGCCTCTCGCGAAGGGTGACTGAGTGAGATTCTGGGGGAGGATTGAAATGGCCATCGAGATTACAGCGGGCTTTCGCCGGCTGACGCGCGCCGGAGTTTTGTTGCTTGCAGGAATAATGACATTTTGCATACCCGCGATGGCTCAACCTCCGCTGGTGAGTGTCGGCTCGGTGGTTCCCATTCCCTTCAACACCAACATGAACCAGGTTTACAAAATCCTCTTTTACAAAGGGAATGTCCTGGCGCTCGACGCCGGCGCCGACGTGCTGTATCAGTTGCCGCCCGGCGCAACGTCGTGGGTGAACATAAGCGGACCAGCACGAAACAGCAAGTTCCTCGGGGGCGGCTACAACAGCCAAAGCATGGCCATTGATGCCGTGGGCAACCTCTACGTTGCGGTGGGGGGGCCCCCCTCAAGTGCTCCGACCGCCCTCATGTGGCGGTTCCCTTACGATGCGCAAAAGAATACGTGGGATCTTTCGACCGCCTATGCCTGGGGCGGCAACATCATCGACCCAAACAACGCACCCACCACTATCGTGGCTGAGTCGGGGCAGGGAACGGACGATGTCGTGTTCCAAAACAGCCCGGCGATGGACGGCAGCGGAACGCTGTACTTTGCGGCCACCCAGAATCAGATCTTCTCGGTTCCGGTAGACAAATTCGGAAATTCTGACCTTCAGACCATCACCGCTACGTCGATTGTCAACGCGACGGAAGGTGGCGGCGTGCATATGGCGGTCGATGCAGCGGGCAACATCTACTTCGTCGAAGGCCACGCTTTGACCAACCTCACGCGCGCCACAGGCATCTGGTTCATCCCCGCGGGCGTGACTGGCATCAAGGGATCGAACGGGTCGGCGGAGGCGCAACTGGCGAGGGTCGATATCAACCAGGCAAGTAGCACGAGTCCTGTTGTGTATGCCGGGGTGACGCTCGACGCCGCCGGCAACCTCTATATGACCTCTGAATCGAATTCCAGCTACAACGAGACCTTTGCCGGGGTGTGGGAGCTTCCCAATGTGTGCGGCAAGCCTCCGACGGCGGCAAATGTCAACACCTGCATGAACGATAACGACATTGAGCTGCTGGCTCCGATCAGCAGCAACCAGCCGCTGTCGATCGATTCGCGAGGCTATCTTTGGATCCCTACGTATCAGCAATATTCTCCGTCCGGCGAGGCGTCCCAAGCCGGCGTGTATTCAATTGCTGTATTTGCTCCGGGCACCATGAACCTGAACTGCTCCCCGGGCTTGCCCTGCACGCTCGCCGGCGCCTCGCCGACGGGGAAGACAGGGCCTGCGGGAATTCTGTACGTGAGTTTCAACGGAACGTACCAGCCTAGCGCTTTTCAGTTCTCCTCCGCTACGGGCAGCGCGTCGCAATTCGCATTGACACTGACGGATCCGCTCCCCAATACCTCGCTCTCCACTCCAACGGTTCCGTGCAACAACCAGCCGCCCAATTTAAACGGAGCTTACAACACGTATTCGACGACAAATTCCTGTCTGCTATGGGTCACGGTGGACCCAAAAGTCCCGGGCGGCGTCTCGGGCGAGCTCACGATGTACTCGACGGGCAACCCCAGCTACACGGTCTACGTGAATGGAACCGGGCAGGGAGCGGGGGTTGCGATGCTCAACTCGCCGCAGTTGAATACGCTGGCCGCTCCAACTTCACTCAACACCCCCGGGCAGGTGGCCACAGCCCCGAACGGCGACACCTGGGTCGCCGATTCCGGTGCAAAGCAGGTCTTCTATTTCCCAGCGGGTTCCTCCGGCGCATCTGGCACGTCGATCGGAACCGGACTCTCGGATCCCACCGGCGTTGCTGTGGGCGGGACCGGCGATATCTATATCGCCGACTGGAATTCGAGTAAGAAGATCGGCACGGTGTACGAGATTCCCTGGGTTCCCGACAAGTCCAAGGCAGCAGGTGGCGCATACGGGAAACAGACGGTCGCGGCCACTGGCTTCGGGAACAATCTGAATCTGGCAGTCGACGGCAGCGGCAATGTGTATGTCGCAGATCCCCAAAATGCCCGCGTGGTAAAGATCCCCACTCCTACTCAGGCATTCCTGGTAGTCAATCCCCAGGTTGCCGGCGACACCACGGCCACAGCCACTGTCACCGTCGGCTCCGGATTCAAGGCGCCTTCGGCGGTCACGGTGGACTTTTCCGGCAACGTGTACGTTGCAGATGGCACGAGCCTGTATGAAGTCTCAGCCTTTCCGTTCAGTGCGCAGACTGACATAACGGACTCCTTGCCTGCGGCTGTTACTGGCCTGGCGGTTGATCCCTCCGGGTCGGTGATTGCGGCGCTCAGCGGCGAAGGTCTGTATCGCATCCCTAACTTCGTCACCAACGGTACCGGCGCCCTTAGCGTGAATAGCGCAAGCCTGATTGACACCTCCTTCACTTTGCCCGGCCCCGCATCCTGTGGCGGACCGGGTGCCTGCACCTCAACCGTCAACGTCACTTCGCCCGAAGGCGTGGCCCTCGATCAACAGGGAAATATTTATGTCACCGACATGACGAACGGGATCCCAAACCTCTACCAGATGAATGTCGTTCAGGGATTCGTGAATTACGGCGTTGGCCTCAGCCCTCAGGTAGCCAACGAGCAAGACCTCAATCTCTTCAATATCGGCAACAGCCCTTTGAGCTTGACGGCCAATGCATATAAGTTCATGGGGCCGGACCTCGCCGCGTACTCCCTGACTGCACCCAGCGGAGGCACAACGTGCGATATCACGGGCACCGCAACCGTGGCTACAGGCTCTTCCTGCTCGCTGGGGCCGACTTTCACGCCGCCGGCGCTGCCCCCCACAGATCTCACCCCCAATATCTATTCGGGCGATAGCCTGTCTGTTCCAACCAACGCGAGCAACATCGGGGGCGGCGGCACGGCCACCGCGGCGTTACAGGGCGCTTCAATCAATAACCTTGAAACCACACAAACCAGCGTCGTAGTCAACCTGATTTCGAACACCTATCCGGGAAGCGGAACGGTAACGGTCAACATTGCCCCGGCAGCCAACTCCACTTACACCTACCCCCTACCCTATGCCCCCATCGGAACGGTCGTACTGACCCTGAGTTGCGCCTCGCCGGGCTGCACGCAGGCTTCGATCGTGGAAACAGGGATGGCGACGCTTGGCAGTACCGGTCAAGGCACTTCCGTTACCTTTAGCAACCTACCGACCCTCAACGGCGGCAACTACAATGTGACAGCCCAGTATCAGGGAAGCGTCCTCAACCTGATGGCGAAGTCATCGGGCACTGCGACATTCACAATCAAAACCGCAACGCCGGTCATCACCCTTTCCCAGCCCGTGGGCGTTACCCCGAATGCTACCAACGGGGTGATCTATCTGAAGCACGGCCAACCGAACACGCTCGTAGCCAGCGTGACCTCGGGGGTCGGCTTCCCCACCGGCACCGTCACCCTGGTCGATGCAACGCAGGGGTCTTTGGGCCCAGCTACCTACACCTCGAACCAGAGTTGGATGTACTCCACAGGCCTGCTGGCTCCGGCCTCCTACAGTGTCATCGCCTCCTATAGCGGCGATCAAAACTTCTCTGCGGTCTCCACTACCGTCCGTGTGGCTTTCCAGGTCATTGATCCCAGTGCGCTGCTCACGGCCAGCCCGGCTTCGGTGACGACCAAGGCCGGAACGCCGGTGGCGACGACCATTACCATCCAGTCGCTGGTCGGGTACTCATCGCCCTCCGGGGCCAACATCTCTTGCAACGTCTCGAAGCTTGGTGCGCCTAATTTCCCGCCTTATTCGGAATGCACGTTCAACATTCCACAACCCACGATCTGCGCGCCGACCTCTACGAACAATACCTGCACAGCGGTGAGCACAGTGCTCACCCTCAGTACCAATATCCCCGTCAACGTCCCCACTGCGCGCAACGATCCGCCGGGACGGTCCAATGCATCTCCGTTCATTCTGGCAGGTGTTTTCGGCCTGGGCCTGTTGGGACTTGCTTTACGCAGGAGAGCCATCTTCAATCGCTACATGCTTAACCTCGTCTGCCTGTTGTTGTTCTTTGCCGGGACGATGATGGGCATAACGAGTTGCACCAACTCCGGCTACACCAGGACGCCGCCGGCCCCCCATTACACGACTCCGACGGGCACCTACAACATCACCATCCAGATCACGAACACTTCAACAGGCTTGGTGGAATCGCTGCCCTTCACGCTGGGGGTGACCATTCAGTAATCCGGGTTTGTTCCGGAGCAACCGGTTTCTTTCCAGGCGGGCAGCAGGCCTCAGGAAACCGCAAAATTCAGGTTCATTTATGCCGCGGCTTCAATCGTCGGGGAAGGTTGGTATGGGTTTTCCAGGGAGACATATCATGTTCAACAAGTCATTCGTGTCGCTGTGCCGGTTCTCCGGATTTACGCTCCCGGTCGTGTTCGTAGCCGCATGCCTCTCTGCGGGAGCCCGGGCGCAGACCGCGCCGGCTGCTATCGCCAGTTTCGCCGCCGGGGTGAACCATACGAATGCCGCCACTTCGAGCACCATCGGGACTCTGGGCACCATCGCGAATTTGGCTACCGACAGCTTTGGGGACGTGCTCGCCGTCGATGCCAAGAACGGGGCGCTGTATGAGTTTCCTGCCGGCGGAGGCAATGCCATCGTGCTCGTTGCGGCCGGAGGACTGACCGGCACGCCCGTCAACGTCACAGCCACAAACGCGATTGTCACCCCTGGAATCGCCATCGACCCCGCGAACAACCTTTATATTGAGGGCGGCTCCTGCGTCCTGATGTACCCCTACCCATGGAGCGGATTGTCCTCTCTCTCTTCTTCTGCTGCGGCGTGCGGTTCCACCGGCATAGCGCCGACCTTCTACAATTTCGGAACCACAGCGCAGCCCTGGGGAATTGCCATTAACACAAGCTCAGGCTCCCCAAGCCTTGTGGTCGGGACCAGTCCGAACGGCGCCACAGCCGGCAGCAGTATTGTCAGCATCCCGGTCACCGGCGCCTGGGCCGCCCCGGTCGCCGGGACGCCAACCACGATTGTTTCCGGCATGGCGGGAGCGCCGATTTCGGTGACTCAAGACCCATCCGGCAACACCTATTTCGTTGAGGCCGGGACAGGCGCCCGATCGGGCGCTTACACGATACCAGCGGGGCAAACCGGGCTGACGACAGATTCCGGACTTGCCCGAATCGATCCTTCACTTCCGCAGGTTACGGGAGTGACCGCTGACGTTCAGGGCAATATCTACATCGGCGACGGCACCTTGGGCGTTTTTGTACTTCCCCAGGGAGCAAAATCCGCCAGCTCGGCCTTCATGATCACGACCGTGACTGCGCAGGGAGGAGTTGGATTCTTTGGCAATACAGGCCTTTTTGTTCCCACCACGCAAACGCAATCGAATGGTTACGGAGACGTTGCTGAGGTCTCATTCAACGCAGCCCAGTTCGGCGCGGTAGCAGTAGGCGCATCGCCAGCCTCAGAAGAAGTGAGCTTCACCTTCAACGCCAGCACGACCCCGGCGAAGATTGAAGTGCTCGAGGCCGGCAAGAGCACCCCCGACTTCACTGTCAACGCCGGCGCCAAAAGTACGTGCTTGTCGCCTCAATTGCTGCCTCCATATGCAGCTCAGACCAGTTGCCCGGTTTCTGTCAGCTTCGCTCCGCTGGCGGCGGGCAATGCCTCCGCCACGCTCGTGATGCTGGATGCGAAGAACAATCTGCTGGCTTCCATCCCCCTGGACGGCAGTGGGACAGGTGCGGCGGTGCAGGTGCTGCCTGCAGCGCAGTCGACCATCGGCAGCAAGCTGGTTACGCCCAGCCAAATGGCCGTGGACGCCGCTGGCAACCTCTATGTCGCAGACTCCGGCCTCAAGACAGTGGAGATGTACCCGGTTGGTTCAGCGTCGGGAACAGCGGGCACGCCTGTCGGTACGGGCCTGAAAGCTCCCACCGGCGTGGCAGTTGATGGAGCCGGCGATGTTTTCATAGCCGATGGCGGAAGCGTCTACGAAGTGCCGGAATCCCAAACCGGCGCCGGGCTGAATGCCAAAGGTCAGATCACGTTGAAGACCGGCCTCGGCGCCCAGGTCCAGTTGGCTGCCGACGGCCTTGGCGATCTTTATATCTCCGACGTGAGCAACCAGAAAGTGTACGAGCTGGAGAATTTCAGCACTGGCTCGAATACCGGCGTCCTGGCCCCTCAATTCGTCACGCTCTCGGGCGCGGCGGTGAGCGCGCCTTCCGCTGTCGCGGTTGATCCCTACAACGACTTGTTTGTGGTGGATGGCGGAAGTGTGTACGAGATCACCCCCGCCGGAACCCAGACGCAAGTGCTCAGCGGTTTAAGTGGCGTCACCGGCTTGGCCGTCGATCCTTCGGGTTCCGTCCTGTTGGCCGTAACCGGCGGCGCGGTTCGCGTTCCTTATGTGAGCGGCGCCCTGAACCCCGCACAGGAGACAACAGTGGCCACTGGCGTTACGAACCCTACCGCCGTGACCCTGGATTCTCTGGGCAATATCTATGTGGCAGACGGCTCTGCGCTCGACGTGAGCTTCAGCAGCGCAAGCGCGGGGATTGATTTCGGAACCTTGACTGCGGATCCGCCGAACGCGGGCTCATCCGCGACGCAAACCGCGACCCTGCTGAACTTTGGCAACGCGGATTTGAAGGTGACCGGCTACAACAGCGTGCTCAACTATTTCCAGCCCACCGACGCCGCAGCCGGCTATGCGGTGGCCGATTTCATCGAGACAGCGGATACCTGCTCCGGGAACACGATTCCCATCGACTCGACCTGCACGTCAACTATTACCTTCAGCCCCGCGCCCGGCGACGGGGGAAATCTGGCAGAGCAGGTTTTGGTTCAGGGCAACGTGTCGAATGCTCCCGTGGGAGTGAACGCTACTGGCGTAGCTCCAACGTTGGCCAGCGTCACGTTAACGGCGCCGACGAACACGACCGGCACCGTCGAGAATGTTCCGGTTTCCGTGACCGTCACGCCAAAGATCTCCGGCAGTCCCACGCCCACGGGAACTGTCACACTGACAGTGGTCTATGGCAGCAACATGCCAATCACTAGCCCGGCTTTGCCAAAAAAGTACCAGCTCACGGCGTCCCTCCAAAATGGCGTGGCAACGTTCAATTCGGCTACTGCGACTGCACAAGGCATGCCCTTCGGCGGGTTGCCGATTGCAAACTACACATTCACGGCCCGCTACAACGGAGACACCGCATATACCTACGCGACTTCAAGCGCCTCATCTGCGGTTTCGATAACCAACGCGGTTCAGACTGTGCTGGTCGAGCCACCGATCAATGCCTCCCCGCTCAACACGCCTCCCACTAGTGCGAAACAACTGGAGCCTTATACGCTTCCCTGCACGTCGGGTCCTCCGGGCAACTGCACCACCAGCTATAACTGGGGCCAGCCTCCAAACAACCCCCCGGGTTACCTCGTGGTTGCCGCCAACAACTGCGTCGGCTGCGTCGGCACATGGGGGAGTGACGGCACCACTCCGCTATGGGATTACCAGTATCCTCTGACTGTGACAACGGCCAGTGGCTCTCTCATGGTTGGCACGGCCGCCTATGAAGGTCAACCGAGCCCGGTTGATTATAACCTCGGCTCGGTGAGCTACGTCGGTTCGAACGGATCCTTGTGCGGAAGCGAAGCGGGCAGTCCATCCATTGTCAACGTGCACCAAATCAACGGCGTCGATATCGACCAATTTCAGCTGGATTGCGCCCCCATCATCGGTGTCAACGGAGCGGTGGTCCCGATCTTCATGGCCTATTTCACCTTTACTCCGCAGTATTCGGGGGCATACAACGATCTGACTGAAACCAATCCGAACTACAAGAGCGCGACGGCGGCGCCCGTCAGCATCTGGGGCGTGGCGCATCCCGTGGTGCAGATCAGTTCCAGCCCGGCTGCTCTCGTTGTGGCCCCGGGGGCGTCTGCATCGGCCACGCTCACTCTCAGTTCGGTGTTGGGGTACGGCTTTATTGACCGCGACAACGGACCGACCCAGATTCCAAATTATGCTATGCCGCTGGCCTTGAAGTGCCAGGGCCTGCCCGCTTACGCCTCGTGTTCGTTCACCTATCCGGCTCCTAATCCGTTAGACCGGCAAGCGACTGCCTATCCGGCGGGGAGCCTCGCCGCACCCTACAATACCGTGGCCTTTCCGTCCTTCGGTGGTCTGCTATGCCAAAACAGCACTGCAGCAGCACCGGTATATTGCGCCGTCGATGTCGGTCCTCCCCCGGGATTTGTGACGGGGCTCGGGGTAAATCATCCTGGCGTCTCGCCAGTGCCACCCTGTGATGCAAATGATGGATGCCTCGGTCCCGGCACCGTCGTCATGACCATTAACACCAATGTGCCGTTAGGCACCGTCTCGAGCCTCAAGACCTACCAGGGCGGCATCGCTTTCGCAAGCATCTTCGGGCTAGGCTTGCTTGGCCTGACTTTCCGTAAAAAGGTCACCCGGTTCCGAAATCTCTTGATGATCGTTTGCGCACTGCTCTGGGGCGGCACTCTTATCGGAATCACTGCTTGCAGCACCACAACCCTCGGCACGGCAACCGCAACGACCGGGGTTACACCGACCGGAAGCTACTGGGTTACGGTCACCGCGAATCAGGCGGGGAGCATGGTGATCCCGCCACTGATCTACAACAACTACACCGCGAGTCTCATCCCCGCGGACGGACAACAAATGTCTCTGCCGTATACGATCAATGTGACGGTCACCAGCAAATAGACCAAACTGCGCGGCGGGAGCGCCGCCGAAGGTTTGCAAGGAGAAGATCATGCGATTTCGTGGGGCTTGGTGGCTTATAGCTTCAGCTTTTTTGGTTGCAGGATGCGGTGGTAACAATACTTCGACAACGCCCCCACCGGCCCTGGCTGTTAATTCAGTTACGCCTGCGACCGGGAGCACGGGGGTCGCCATCACTTCGACCGTCACAGCCACATTCAACGAGGTGATGAATGGGACAACGATCAACTCGTCAACCTTCACGCTCACGGCAGGTGGGACCGCTGTAACTGGAAACGTCAGCTATAGTGCGGGCACCTCGACGGCCGTTTTCACGCCAGCATCGCCGCTCGCCTATAACACTGTCTACACGGCCACCATCACGACAGGTGTGCAGAACCCCGCGGGAACCGCGCTTGGGACGAGCAATACCTGGTCCTTCACCACCGCGACCGGCCCGGCGCCGACGGTCGCCGCTGTCACGCCGGGCAACGGGAGCACGGGTGTAGCTGCGAACACAACGGTCACAGCCACCTTCAGCGAGGCGATGAAAGCGTCGACCATCACCTCATCGACCTTCACTCTTACACCGCAGGGCGGCGCTGCCGTGGGCGCAACGGTCAGCTACAACGCGGCCGCCCTCACCGCGACGCTCACCCCGAATGCACCACTTGCCGCCAGTACCACGTACACGGCGACGGTCTCAACCGGAGTTGTGGGTGCGACGGGAAGTGCGATGGCCAACGCCAATTCATGGTCGTTCACTACGGCGGCAGGTCCGGTGCCGACAGTCACCTCAGTGATGCCCACGAGCGGTACCAACGGCGTTGCCATCACTTCCACTGTCACGGCCATCTTCAGCGAGGCGATGGATCCGGCAACGATCACCAGCGCCACATTCATGTTGACCGGGCCGGGCAATACCCCTGTTGCAGGTACGATCGCCGTCTCCACGACCAACGTCACCAACGACACGGCGACGTTCACGCCGAGTGCCCCGCTTGCCTATAACGTTAGTTACACGGCGCTCATCACCACGGGAGTTCTAGCCGCTTCAACGAACCTGCCGGAGGTTCCGCTGGCTGCCAACTACTCCTGGTCGTTCACTACGGCGCCACCTCCGCCGGCCACGGTCGTTGCAGTCACGCCTGCCGACGGCAGCACGAGCGTCCCCATAAGCGGTACAACTGTCACGGCCACATTCGGCGCGGCGATGACCGCGTCAACCATCAACCCTTCGACATTTACGGTCACCGGGCCGAGCGGCGCCATCGGTGGGGCTGTCAGCTACAATCCAGCCACGTTGACTGCCACTTTCACTCCGTCAGTCAGTCTCGCCTACGGCGCCACATACACCGCGACACTCGGCACCGGTGTCACCAGCTCGTTGGGAGGCACGCTGCCTTCGCCCTATACGTGGAGCTTTGCCACGGTGAAAGCTACCGTGCCGACAGTCAGCTCGACCGTGCCAGCCGACAGCACCACCAACGTGAACACAGGCGCTGCTCTGTCGGCCACCTTCAGCGTGCCGATGAACGCTGCGACCCTCAACTCCTCCACCTTCATGCTGACGGCCGCGGGCGGCGCTGTGGCCGGGACCGTCTCGTATAACAGCGGTACAAATACGGCGACGTTCACTCCTTCGGCAGCCCTGGCTCCCAGCACTGCCTACACCGCAACCATCACCACCGGGGCGCAGGGCTCGACGGGTGCAGCATTGGCCTCCAACTACACGTGGTCCTTTACAACCGGCACGAGCCCGAGCGCGGTGGCAGTGAGTTTCGGAACCACCTATCAGACCATCAGTGGCTTCGGCGGCTCGACTGCGTGGCTGGGCACATTGACTTCGGCGCAGGCCACGGCACTGTTCAGCCAAACCAACGGCCTCGGCCTCAGCATACTGCGCATGCGCATCGATCCCCAAGGAACCGCAACGGGTGGCGGCGCCTATGGGTATCCATTTGAAACCACCCAGTGGGACCAGGAACTGGCAAACGCCAACGAAGCGGTCGCCGCCAACTCCAAGGCGATCGTCATTGCCTCGCCCTGGACACCTCCGGCGATTTGGAAGCTTGCTGGCAGCAGCAGCATCTCCGCCGATGGCCAAACCTATAACGAGGCATACGCCAGTTGCGGCAGCGAAGGCGTCGGCTATTGTGGGGGATATCTCGATCCCAACCACTACGCGGATTATGCCGGTTATCTTGAAGACTTCGTCAATTTCTTCAACAACAAGAGCACAACCAAACTCTACGCAATCTCCATGCAGAACGAGCCGGAGGAAAATGTAACGTACGAATCCTGTGTTTGGACGCCTGAACAGATGGACAGTTTTGTGGCCTCATTGTCCGCGCTGAACGGAGGCACGCAGAGCCCAACCATCCTGGGGGCGCGGCTCATGATGCCGGAAGCAGACAGCTTCCAATCGGTCCAGGCCCAAGCCACGCTGAACGATTCCAACGCAGTCGGCAACGTCGGCATCGTGGGCGGGCATCTCTACGGCACATCGCTCTCGAACTTCTACCAAAGTCTCGCCGTATCCCTCAAAAAACCCGTCTGGATGACGGAGCACTTCATCGCGCTCCCGACCGGTGAGACCGCTTCGACAATCGGCGACGCGTTGAACATGGCCATGGAAGTTCACAACTCGCTGGTGGTGGGTCAGTACAGCGCCTACGTCTGGTGGTGGATCTGGAACGACACATGCGATAGCAGCGGCCATTACGGGCTGATCGACTCCGGCGGCGGACAAACCGCCAACGGCTGCTACACCAGTGCGAATCCGCAGCCGACCTACTACGGCGATGCGATCGGCCAGTGGTCGAAATTTATCCAGCCTGGCTACGTGCGTGTCTCGGCTACCGCGAATCCTGTCGCCGGTGTGTACGTTTCGGCGTACTCCAACGGCTCGCCATCACATTACGTAATCGTGGCCATCAACACCAACACCACCGTGCAGAATATAAACTTCACGTTAAGCGACGCCCCCACGAAGATTTCCTCGATGACGCCGTACGCGACCACGTCTGCTGGCGGGCTGGTGCCGCAAACCGCAGTCTCGATCACGGGCGGGCAGTTCTACTACACCATGCCTGCGCAAAGCATCGTTACGTTTGTGCAGTAGGGGGCAGACCGGTGACTTGGGGACGAGAGAACAGAAGACGGCTATCCGCGTTGGAGGACAGGATGAAGCTGCGAAAGATTCTGTTTGCGGTTGGACTTGCGGCGCTGGTTACGATGGCGCTCCCGCTGCGCGCGCAAACCGGCTGTGAGGATTCACCCGAAGACCCATCCATTGTCCTGGCCCTCATCGGCAGCGCGGGCCTCGCCAGCGCAAAACTTTTGAGAGCTCGCCGTCGACAGCGGTTGTTCCGTGGAAACAGCGCAGCGATCAACCGCCACAATCGGCCTGCGGGCAATTCGAACATCCCTTCGTGGATACAGCGTCAGAAGGCGCTGGACTTTGCGCCAAAACGGCCGACGAAATTGAGGAGAAGGCGAGAGGTTTCCGCATTTAGATCCAACCCGGGCACAACGTCTCGAATTGATTGGAGAGGCAACGCGGGTAATGAGCACTTGGGCCACGAATTCGATCCATTTCGGAAAGGGCTGAGCCCGTGGTCGAGCTCGACGGCAAAACGCGTCTTCGACTGTGGCTGCGTGCTCGCGGCGCTGCCGGTGCTGGCCCCGCTCGCGCTGGCGATTGCAGCGGCGGTGCGCCTCACGTCGCGGGGACCGGTCCTGTTCCTGCAAAAACGCATGGGCCTTCACGGTCGAACCTTTACCATTTTCAAGTTCCGTACCATGATCCACGCCGTTCACGAGGCGCATCATCCCATCACGACACTGGACAACCAGAGCTTCACTCCATTGGGGCCTTTTCTGCGCTACTGGAAGCTGGATGAGTTGCCGCAGCTTGTGAACGTGCTGCTCGGGCACATGAGCCTGGTTGGTCCGCGCCCCAAAATGCCGGATCATTCGATTTTTGAAGTTCCCTGCCGGCCCGGCATCACCGGCATGGCGACGGTAGCATTCGCGCAGGAAGAGATGATTCTTGCCCGAGTGCCCGGGGATCAATTGGAGAGCTACTACCACCGCGTGGTGCTGCCTGCGAAAGGGCAAATGGATGCCGAATACGGCGCGCGCGCTACGCTGCTCTCGGATATCCGGCTTCTAGTCATCAGCGTGCTGCGCCGCTGGGACCCCGCCACCGCGGAAAGCTCAATCACAGCCGCACTAGGCCAAGTGCAGGGGGCAGGAATTCAATCTGAAGCGGACGCACCGCTTGCGGCCGCGCAGGCATCGGCGGCTGCGCAGTCGGCGGGTCGGCTGGTTCCAAATGTATCGCAATCAACGGATCCGGCAATCTCTGTGTGGAATACTCAAGCGGAACAGTCGCTAGAGGTTTAATTGCAGTTGGCCGGCGCCGTCTGACTCGAGTGGGAATCCGCACCAATTTCCTGGCTATGCTCTGCTGTAGGTGATCGCCGGCATGAATACAGCAAAAAGCCCATCCCTTAAGGGATGGGCTTTTGCGTTTGAGGAGATTCCAACTGTCTTTCTAATTTCGATTTGATAGAGTTGTGGCCATGCTTCAACGTGGCGAGCGAAGCCTTTGGCCAGTTGCAACTGGGCTTTGCTAGGCTGTTAAAGTCGCAAATTTGCGACGGAGGGAATCGATGCGTCTTCGGGATCTTTGCATTGTAGTGATTCTGGGCGGTTGCGCACTGGCGGGTTCCGCGCAGACGGCTTCGACGGGTGGAAAGGTAACTCCTGGCACCCAGATGTCGCCTGTGCAGGCGCAGGACGAACTCTTGAATCTGTTCGCAGAAGAGTTCATGGGGGTCGCGAAGGCCATGCCTGCCGACAAATACAGCTTTGCTCCGGCAGCTTCGAACTTTGCGCCCGCGCAGGGAGCGAAATATGACGGCGTTCGCACCTTCGCCCAGCAGATTGCGCACGTCGCGCAGGCGAACTACTACTTCGGCTCGAAGATTCGTGGCGAAAAGATGCCGATCGAAGCGCAGAACCTTGCAAAGCTAACCACGAAGGACGAACTGCTCAAGGCTGCGGCAGATTCGCTTGAGTACGCACGCCAGTCGATCGCGACCATTACGCCGGAAAATGCTTATGTTGCCATCGACGGCGCGGATGGCATTCATACACGAGCCGCTCTCGCTTCCTTTATCGCCGCGCATGGGTACGACCACTACGGCCAGATGGTGGAGTATCTGCGAATGAATGGCATTGTCCCGCCAGGCTCGAAGTAGCTTTCACGCGCTTCGCTCCTCAGACTTCGCTGGCCTCAGCGAGCGACGCTCACGATGGCAAGTCGACGATGGGGTGAAGGCCGCAAAGCAATCACGTCATTTCACGAGCGCGGGGAGCGGAGAGGTTCAAAAGTCCCAGCGGACGCCGGCGCTGGGGAAGATGGGCATTTGGGTTAGCTCTGTCTCGGGCACGCCGGGCACGACGTTTTCTGCGCAACTGCGTTCTGTAGGGAGGCAATTTTCCAGCCACGAGTAGCCCAGGAAATTGGCGCGGTTCAGCGCGTTTTCGACGCCGCCGTATACCGTTAGTCTGCTTTTGCGGAGCGCAAAACTCCGATTGAAATCACTGTCGACGCGATTGTATGCCGGACCGCGCATTCCGTTGATGCGCGTCAGATCGTAGATGCCACGCATCTGCTGCTCGCTCAAATCGATATTGAACGGCGTGTACGGACGTCCGCTCGCAAAGGTATTGCGAACGGAGGTTTCGATTCCCCACTTGAGCCGGGCCGTCACCATGGCGTTCGCCACTACCGGAAAGTCGAAGTTTCCCGGCCGCATGATGCCATCAGCTGCGGCATAGAAAGTTCGCGAGTAGCTGGCCGACCCGAGGAATTGCAATCGGTCGGCCCATCGCGTGCGCAACAACAATTCGATTCCCTGCGCGCGCCCGTGCCCGCCCGACTTGAGCGGGAGCCACACGAATTGCTGGCCCAGCGTGTCGACCATGTTGGCCAACATCAGGCTGGGATACTCAGTCGAAACCGGCTCATCCGAATATGTCTTTCGATAGGCCTCAATGCTGAGCGTTGCGTTGTCGGATCGCCAAAGCTGGGACCCAAGAGTAAACTGCTGCGAGCGCAGCGGCAGCAACTTGTGATTCTGCGGATAACTGAGGATGTTGATGGGTGGCGCAAGTTGCGCCGAACGTCCCCAGGTTGCATTCACCGCCTGCCGGCTGTTGACCCGAAATGCGAACGACGCGCGCGGCTCGAACATATGCGCTCCCGTCAGCGCGAAAGTTTCTTCCCGTGCGCCGGCGATGAACGTCCAGCGCGTTCCTATCTGTCCTGCGGCCTGAAGATATGCGTCTGTCTCCCCGGAAAAGAAGTTTCGCACGAAGCTATCCGCGTCAGTCCAATTTGGTCGGCGATTGAATGGAGACTGCTGCCCAATGGGCTGCGCGATCGAGTAATTCAAATGCGCGAGGTGTGCGGTGCCTCCCGCTGAGATCAACCATTTTCCGCGGCCGATCTGTGCCTCGTACCCCAAGCTGGGTTTTTCATCGCGCGCGTGCTCGGCGTAGATGGTTGTATCGTTCTGCGAATCGGTAACGCATCCGGGCCCGTGATTGCGAATCACGGCCTGCTGCTGCTGCTCCACATCCTGCCTTTGTTCGGAATAGCTCGCCACGAGCGTCGAAACAAAGGATGGAGTATGCGCATGCTGCCAGATCATGCCGTCGGTGCTGCGGCCGCCTCGGTATCGCGTCAAGTCGCTGATAGTGACGTCGCGGTCGCAGGGGCTGGGAGTAATCAGGATCGAGTCGGCACCGCTGAGACTCAGTGCTGTAATCCGGTCTTTGCCGCTTGGCGTCCATTCCAGGCGCGCCATCCCGTTCGTATAAATGGGCACGCCGTTGACTCCCACGTCGTCTGTGACTGCGTTCAAAATGCTGCGGTGCGCTGAGAGCAGCAAGTCAGCATTCTTGCCCAAGGGTTGGTCCAGAAATCCGCCTACGCCGGAGATGCCCAGGCTCAGCTCGCCCGCGCGCGCGCCTGCCTCGCATTGCCGGGTACGAATCTCGATCAGACTTGACATGCGGCTGGAATAGTGCGGATCGTAAACTCCGGCTTTCACATCGACACTGCCGATAGTCGAGGTGTCGATCATGGAGGTGAAGCCGCCAGTTGTTCCTTCAAGTGCGACGTGATTGATGTTGGGGACCTCGATCCCATCCACGACATACAGGTTTTCAGCCGGGTTCCCGCCGCGCACCATGATGTCGTTACTCATGTCGGTGTTCCACACGACGCCGGGCAGCATTTGCAGGTAGCGCGTGAAGTCTCCCCATGTGCCCGCGGAAGATAGCACGTCGCTTTCTGTAACGTGATAGGGGGCCGAGAGGCCACTTTCCAGCGTCTCTTCGCGCGCGTTGACCTCAACGGCGGAACGGACCCTCGTCAATGTGGCAGGAGCGGCGGAATCTGGAAGAGAGGATTGTAAATCGGCCGTCTGTGCATGCAATGAGCACAATGCGCAAGCGAGCGCGAAGCACGCGAGCGCACACCGAGGCACACGAGAGACACAGAAAAACAGCAACACGGAAAGGGCCCTGATTTTTCACGATTAGAACACGAATCATGCCTGTGGAAGCAATTTAATTACGAAGTATTTCGTTTGGTTGTTGGTGCAAGGAAGGGCGTCCCTTGGCTGGTGCTGCGCATCTGTCTTCTCAATGATCTATATCCCGGAATAGCTCGAAATTGCCTCGTGGATTTGGATCGCGACATGCATTGTCAGTGCCGTTTTGATTCTGATTCAAACCCTTTTGAAGCCGCAAAGGCTGGAAAGACAAGATGCCGGCGATCGACCCGAATCAGAGCAAACGGGACATCAAGACAGGAGCAGGTCCGGGAATGCCGCACGCGGCATAGTGCACGATCCCGCGATCGAACCGTCGGATATGTCGTCCGTGCTTTGGGCGTGGCAAACTACTCGACAGTGACAGACTTGGCGAGATTGCGGGGCTGATCGACATCGCAGCCGCGGCGGACGGCGATATAGTACGCCAGCAGTTGCAGAGGGACGATCTCGATGAGCGGCGCAAGTAATTCGGGGGCGGGAGGGATCGCGATGACATGCTCCACCAGTCCGCCAATTGTTGTGTCGCCTTCGGTCGCCACCGCAATGACGCGGCCGCTGCGGGCGGTCACTTCCTGAATATTCGAGAGCGTCTTCTCATAGCGGAGCTTTGAAGCCGGATCGGATTCGTCGCAAGTGGCGAGCACAACCACGGGGAGCGTCTCGTCAATGAGGGCGTTGGGCCCGTGTTTCATTTCGCCCGCCGGGTAGCCTTCGGCATGGATGTAGGAGATTTCTTTCAGCTTGAGCGCGCCTTCGAGCGCGATGGGGAAGTGGATGCCTCGGCCGAGGAAGAGAAAGTCGCGGCCGTTAGAGAACTCCTTGGCAAGCTGTTCGCATTGCGCTGAACTGGAGCGCAGGACCTCTTCAATCTTTGCGGGAATGCGGCCAAGCTCCTCGATATACGCGACGGAGTGCTCCTTATCGAGCCGGCCGCGGAGCTGGCCGAGTTTCATGGCAAGCAGGAAAAGAGCGGTGAGCTGCGCGGTGAATGCTTTGGTAGAGGCGACGCCGATTTCAGGGCCGGCATGGGTGTAGATGGCGCCGTGCGCTTCACGCGCGACCATGGCGCCGACCACATTGCAGATGGCAACGGTCTTGGAGCCCAGGGCAATCATTTCTCGTTGAGCGGCAAGGGTATCGGCCGTTTCGCCGGACTGCGTGATGAGCAGGCCGAGCGCATTGCGATCGGGAATGGGATTGCGATAACGGTATTCGCTCGCGTAGTCCACGTCGACGGGCAGGCGGGCGAGGCGCTCGATCATGTACTTGCCGGTGAGCGCGGAGTGCCAGCTAGTGCCACATGCGGCTATGTTGATGCTCGACGCGGCAGCGAGCTCTTCGTCGGCAATTTCCATTTCCCCGAGAAACACTTTGCCGGAGTCGAGCGAGACGCGGCCGAGCGTGGTATCGGTAACAGCGCGCGGCTGCTCCCAAATCTCCTTCAGCATGAAATGTTTGTAGCCGCCTTTTTCAGCTTGGATCGGATCCCATGAGATGCGCGTGAGCTTGCGCTCGATGGGGCGGCCTTCAAAGTCAGTGAGCTTGACGCCTTCAGGTGTGAGTATGGCCAGGTCGCCGTCAGCCAGGAAGTAGATATTGCGCGTATGATGCAGAATGCCCGGCACATCGCTCGCGACAAAAGATTCGCCTTCGCCCACGCCGATAACCACCGGCGGGCCGAGACGTGCGGCCACAATCTTGTCCGGCTCGGCGGCACTCAGAACACCGAGTGCAAAAGCGCCGGTGAGCCGTTTAGCGGCGAGCCGAACAGCGTTTTCGAGTGAGATGGGCTTGCCCGAGGCTTCAGCATCCTTCTGGATCTGCTCAATCAGATGGGCGATGATTTCGGTGTCGGTTTCGGTGACAAATTTGTGGCCTTGCGCTGTGAGTTCGCGCTTGAGCTCAAGGTAGTTTTCGACGATGCCATTGTGAACGACGACGATGCGGCCCGTGCAGTCACGATGAGGGTGGGCATTCTCTTCAGTTGGGCGGCCGTGGGTGGCCCAGCGGGTGTGGCCAATGCCAAATGTGCCGTCGATCGGATGCTCGCGGAGGGTGTCTTCAAGGCGTGCCAGCTTGCCTGGCGCACGCGAAACCTGCAGCTTGGCGCACGACGGACTGCCGACGGCGATGCCGGCCGAATCGTAGCCGCGATATTCGAGCTTTCTGAGCCCCTCGATGATGACAGGAACAACTTTCTTTTTCCCGACGTACCCAACAATCCCACACATACTTGGATTTTAAGCGACGGCCGATAAAAATGTGTGACACGAAAGGGGGAAGAGCAGGCGACATAGGGACTAGAACTGGTTGCATAAAGGGTTTCTTGAAAGAGCACGACTTTCCGGGGTCCCCAACGACAGGTCTTCGTCGTCGGGGTGGCTTGAGTCGTGCCGAAAAAGGCCAATAAAACTGCGAGCTTCAGCCCTTGAGGGATTTCTTGGGGCGGGATCCGAAGGGGTTTATGCAACCAGTTGTAGGGGCGCAGGGACCAGAAAAGCAGGCAGCGGCGGGCGGCGAATAAGGAATAGGATCGATGAGGGGAGCGGCGATGGAGAAACACGCGGTGAAACGACCGGGCGGGCTGGTTTTGTCGGCGCGGTTTACCAAGGCGGTGGAGTACGCACGCATCTGGCATACAGAGTTTCGCAAGGGAACCCAAATCCCTTACATGGCGCATTTGCTCGGCGTGGCCGCAATGGTCCTTGGCGAAACGGGAAGTCCGGTTCCGGTGACTGAGGATATGGTGATCGCTGCCGTGCTGCACGACGTGGTCGAGGACCACGGCGGACAGAAACGGCTGAACGAGGTGAGGGAGAAATTCGGCGGCGAGGTAGCGCAGATGGTGGAAGGACTCTCTGACACGCTTGCTGAGGATCACGATAAGAAAGAGGGATGGGAGGAGCGCAAGATCGCGTACCTCAAAAAGTTGCGCAATGAGCCGGAAAATGTGCTGCTGATTTCGGCCGCAGACAAGCTCTACAACGCGAAGGCTCTGTTGGCGGATTTCAAGGATGTAGGGCCTGAGATATGGAAGAGATTTAAGCGGGGGCCAAAGGAACAGATCTGGTACTTGTACGAACTGCTCGCCATCTTCCAATTGCGCTTGAAAAGCCGCATGGTTGCTGAACTCGCAAACGTTGTGCATGAGTTGGGCCAGGCTGTGAGCAGGGACACGAGTATGAGGACGTAGGAACATTCGGAAATTGGACGTGAAGGGCACTATCGTCTGGCGTGAAACCGCGTCTATGCGACAATCGAGGAGTTTGCGGCTCCCTCTGGCGAAACGGGGTTCCCCATGCGAAGCGAAACTCGAAAATCAGAACGGCAAGCAGCCGGCGTGGTAACGTCGCTGACTGTACACGCAACAGTGCTGGTTCTTGCGTTGGCGCTGGGAGCAATCCGGGTGGCCACGGTAGACGAGCCGACAGAGACCGTAACGGTGGCGCAGCTTGAGATTGCCGGGGGCGCGCACGCGGTGCCGATTCCACTCCCAAAAATGCAGGCTGCTGCAGAGACCCGCAAGCCGGCACGCGACGAAGAGGCGAAGCTCAAGGCGTTTCGTCCGGCGAAGCCGGCGCCGGTAAAGGCGAATGAAGGTGGTGGCGCTCCTCCCGTTCCCCTTGAAGGTCACGGATCGGGGAACGCGGCGGGAAACGGAGCCGATGACAAAGACGCTGTACCCGCCTTTCCGGTTTTTTCGCCGAAACCAGCGGTCACCGATCGGGCATTACTGCCTGCCACCGAACAGAAAATCGTAGTGGATGTGAAGTTGGACGAGTCGGGCGCGGTGGTCAGTGAGTCCCTGGTGAGGGGCATGGGGAATGCTTTGGACCAGATCGTTTTAGACACCGTAAAGACGTGGCGCTTTGAGCCGGCCAAGTTGAATGGAAAAGCGGTGGCAACTGAGGCAGAGCTGATCTTTCCCTTTGATCTGAAGTATCCGATCGGGTGAGGGCAGGACTGCGGAGACTCAAGAGCAAGATTCGAGGGTTGGCCCAACCTCGCGTATATGCGCGAAAGGTTGGACCAACCCTGATGGAACTCGACGGGCAATCTGATTCTCGCGCCGATGCAACGCGTTAGGTGGTTGCTTTGGCGCTGAGGAACTTTTTAGCTGCCATCCCCGCGAAGTAGATGCAGGCGAGCGCGGATGCCCAGATGCCGAATCCGATTGAAACCGCCTTCATCATTTCGTCCTGAGCCTGCTGCTGCAAGTCGCCCAACGGGCCACTCGCCGCGCCACCCATGAGCTTGTTGATGCTGCTACGCACCATTAGGCCCACGATGGCCATAAAGAGCAACGGCAGTACACCTCCCCATACGGCGCGCTTGTCTTTCCAGAAGTGATAAACCAGCGGACCTGCGAGGCAGATGAGTGCCAACAGACCGTAGACGCCGGCGCTGGGATGGCCATTCGATTGCAGCACATCTAAAAGGTTGTCGGTGTTGAGGAAGCCCAGCACCTGCCAGAAAGTGAATGTCATCTTACCGGCAAAGGGCAGGTCAACCGACACAGCGGTTAGAAAGAACCAGGCAATCAGGATCACCCCGAGTGCAACCAGGTCAGGCACGCCGATTTTGGCGACAATCACCGAAGCGACCGCGGCGCCCTTTTCCTTGGCGGCCGCGAGGGCCACGCCGGCTTGCTCTTTAGCGATTTGTGAATCGGAGACGGCGTTAATGCCAAGTATCGCGCCTTGGGCGTCGAAGTCGACATCAACAGTCATGCCGGCTTTGGGAAGCTCCGTCGAACGCCACACGCCGTCGAGCGTGAATGGGTATTGCTGACCGTCGACGATGAGCAGTCCGGGGCCGGAATTGGTATCGCGTAGAACTTTACCTCTTTTTGACATTGGGTTTCCCTCCAGTGCGAGCTGAAACTGCGCTCTCACCTTTGCATTGCGCGAAAAGGAATGGAAAACCGTCATCGCAATCAAGAAAATCTTCGATTGGCGCGGGTGGGATGAGTGATGAAAGGCGCCATGCGGGGAATGCAGGATGAAGGTCGGTGCCAAATCGAGTTGACGGGCGATCCAAACTGCTTCAAATCGAGCGAAACAAATGAATTGTGGCCGGGTTTAGGATGTGGTACGATTCGCTTACTCCCTGGCCGGTAGAGCACGACCGGGGCGTCCGGCACCGGCCCAGGGAACGGCTTCCCCCCGACTGAAAACTGATTGGAATATACCGACATGGCACACGCAAATGCTGTCAGGCCGGGTGGGCTTGATATGGGTGCCGATCTTTTCGGCGGAGTGGAGCAGATCGCCGGCGAGCGCGAGGCGTTAGACCGGCTATTCAGCTTGGCCTATGAGGAGCTGCACCGGCTGGCTGCGGTCATTAAGCGATACGACGCTGGTGCGACTCTGAATCCCACCGCGTTGGTGAATGAGGCTTGGCTGAAAATGGCGCGCTCGCCGATGGTAACGCCGTCTTCGCGTCTTCATTTCAAACGAATTGCGGCACGCGCCATGCGCCAGATCCTGGTTGAAGCAGCCCGGCGGCGCGCTGCGGGCAAACGCGGCGGCGAAGACGCCGCGTCTGTGACATTCGATGAATCCCTTGCCTCGGCAACGTCGTGCAGCAAAGATCTGATTGCGCTGGATGCGGCGCTGCAGGAACTGGCGCGCGTGCATCCGCGCCAGGCCATGATGGTCGAGAGCCGATTTTTTGGCGGACTTGACATGTGTGAGACAGCAACCCTGCTCGGCGTTTCAGAAGCAACCCTGTTGCGCGACTGGAGGGCGGCCAGGGCCTGGCTGGGACACGCAATGCGCAATTCAGCCTGAAAGGGCGGTGAAGGCCGGCTCGGAGATCACAAATGAACAGCGCTCGATGGACGCAAATCAGATCGCTTTTCGACCAGGCTGCGGATCTTTCCGAATCCGAGCGCCTGCCGTTTCTTCAGAAAGCGTCCGCTGGCGACATCGAATTGCTTCGGCACGTTCTTGCCATGCTCGAGGAGGACCGGCGAAGCTCACTGCTCGACGGGAGCATGGCTCATGTAGCGAGCCGGTTGCTCAACGAGAGTTCATCCGAGATCCTGAATAAGGAATTCGGCCCTTATCGCGTGCTGCGGCTCATCGGCGAGGGCGGCATGGGGCTTGTTTACCTGGCTGAACGAACCGACCTGGGCAGCATGGTAGCCATCAAGGTACTTCGCGACGCGTGGCTTTCGCCGGCTCGGCGGGCGCGTTTTACCAGCGAACAGCGAGTGCTGGGGCAGTTGACACATCCCTCAATCGCTCGCCTGTACGGCGCCGATACTCTTCCTGACGGGACTCCATGGTTCGTCATGGAGTATGTGGACGGCGTTCCGTTGACGGAATACTGCCGTGGCCATGCGAGTTCAGTCGAAGAGAAGCTCAGGCTGTTTCGTTTGATCTGTGAGGCGGTGCAGTACGCTCATGCGCACGCCGTGATCCATCGCGATTTGAAACCCTCGAACATCCTGGTGAAGAGCGACGGTTCAGTCAGGCTTCTCGATTTCGGAATCGCCAAGCAATTGGAGAACCTTGACGCGCCGGTGGACCAGACCATGACCGGCTTACGGCTGCTCACCGCGGCATATGCGGCTCCCGAGCAGATTCGGGGCGGGCCAGTGGGAGTACGCACGGACGTTTATTCACTTGGAGTCATTCTCTTTGAACTGCTGGCGGGCGAACATCCATTCGATCTCAGCGGCCTGACACCGGGTGAGGCCGCAACGATTGTTGTGGGGTTCGATCCGGGCAAGCCTTCAAATCGATTGAAAAAGAGCATTGGTGCGGGCGGCAATACGCACTTGAGCCGGTCAGCATGGGCAGATCTGGACATCCTATGCCTGACTGCTATGCATAAGGATCCGGCACGGCGCTACGTCTCAGTCGAAGCGCTGATCCGCGATATCGACAACTACCTCAACGGCGAGCCTCTCGAAGCGCGGCCCGATAGCATTGGCTACCGCACCGGCAAATTCGTTCGCCGCAACTGGCGCGCGCTCGCGGCGACCGCGACGGTTTTGGCAATCATTGTCGGCCTGACCGTTGTTTTCACATGGCGGCTGGCCAAGGCGCGCAACCAAGCGCTGGCTGAAGCGGCGCGTACGCAGCGCATTCAGCAATTCATGATTGACGTCTTTCAGGGCGGCGACGAGATCGCAGGACCGGCTGCCGACCTAAAAGTCGTCGACATGCTTGATCGTGGCGTTCGCCAAGCCATGGCCTTGAATTCTGATCCGAAAGTGCGCGCGGAGCTTGTTTATAATTTCGCCACAATTTATGAAAACCTGGGTCAGCTTTCAAAGTCCGACACGTTGATGCAAATAGCTCTGGAACAGAGAAAGCAACTTTATGGAGCCGACAGCGCGGAGGTAGCCCAGGCACTGAGCTCGCTGGGGATGTTGCGCTCCACTCAGTCGCGGCTGGATGAGGCGGAGCCTTTGGTCCGCGATGGGCTGGCCATGGCCAAACGGCATCTTGAGGTGAATCATCCTCAAGTCACGGAGGCAACCATCAACCTGGGGCGGGTGCTGGGAGAGAAGGGAGACTACGCGGAAGCGATCCAACTGTTACAGCAGGCCGTCGAAAACGAATCGGTGCCCGGCGTGCCCGAGGCCGAACTGGCCAAGGCGCTCTCCGCACTGGCTGACGTGAACTACAACGCTGGACATTATCAGGCGTGCGTCCCACTCTATCAGCGTCTGCTTGAGATGCATCGTCAACTCTACGGCGACCGGCATCCGCTTGTGGCTGAAGATTTGAGCAACCTGGGCGCAACCATGATTGACCTGGGTTTCTACAGCCAGGCAGAAAGTTATATCAGGCAGGCTCTGGAAGTGACGCGTAGCTACTATGGCGACGAGAACCCCAAGGTGGCGGCCAATCTTACCACCTTGAGACGTGCCCTTGAGTATCAAAAGAAATTCGACGAGGCTACCGCTGTATTACAGCAGGCGCTAAGCATTGATGAGCGCGCGTACGGCCCGGTGCATGCGACGGTGGCAGAGACTTTGAACGAACTCGGCAACATTGCGTCAATGCAGGATCATCTGGATGAGGCGGAGGCCAAGTTCCGGCGCGTCGTCGAGATTTACCGTTCCATCTACGGCGACCACCATCCGTTTGTTGCCATTGCACTCTCGAATATTGGGACGGTACTTCTGGACAGGAAAGACTATTCAGGTGCCGAGGCGATCTACAGAGACGTGGTGCGCCGGTTCACCGAAGCTCTCGGTGCAAACAGCGTAAATACGGCCATTGCGCGCATCAAACTGGGAAGAACCTTGCTGCGAGAAAGACGGTACCAGGACGCAGCGGAGGAAACTCTCACGGGATACCAGGTGCTGACGAAGCAGACGAGCCCGTCGACGAGCTTCCTGCGCGCTGCGCGAAAAGACCTGGTTGCTGATTACGAAGCACTGAAAAAACCGGACCAGGCTGCGAGATTTCGCGCGGAACTGTTGATGGCGTCTGACTCACCTCCACCCGCCGCAAGTCAGCATTAGCAAATCGCAAGAGTGCAATCGATGCGCTGGCCGGTCCCGCATGCGAGTATTGCTGCGTCTAAACTTTCGTGCAGCGCATTACGTCAATCAAAGTGGAGTTCGAGCGAGAGATATAGGAATTCGTCTCGCACCACAGAATGAGCCGTGTCGCGTGCGTGCTGGCAGTGTCATACACCCCTCTCCTCAGGGCTTGATTACTCAATCTCACCCAGGATTCGCAGCGACGGTCGTCGGCCGAGTCGTTCGAGCGATTGAACTTCGATACAAAATAGACGGGCATCCGGCGCAGGGGTCACCGGTAATCTCACCGCGCGCGAGCATCGCTGGGGTGAGGCGGGTTCAACCCGGCGGGCACGTCCTGTGTACGCGGTCTGAGGAGTCATTCTTCGATTTTGAAGGTGTACTCTTCGATCACCGGATTGGTGAGAACTTCGCGCGCGATACGCTCAACTTTCGCGCGGGCCGCGCTTGCATCCAAGTCATCAGCGAGCGAAAGCACAAAATACTTCCCCTGGCGCACGGCGGCGACCTCGGCAAAGCCGATCTTGTGGAGAGCGTTCTGGATGGTCTGGCCTTGCGGGTCGAGAACCGACGTCTTCAGCGTGACATAGACATGCGCCTTCATGATCCCTGATTATAAAGACAGGGAATAGGGACGCAGAAACCGGGATTAGAAACTGCAGCAACTTCCCAGTGAGAGGTCGAAAGCAATGGTGAATTATTTGGAATTGCCGGTGGGCGACCGCGCGCCGGAGGTTTTTCGGGCGGTGATTGAAATCCCGTTGGATGGAACGCAGAAGTTTGAATATGACAAACAGTTGCACGTCTTCAAGCTGGATCGCAACCTGCACTCGCCGGTGCATTATCCCGGCGACTATGGCTTCATCCCTTCAACGCTGAGCGACGACGGTGACCCGCTTGACGTGCTGGTGCTGGTGCCGAGTCCAAGTTTTCCAGGTTGCGTGCAGGAGGTGCGGCCCATCGGGCTGCTCGAGATGCTCGACCAGGGCATCCTGGATGAAAAAGTGCTGGCCGTGGGAAAAAATAACCCGCGATTCGCCAATATCTGGAATTACACCGATATTTATCCGCACATGCTGAAGGAGATTACACATTTCTTCTCGATTTACAAGGACCTCGAAGGCAAGCGCGTTGAGATGAAGGGCTGGCGCGATGCTGCGTTTGCGCGAGACCGGGTGACGAATGCTATCAAGCAGTTCAAAGACGGCAAGTCGAAGCACCATGAAGCAAAGAGGAAGGTGGCCGTCTAATCACAGGAAGCGGTGATAGACATCGCTAGAACGGTTGGCCGCGCGGCTGTAACACTTGATATCAGCTATTCTGTAACCTGTTCAGATGCCAGGCGACGGCGGCTCAGGGGCACAGTAACGAGCCAATAAAATACAGGGCCGAGCAGCGCAATCATCGATGCGAAAACCAGAGCCGACACGTTGCCGAGCAACGTATTTGGATCGCCCAGCTTTTCAGTGCGCGAAGCGTAGAGCGCATACCCGATAAGCAGTGTGGGGCCGATGCCCAGCAGGCAGGCAAAGCCGAAATTGCCGGCGCGGAAGGGCCGGGGAAGTCCGGGCTCACGAAGACGTAGCACCACCAGGGCAACGAACTCAAGAATCAGGCTCGATCCATAGAGAATCAGATCGATTGAGATGAGGCGCTCAAAGGGCAGCTTCAGAGCGAGCCCCCATGCCATGCCACATGCGAGCAAGCTCATCCACGGAACACCGCGTCGATTGCGGCGCAAAAACATGCGCGGCAACAAGCCGTCGCCGGCCATGGCGATGGGCAGCCGGGTGTAGCTCATCATGAGCGAGTTGAACATGCCGATCCCGCAGATCACGCCGCCGGCGACAATTCCCAGGCTCAAAATGGGACCGCCGAGGACCCCGGCTGCAATGGCCCACGAGCCAGTTGAGAAGCTCGTCGGCGACAGACCGGCAACGGCCATCGCTGAGAGCGGCAGAATATAGGTGACGGCCGTAATGGCAGCTGCGCCGATCATGGCGCGCGGGTAATTGCGCTGCGGATTCTCCACGTCGCGCGCGATCGTCGAAGCGTTGTCCCAACCCATGTAATTCCACAAGGCGACCAGGATGGCCGTCGTAAGCGCGGCTCCAGTACCCGAATCGTTGTCGGGCCGGCCCCAGTGCATGGCTGGATGCTGAGTGAGTCCCCGCCACATGCCAAGGACGACAAAGAAAGCGAAAGGTGCCAGAAGGAGGGCGGACATCCATACCGAGTCCTCCCCCACACGGGGTACGCCGAGGAGATTCCATCCACAGCAGAGCGCCACAACAGCCAGCGACCAGAAATAGCCGCGCCAGCCCGCGGTCAAAGGCGCGCTGAACTTGCCGAGGTAAAGGACAAAGATCGAGGGATACAGAGCCATGTCAAAAATGCTGGCTGTGAGCGAAAGCCAGCTTTCTTGATAACCCCAGAACGGGCCCAGCGCGCGGCGCACCCAGACGTAGAAACCTCCTTCGGCGGGGATCGCAGCGGCCAGTTCACCGATCATAAGAGCTGTAGGAAGGCTCCACACGAATGGCAACAAGAGGATGATGATGATGGCCAAACCATACCCCGCTCCACCCAGAATGTCCTCAATGCCGTAGGGACCGCCCGACACCATGAAAAATGTGGCCGCGATCAGCGGCAGCAAAGGCATCTTTTGCCGAGGGGGCTTATGCTCGAAGGGCATATCAGTCAATCTACAGGTACAAGGGAGATGGGGGAAATCGAGCGCGGATGGTGGGCCGCAAGTTCCGGTATAATCCAGTGTGAACCGGAGAGATGGCCGAGTGGCTGAAGGCGGCGGTTTGCTAAACCGTTGTACGGTCAAAAGCTGTACCGGGGGTTCGAATCCCCCTCTCTCCGCCAGAAAGTCTTTATAATCATCAACATATAGAGAAATTGTGATCTTATCGGGAAATTCCGGCCAAACTTCGCGATTCGTGCCATGGAAAGCCACTGGAGGGCCGTTTGCCAGTCCTAATTCTCCCCAGAAATCCAGCGATTTCTCTGTAACAGAATTCCGTAGTGCCCTTTCGCTTAGCTCAAATCATGAGTTCTCCTCGAAAGCGAAAGGAATAGTAAGGTTATCCAGCTCGCTCTCCGTCGTTGTTTTCGGACAGTAGATCCGAAGACTTCGGGTCCGTATGTTATTCCACGACCTTAATCTATCGGCGGTTCACTTCTGCAAAGATCGCTGACGACATAGCCGCTTTTCGGGATTTGTTCCATCGGCGCTTTGCAAACCATCGGCTACTTAGAATTACGGACTTTGCAGCCGATTCGCGAATCCGTCCTGCGGTGTTCGCGCACCCTAATTTTGGATGTTTCAAACGGTTCACGAACGCAATGCACTAACAGTCACTGATTAACGGCCGTGTTTTGCCGATCCGGCTGTTCCACTATCGTGGATGTGCATGAAATGTTCTTAGAGAAGTATTGGCTAATGTCAAGGCCAGCATGCTCTTTCCAGAGCACATTGCAGTTAAACAGCGAGAGAGTCTTCCACAATTGACTCACCACATTCTCCGTGCTACGCTCTTCACACCCAAGGCACGCTTTCCCCCCAGGGAACCATTCATAATTCACCGAGTGTTCATCTAATGTCGATGGCAAACGCCTTTGTGTGCAGCCTCGCGCGAGGCATCTTCACCGGCGCCGTGGCGCTAGGACTCACGATTGGTACGCAAGATTCTTTGAGTGCACAAGGTGCGAAGCAATCAGGCGCATCGCGCCAAGGACAATCGCAACATCCAGGTCTGCGTGCGAGACCTGAGTCTGTTGGCGTGGCCGATTCAGGGAGCACGTGGCCCGGTGGAGTGGTCTACTACGAGATTGAAAATGGCTCCGCGAATTTAGCAGCAGCGATCAATACGTCCAACGCAGATTTCACAGGTGTGGTCGAGTGGGAAGATAATCTGACGGCCTGCGGCGTCAATCCGTGCAGCGCAACGTATGTCGACATCAATCTGACCGGCACAGGTGGACAGGGCGATGTCGACACAATCGGCTATCCGCAACAGACCGGCCCCGTTTCGCTGGAATGCAATACGGACTGCACCATTGCGACGCTTCTGCATGAGATGGGCCATATCATCGGCCTGTACCACGAACAGACGCGTACCGACAGTGCGACCTACGTGAACGTTTACTACAACAACGTGGTCAAGGGGACGTGGCCGTTCGATTTCCAGGTCAATACGCAGAACCAGCAATTGCTCACGCTTTACGATTACGCCTCGGTCATGCAGTATCCGTCCTATGTCGATACCAGGAACGGCGGCCCGGTCATTGAGACGATTCCCGCCGGCATTCCTTTGCAGGGCGTCGAGGGCTTGCCGGGCGCAGGTAATCAGGATTACTCGGCAGGCGACAAGGAAGCCATTCTCCGCCTCTACGGCGCTGCGCCGACCAACATCACGGTTACGTCGAATCCGGTGGGATTGCAAGTGGTCGTCGATGGTGTGACCGTCACGACTCCGCAGACATATAGCTGGGCGCTCTTCTCGACGCATACACTCGATGTTCCCGACGGCGTTCAGACGCTCACTGGAAATATAGAGAACAGCACTACTTCGACGACCTTCTACTACACTTACGGGCGATGGAACGACTCGACCGTGCAATCCCACTCCATCACCGTGTGGCCGGGCAACGGCAGTCCGGCCTTTCCGCAATCCAAACCTCAGGTTGCAACCTATTCAGCGAATTTCGTTCAACTGGTTCCTTACACTGAGAGCGAGACGCCGTCAGGATCAGGCAACGTTGCAACTTCGCCTGCCCCGCAATCCTACTCGGGTGTGAGCGGCGAGTTCTTTGTGGCACGGCAGCAGGAGACGCTCACCGCGACGCCTACTGCGAGTTATAACTTTTACGAGTTCAACGCACAGGCTCCATATTTCTGGCTTCCCGGAGGCTTGTCGGCAAATCCCAAGACGTTCTTTGTGCCCGATACAGGCAACCCTGTTGCCGTTTCGGCGGAGTTCACCACTTTCCCGGTGTACACGGTGAGTGTGAACCCTGCTGAGGCAATCACTAATGCTTTCAGCGACAACCTGTGGGCATATATCGATGGCGCGTTCTGGCGGACTCCGAAGAATTTCTCGAACGATCCTGCCTACTCCTATGACACCGTTACGAGCTGGGCCGCAGGCACTACGCACACGCTGTCGTTGAGCTTTACCGGGGACAGCACAAATCCGCCGGAGTATCCCTACAGTTCCAACAGCCGATTTGCATTTGCCAGTTGGAACGATGCAGGAGCCTACTCTCATACGACGAGCCCGATACCGGCTACGAGTACTCCGTACACGGCAAACGTCACTCCGCAGTTCATGCCGGCGACAAATTTCGGCTTCTCTCCGTGCGGCGGTTCCTCACCTCCAGCTTCGATCTCACCCGCTTCTGGCGACGGATTTTATGACTGGGGCACGTCGCTCACATTCTCGGCGACCGCAGGTACCGGCGGATGGTCATTCAGCGGCTGGAATTATGACCTGACGGGAACAACGAATCCCGACAGCTTGACGGCCGACGATGAGACGCTCGTCTATGCCAACTTCGGCACGGGCAACTCTCCTCTTACGCTGGCCAGCCTGAGTCCGACTTCTGTGGTAGCGGGCTCGGCTGCGTTTACGCTCACACTCAATGGAAGCGGGTTTGATTCGAGGACCCTCGTATCGGTGAACGGGAGTTTCCTGACTCCTGACGTCGTCAACTCGTCGGAGATTCAAGTGAATGTAAGCGCCTCGCTCGTTGCGTCGCCTGGAAACTTCGAAGTATACGTAGAAGATTTCCCGTCGGACTGGAACGGCTGCGCGGTATTTGGTTATGACACGTTTACTGTGACTGGCACGCCGGTAACCCCATCGATCACGTGGAACCCAGCTTCGACAATCATCTACGGCAGCGCGGGATCAAACGTTTTGAATGCGTCAGCGAGCGCACCCGGAGCGTTTGCCTATTCAGCTACTCCGTCAGGTGGTGGTTCGGCAACCGATGTTACGGGGGGCACAACGGCGCTCGGCGTAGACGCCTACAACGTCACGGCGACATTCACGCCGACTTATCCTGCTTACGATACTTCGAATCAATCGACCAAGCCGCTCACCGTAAGCGGCGAAAGCGTTTGGATTGTAAATTCCGGCGGTGGCACCAGCGAGCTGGCAGGCAACGGCTACGGCATTACGTCAAGCGCAGATCCAGGCGCGGGCCTTGCAGTTGCCATTGATCACAGCGGCAATGTCTGGACGGCCGGATCCGGCTCGACTTTGCTCGATGAGGCCAACCAGGTAGGGACGGTGTTGAACACCCCCACAGGCGGAGGCCTCAATTCTCCGGTCGCGATCGCGATTGACGGCAACGGCCAGGTGTGGGTCGCGAACGGCAACAATTCCATTAGCCTGTTCTCAAATGCGGGCGCGGCGCTCTCGCCCTCGACCGGATTTTCCGATTTACCTCTGTCGACGCCAAGCGGGGTTGCGGTGGACCTGGGCGGAAGCGTCTGGATCACAAACAAAGGCAACAGCAGCCTGACACGGATTCTTGGTGTCGCCGCGCCGACCGCGCCCTTGGCAACTGCGGCGGCCAATAACACAACAGGAGCGCGGCCATGAGTCGTCACTGGATAGCGGTGCTGTGCACGGTATTGGCCGCAGTCACCCTCGCTGGATGCGGAAGTGGCTCGGTTCCGAGCCTGTCGCAGAATCCGGTTAC